>Ga0326727_10003089_pt1 | contig 54404 bp, 42 predicted proteins | sample MB2enrmetagenome_FD_207643 | JGI IMG/M metagenome (GOLD analysis project Ga0326727, IMG submission 207643) | Lab enriched peat soil microbial communities from McLean, Ithaca, NY, United States - MB29MY | ecosystem: Environmental > Terrestrial > Soil > Wetlands > Peat | place: USA: New York...
CCTGCATTCGCGGCATGCGCATTACGGTTTACGAAGTCCTCGACTATCTGGCTTCGGGCATGACCGAAGCGGAAATTCTGGCCGACTTCCCTGACCTTACGGCGGAAGACCTTAGGGCCTGTCTGGCCTTTGCCGCTGACCGCGAACGCAAACTGGTTACGATTCCTTCGTGAAGCTTCTCCTGGATCAGAACTTATCGCCGCGCCTGCTGAGAACCCTGGAGGCTGTCTACCCAGGTTCTTCGCATGTGCGCGTTGTGGGCCTGCGGGACGCCGATGACGCCGTGGTCTGGGAATTTGCCCGTGAACACGACTTCATCATCGTGTCGAAGGATTCCGATTTTCATCAGCGAAGTTTCGTTTTCGGATTTCCACCCAAAGTGATATGGATTCGCCGTGGCAATTGCCCCACGCGAGATATCGAGAAGGTTTTTGCAGAGCATCAATCGAGCATCCTTGAATTCTGTGAGGATGACGTCCACGCCTTCCTGGCGCTTACCTAATAGCGCCCCACGAACCCGGGCAATATCTCTGTCACCGCGTCCCATCCGTGGCCGGTTCTGGCTTAAGTGACACAGGCACTCCTGCCTGTGCACTATGCATGGAATGCATCAGTCCCAGGCACAGGCAAGAGTGCCTGTGCGATCCCGGGTTTCCGGCCCGCCACGGGGATGGGGAAGACAATTGTCTGACGCTTGTTACTCGCTGGGTGGAATTTGCAGTGCGCCGTGGATGACAGCAAGCACGTCGATTTGATCAGGTTTGATGTAATAGATGATTCGAAAGGGGCCTTCCACTATCTGCCGGATTTGAGGAACCCCGAATTCCGCGACCTCGCGCCCCGACAGAGGGTACTCCGCAATTTGTTGGGAGCGCCGGGTTAGCCGGTCAACAACGCGCAGGGCGTATTGAGGTGAGTTCCTTGCGATATAGGCGTGAATGGCCCGCAGATGGTCGCGTGCCGTGTCCGTCCAATGGACTTTCACTTTTCTGGGCCAAATTCCGTGCGGATTGTTTCGACGCTGGTGGTGTGCCCAGCCTGGCTATCGGCCAGCCCAGATTCGATGGACTGACGCACGTAGATCTCACGCATCAGGTCATCCCAGGTGGAGCCGTCCGGCATTTTTTCGATGAGCTTTCGGGCCTCGTCTTTGATGTTAGTCGTTGCCATCCGCAGACCCCCCCTTCGCCGACCTCAGCGTACCTTCAGCAATGGTACGACGGCACGCGTCTATGCGCAACCAGTATCAGCGCCAGCTCGGGTGGGGCCCCGATGCATCGGGGCGCCCCACGAACGCAGGCAATATCTCTGTCACCGCGCCCTCGCCGCGGCCTGTTCGGGCTTCCTAACGGTGGCACCCCGATGCCTCGGGGTGTGCGGAGGCATCACAGCCTATGGCCGCAGGTCCAATTCCAGCAAAGTAACTGTGAGCGGGCTGAATGTGAACTCGAACTGGGTCCCGTGGATTTCCGCCGGCCGCGAACCGAGTGAAACCCTTTGAGGATCATCGCGGCTGTTCATGATCTCGGAAGTCCCGGCGTGCGCGTGGTCTTCGAGGGTCAGAATGGCGCCGCCGGTGGCGCCCACCTTGAAGCCGTCGAGTTGGAACTTTCGCGTAAGTGGGTCGAGCGTCGAGTTGATGGCATAGATGCGCAGCTTCTTTCCATCCGCGCTGATGCTGGCGCTCAGGTCCGGTTCTTGCAGGTGCCAGGCGAGTTTCGAGGAGCGCTCGATACGCAGAGGGTAGCTGCCGGCGGCGCGCCCGTACATTTCCTGCGCGTAATAGGCGGGTGACTCGTATATCCAGCCGGGGCCGGTCACCACGAAGCCCGAAGCGAAACTGTCCGCGAAGTTCGAGCGGTTGGCGATCTCCACCAGGTCGGCGTAGCGCTGCATCAGGTTCAGGTAGCGCGAAATGCTCAGCGCGTTGCCGAGTGTCTGGAGTATGCCCCGCGTCAGCCCGAAATCTCCTGCTGTAGTGTTCCACTCGGTCACCCCCAGGCGAATATCCTTGCCGCCACCGTTGGCTGCGATCCAATCACGAAGCTCCCTGAAACTGCGGTCCTCGCTGACAATGTCGTTGACCTCATAGTGGTGGGGACAGAGGTAGTCGAAAATAGTTCCCGCGGCGTCGAGCAGACCCTTGGTGGGGAAGGAGGACATGAGCTTGATGCTGGGATCAGCCTTCTTCATGGCCGCCGCGAAGGCGCGCACGGAAATGCCGTAATCCGAGACGTCCACCTCGTTGCCGATCTGCCAGTACTTCACATGGTAGGGCGCGGGGTGGCCATTCTTGGCGCGCAGGGCGCCCCAGTGAGTCTCGGTGCTGCCATTGGCGTATTCCACTTCCGCCGCCGCGTCCTCAGGCTGCTTGCCGGTCCAGCGCACACAGATGAGCGGCTCCGCTCCGATGTACTCGCACAGCCGCACGAACTCATCGAGTCCGACGAAGTTCTCCTCCCATCCACCCCACACGGTCGTAAAGGTCAGGCGGTCATCCCAAGGCCCGATGGCGCGCTCCCATTCGTATTGTTCCGTGGTGCTGCCACCGAAGCGAATGATTCCCGGATGCATGGCCTTGAGCGCGGCCACCACATCAGGCCGCCAGATTCCCAGCACCGCGTCGGAGCCAATCAGGTACACGCGGTCGAGCCACAGAGTGCCCGGGCCCTCAAAGTCGATGGTGAGAGTGGCATTGTCGGTGGTGCGGTCGGCGCGCAATTCCGCCTCCGCGGCGGCCCAATTCTCACCGGCATGGCCCAGCAGAACCGGCCCGGCAATCACCCGTCCACCACCGTGCAGCAAAGCCCAAACCGGCGCGTTTCCCTCGCCGCGCATGTGCAAGCGCAACTTGTAGGTGACTCCCTGTTTGAGGTAGAAGCCATCCTGAGAGATCCCGGCGCGGGCGTGGGCCGCGGGCAACACAATCTTCTTCGAGCGCGCGCCGCTGTAAGGATTCGTGGTGTCGAAGGAATATTGCGCGACCTCGACCGCGCCATCCGGGTACCAGGGGCGGTAAGGCTCGTCAATCTCCTTCTTATAGGCAACCTGGCAAGGCGGCGCGTCCTCGAAGCTGGTCGAGACCACCTGCTGCGCGACGATGGAGGGAATCAGGTTGCAGAGCAGTTCGATGAACTGCCCTTGCTGCTTGGCGTCGATCGGCCGCTTCGTGGTGTGCTCGGCAAAAATGCGGACGTCCTCGCGCGCGTCGGAAGGCAGGGCTTCCAACCGGACGTCGTCAAACCAGGCTCTTCCCGTGCCACCGCGCGTTCCCACCAGCGCTAAATCAATGTACCCGGGGGAGGGAACACGGAAAACCACTTCCTCGTCGCGCCAGGTAGTGGTGCCTGAGCGGCCCACGCTCGAGGCAATTTCCGCGCCCGGCGTCTCGATACCGATGACGCCCTCTGCTTCGCCATCCCCGCCCGTCGCAAGGCTCTCCGTTTTGACCCATACACGTACGCGCCACATGGAACCGACCGTGAGGAAAATCCTTTGCCGGGCGTAGGCGTCCGCCGGATCCAGCGCTTCAATCAGCAGGGATTGCGCGCCTTCCTTTGCATCGTTTGGGTCCACGGTGAGCGTGGGCGCGCGCCCGTGCTCTTGCCGGAGGCGAGTCTTCACCTCCCATCCGCTTAGAGCCGGCGCAGATTCGAAGCCCGGATTCTGCACTGCGGGTTGGCTCCCCCCCGAGGGAAGCAACGTGAAAAACGCGAGCGCGACGGAAAGCATGGACCCTCCTCCAGCAATGTCATCGACGGAATTTGCCGGACGGCAAAGGCGGCATCATATCACGCCGGGACGCCTCTCTGAGCACGCAAGCTCTGGAACTGAGTACCGACAAATACGCCGGAATGAACTCCTTTCAGAGTCACTGGAAATTGGGATAGTATGTTCCCAGGGGCTAAGGGCGTGGCAAATCAAACTCAGACTTTCGATGTGTGTGTGGTAGGTTCAGGCGCCGCGGGTGGCTTCATGGCCAAAGAACTGTGTGAAGGCGGCGCCAAAGTCATTATGCTGGAGGCCGGCAAGGAAGTGCGCCCCTCCGACATCATTTCGCACAAGTGGCCTTACGAGCTTCCCTTTGCCAATCTGCGGGGTGAGAAACAGGCCTATTTTTATCAGGGGGACGTGGAGACATCCATCCGCTATGAAACGCCTGCCCGAGTGGGGGTCGATCGGGCGCGGGTGCTGGGCGGCCGGACGATGCACTGGAACGCCGTCACGTTGCGTTACGCGCCGCAGGATTTTCGGGAGTGGTCGCTTGCCGGCGTGGAAGACGACTGGCCGCTCAGCTACGAGGAACTCGCCCCTTACTACGATCGCGTCGAGCAGATCATCGGCGTCTGCGGCAACGATGACGGCCTCGAGATCCTTCCGGGGGGAAAGCACTACCTGCCACCGCTGCCGTGGCGGTGCAGCGAGCACATCCTGAAGCGCGCCACCGACGCTTGGAATATTCCGCTCATTTCGGTGCGCAAGGCCCTTCTGACCAAGCCTTATGATAATCGCCCACCCTGCCATCACTGTGGGCACTGCATGGACGGCTGCGACGTGTCGGCGATTTTCTCCTCGCCGGGCTGCACGCTGCCCAAGGCCGCGGCCACCGGCAACTTTACGCTGCGACAGAACGCCCTGGCGCGTGAAATTCTGGTGGACCGCGAAGGCCTGGCGCGCGGCGTTTCCTTTGTCGATACGGCCACGGGAAAAACCGAGGAAGTGAGAGCCCGCATTGTGTCGGTGTGCGGCGCGACGGTGGAATCCGCGCGGCTGCTGCTCAATTCGGTTTCTCCTCAACACCCCGCCGGGCTGGGAAACTCCAGCGGTGTGGTGGGGCATTACCTGCACGGCCATATCGGCACTTCGGCGCATGTCTACCTGAAGGAACTGCAAGGCACGAAGCCCATCAACCAGGATGGCGCCACCGATCATGTCTACATTCCCCGGTTCGATTATCGCGACGCGCATCGCGGTTACGCCGGCGGGTATGGATTTCAGGTGAATTACGATACCTACATGTTTCCCCGCCAGGCGATGCTGATGAAGGGCTACGGCGCGGAGTTCAAACGACGCGTGCGGACCATGCAACCGGGCTACTTTATGATGGGAGGTTTTGGGAAATCACTTGCCGCCAAGCAGAATTACGTTTCCGTCGACAAGAACCAGGTGGATGCGCATGGCATCCCGATTCCAGTGATCCACTTCCAGTTCGTGGAGAACGACACGCTGCTCTGGCAGGGGATGAAGAAGGGCCTCCAGCAAATCGTTTCCAAACTCCCCGGAGATGTCTTTCTCGATGAGAGCCCCGGCCCCTCGGGATTCGCCAGCCACGAGGTGGGGACCATCCGCATGGGTAAGGATCCCAAGACTTCCGCCTTGAACGGCTTTTGCCAATCGCACGAGGTAAAGAATCTGTTCGTCACGGATGGAAGCTGCTTCACCACCTCGAGCGAGAAGAATCCAACGCTGACGATCATGGCGCTCTCCATGCGCGCGGCGGAGTACATCATTAAACAGCGCAGGTTGGGGAACATCTGAAAGTAAGGAGTCAGGAGACAGGAGCCAGGAGTCAGGAACAAGGAGAATGGCGTTTATATTCTGACTCCTGACTCCGGGCTCCTGACTGCTGTTTACTAAACTATGAACCGACGTACCGTTTTGAAAATTGTTGCATTGAGCGCGCTTTCGACACCCTTGGACGCTCGGGGCGCTATATGTTCTGTGCACTCCGATGAGCGCGCCGCGTGGGCGGCGGGGGATTACAAGCGCCGCTTCTTCTCTCTCGCGGAAAACGACCTGCTGGACCAAGCGATGGAGATGATTATCCCTGCGGATGGTCATTCCGGCGGCGCCCATGCCGCAAAGGTGAGCCTGTTCGCGGACCGGATGGTTTCCACGGGCAGCGATTCGGAAAAAACCGAGTGGCGCAAAGGGATACAATCGCTCAAGGAAGAGGCCGCGAAATCATCCCTCGCTCAGGCGTTGGCGCGTGCGGCAGCGGGCGAAGCAAAACCGCAGACTGGCCTCGAACGTTTCTTCGTTACCCTGAAGCGGATGACAGTGGACGGATTCTACTCCTCCGAGATCGGCATCCACCAGGATTTGGAGTACCAAGGCAACACCTATGTGGCCGAATTCCCCGAATGCACGCAGCATTAGGCGGATTAGGCGGGTGCCGGGTTGAAAAGGACACGATAATCGTGTACACTGAATTCGCGTGAAAAACATAACCTTCAGTGCCGATGAAGACTTGATCGAGCAGGCGCGGCTCATTGCCCGCTCACAACGCGAAACTCTCAATGTGGCGTTTCGCAAATGGCTCGTGCAATATACCGCGCAGGGGGGAAGTGGGCGTGAGGTTGATTCCCTGATGAAACGCTTGCGGCACGTCAAGGCGGGCCGGCACTTCACTCGGGACGAGATGAATGAACGGTAGGTTTTTCCTTGACACCAACATCTTCGTCTACTCGTTTGACCGAAGCGCGCCAGCGAAGGCCCGCCGTGCCTTGCAGTTGATATGCAGGGCAATAGAAACACGGAAGGGAATCGTCAGCTACCAAGTGGTCCAAGAGTTTTTCAATGTGGCTTTGTGGCGCTTCGCGATACCGATGACCCTCGCCGACGCTGAACAATACCTGTCGACGGTTTTTCGCCCATTGATGGCCATCCACTCTTCTCAGGCCCTTTGCGGTGAAGCCCTATGCCTGCGTGACCGGTTCCGCCTTTCCTGGTACGATTCCCTCATTGTCGCTGCTGCGATCGAAGGTCAATGCAGCGTCCTTTACAGTGAAGATTTCCAGGCTGGGCAACGATTCGGGGAACTTGAGGTCAAGAATCCTTTCAAGTAGTTGAGTAGGTTTCGAACTCGTGGCGGGCGCGCGGGATCGATTTTGGGGCTATAATCAAAAACGTTCCTTAGCAACAAAAGGCATCCCTGAAAAAACGCCCGGGCGAGTAGGCCCGAAATGACTCATGGCTTGTGCCGCCTGAGGGGGGCGTGCCGGGAACCGGAAAGGGTCAAATGAAAATCACCGAGATCAAACTCTACGCGATTCGCGCTGGGAACACGGGTGAACGAGGCGCGCAGTTTGGAGAGTCGCAGTACTGGGGTGGCGGGTGGCAGACGAATTCGTTGATCGCCAACCCCATGTCGCTTTACCCGAAATATGCGCGGATTCGCACCCAGTGGATGGGGCCGGGGCAGGACCCCTACGCGATCGAGATCCTCACCGACGAGGGCGTGAGCGGCGTGGCCACCAACTACGGCGGCGGCCCGTTTGCCTGCGGTGTCATCGAAAAGCATTTCAGCCGCTTCCTGATTGGGCAGGATCCCTTCAACATCGAGCTGATTTGGGACCAGATGTACCGGTCGGTGATGCCCTACGGACTCGGCGGGGTTACGTCCATGGCGATGAGCGGGGTTGACCTGGCGCTCTGGGATTTGATGGGCAAGGCGCTTGGCCAACCCGTGTACCGCCTGGCGGGCGGCAAAACCAAGGAAAGCATCCCCTGCTACATCACCACTCACCCGGACTGCGTGAAGCCCTGGAAAGACCGGGGCTTTCTCGGAGTGAAGATCGCTGCCCCGTGGGGCGCCGCCGACGGACGCGATGGCCTGAATCGTATGCAAAAATGTGTCGAGCAGACGCGCGCCGAACTCGGCAACGACATGGAGATTATGATTGACTGCTACATGTCCTGGGACACGGAGTTCTCGTCGCGTCTCGCCCAGCGCGTGCGCGAGTGCGACGTGAAGTGGTTCGAAGACCCGCTGCCCAATGGTTGGGCGGAGGGATTGAACGCCGAGCTGCGCAGCCGCATCAACCCCATTCTGGTGGCGATTGGGAACCTGGAGTTCGATTACAAGGCCTATTACTCGATTCTCTCCCAGCGCGCCTGCGATATTATCCAGCCCGAGCTCCAATGGTGCGGAGGCCTGACCGCCGTCCGGCGCATTGCCGCGATGGCGCGGCCGTATGACATCCCGGTGGTTCCCCACGGGTCGGGCGTTTACAACTATCATTTCGTCATGTCGAATATTAACTCCCCGTATGCGGAGTACCTCAGCGTGGGGAGCGGCACGGAGGTGCGTCCCATCTTCGATGCCGTGATCGGCGAACCGCTGCCCGTCAATGGACGGGTGACGCTCAGTGACAAGCCGGGCTTCGGGATTGAGCTGAACCCGGACTATCTACAACCCTACAAATAGGTGCTAGGTTTCAGGTGCCAGGTGTCAGGGAAAGACGAAATTCGAAAGTCGAAACTCGAAATTCGAAACTCGCAAACCATCTATCGAATTTCGAATTTCCAGTTTCGAATTTCGAGTTTCGACCCTGGTACCTGGCACCTGGCACCCGATACCTGTATGAACGAGAACGGTACTCGCAAAGTCGTCTGTGGTGTGATCGGGGCGGGTTGGTGGGGAACCTACGCTCACCTTCCCGCTCTGATTTCCCACCCCCGCGCCAGGCTGGTGGCCATTCAAACTCGTGACCGGGATTCGGCCGCCAAGATTGCCCGCGATTTCAACATCCCCCGCACCTTCACCTCCGCCGATGAGCTGATCGCGCAGGCGGATTTGGAGGCGGTAGTCATCAGCAGCGTCCCCCACTTGCATTTCCCCCAAGCCATGGCGGCCTTGCGCCGCGGCCTGCATGTGCTGGTGGAAAAGCCCATGACCTTTACGTCCGCCGAGGCTCGCCAGATCGTGGAACTTGCCCAGGCCAACCAGCGGCAATTACTCGCCTGTTTTCCCTGGCATCACACGCGGCATGGGCAGGAAGCGCGGCGGCTGATTGCTCAGGGAGAACTCGGGGAACTTCGCATGATCAGTGTGCTGATGACGAACCCCGTGGACCACCTGATTCGCGGCGCCGCCACTTTTCCCACCCATGGCCGGCCGTACATCGAGCCTCAGGCGGAGACTTACAGCGATCCCGCCGTTGCCGGCGGCGGCCAGATCTACACCCAAGTGGCGCACGTGGCGGGCTACCTCACGTTCCTTACCGGCGCGCGCCCGGCGCAGGTTTTTGCGCGCTTCCACAATGACGGCTGCCGTCTCGACATCTTCGATGTGCTGAATGTCGAGCTCGAGAACGGCTGCATCACTTCGATCGCCAGCACGGGGGCGTCGCCGCTGGAAAACCGGCTCTATGAAGTTCGCATTTACGGAACCAAGGCGTGTCTCTTCTTGGAACTGTGGTCGGGAACCATGACGGTGATGCGGCGCGACGGAGGCGGCGAGACCCGCTACCCGGACTTGGCCCCGGCGGAAATTTTTCCGGAACGCGCTCCGGCACAAAACCTTGTGGACTCGATTCTGGGTTTGGCGGCAACCGTTTCACCGGGGACGCTGGGCTTGGCGTCGATGGAAGTCGTTGAGGCCGCCTGCGAGTCCGCCCGGACAGGACAAAACATTTGCCTGCGCGAATCGCCCCGATGAACTCATCGAACTCACCGGTTACCCTTCGTGGAATCACCTGGAACCATAGTCGCGCTCTGCCACCCTTGGTGGCGGCTGGGCAACGCTTTGAAGAACTCCACCCCGGCATCACCATTCATTGGGAGAAGCGCAGCCTCCACGAGTTTGGCCACGCGGGCCTGGGGCCGCTCTGCCGGGAGAATGATCTCTTGGTCATTGACCATCCTATGCTCGGCGCGGCCGCCCAATACGGGCTTTTTCTCGATTTGCTGCCGCTCCTACCGGTTTCGTACATCGAGGATTTGCGTGCCAACTCCGTGGGCTTGTCTTTCCCCAGCTATGAACTGGACGGCCAACTGCTTGCAGTGCCGATTGACGCGGCGACTCCCACGGCCAGCTACCGCCCTGATCTTCTCAGCCGGCGCGGTGTGGATTTGCCCCGGACGTGGGCAGAGGTTTTGGACCTCGCGCGCCTGGGGCAGGTGGTGATGCCAGGGTTTCACGCCGACGTCTTTCTCAACTTCCTGGCGCTCGGCGCCTCGCTCGGCAGCGCGGTTCCCGCGAGCCCGGAGCATCTGGTGGAGCCTGAAATCGGTATGCGCGCCCTCGAGGCTCTACGCGAACTCGCATGCCTGATGCCCGCGGCCATCTACGATTGGAATCCCATCGCCGTCTATGAAACCCTCGCCGCCCACGATGACTACTCGTATTGTCCCTTCGCTTATGGTTATAGCAACTATGCGCGCCCCGGCTTCGCCGCGCACGTGGTGCGATTTGCCAATACTGTAACCCTGGCAGAAGGAAAGCCCCTGCGCACCGTCCTGGGAGGAACGGGCCTGGCGATTTCCGCTCAGTGCTCCCAGGTGAGGGCGGCCATGGACTACCTGATGTACGTGGCGGGCGAGGAATGCCAGCGAACCCTCTACGGGCTGAGCGGAGGGCAGCCCGCCCATCGCCAGGCGTGGCTGGATGAAACGTTGAATCGTGTTACCAACGGATTCTTTCGTGACACGCTCGCCTGCCTTGACGCTGCCCTCATGCGTCCCCGCTATGACGGCTACATCGGCCTGCAAGGTCAAGCCGGCCACCCCATCGTAAGCTTCCTCAAAGACGGCGGCTCGGCCGCCTCTGTGCTGAACGCCATTGATACGCTGTACCGCCAATCGCGACGTGGTACGGGCGTCCGAAGGTGTGAAAAAATAATATCTTATCCACAGAGGCACTGAGACGCAGAGAAAAGGCCTTTTGATTTCATCACTCTGCGCCTCTGTGTCTCAGTGGTGAGAAGGTTTTTGTGGATTTTTTCACACCTTCTCCCGCCCGTGAGCGCTCACGGCCAAGATGGCCGTGCCACCACAAAATGAGTCACAATCCAAACCACGCTCGCCTTCAAAGCTTCAAAAGGTTAAACTGAAACACCCCGGAGGCTCCCCCCGAGGGAGTATGATTGACCCGGTTCGAACCCAACGACACGGAAGGGAGAATTCACCACTTTGAGACTCGCCGCATGTGATTACACTTTTCCTAAACTGCACTGGGAGCAAACTCTGCGGATTGCCCGGGAACTGGGCGTAGAGGCCGTGGACCTGGCGCTGTTCGCGGGGAGATCGCATCTCGACATTCAGGATGTTTTCGCGGACCTGCCGCGCGCTACCCGGCGCGTGAACGAGGCGCTGAGTGCCAATGGCTTGCGCATTGCCGACGCTTTTGGCCAGCCCGGCAAGGTCTTTGAGGAGGACGCCGTGAACCATCCGGAGGTCTCCGAACGCCGCGCAGCGAAGGAATTCTTCTATCGCCTGCTGGAGTTCGCGCTGCGATGCAATGGCGGCCACATGAGCCTGCTGCCGGGCGTCCATTTCCCAACCGAAAGTGAGGAGGATTCCTTGCAGCGGAGCGCGGATGAACTCGCTTGGCGGGTGGAGACGGCGGGCAAGGTGGGCGTCACGTTGAGCGTCGAGCCGCATCTCGGCTCTCTTATCCCTACGCCCCAGGCCGCTGCCCGCCTGCTGGAGATGACCCCCGGCCTCACCCTGACGCTCGATTATGGTCACTTCACTTATCAAGGGATTCCCGATGCAGAGGTCGAACCGCTGCTGGCCCGGACCTCCCACTTCCACGCCCGTGGCGCCTGCCAGGGAAAACTCCAGTCGACCATGGCGGAAAACACCATCGATTTCGACGGCGTCCTGCGCGCCATGCAAAAGGTGAATTATCGCGGGTTCGTGGTGCTCGAGTACGTTTGGGTGGAGTGGATGGACCTCAATCGCGTCGATAACCTGAGCGAAACCGTTATTCTGCGCGACCTCTTGCGCGCGCTGGAGACGGCGTCCCTGGCGCCGACACAGAAGGTTTGAAGAGAAAAGAATGACCCAAGCAGACGAGGTGGTGGCCGCAGCGGAGCTGCAACGAAATGTCGAGGAATCGGTCCAGCAGACTCCGGTGATGGATCTTCACACGCACCTTTATCCGGCCAGCTTTACGGGACTGTGTTTGTGGGGAATCGATGAGCTGGTGAATTACCACTATCTGGTGGCGGAGTTGTTCCGTTCATCGCCGATGACGCCGCAGCAATTCTGGGCGCTCACGAAATCCCAGCAGGCCGACGTGATTTGGGACGCTCTCTTCGTCAAGAACCCGCCGCTTTCGGAGGCCACCGCCGGCGTGGTGGCCGTCATGGTCAAGTTGGGGCTTGATCCCTGCCAGCCGGACCTGAAGCAAGCGCGCGAGTATTTTGCCTCGGTCACGGTCGAGCAGCACGTTGACCATGTCCTGGAACTCGCTCATGTTTCGGAATTGGTGATGACGAATGATCCTTTCAACCCCATGGAAAGGGCGATGTGGGAGCGTAACGAGCCTTGCCCGGAGCGTTTCCATCGCGCCTTGCGGATGGATCCGGTGCTCAATGATTGGGAGAGGGCGCACGCGGTGATGGCGGCGGCAGGGTTCAAAACCACCGCGGATTTGACGTCGCAGACCGTCGCCGAGGCGCGCCGGTACCTCGACCTGTGGATCGCGCGCCTGCGGCCCGTTTACCTCGCGGTTTCACTGCCCTTCACGTTTGTTTATCCCGATGATTCTCCGCGCACCCGCTTGATCCGCGAGGTCGTCCTCCCCACGTGCCTTCAGCACAACGTTCCTTTCGCCCTGATGATCGGCGTGTCGCGGCAGGTGAACCCAGCCCTGAGAGATGCCGGCGATAGCGTGGGATATGCGGACACGGCCTCGGTGGAGCGGATCTGCGCGGAAAATCCGGACGCGCGTTTCCTGGTTTCCATCCTGTCGCGTGAGAATCAGCACGCGTTGTGCGTCGCCGCGCGGAAGTTCAGCAACTTGATGCCCTTCGGCTGCTGGTGGTTCCTCAACAATCCCTCGATTGTCGAGGAAATCACCGCGGAGCGGCTGGAACTGCTCGGCTCCACGATGATCCCACAGCATTCCGACGCGCGAATTCTGGATCAGTTGATTTACAAATGGGCGCATTCCCGCCGCACCATTTCCCGCGCCTTGTACCAATCCTATTCCCGCCTGGTGGCTGATGGTTATCCCCTCACCCGGATGCACATCGACCGCGATGTGGCGCGGATGTTCTCCGGCAATTTCCGGAGATGGGTGGGGCTTGCGCAGGCCAAGTCGTAGGGGTATGGCCTGCCGCACCCTCTTGTTTAGGTTGCGCGATAAAAATGCAGAGGGTACGGCAAGCCGCACCCCTACGACCCGGCAAAAAGAGAGGTGAGCCCTTGAAGACCCTGATTTTATCCCTACTGGCGCTGGCGGTGTCAGCGTTGGCGGCCGTGGGGCAGTTTCGATTTACCGAAGTGAACCCCACTTCAATCGAGCTGACGGAAAAGGGCTCGCCAGTGTTTGTTTACAATTATGGAATCATGCGCAAAGAGGGCGCCGCGCCGGATCGCGCCCGCTGCTGCTACCTCCATCCCGTCTATGCGCCCAACGGCGTGGTGGTCACCGACGATTTCCCCCCGGACCATCCCCACAACCGCGGGATCAGTTGGACGTGGCCCATCGTCATGGTGGATGGCAAAACCTACGACCTTTGGGCGATCAACGGCATCCTGGACCGATTTGAGAAATGGGAACGCAAGAAGGCCGGCAAGGATAAGGCCGTGCTGGCGATTCAGGATGGCTGGTATGTGGGCGAGCGCAAGGTGGTGCAGGAGAACGTGGAGATTGTCGCGCATCCCCTGACGGACGGGCGTCGCGACCTCGACATCACCGTTACCCTGCATTCGGTGGGCGCGGAAGTCGAGATCGGCGGCACGCACGATCAAGGCAAAGGTTATGGCGGAGGCTTGGAAGTCCGCTTTGCCCCGCGCACCGGCACCACAATTCGCACCGCCACGCAGGAGGAAGCGCCTGATAGTAATCTTGTCCCCGCGGCTTGGGCGGAGCTGACCGCCAGTTTTGGCGGCAGGCTGGCCACCACGCGCGTCACCGAAGATCCTGCCAACCCCGGGGCGCCCAACGGCTGGTGCCTGCGACACTACGGATTCGTGGGCGTGGATTATCCCGGACTGCAATTGCGCCGCCTGGACAGCAAGATTCCTCTCACCATGAAATTCCGCGTATCGCTTTCGGGAGGTAAAACGCACGCCACAGATCAACACGAATGAACACGGATGAACAAAGCGGAATCAACAAGCAGGCGCTCAATACCCGTGCTGCGTCGCTTTTCGTTTCTTTGCCTTTGGTTCTGATGATCTGTGTTCATCCGTGTTCATCCGTGGCCAGTTTGGAGATGAAATCATGCAACTCGAAAAGCCATCATCGCGACGCGCCTTCCTGAAGGGCTCGCTCTCCGCGGCTGCGGCCATGGGTTTTCCTATCGTTGTTCCGGCCCGCGTCGTTGGCGGGAGCGCCGCGAATAGCATGATCCAGGTGGGGCAGATTGGCTGCGGCCGCATCGCCCGCGACTCGGAATTCACGGGCATTCTCCGGAACAGCGATATGGCCCGCTATGTGGCGGTGTGCGACTTGGATACCGTCCGCCTGGCCGACGCGAAAAACCTGCTGGAGCAGGCCTACGCGCAGAAGTTCGGAGCGGGGAAGTACGCGGCGCTCAGAACCTACGGCGATTATCGCCTGATGCTCCAGGACAAGAGCATCGATGCGGTGTGCATCAGCACGCCCGATCACTGGCACGCGCAGCCCGCCATGGAAGCGGCGCTCGCCGGCAAAGACATCTATCTCCAAAAGCCTGCTTCCTTGACCATCAAGGAAGGCCGCCAGATGGCGGACACCATCAAGCGGACGGGCCGCATATTCCAGCAGGGAAGCCAGCAACGTTCGGACTACAATTTTCGCACTGCCTGCGAGTTGGTGCGCAACGGCCGCATCGGCAAGGTTCAACAAGTCTTGATCGGGTTGCCGGTAGATCCCTCCGGGGATGTGGAACCGGAAATGCCCGTGCCGGCAAACTTGAACTACGACGCGTGGCTCGGCTCCACGCCCAAGGTTTACTACACGGAAAAACGTGTGCATCCCCAGGCGGCGACCTTAACGGCTCGCTATGACCGCCCGGGCTGGCTGCGTTGCGAGCAGTTCGGCGCCGGCATGATCACCGGGTGGGGCGCGCATCACATCGACACGGCGCACTGGGGAATGGACACGGAATACACCGGGCCGGTGGAGATCGCCGCCAGCGCGGAGTTCCCCAAGAAAGGATTGTGGGACGTGCACGGCCCGTTCCATGTGCGGGCGCACTATGCCAACGGCGCCGAGGTGTTTATCAGCGAGATGTATCCCACCGGCGTCAAGTTTATCGGTGAAGACGGCTGGATTTGGGTCACGCGCGGCCAGCCCGTCACGCTCAGCGATCCGGCCGTGGCCAAGTCCGGCAGCCCGGCACTCGACGCGAGCGACCGGAAGATGCTGGCGGCCGGCATCAAGGAAAACGAAATCCACCTGCACCACAGCCCTAACAACGATCATCATCGGGACTGGCTCACCAGCATCAAGACGCGCCAGCCACCGGCGGCGCCAGCGGAAGTGGGGCACAGATCCTGTACTGCCTGCCTGCTGGCCCATGCCGCCATGAAATTGCAGCGCGAACTCAAGTGGGACCCGCAGGCGGAGCGTTACATCAACGACGAGGAAGCCAACGCCCTGCTGTCCCGTCCCCAGCGCGCGCCGTACGGCACCGATGCCTTTCTGGCCAGGCAGGGATGATCGCCCGCGGAAGAATAGAAAAGATTCACCACAGAGACACAGAGGTCACAGAGAAAAATACTTCTGTTTGCGCCGGCATAGATCACCGTCGCGGGTTCTGACCCACAGGGCTTTCTTTGTGTGCTCTCCGTGACCTCTGTGTCTCTGTGGTGAAATTCTTTTTGGGTTGCGGATTGGCGGCGCTAGGTTCTCTGTGGTCAGGACCGTGCCATTTCCTCCTTCTGGAGCATATAATGCGGGACATGCACATCGATCGGCGGAGGTTCTTTTGGACGGCTGGAGCGGGCGCGTTGTTTGCCGGGTCCGCCGCCAATTCCACTTTGTGTGCGGGGCGAGCGGCACAGCACGAATGTTGCTCCCAGGCCGCGGAAGGAATGGTTGAACCCATGTCAGATTCCAGTCCGGTAAGACTCATCATTCTTGATCCTGCCCACTTCCACGCAGCGCTGGTGCAAAAGCAGATGTTGCCGGGAATTGCCAAACGCGTTGCCATTTACGCACCGCTGGGGCCCGACCTGCTGGCGCACTTGAAACTGATCGAACAGTTCAACAGCCGGGCGGACAACCCCACGAGTTGGGATCTCGACATTCACTGTAGCCCCCGGTCGCTGGAGGAGTTGACCGCCGCGCGGCCGGGCAATGTGGTGGTTTTGGCGGGCCGCAATCGGATCAAAATCGCAAAAATCAATGCCTCTCTCGAGGCGGGATTGAATGTGTTGTCAGACAAGCCTTGGATCATCCGCGCCGACGACATGCCCGCGCTGGAAGCCGCCCTCTCCCTGGCCGACCAGAAGGGTTTGGTGGCGTACGATATGATGACCGAGCGCCACGAAATCACCACCATTTTGCAGCGCGAACTGGTGAACGACCCGGACGTCTTTGGCACCATAATCCCCGCGGACCCGGACCACCCGGGCGTATTTATGGAAAGCACCCACCACATTCTCAAGACGGTGGCCGGCGCTCCCAACCCGCGCCCCCTGTTTTTCTTCGATATCCTGGACCAAGGGGAAGGCCTCACCGACGTGGGCACGCACTTGGTGGACCTGGCGCAGTGGACGCTCTTTCCCGATCAAGCCCTCGACTATCGCCGGGACATCCAGGTTCAGGGCGGCAAGCGTTGGGCGACCCCCATTACGGCGGCGCAGTTTGGGCAGATTACCGGTGCAGCCACTTTCCCCGCCGAGCTGGCCCCTTACGTTCACGGCGGCCAATTCGATTACTACTGCAATAATCAGGTGGACTACAAAATTCGGGGAGCCCAAGTGCGGCTTCGAGTGCTTTGGAATTGGGAGTCACCGGCGGGCGTGGATTTTCACCATGCCATCTACCGAGGAACTAAGGCCAGCGTCGAGGTCCGCCAGACTGCCCAAGAAAATTATCGGCCGGAATTGTTCGTGGCGCCAAGCGGGGCGGAGCGGAGCGCCGGGGTCGCCGCAGCCGTACGCGCGCGCCTCGAGCGCCTTCAGGGAACCTATCCGGGGGTCGGAAGTGAAACCGCCGGCGACGGGTTGCACGTTACCATTCCCGACCGTTACCGCGTGGGCCACGAAGCGCACTTTGCGCAAGTGGTGGTGGAGTTTTTGAAGTACATGAAATCGCCGCAATCCATGCCCGCATGGGAACGGCCCAACATGCTGGCGAAATATTTCGTGACCACCGCGGGTGTGCAACTATCCTCAGGATAGGTGTCAGGTATCAGGTATCAGGTGCCAGTAAAACCCTAACACCCGGCACCGGGAACCTAACAACTCCCCGCAGAATAGGATTCAGGTCTTCGGTATCGGGTGTCGTGGTTTACTGGCACCTGACACCTGGTACCTGACACCTGCCGCAACGCACCTGGCACCTGTTTTTGTTGTTTATAACCCCAAACCAGTGTATAGTTACGGCCGGCCTGAAGATCAAGCTGCCATTTGCAGCTTACGCACCGACCGCGCCCATTCGAGCCCACAAAGATTTCGCTGTGAGTCTCAATCCTCAAGATGCACCACGTGCGGACCGGCCAAATTGGTTTCCTATCCTGACGGCAGGGTTACGACAGTAGCGAAAGCGCTTCTGCGTCCGTTCTCCTTCTGCACGGCTGCCGAGGGTGGAGATCCACGTGAAAGGATCCTGTATGGTCCCCACGGCCGATCCGCCGGTGGAAGCAGCACAAACCTTTGCCCCGCTGGGCAAAAAAATCAACGTTCTTCTGGTCTGGCCCAAGATTCCCAATTCCTTCTGGGCATTCAGCGGGATGTTGGAATTGCTTCCCGAGAAAGTGGTGATGCCGCCCTTGGGGCTCATCACGGTCGCCGCGCTCTGTCCCCCGGAATGGACGCTGCGCCTGGTGGATGAGGCGGTGGAGGACCTGACGGACCTCGACCTGCACTGGGCCGACCTGGTGATGGTGGGAGGGATGGAAGTACAGAAGGCGGGGATGCACGAGATTTTGGCGCGCGCTCGCCGCCTGGGCCGGCGGACCATGGTGGGTGGCCCATACGCCAGCAGCGAACCGGAACGCATGTTGGCGCTCGCGGACCATGTGGTGGTGGGTGAGCCCGACGAGGTGTTTGCCGAAATTGCCGCCGACCTGGAAGCGGGGACGGCGAAAAGGCACTATGAGATTAGCGATAAACCGGACGTTACCCACACCTCGGTTCCGCGGTTCGATCTGCTGAAGCTTAACAGCTACGCTTCCATGTCGATCCAATTCTCGCGCGGCTGCCCGTTTCAATGTGAGTTCTGCGACATCATCATTCTTTACGGACGGAAGCCGCGCACCAAACTTCCTCAGCAAGTGACGGCGGAGCTGGACGAACTCCTGCGCCTGGGATGGAAAAAGCAGCTCTTCATGGTGGATGATAACTTCATCGGTAATCACCAGCGCGCCCTGGAACTATGCGTGGAACTGGAAAAATGGCAGCAGGCGCATGGATTCCCGGTAATGTTCTATACGGAAGCGTCCATGGATCTGGCCCGCAAAACCGCCCTGGTCGAGGCCATGGTGAAGGCCAACTTCTTTTACGTTTTCCTGGGCATTGAGAGCCCTTCCAAAGAGTCCTTGCAGGAGACCAGGAAATTCCAGAATCTGGCGGTGGATCCGGTGAGTTGTATCGACATTCTCCACCAGAAGGGGTTATGGGTGACGGGCGGATTCATCGTCGGGTTCGATTCCGATACCGAAGACATCTTTGACCGCCAGATTGAGTTTATCGAGCGCACAGCCATCCCCTGGGCCTTGCTGAATTCCCTGCACGCCATGCCGCGCACCGCGCTTTATGAACGCATGCAGAAAGAAGGACGCCTGCTGGAGGATTCGCAGCACTCGAGCGGCGACACCAATCCTCCCAACTTTCGCACCAAGTTGGCGCCCGCGGTCCTGCTGCGCGGGCTGGCGAAAACGCTCACGGCTATTTACGAACCCAAGGCGTTTTACGAGCGCGCCTGGCGGTCGATGGAATGTTGGGAGATCAAGAAAAATCAGCGGGCCGCCCAACAACCGGGCCCCGCCGGCATCGCGGCCATCATGGCAAGGTCGGTTTGGCATCAGGGCATCCGGTCATCCTACAAAAGGGTTTACTGGAAATACGCGTGGAGGATTCTCAGCCACTACGCCCTGAATCCCCCCAAGATCTGGATGGCCGCAACCCTCATGATCTCCGGGCATCACTTTATTCCCTATTCCCGCGAGGTCGTGGCCAAGATCGAGCGGGAAATTGCAAGAGTCGAGACCCTTCACGAACTTGTCCCCGCGACGGCAGGGGACTAGCGCGGCCCCCCGTTTTTGGGGTCCGCGGTACTTGCGTAAGGAATACCGATTTCAAATGCGGAGGGTTGCGACCCGCTCTAGTTCTCGCCCCGCCACGTTCACTCGATTTGCATAGAAAGAACCGCGGACCTCAAAGGCGGAGGTCCGCGCTACGGTCACTTTTTAGTTTTCGGTGCTGATCTGCTAAAATCAGTAACATGAGTAACGGCTCCAAGACCACGAAATACTCGGGCGACTTTTATCGCAGCTTCCTCCGGCTCGGGCGTGAGGACCGGCGTAGCGTGGCTTTACGCATACTCCGCAACCAGCGAATCTTGGGTGACCTTTACGACCACTTCTTGATCCAGGAGGCGCTGCGCGAACCGGGCCCGGGTGTTTCCTGGGAGAACGTACCGCTGAGGTGGTAGCGAGGACCTCCGTTTTTGAGGTCCGCGGTTCTTCCCTGGGGGAAACGGTAAATTTCAAATACGGAGACATGCGCCGCGATTTTTTTCTCCCCACGGTGCATTCGCTCGATTTGCGCAGTAAGAACCGCGGACCTCAAAGGCGGAGGTCCGCGCTACGGTCACTGCGCCCAAACAAATTTACGGCGAGCGGATTCATTCATTACGTCCAACACAAAATCGCAACCCGCGGTGCGCCGGGCGGTAGAATTGCCGTGCCGGTGTATACTCCTAAGGTTGAAATCGGGGTCTTGGGCATTGATGGTGTGAAAATACCATGAAACCAAACTCTCACCACAGATTCCCACGAGCTTGCGACGCGCCACGATACATGAAAATGTGCGAAGCACCTTGGACTGCGGTAGCAGCAGCTACCGCTTTTCACCTTGCACAATGGCGGTCTGAATCGAGGGCGGAAAGCGGTAGCTGCTGCTACCGCAGTCCAAGGTGCCTCCGGCACATTCATTTTTATTGCCCGGATCGATAGAGGAGGAACCTTGCGTAGCACGGCCGCGAAAGCCCTTATCCTGATTTCAGTCCTCACCGCTCTGGCCCTCAGCCGGCCGAATGATCCTCCGGCGCTTCCGCTTTATCCCGGGACAGGGATGTTCCTGATGCTTTCCGATATTCACTTCGATCCTTACGCCGACCCCGCAATTATGGAACAACTAGGGGCAAAGCCGACGGAGGCCTGCCGGGCTCCCGCTTCCCCGGTGTTTTCGAAATTTGGCAGCGACACCAACTATCCGCTCCTCAAGTCGACGCTCGACCACGCGGCGGCGACGGCCGAGGAGAATCACTTTCACTACGACTACGTCATCGTGACCGGCGACTTCCTGGCGCACCATTTCGACGGCAGCTATGGACGATGTGTGGGAGGAAGTGAGGAAGCCTACCAGAAGTTTGCGAGCGACACGATAAAATTTGTCGATGGCATGATTGCGAAATCCCTGCCCGGCGTGCCGGTTTTCGCCGCGCTGGGTAACAACGATTCGGACCGGGGTGATTACGGGGAGCCCACCGAGTTTTTCCTTCAGAGCGTGGGGCGGGATTGGAGCCGCGCGTGGGGGAACATCCCGGAGGCGACGCGGGCAAGGGCATTGGCGACCTTTGGAAGGGCAGGGAATTATGCCGTTCCCCACCCGACCATACCGAACCATGAGTTCGTTATCTTGAACAGCAACCTCTGGTCGGCCGACAATCCTCAAGCTTGTAGTGATGCGGATCCAGACCCCGGCGGACAGTTCCAATGGCTGGGGGAAGTTCTGGACAGGGTCAAACACGCGGGGGGCGCGGCCACCTTGATCATGCACATTCTTCCCGGCATCGACGCCATGCGATCCTCGGGCGGGGCGCCCCGGGCGTTCTGGACCGAAAGCTGTACCCAAAAGTTGATCGGCGAATTGACGGATTTCCGTGGGGTCGTCCGCGAGTTTTATGCGGGGCATATCCATCGGGATGATTTCCGGCTCCTTCCCGACCGGGAGGGTCGGCCGCTCTTGGCGATTCACATCGTCCCAGCCGTTAGCCCCGTGTACTTCGATAACCCGGCGGTGGAAATCGGCTGGTACGACCGGAGTAACGGCGAGCTGCGGGATTACGCGACTCAATATTTGAATCTCGGCGAGCTGAAGCCCACCTGGGCGACGGAGTACATTTTCACGCAAGCGTATGGGCAACCACGGCCCAACCTCGCCGCGCTGAAGAAACTGAGTGAAGCGATTCACGAGGGCAACCCCATTTCCGGCGTGGGTAAAGAGTATGCAAAATACTATGCGGTGGGAATAGGACTGTTTCTGACTCCATTTAACTGGTCAAATTATTCCTGCGCGCAAACCGAAATCACCCTTTCCCGTTTCGTCCAGTGCAAACACGCCGGAGCCAGCTCCGGACCTTGACTCGGAGGCCGGGTAGTGGTATCCATTCACAGTTTTCCGAGGACGGAGAGGATGGGGAAATTTGGTCCGAGATATCTTGAAGTGTCCTGCGCTGTCCAGGGTTGTCGGACGTTATCCCAACCTAATTCCGCGTCCGCCGCAGTTGGTAGTTGTGCCCTCCGGCTTGAGAATTTAACCCGGCGCTCTCATTGTTCCCGTTACGAACCGGGCGCCGGAGAGAAAAATTACCGGCATCAAATTCGAGGCCCACATGCTTGATGCATTAGTCGTTCATCGCTTGCACTTTGCTTACACCGTCACCTTCCATTATTTGTTTCCGCAACTCACCATGGGGTTGGCGCTGCTCATTGTGATTTTGAAGACGCTGGCGCTGCGAACCGGTGACGAACATTACAACCAAGCGGCGCGCTTCTGGGCGCAAATCTTTGGCATCAACTTCGCCATGGGCGTGGTGACGGGAATTCCCATGGAATTTCAGTTCGGCACCAATTGGGCGCAATTCTCCCGCGCTGCCGGCGGGGTGATTGGCCAGACGTTGGCCATGGAAGGCGTGTTCTCATTCTTCCTGGAATCGAGCTTCCTGGGGCTTTTCCTTTTCGGCGAGAAGCGGCTGGGCCCGCGCGGCCACTGGTGGGCTGCCTTCCTGGTTTTCCTGGGATCGTGGATGTCGGGCTACCTCATCGTGGCTACGGATGCCTGGATGCAATACCCGGTGGCATACTGGCTGGGCCCGCACGGCGAAATCATGCTCGCGAGTTTCTGGGGGCTGCTGCTCAATCCCTGGGCGCTGTGGCAGTACGCGCATAACATGAGCGGCGCGGTCATTACGGGGGCGTTTGTCATGGCTGCGGTGGGAGCATTCTATCTGCTGACGAAACAGTTTCAGGCTCATGCGAAGACCTTCGTGAGGATCGGCGTGATCGCGGGCCTGGTGGCTACGCTCTTGCAGCTTGTACCCACGGGCGACGCGCAAGGCCGCATGTTGGCTGCTCACCAGCCCGTCACGCTGGCCGCCATGGAAGGTATGTTTAATACCCAGAAGGGCGCGCCGATTGCCCTGATCGGTCAGCCCGACGTGCAGAACCGGCGTTTGGATAATCCCCTCGAGGTGCCGCGGATGCTCAGCTTCCTCACCTATCGGCGCTGGATGTCGGAGGTGAAGGGTTTGGACGCCTTCCCTCCGCAGGATTGGCCCGACAGTATTCCGCTGCTCTATTACAGCTACCATATTATGGTGGGGCTCGGCACCATCTTTATCGCCATCATGTTGCTGGCGGCGTGGAAACTGCGGCGCGGGACCCTCTATGATTCGCCGGGCATGCTCTGGACGCTCATGCTCTCGCTACCGTTTCCATACATTGCCAACACAGCCGGATGGATGACCGCAGAATTCGGGCGCCAGCCGTGGCTGATTTACGGGCTCATGCGCACCGAAGCCGGCATTTCGCCGCAGGTTTCCTCGGGCAATGTTTGGTTCACCCTGATTGGCTTCATGGGCATGTACACCATGTTGAGCATTTTGTTTTTGTTTTTGGTTTATCGTGTCATCGAGAAGGGGCCGGAGCCAGTGAGTCACTGAATCACTGATTAACTCATTCAGTCAGATGGAGGGCGCATTCATGCAAACGGTTTGGTTTTGTCTCGTGGCCATCATGATCGCAATGTACGTGGTCCTGGATGGATTCGACCTCGGCGCCGGCGCCATCCATCTTTGGGTGGCGAAGGATGATGGGGAGCGGCAGCAAGTCATCCGCTCCATTGGCCCGGTATGGGACGGTAACGAGGTGTGGCTGCTGGCGGCGGGCGGGACGCTGTACTTTGCCTTCCCGGTTCTATATGCCTCCGGTTTCAGCGGCTTCTACTTGCCCCTCATGATTGTCCTGTGGCTGCTGATACTGCGGGGCATTGCGGTGGAGTTCCGCGGGCATCTGACCAGCCCCGTCTGGCTGAAATTTTGGGACGTGGTCTTTGCGGGAGCCAGTCTCTTGCTGGCGGTCTTTTATGGAGCGGCGCTGGGCAACGTGGTGCGCGGCGTGCCTTTGAACGATCAAGGTTATTTCTTCGAGGCTCTCTGGACCAACTTCCGCTTGGGCCCGAATACCGGGGTTCTGGACTGGTACACAATCGTTGTCGGGGTGACGGCGCTGGTCACCTTGACGCTGCATGGCGCACTTTGGTTGACCGTGAAGACCGAAGGCCCCGTGCACGATCGCTCCTTCCAATTGGCGCGCGGCGCGTGGTGGATCCTCTTGCTCCTGACCATCGCGCTCACCGTGATTACCTTTGTGATCCAGCCGGGGATTCCCATGAATCTAGCGGCTCATCCCTGGGGTTACATTTTTCCGGCGCTGGCCCTTTCCGGTTTGGCGGCGATGACATGGTTCATGCGAAAGCAGGACGAGCTCAAGAGTTTTCTCGCCTCTTGCGCGTACATCGTGGGTATGTTGACCAGCGTCGTCTTCGGATTGTATCCGCTGGTTCTGCCCGCCAGCACGAATCCTGTCTACTCGCTTACCATTGATAACACCAAAGCCGGCGACTACGGTCTGCGCATCGGTCTGGCGTGGTGGATTGTGGGCATGATTCTGGTCGCCTGCTACTCGATCTATGTCTATCGCAGTTTTGCCGGTAAAGTAAAAATCGGGGAAAGCCAGAACGGGTATCAAAAATTCATATCGCCGGGGCGGTTGAAATCCGAAGTGTGCACGGGCTCCCGAGGCATTCCAGCAAACTCCCCAGAACGTTAAACTGCCGGCTCATTGTTGACAAACCATTAATGCCCATGATAAAGGCACATAACGTATCAGGACTCCTTAACGCGAAAATCAGTCAAAATGTCGCTTTCTGTAATTTTTTCCCTGCGATTTTTCCCCTTGACAATCTACAAGGCGGAGCGTAAATTCTCCTTGTCGAGTGTCTAGGGGAGTGGGTCTCAGCCCCCTGGTTCGTTAATGTGAACGCACAGGTAGGTGGCAATGAAACCCTTTCGTCGTCTGCGCCTTTTATTCCGAAAAGAGCAACTGAACCAGCAGCTTTCGGACGAAATGTCGTTCCATCTCGACAAGCAGATCGAACTGAATCTCGCGGCGGGGATGAGCGCGGAAGAAGCCCGTTACGCCGCCCTGCGCAAATTCGGCGGGGTCGATCAGGTCAAGGAGGAATGCCGGGACGCCTGGGGCGTGCGCTTCATTGACACCCTGCTTCAGGACATTCGCTATGGCCTGCGCATGTTAGCGAAGAACCCGGGCTTCACGGCGGTGGCGATTCTGACCCTGGCGATTGGCATCGGGGCCAACACCGCGATTTTCAGCCTGATTGATGCGGTGATGCTGCGGACGTTGCCGGTGGCGAGGCCCGACGAGCTGCGCCTGGTGCGCATCGGCCAGTCCGGTGACACGGGCGAAGGTAACCCCGACTTTACCAATCCGATCTGGGAGCAGGTGCGCAATCGCCAGGCCGTTTTTTCCGGAGTCTTCGCCTGGAGCACGGATCGCTTCGACCTGGCGCAGGGCGGAGCCGTGCACTACGCGAACGGAATCTGGGTGAGTGGCGACTACTTCAAGACTCTGGAGCTTCGCCCCGCCGCCGGCCGCCTGCTCACCGCCTCCGACGACCAGCGCGGATGCCCCGGCGCTGCGGTACTGAGCTACGGTTTCTGGCAGGACCATTACGGCGGAGCCGCGAGCGCCATCGGCAGCACCCTGGCGCTCAACACTCACTCGTTTGAAGTCGTCGGCGTGGCGCCTCCTGGCTTTTACGGTATGGACGTCGGCAACAGGTTTGATGTAGCCATTCCCATCTGCGCCGCCGCGCTCTTCGATGGGAAGGAATCAAGGCTCGATCATCGTTCCTGGTGGTGGCTGACGATGGCCGGACGTCCCCAGCCGGGGATGAGCCTGAGCCAGTTGGCGGCGGGGTTAAGAGTGCTCTCCCCCCAGGTTTTCACCGCGTCTTTGCCGCCGAATTGGCCTCCCGACATGCAGAAAAAATTCCTGCAATGGGTGTTGGCAACGACTCCGGCCGCCAACGGGATCTCCTCCCTGCGGCAGCAGTTTGACCGGCCTTTGCAATTGTTGATGGCCGTGGTGGGACTGGTGCTGCTGATTGCCTGCGCCAACATTGCCAGCCTGATGCTGGCGCGCGCGTCCGCCCGGCAAAAGGATCTCGCCGTACGGCAGGCTCTGGGCGCCGGCCGCTTTCGCCTCGTTCGCCAGTTGCTCACCGAGTGCGTGCTGCTTTCTTCCGCCGGGGCATTGGTGGGGATTCTCTTCGCGCGCTGGGGAACCGCCCTGCTGGTCCGCTTTATCTCGACGGCAAGAAATGAAGTGTTCCTGGACCTCTCGCTGGACCGCCGCGTCCTGGGATTCACCGTGGCGATGGCGGTTTTCACCAGCGTTCTGTTCGGTCTAATACCGGCCCTCCGCGCCACCCGGGTGTCTTTGACCTTGGCGATGAAGGGCAGCCAGGCGATCGAGAGTGTACGTCCGGGGCGCTTGCGCAGCCGGCATTGGATTGTGGCTTCGCAAGTGGCGCTCTCGCTGGTTTTATTGGTGGCGGCCGGCTTGTTCCTGCGCAGCTTCTCGAAACTCGCCACGCTCGATATCGGTTTTGACCGCAACAACGTCTTAATGATGGGGACCAACCTCAAGACCGCGAAGGTGCCGCCCGGCCAGCAACTCGCCACGTACGATCAAATCGAGAGCCGGTTGCGCGCTCTGCCCGGGGTGGTCTCCGTCGGCCGGTCGGTGATGACGCCGGTCAGCGGAGCGGGGTGGAACAACTTCATTCGCACGGAGTGGTCTGGGGCGCTCACCGGCGATGCGTCCGTGGTCTGGTTCAATTTCATCTCGCCCGGGTTCTTCGGAACGCTCCGCATGACTCTCCTGGCGGGGCGCAACTTTAATGACCGTGACACCAAGACCTCGCCGGCGGTGGCGATCGTTAACCAGACCCTCGCCCACCGCTTTTTCCCCAATTTGGATCCGGTGGGCAAAACTTTCCGAACCGATGATGTGGGAGGCAAGCCCGGCCCGCCCATCGAGGTTGTGGGGGTGGTCAGGGACTCCAAATACCAATCGGTCCGCGAGGAAGCTTCTCCCATTGCATTCTTCCCGGTCACTCAGGTCCCGGACCACGCTGAGGAGGAAACCTTCGAGCTGCGCACGGGCGTTCGGCCCTCGGCCCTGGTCTCGGCGGTGCAGGCCGCCGTGGGAGGCGTGAATAAGCAGATTCCGCTCGAATTTCATACCCTGGCCGAACAAGTGAACGACTCGTTGGTGCAGGAACGCATGCTGGCGCTGCTTTCCGGATTCTTCGGCGCCCTGGCTTTGTTGTTGGCGATGATTGGCCTCTACGGCACGCTCAGCTATCTGGTGGCGCAGCGGCAGACCGAGTTCGGCATCCGCATGGCCCTGGGCGCGGAGCCGGGCTCGATTCTGCGGCTGGTGATGCGCAGTGTCGTTGCCGTCCTCGCCGTCGGGATCGTTGCGGGCATCGGCATCTCGCTCGCGGCGACGCGAGTTTTGCGGGAATTGCTGTTCGGGCTCGGCCCCCGCGACGCCATGACCATGGTCGCGTCAGTCGCGGTGCTGTCGGTGGTCGCGCTGATCTCCGGTTATCTCCCCGCCCGCCGGGCGACAAAGGTCGATCCCATGGTGGCGCTGAGGAACGAATAGGTGCCAGGTGCCAGGTGTCAGGTGCCAGGACGAAACGCGGGAGGGGAGGTAGCGCGGGCGTCCCGCCCGCTGTGGCAGGGGCGTCCCGCCCGTGCGCGGTCATGGCCAGGATGGCCATGCCACGAGGGGTGGCACGGGCATCCTGCCCGTGACGCGGTCATGGCCAGGATGGCCATGGCACGAGGGGTGGCACGGGCATCCTGCCCGTGACGCAGTCATGGCCAGGATGGCCATGCCACGAGGGGTGGCACGGGCATCCTGCCCGTGACGCAGTCATGGCCAGGATGGCCATGGCACGAGGGGTGGCACGGGCATCCTGCCCGTGACGCGGTCATGGCCAGGATGGCCATGGCACGAGGGGTGGCACGGGCATCCTGCCCGTGACGCAGTCATGGCCAGGATGGCCATGGCACGAGGGGTGGCACGGGCATCCTGCCCGTGACGCGGTCATGGCCAAGATGGCCCACCGATGCGTAGGGCAGTTCGCGAACCGCCCCGACAAGTCATCGTCGAGGCGACCAAGGTGCATCCCATGGTGGCGCTGAGAAATGAATGAGGATGGTAGGTGGTAGGTCGTAGGTGGTAGGTGGGGGGACGTAGCGCGGGCGTCCCGCCCGTGCGCGGTCATGGCCAGGATGGCCATGGCACAAGGGCGTAGCGCAGACCTTCGCTTTTGAGGTCTGCGGTTCTTGCCGAGACGCGCGCTTCTCAACGTGAGGTCAAGCGTTCCGTTTGGAGCTTTGTGGTTTCTGCAAAGGCGGAGCGCCCAAGAGGAAGGTGCGCGAAGCGCTTTGGAGTGCGGTCGCAGCAGCTACCGCTTTCCGTCTTGGGTTGATGCGGCCAATGTGGAGGGGGTGGAGGGAAAAGCGGTAGCTGCTGCTACCGCAGTCCAAAGCGGGCTGCGCCCGCTACGTCTAAGGCAGGTCGCTATGAAATCTGTTCGTCGTCTGCGCGCGCTGTTCCGGAAAAAAGAACTGAACCAGCAACTCTCCGACGAGATGGAGTTTCATCTTGACAAGCAGATCGAGCAAAGCATCGCGGCGGGGATGAGCGCGGAAGAAGCCCGCTACGCGGCCCTGCGCAAATTTGGCGGGGTCGAGCAGATAAAGGAGGAGTGCCGGGACGCCTGGGGCTTGCGGTTCATCGACACACTGTTCCAGGACATCCGCTTCGGTTTGCGAATGCTTGCGAAAAATCCCGGCTTTACTGCCGTCGCCGTACTGACGCTCGCTCTTGGCATCGGCATGAATACGGCGGTCTTCAGCGTGATGAATTCGGTGCTCCTCCACCCGCTCGCCTACCCCAATGCCGACCGCCTGGTCTGGATTGCGGACTACGATCGCGGTTGGGGAGACAATATGGTTTCACCCGCCGCGTATCCGCTGTGGAGAGACGCGGCAAGTTCTTTCGAGACCATGGTTGCCTACGGGAACCAGGATTGGGCGCTGCTGACGGCGGGTGAATCGAGTGAGGAAAGGATTGCTTCCGTCACGGACAACTTCTGGGGAGTCGCCGGCGCCCAAGCCGCGCTCGGCCGTCTGTTCCGAGCACGCGAGCCCAACACCATTGTACTGACCCACGCGCTCTTCGCCCGGAGGTTTGGAAGTGACCCGGGTGTGATCGGAAAGGTGGTGACCCTAAACGGCTATCCGTTCACGATCACGGGGGTTCTGCCGCCGAGTTTTCCATTTCTCTTACCGCAACAGTTCAGTGACGAGCGCCGGGAAATCGATGCCTATATTCCTCTTCCGGATGGGCTGCTGGATCTCTGGCTGGTAAGAGCCGGGCAGGAAGACGGTATTACCCAGCGCTTGGGACCCGTGCCCTGGGCGGTGAGCGTGGTGGGAAAACTCAAGCCCAAGGTATCCCAGGAGCAGGCTAGGGAGGAGATGCAAGCTATTTACACGCGTGTTCAACAGGAGCGCTACCCCGAGTGGAAGCGCGGCCTCACCCTGCACTTCGCCCCGCTCAAGGAAAAACTGGTAGGCAATGCGCGTTCCGCGTTGATCGTGGCGCTTGGCGCCGTGGGATTTGTTTTGCTGATGGCAAGCGCTAACGTTGCGAACCTGCTGCTGGCGCGGGCGTCCACGCGGCAGAAGGAGACGGCGATCCGGGCGGCGATGGGCGCCGGGCGCGCGCGGCTCACCCGACAGTTGCTGGTGGAAAACCTTCTTTTGGCGCTGCTTGGCGGCGCGGCGGGGCTGGCAGTGGCGCACGGGGCCCTTGCCCTCATGGTCCGGCTCGGCTCCGAGGTGATTCCCCGTGTGGGCGAGGCGGGCATCGACGCCCGGGCCCTTGCCTTCACGCTGGCCATTTCCCTTGCCACCTGCCTTCTCTTTGGACTGGGTCCCGCGGTTTTCGTCGGGCGAATCAGCCTCCACGATGCGCTCAAGACTGAGTCCATAACCCCGGCCGTGGGCGCCAGTCCGCTGCGGCTGCGGGGATTGCTGACGGCAGCGGAGTTGGCCTTGGCGATGGTGTTGCTCACCGGAGCCGGGTTGATGCTCAAGAGCTTCTGGCGCATGAACACTTATCCGCCGGGATTTGAGCCGGAGCAGATCCTGGCGATGAAGGTCACGCTTTATGGAGAACAATATACTCCCTGGCTGAAGAAGGATGCCTATATTCGCGAATTATTGCGCCGCATCGAGGGCGTGCCAGGAGTGAAGGCGGCCGGGGTCCACCGCGTGACGCTCAATACGGCGGTCAAAGTGGAGGGCGCTCCGCCCCCACCGCCCGGCCAGGAACCCTACGCCGCAATTCACGCCGTGTCCGCCGGCTATCTCCGCGCCATGGGCGTGCCACTGGTCAGAGGCGACTGGCCTCGCGAGGACGCGTTCGCGAGCTACGTTGTGAACGAAACTTTTGTGCGCGAAATGCTTGGGCATGACGACCCGATCGGGCGGCATCTTAGCGGATCGCTCTTGAACGGCGCCATTGTAGGAGTCGTCGCCGATTTTAAGGCCTGGCAACTAGATGCCGAACCTTTGCCGGAAGTCTATATCCCATATCAACTGCCGCCCATGGGGGATTCGCTGAGGGTTGTGGTGCGGACCTCCGGCGATGCGAGCGGAGTGGCCCCCATCATCCGCGCGCTGGCTTCGGCAACCGACCCGGCCCAGCCGATCTATGACTTCGAGACGCTCGATCATGCGCTCTCCGGGTCGATTGCGCCGCGCCGTTTCAATTTGTTTCTGCTGGTATCGTTCGCGGGCGTGGCGCTGGTACTGGCGCTGGTGGGGGTGTATAGCGTCATGGCCTATTTGGTCGCGCAGCGCACCCGCGAGATCGGCATCCGCGTGGCGCTGGGCGCAAAGCCGAGCGATGCGCTTAGGTTGATTATGGTGCAGGGTTTGTTCCTGGCGTCCATCGGCGTCGCCGTGGGTCTGGTTGGCGCTTTCGTCCTCACGCGGCTCCTGGCCAGCATGCTCTATGGCGTGAAGTCTGACGATCCCGCCACCTTCGTCACGGTTTCGGCTTTGCTCATGGGCGTGGCGCTGCTTGCGAGCTTCATCCCCGCGCGCCGGGCCACCAAGGTCGATCCCATGGTGGCGCAGAGAAATGAATGACGATGGTAGGTGGTAGGTCGTAGGTGGTAGGTGGGGGGACGTAGCGCGGGCGTCCCGCCCGCTGTGGCAGGGGCGTCCCGCCCGTGCGCGGTCATGGCCAGGATGGCCATGGCACAAGGGCGTAGCGCAGACCTCCGCCTTTGAGGTCTGCGGTTCTTCCCCAGACTCGCGCTACCCAACGTGAGGTCAAGCGTGCCGTTTTGGAGATTTGTGGTTATTGCCAAGGAAGAGCCGCGGATCCCAAAGGCGGGGGTCCGCGCTACACAGGCGGATGCGAACAGGCTGCAATAATTCGGACTCTTGGTTAAGGCGCGGTGGGATCCACAATCTTCAGGCGCTTGAAGTACGTGCGGTAGAACCCCCGGTCGCGGGTCAGCAATCGGTCCGCTTGGAGAAGGGCATGTGCTCCGATCAGGAAATCCGCCGCTACGCGCGTTTTGGGGCCGCCTCGCTGGCGATAGGTCTTCCAGGTGATGCCAGCTTCAAAGGCGGCCTCAGACTGGATCGGGCTAAACTCGATCTCCATATCCGCGAGTGTGTCACGGCAGGCCGATATCGACGGAAAGCACCCGGCGACCTCCGCCCACACCACGTCGCAGGCGAGCAGGCGGCCTTCGCGGGCGGCCGAACGCATCGCATCTCGAGAAACGATCCCGAACTCGGGATCGTGAGTCAAGAAATCGAAAAGCACGTTGGAATCGACGGCGGTAATCACTTGAGAGGGTACTCGTCGCCCCGAAGCTCTTTCATGATCTCGTCCGTGCTGCGGCCAAGCTTCAAAATGCCAAAATACTTGTCAAACGGATCCTGGGGTGCCTGCTTGGTCATCACCAAGCGGCCACGCTCCTCCTTGACCTCCAGGACCTGGCCGACCCGGATTCCCAAGCGCACCCGCAGAGGCTTCGGGATGGTGATCTGCCCCTTTTCAGAAACTGTTGTTTTCATACTGCTATGGTATGAATTCCTACTTGGAAAGTCAAATTTCTTACAGAGAGGTACCTGGAGGTGTAGCGCGGACCTGTTCGGTAGGTCCGCGGCTTTCCGTACCGATCGGAGACGAGCCGTGGACCTAAAGGGCGTAGCGCAGACCTCCGCCTTTGAGGTCTGCGGTTCTTGCTTGCCAAATTGAGGTGAACCGTCCGTTTTGGAGATTTGTGATTATTGCCAAGGAAGAGCCGCGGACCCCAAAGACGGGGGTCCGCGCTACCCAACGTGAGGTCAATCGTCCGTTTTGGAGATTTGTGATTATTGCCAAGGAAGAGCCGCGGACCCCAAAGGCGGGGGTCCGCGCTACGTCCCAACGTGAGGTGAGGAGGATCATGGGAAAGTCAATCGATCTGCTGCAAGGCACTTTGGATTTGCTGATCCTGAAAACGCTGGCCCTGGAGCCGATGCATGGCTGGGGGATTTCGCAGCGCATTCAGCAAATCTCGCAGGACTCGCTCCAGGTGCAACAAGGGTCGCTCTACCCGGCGCTCCATCGCCTGGAACAGCAGGAATGGATTGCTTCCGAGTGGGGCGCGTCAGAAAACAATCGCAAGGCCAAGTACTACCGCCTGACGGATGCCGGGCGCAAACAACTGGAAGTCGAGACCGCCAAGTGGGAGCGGCTCTCCACCGCCGTCTCGCAAATTCTGGCGACGGCGTAGGCGGGGCGCCGTGTACAAGAAAGGTCACCACAGATTCCCATGAGCCTTCGGCTCGCCACGAGGAATGAAAATGCGCGAAGCGCTTTGGAGTGCGGTCGCGAAGCTGCCGCTTTGCCCCTTGCCCACGGACCGCATGAATCATGGGCGGAAAGCGGCAGCTTCGCGACCGCACTCCAAAGTGCCTTCGGCACATTCAATTTCAAAGCAGAGTGTATAGAGACCACAGAGAAATGTCCGTCGGATTGCGACGGGACCTCAAGAAGGCGGGAGGGGCGGGCAGCGCGTCACGACTCGTTCCCTTTCATGCCGGTCGCCCATACTGCTCCGTATCGGTTATCGGCGGGAGCGAGCACGCTGATGAGGATTCGAAGCTCCGCAGGGCGGCACAGCCGGACAATCGATCGGGCCGCCCACACTACCCCACATCGGTTATCGGTTGGGTTTGGTGGGAGGATGAATCGACTTACCGACTTCGAGAATTGCAAATCGCAAATTTGAAATCTCAAACCGAAAATCGAAAATCGAAATTCGAAAACCGAAATTCGAAAACCGAAAATCGAAGATCGAAAATCCAAAACCCTAAATCGTGTATCCCAAATCACAGACCGAGAGCCGCAAATCGGCAATCACAAATTGCTAATTGCCAATCACCAATCGGCAATCACCAATCGCCAATCACAAATCACCAATTGCCAATCACCAATCGCCAATCACCAATTGCCAATCACCGCCTCCCTTCTGACTATGCAATCTGGGGCGAATTGAGTAATCTTAAAGATCGGGAGAGGCGAAAAACGGCGAATTGCCGGGGCCACTCATACTTACTTTCAGGGGGGATTCCATCTTGGGCATACACTACTTCCGGCCGTTGGGGCGTTCATCGAATTTCACCAGGCTTGCTCTCATCACCTGCGCGGTCACGTTACTGTCCGGCGCGCCACTCAATTCCGCGCACCCCGCGGCGGAGCAGGCTGCGAACGTCACGCGGGCCACCCTGGCGAATGGGCTGCGCGTGGTGATTGTCCGCGATACGCTGGCGCCGGTTGTGACTACGGTCATGAATTATGCTGTCGGCTCGAATGAGGCGCCGGCGGGATTTCCGGGCATGGCGCACGCTCAAGAGCACATGATGTTTCGCGGAAGCCCGGGCCTGTCGGCAGACCAACTGGCTGATATTGCGGCCGCCATGGGTGGCGATTTCAACGCCGACACGCAGCAAACCGTGACCCAGTATTTCTTCACGGTCCCGGCAGAAGACCTGGATGTGGCGCTGCACCTCGAGTCGGTCCGCATGCGCGGCCCTCTCGACACTGACGACCTCTGGAAGGAGGAGCGTCCCGCCATCGAGCAGGAGGTGGCGTCGGACCTCTCCAATCCCCAGTACGTGTTTTACACGCAATTGCTGGAGGCCATGTTCCAGGGAACCCCTTACGCCCACGACGCGCTGGGGTCGCGGCCATCCTTTGACCAGACCACCGGGCAAATGCTCCACCAGTTTTACGACACTTGGTACGCCCCAAACAACGCCATCTTCGTGGTGGCGGGTGATGTGCAGCCGGAGCACGTTTTAGCCGAGGTCAAGGAACTTTTTGGCGATATTCCCAAAAAGACCCTCCCCGCCAAGCCCCAGGTGAATTTGGAAGCGGTGAAGGGCAAGGCGCTGGCGCTCCCCACCGACCTTCCGTACGGGCTGGCGGTGGTTTCCTTCCGGATGCCGGGGACGAATAGCCCGGACTTTGCCGCCACCCAACTGCTTGCTGACGCGCTCAGCAGCCAGCGCGGCAGTTTGTATGCTTTGGTTCCGGCAGGGAAGGCGCTCTACGCCGGCTTCCAGCTCTCGACCCTCCCCGAGGCAAGCCTGGGCTACGCTTTGGCCGTCTTCCCCCAAGGGGGCAACGGGGATGAAATGATCAATGAAATCAAAAAGATCCTGGCCGATGACTTGAAAAACGGCCTGCCCGCCGATTTGATTGAAGCGGGAAGGCGGCACGAGATTGTGGACGCCGAATTCGAAAGGAACTCGGTTTCGGGCCTGGCCATGGCTTGGTCGGATGCCGTCGCCATCGAAGGCCGCGAATCTCCCGATGACGATATCCAAGCCATCGCCAAAGCCTCGCCGGCGGATGTCGGCCGCGTGGCCAACCAGTACTTGAACCTCAATGAGGCCATCACCGCGGTCCTCACACCGCAGCCCTCCGGGAAGCCAATTTCCTCGAGTTCCTTCGGCGGCAAGGAGTCCCTGGCGCCCACCCAGACGCACGCCGTCGAGCTTCCCGAGTGGGCGGCAAAGGCTCTCAGCCGCCTGGCAGTGCCTGAATCCAGCGTGCACCCAGTCGTCACCATGTTGCCCAATGGTGTAAGACTTATCGTGCAGCCGGAGTCGGTGAGCAAAACGGTCAGCGTTTGGGGCCAAATCAAAGACAATCCCAACGTTGAGGAGCCGGAAGGCAAGCAGGGCGTGGGAACTCTGCTCAATCAGCTTTTTGAATATGGAACCACCACGCTCGACCGGCTGGCATTCCAAAAGGCCCTCGATGACATTGGCGCGGAAGAGTCCGCGGGGACGGCTTTTGCTTTGCAAGCGTTACCCAAGCAGTTCGACCGGGGTGTCCAACTCATGGCGGAAAACGAGCTCCACCCGGCCCTGCCCGAGGACGCCTTCAAGACCGTGCAGACGCAGGTTGCCCAGGCCGTGGCAGGCCAACTCCAAAGCCCCGATTTTCTGGCCCATCAAGCGGTGAGCTCAGCTCTCTTTCCCAAGGATGACCCCAGCTTGCGGCACGCTACACCCGCCACCGTGCAATCGTTGACCTTGCAGGATGTCAAGGATTACTACCAACACGTTTTCCGGCCGGACCTGACCACCATCGTGGTGATCGGGAACGTGACACCGGAAGAGGCGAAGGCTGTCATCACCAAGTACTTCGAGGGCTGGAAGGCGGTGGGTGACAAGCCCGAAACTGATCTTCCGGCGGCGCCGCCCAACAAGGCCTCGGCAACGGCGGTCCCCAATACGAGCCGGGTTCAGGACGATGTCACGCTGGCGGAGACTCTGGGCCTGACGCGCTTCAGTCCTGACTATTATGCCCTCGAACTCGGCAACCACGTTCTGGGAGGGGGCTTCTATGCCACCCGCTATTATCGCGACCTGCGCGAAAAAGGAGGGCTGGTTTATAACGTATCGTCCACTTTTAATGTGGGAAAGACCCGGGGGGTTTACGTGGTTCGGTACGGCTGCGATCCCCCCAACGTCTCCAAAGCGCACAACCTCGTGGCCCGCGATTTGAAGGACATGCAGACGGCGCCCCCCACGGCCCACGAGCTGGAGGAGGCGAAGGCGCTCCTGCTGCGGGAAATTCCCCTTTCCGAGTCGAGCGTCGACAAGATTGCTGGCGGCATGCTCTCAAGGGCAATCATCGGGCTTCCCTTGGACGAGCCCGTCCAGGCGGCGCGCCATTACGTAGCCCTCACGCCCGAAGAGGTCCGGGCAGCCTTCGCCAAGTGGATTCGGCCTGAAGATTTGGTGCAGGTAACCCAGGGCCCCGCGCCGCAGTGAGCGGTGGCGGCTTGGGATAAAGGATTCTCAGTTTGTCGCCACGAAGCGAGGGTCGATGGCTTTCTGGAGGGACTTCTCAAAGGTTTCCCAGGGGCAGCCCTTGCTTGCTGTTGCGGGTTCACAACCCTTGACCGTTACATCTTCCTTCGCGGGCGGCGCGGCCAGGGTGAGGGGAGTGGCGTTTCGCATCTGTTCAAGTGTCTGGGCAAGATACTGCGTGCGCACGAAATATTGTCCTGTGTCCGGATGCTGGAATAGGGAAAAGATGAGCGCGCCCCCGGGGGGCGTCTCATCTGGTGGGTATCCCGCCAAATGCCAAGAAAGGCCGAGGATGCCCGAGAGGTTCGCCAGGTTGGTATCGTGGCCGGACAAGATCAGGACTGCAGGTCCCGCAGGGCCCAGCGCTCCCGGCACCGCCTTCCCGGTTTCCGCCTGCTCCATTGACCGCAACACATGATCGAGCAGGTTTGAACCCCTTGCCTGAGCAAGATACAGTGTGCGCCGCGTCAAGTCCGAGGACACCGCATGCAGGTCGAGGATGCGCAACAAGTTGTCCGCATTCAGACGCCCCCAGCCGAGATCCTTGCCTTGCATGCCATCCGTGTATTCGAGCAACAGATTCTCACTGAGCGTCGACGCTAAGTTCCACGGTTCATTGAGCTTAATTGACTTTTCGGTGGCCGTAACGGTGATCTCTTGCGGAGGAACGATCGGTTTCTTCGGCGTGTTTCCTTTTCCCGACAACACAATCTGAAGCGTCTCCAATGCGCCTACGTGCAAGTCTATGAACTGCTTTGGGTTGTCTCCCAGGCGTTCCCTCACCGCCTGGGCGGCGATTTCCCAGTCGGGCTTGGCGATGCCAGCTTCGATGGGGTCGAAAAGCGGGTCTTTACCGCCCCCCGCCACAGAATGGACATCGACTGGGCAGCCGGGGAGCAAAGTCTCAGCCAGAGCGTGGCCGGTCTCGATGGTGCGTTGGTCCGTGTCCGCGTGAATGTAGACTCGTCCTACGTCTCCGCACCCCTGGGGAGAGAGGAGGTGCTCGCTGGCTAGCCATTCGCGGTAGTAGGTCCCCATGAGCTGCATCAGGACTCGGCCATGCGGGGTAAGGTAGCCGGGGGGAACGCCCCAATCCGGCCAGGGCTCGGCCGCGTACGGATTGAGGCGCTCAGAGGTCCAGGTGGGTGAGCGCACTCCGTGGCGGGTGATGATGACCACGTACCGCAGTTGCGGCCCGGTGGCGGGGCTGGCGGATAGGGCACCGGTTCCCCCCGCCCACGCCAACGTCAACCAAACCAGAATTCGGAGTAGATGTAGCGCGGACCTGCCTTTTAGGTCCGCGGCTCTTTGTGCCTGCCAACCGTCGCCTGCTCGATTCAATAACGCCTCCCAAAGGGGTTGCCTGCTGATTATTTGCGGGAAATCAAAGTTGAAAAGCCGCGAACCTAAAAAGCAGGTTCGCGCTACAATTGCCGGAGACCGTCGCAAATTTAACGATCTCTACCGGCCATAGACTAAGACGTGGAAGCTTCCCGGCACGGCGGGTCCGGGCCGGCCTCCGGCCGAACCTGCCGGTGGAGCAAAGTCCGCGGTATCCACAAACAGGTGGTGGGTCTTGGTATCGAGCCCCATGGTCTTGGCCCCGAGCTCGGTCTTGACCGTTTCGACCTCGCTGAACTTGTCCGGCGAATCCTCATGGAAGATATGGATCTTACCCTCGCGGGTGGAGGCGAAGATCATGCCGGTTTCGGGTTCATAAGCGGCGGCATCCACACCCCCCGAGATCGGGAACAACTGGATAACCTTTCCGTTATCGGCATCCATCACCACCAGCATCTGGGGGCCGCGGCAGGCGCTGAACAGCCGCCGGTGCTGCGTGTCCATGGCCAGGGCGGTGGGCCTTCCGGCGGGGGCCACCGGCCAGCGCGACTTGATGGTGAGGGCGCGCGAATCAATAGCCACGACCTCGCTTTTGTCTTCCATGTTGACGAAAACAGTTCCCTTACCGTCGGGAACGGCGAATTCGGGCTGTCCGCCCAGCGCGATGGTCCTCACCACGGCGCCACTCTTGGCATCGATCACCGTCGAGGTGTTGGGGTCTCCATTCATGGCAAAAACCCGCTTCGAGGCCGGATCGTAGGTAATGGAGTCTGCGTCATTGTCGGCCTTTGCCTCGCCGGTCACCTTGAGGGTCTTCAGGTCGAAAATGACCACTTTGCCCTGGCCTCCGTCGGTGATGAATCCCTTGCCGAACTCGCTGGCGATGGCAACTCCGTGGTCCTGTTTCAAGCCTGTGATGTTGCCGATAAGGCTGCCGTCATCGGCATTAATGACCTTAATCTCCGTGCCATGTGACAGATACACGCGGCGCGCCGCAGAGTCGACGGTAATGTAGTCGAAATATTCCCGGGTACTCCCCTCGGCTGCCCCGAAGGGGTATTTGTTGAGCAGGTGATAACCGCCCGTCGCCGCGACGGCGAGGGCAAACGCGCTGAGCAGGACAATCGACACGCTCAGGGCAAAACGGTTGAGCCCGGATGACAGTTTCATGTGAAATCCTCTCTTCCCTTGAAGGTGGGAGTTGAGCTTGCAGAATCACTCCCTGATGGGGTCAGCATTATAACCCCATTAGGCGGCATCCACGACGATAGCAATGGTGTTTTGCAGACCGACAGGACGGCGTCCTCCGGGCGGTTGGCCCCAAAGCGCTGCTCTAAAGGCCTCGGTCATATCGTGCAGCCGCGTAGCGGCGAAATCCTGTGGCCCACGGCGAGCCAGCCGTGGGCCAACGCTCTCCGGAAAATGCGTTCCAGCCCCGGAGGGGCGACATCAGGTCAGGCGTTTCCCGATGTCGCCCCTCCGGGGCTCAAACTGTTCCTGATTCTGCCGGCGTTCCCACGGCTGGCTCGCCGTGGGCTACATGACGGCGCCCGCTCCGCGGGCTGAGCGCGGTGGAGCCAAGCCGCAAACGTCGAACCGTGACTTATCTTGGAGCTCACAGACCGTTGGCTAGGAGTGTGTCGGAGATAACAGATTGTCAACGAAGAATCAATAACTTACAGACAGTCAAACTTCGCTAAGTGATTGATTCTACGCGCAACAAAAGCTATCTCCGACAGGCTCCCGGGGCATCAAGCCATTCCTTCTATAACGGTTTGGTAAGCGCCAACCTCCGCCCCATCAGAATTCCAGACGCAGCATGAACTGAAGCCGCCGCGATGTGCCAATCCCCGTGGCGCCGGTGTTCAGTTCGCTGGTGATGACCCCGAACTCGCCGGCCCCATCCGAGACATCGGAATCCGGATCGCCGTAGATCGGATGGTTAAGCAGGTTAAACGCCTCGACTCGGAAATCCAAGTTCAGCCGTTCCGTAAGGGCCGTTTTCTTCTCCAGTGCGGTGTCGATTTCATAATAGCTGGGTCCGCGTGCTACGTTGCGTCCCAGGTTCCCCCACGTGTCTTTGGCCGGTGTCGCGAAGGCCGCCAGATTGAACCAGTTGTTAATGTTTTTGCCGGCCGGGTAGATGGACATGCCGGGGATCAGGTCCGGCCGCTGCGACTTCTTATTGCCGTCGAGCATATCTTTTGCGCTTCGGTCTATCTCGATGTCAATTGGGCGGCCGCTCATGGCCGACGTAATCCCGCTCAGTTGCCAGCCACCCAGCACCTTTGCGGCGACGCCGTTGTTTAAGTAATGCTTGCCACGTCCAAACGGCAGCTCATAGACCGAGTTGACGGAGAGGGATTGGCGAATGTCGATGTCCGAGCTGCTATAGTCACATCGGATACACGACACATTTTGAATGTTCGTGGTGTCGCCCGCTCCGAACCCCTCGTCCGCAAAACCGTGCGACCACATGTACTGAGTCCCCCACGACCAGCCACCGGTGAGATGGCGCTGCAAGGATACCTGAAGCGAATGGAAGTTGCTGTTGCCGAGGTTATTCTTATAGCCGTACTGGCCAAAATCGGGCAAGGGGCGCTCGCCCGTTGCTGGATCGATGACATTAGCCTGTAATTTGCCGAACAGCCGATGCCCCTCGCTGCCGTCGTAAGCAATCTGGCCAATAAAGTTACCCGGGAGCATCCGCTCGACGGTGAAATCCCAGTTTTCGAAGTATCCGTCTTTGCGGTCCGCTTGCCACGCCTTGGGCGAGTATAGTGGGGAGGGCAGCAGGGCCGGAAGAACCGGCCACGCGAGATTGGGCACATCCGCTGACGAAACAGCGAACCGTTGGTCTGTACTCTCGTGCCCGTCGGTGAAGTCGTCCATCTGGTTCGGTGAAAAGTACATCCCGAAGCCGCCGCGGATGACCGTTTTGCCTGCGGCCCCGCCGGGGGCCCAGGCCAAGCCCAGCCGGGGCGCGAAATCCTTGTAGTAGGGCGAATAGAGCAGCGTGCCCATGGGGCAAAAACCTCCGCACGAAAGCTTCACCACGGCCTGGCGGCCAAACGCCTCCTTCAAGACCGTGTAATGCTCCCATCGCAATCCGTAATTGAGGGTGAGATTGGGCCGTATTTTGAACGTATCCTGCGCGTAGGGCATGATGTAGGTGCGCCGTTCGCCGCCCAGGGTCAACGGCCCGACGTAGGAATAGCTGTCCACAACATTGTTCAGGAAATCGTCCGTGCTGTCATAGGAGAGGTCCCCGTTGGCGACACTTTCGTCCGAATTGTTCAGCCGGTGGCGCTCCACGCCGATCCCCATCTTAATGGTGTGCCGGCCCCTAACAATGCTCAGATCATCGTACACATCAAGCGTGGTGCCGACTTCCGTGTCGAGTTGGCTATCGCTGGGAGTATCGAAGGGGCCGCTCACGTCCGCGCAGATGGTGCCGGGAAGGCCGTTGCCGGCGGCCGAGAGGGGACACGTCCCATTCTGGTAATGGTGCAAAGCCGAACGGTTGATTCCCCCGCGGAGCTCGTTAATGATGGTCGGCGAGAAAGTGTGCGTTAACTGGACAACATAGTTGGAGGGGCGGATGAGGGGGTTATCGAGGCCGCCCAGGGTGTCGAGCGGTGCGGTGGAGTTGGCGTCATCGATGTTCAGCCGGGCGAAGATGGAAGTTCGATCCGTGAAGGTGTGATCCAGACGGAACATTCCGCTATCTTCGCGGATGTTATTGCTCTGCGGTTGGACCCATTCGTTGGTCATGCCGTCCCCGGTGTCGATCAACGTTCCCGTGTCCGGCCACTGGGCGAGGAAGGGGGTGAGAACGGGATTGGTCACGCTGGCCCGATACTCGGCGTTGGGCACAAACCCGATCACGGTAGTGTCCAGGCGCTGCCGGATCGCTTCGTAATCCATGTAGAAGAAAGTGCGGTCCTTCTTGATGGGCCCGCCAAAGCTGGCTCCGAACTGGTTCAAGCGGAAGGGCGGGATGCTCATATCGAACGGTCCGCGCGCATCCAATACGTTGTTGCGCAGAAAATCAAAGGCCGAACCGTGAAACGTGTTCGTCCCCGTCTTCGAGACGATGCTGACGATGGCCCCGGCCGACCCGCCCTGATCCGCGGTATAGACCGAGGAACTCACGCGGAACTCCGCGATCGATTCCAACGAGATGCCCAGGCGCACGCCCGCCTTCTGGCTCTGCTCCTGAACGCCCGTGGCATCGACTCCATCGTAAGTGTAATTGCTGTCGTCGATGCCTCGGCCCACGAATCGCAGGTCCCGCTGGCCGCCGGCGCCGAGGTTGACCGCGCCTGGGGCGAGCGTCATCAGGGTGGCCCAGTCGCGCCCGTTAAGGGGGATGTCCTCCACTTGTCCGGTTCGGATGACGGTCGAGATCTCGGCGTTGTTCGAGTCGAGCGCCTGAACTGAAGCCCGCACCTCCACCGTCGTGTTGGGTGCTCCCACCACGAGCTGCACGTTGACCGTGCGGGTCTGGCCAACGGAAAGCTGGATACCCTTCATTTCTAAAGTGTTGAACCCTTCCGAAGCGACCGTAAGGTCGTACATTCCCGTGGGCAGGCTGCTGATGCTATAAACTCCACTCCTCCCGGTGGCCGATTCCCTTTTGAAACCCGTGGCGGGCGCCACGACCTGGACTTTCGCGTTGGGAACGCTGGCTCCACTCGGGTCCGTCACCGTTCCATTAAGGTTGGCCCGGTCGATTTGGGCAAAGAGTGAAGGCAGGGAAAATGACAGGAGGAAGAGACTTAGTACCAGTTTATGCCTTGAATGCATACTACTCCTTTTCTTTCAATAGGATGGTAGCGGTAGCCCTGGCCCATGCGAAGGGCTACTCGCGAAAAAACGGCGGGTACATCAGCCTTGGAATCCGCCTTTGCTGATGTGTGCCGTGTAGGGCGTGGCACGACTTGCTCAACACTGCATTAAACAACCAAATCATGAAGTAACCATTACGCGCATGTTGCAGGCTGAATAAATCATCCGCCTCGCCGCCTCGCCAAGATTGGGGCCCGTTATGATCTCTGCACGCAACCCGCAGCCGGCCACGACCTCATTGACTCTGGCGCTGCCATCCCATCAAACACACCGGGTATCCAGCCGAGACTAGAATCACATGATTTTTCAGGTCTTAGAGGAGGCGTGTGGTGTGAACTCCGTGTGACTTTTCTCACAAAAAATATCTGTATTCCCACTTGCGTTTTAACCGATATGTAATATAGTTGTCACAATTCTGTAATGTGGAGTTCGCAGCATGCGTCCACCCACAGTACCTGCGCTTCTTGTTACCGGTTTGGTGCTTGCCTGCATGCAGGTGAGAGGGGCTGAGTCGACCCCTCCTCCAGATGTACATCCCGATCTTGCCAGCCCCTACCAACCTTACGAATTGGAGTTGCGCCCGTTCTGTCCGGCCCCCAACCGGCCCGCCGGGGTTCTGCTGCCCGTCCGAATCAATGGCGGGCGTCCTCTGCGATTGGTCCTCGATAGCGGCGCTGAATTCGTCGTGGTTGGCGCAAAAGTCGCGCACTCCCTCGGTCTTTCCAATGGATCGGAAATGGAGCTGGTAGGCTTGGGAGCGCGACCGGCAAAGGTAGGCATGGCAGAGAGCGTTGATGTAGGTCCTGTTTCCTTCCGCCATTGTCGCGTCGCTCTGGTGGAAGGCAAAGTCATTGAGGGAGCCGACGGCGTAGTTCCGTTGGGGTTGTTCTCCGACTTCCTCATGCGACTCGATCTCGCGGAAAGAACCCTCCGACTAATTCCCTATGCGGGCGGGGAAAGCACGGCGCTCTCTTCCCACCGGGCGGCGGGCGAAAGGAACCTCCTGCTGGTCGGAACATTGTTGAACCAAAAATACAGAGGTTACGTGATCATCGATACAGGTGCTTTCTGTAGCGCGATCTCCCGTGAGGTTGCAAGCACTCTGAGCACTTTCCCCATGCCACGGGACTTGCGTATCGAGGGAGGGAGTGGGGCCGTAACCGGCCAGCTTGTCCCTGGAGGCGTGCATTTCGAGATAGCCGGACAGGACCTGGCTCCCGACGATATCGTCGCTTTAGATCTGCTGAATCTGAGCCGCCACTATGGCGTTGAAGTGATTGGTGTTCTTGGGTTCACAGCTTTGCGCCCGTATGTCCTCACCATTGACTACTGTAACCGGATGGTCAAGATCGACCCGAAGCTGACCGCATCATCCCGGGAGCGGCATCGGCCCCGCCACGCGAACTCTCCTAGTCAACTTGCGCTGCGCTAAATAGGCCCCACCGTTGCCGTGGGCCAACCTGTTCTGATGTGGACCTGAACAGAATCTCTTCTGTCTCGGCGTGGTCCATAAAGCGGGCGTAGCGCGGACCTGTTCTTTAGGTCCGGGGCTAGTCTGCTGCCATGAAATTGCATGTGCCGAAGGCACTTTGGAATGCGGTCGCGAAGCTGCCGCTTTCCGCCCTTGATTCTTGCGGTCCGTGGGCAAGGGGCAAAGCGGCAGCTTCGCGACCGCACTCCAAAGTGCTTCGCACATTTTCATGCACAGTTGCGCGCCGCAGGCTCATGCGGATCTATGGTGAAGGAAGTGCCGCGGACCTACCAAACAGAATCCTTCCCGGTAGCGGACCCGGAAACCACTTGGCGTGACTTTGACTTTCAGCTTGCGCCATCCCGGTTGCGTGTCGCCGCCGAGGTAGTAGCCGAGGAGATAGTGGGCGCGTGAGTCGTCGACCGCCTCGGCGATGGCGGTAAGGGAGGGGCCGACGACGGGGGAGCCGTCGCCGGTTTGTTGGAAGGTCTGTGTGCTGCTGAGGGACTGCTGGCGGCGATTCGCAAGACCACAAATCTACCCATCAAGTTTGTAATGAAAACGCACTGCCACTTTGACCCTGTCGCTCGGGGGTTAGCAAAGCCTCGCTATGACCTAAGAGAATCCGTCCGGGCTGGGTCGTGGTCAGTCAAGTAACAGCCGGTAAAATCTTTTGTGATGAAAGTACCATCAGAGAACTTGAGAGTAACTTTGTAGTTGAAGGACCACTTGTTCCTTCTTTGTGGGTGGAGAGTTAGCGTAACGTTGCCGTCCATGACTTGCCCTTTCGTTGGATTGCCCTCGGTCAGCAACGCGACGGTGTGGGTGGAATTCTTGTTCCAACGGCCTTCATTGCCTTCGGCCTTGGCGATTTCGCTCCCGTCATTACCTTTGACATAAACATCCAGTTTGGTCTGCTGATCTTTATTGTCAGTGGTGGTGTCAAACTTCACTTCCGCGGAAGTGAGGGTTGCCTCTTGGACTGGTGCTGCATCCGGGGCCGGCGCTGCCTGTGCGGCTGGCGCTGCCTGTGGGGCTGGCGCTGGATCCTGGGCGAACGCGCCTGCCGTGAATACTGCCAAAGCGACTAGCGCCAGGCAGGAAATGATTTTTTTCATCTGAGATCTCCTTTTTCGGGTTCCGAGCTAACTGAACTGCTAATGAACCACTCTTGTTATACGGCTAAGCTGATGCGTTGTCTGTTTCATCGGGAACACCTGTTTGGTCAATAGGGCTCACCGCGGCTTCCTCTCAAAGGGGATCCGTCCGGGCGGTGTTATATTGAGTCAAGACACCACCGTGAACTTCTTTGGTGATCGAGGAATCATCAGAGAACTTGAGGGTGAGTTGGTAGTTGAATTTCCAAGTGTCGCCTCCGTTCGGGTGGAACGTCAGCACAATGCTGCCGTGCGCGACTTCGGCTTTGGTGGGGTTGCCCTCGACCTGCAATATGACGCTGTGGGTGGAATGCTTGTCCCAAAGGCCTTCATTGCCTTCGGATTTGGCGGCGTCTTGCCCGTTTCGGTTCTTGAGGTAAACATCCAGTTTAGCGTCCTGCTTCTTATGGTCGGTGGTCGTGTCAAACTTCGCTTCCACGGAAGTGAGGGTTGGCCCCTGGGCGAACCCGGCGGACGTGGACATTGCCATAGCGACGAGCGCCAGGCAGCACATGATGGTCTTCATTGGTAATCTCCTTTTCCGATTCCGTGCTAACTAACCTTTTGGTGAACCACTCCTGTTATACGGTTAAGCTGATCCCTAGTCTGTGTCTTACGGAACAACTGTTTGGTCAATAACGCTCATCTTGGGCGAACCCACCGGCGAGCGCGGGAGGGAGTGAAAAGCCGCAGACCACGGGAAAGGTCCGCTTTACGCGTGGCGCATGGGCGACAGATCCGGGTTCGGAAGGGAGGTTCGCCCCTGGTGAGCAATTTTGAACAGACAAGCCACCGCCGTGGATGCTTTTATCTTTTTCGTGCGCTCCAATAATAGAGTTTTTGCCAAAAGCGTCAGCCACTCGGGGAGTCAAAGTGGCGTCCCCCCCCAGCGCCCAATTAGGCTCTATGCTTGTTGTAAGCCTCGCTCTTCTGATGTGGAACTCAACAAAATTTCTAATGTCAGAGTGGGTTCTTACCGATATTGAGGATGAATTTGAACACGGCATCGCCAAGGCCGGTCTGGTGGTTGGAATTTATGCAGAGATTGAGAACTCGGTCATTTCCGCTTGCCAAGGTATAGGTAAGATAGTATATCTTTTATTAGATGTTTTGATACTGATTGGTGAGACACCTGCTGAAGGCTCGTTGCGGCCGAGGGTCTCGCCCGCCCCCGGGTTGATTTGCGCGCGAGGATTTTCATAGCGATGGCCACTTTTCATCAAATGGTTAGAGACCATAAAAAGGCAACTCCAGCAGAAGTAGTACGCCCGGCAAGGGAGGACTATGCTCGATGAATTCCCAACCTAGAAGCCAACTCCGGCCTATGCATGTGCTCGTGGCGCTGATGTTCTCCCTCGGCGCGCTTGCGGGCCCGACCTTTGCGCAGAGGATGCCCGAGGCGGCCTACGGACCCTCTGTCGCGTCGCACGCTCCCCTGGTGGGGAAGCCGGGTGACTATGCCGGGTGGCAGACCTGCGCCGGCTGCCATCGCGCCGAGGCCCTGGCGTTTGCGAAGACCCCGCACGCTCCGAACGAGGCGCTGCCGACTTCTCCTGCCACCCCCACACCGGGAATGTCCGCATCGGCCGTGGCAGGAAAGAAGACTTATGACGACATGATGTGCGCGGGCTGCCATACGATCGGCGGCCAAGGTGGACAGGGCGGGGGAGCGCTCGATGATGTCGGGGTGCGCCGCACGCGCGCCGATTTGCTTGACCGGATGACCAAGCGCCGCGCGGGGACCATCATGCCCACGTTGCCACCCGACACCTCTGATGAAAAAATCAACAATCTTGTGGATTACCTGATGACGCTGAAAGGGGAGTCGCCGGCAGCGGCCAAGTCTGCGGCCACTGCGCTGCCCACCACCGTTACCGGATGTGAGACTTGCCACGGCCCGGGCAGAGCCCATGCGGAAGCTCAACAGGCAGCGGCCGGCGACCCTGCCAAGGAAAAGGCCGGCGCCAAGCTGATCTTCTCGTTCCACGCCAGTCCCAAGGAAAACTCGGAACGCTGCATGACCTGCCACGTGACCAGCCAGAAACAGGAAGGCTTTGCCCATTCGCAGCACGCCGCGGCGGGCGTCTCCTGCAACGAATGCCATGCGGCCCACCTGGTTAGAGAAGTCAAAGATCAAAACAAGGGCAGCCTGAGCTTTGCGCAAGCAGCTTTCTTCCAGGTGCCGCAGCTTCCCGAGACGGTGCGCTGGCTACACAGCAGCCTGCTGAAGGAGTCCGAACCAAATTTGTGCTTTAGCTGCCATGGCAACATCCAGGCGCAATTCGCCTTGCCGGTGCACCATCGGGTGCCGGAGGGCCTGATGAAGTGTACGGACTGTCATAACCCGCACGGCAGCATCAATCGCTCCAGCCTGAACGGCACCCACTGGGAGACCTGCGTCAAGTGCCACGTGGAGAAGCGCGGACCCTACGTTTATGAGCACGCAGCGGTGCGGGTGGAAGGCTGTGTGGTCTGCCACAATCCCCATGGCAACACCAATCACTTCATGCTGGTGCGGCGGGAAGGGCGGCAGCTCTGCTTGCAATGCCACACCGGCTTCCACGCTCAGGCCGGAGTTCCGCACAGCCGTCTGGGCTTTCAGGCCAGCGGCGAGTGCACCCGCTGCCATGTGACGATCCATGGCTCGGAACTTGACCCGGATTTCTTGCGGTGAAGGGAGAGCGCATGAGACAAAGAATTTGCGATTGGCGATTGGTGATGGGTGATTTGGGCAAACGCCGGCTTCCCTTGATTATTTCGCGTCTTCCGGGTTGTTTTAATCGGCAATCGAAAATCGAAAATCGGCGTTGGGCGTGGTTACTGATCTCCATAGCAATGATGCTGCTCTGCGGCGGGGAAGTAATGGCGCAGGACAACGCGGAGACTCCCCTTACCCTGGGCGGGTTCGACACCCAGGGCTCGGTGACGGTCGGTTATCGTTTCGATGACCTGAAGGGCTACCGCCCGATGTTTCAAGATCTCTCCGGCCTCGAGAAGGGGTTTCGCCTGATGGACTTTAACATGTTTGGCGAGGCCGCCAAGGGCGCCAATCCTTTCGCGGACAGCTATTCCCTCTCGGTCAGCGGGCTGGGCGGCGAGCCCTTCGAAATGGGGCAGCTTTCCGTGCGCAAGGACCGGCTTTATGACTTTCGGGTGAACTGGCGCCAGAGCTACTTCTATTCGAATCCCAACGACAACGTGGTCCTGCCGATTGCCGCGGTGGGTGCGGGGCTTTCCACCGGCCTTACCGATAATCACAACTGGGACACCGTGCGCAAGTTCGGTTCGGCGGACCTCACCCTGCACGCCACCAACAATCTCCGCTTCAATTTCGACTACTATCACACCACCGACAGCGGCCCCACTTTCACCACGGAGTCTTTGGATTTCTTCGATTCACCCTCTTACTGGGGCACCTTTGCCCGCGCCAATCCCTATTTCTTGTACGCGCCCATCGACGATGACACCAACCGCTTCACCGGCGGGATCGACTATACGTTAAAGGGCTGGACCTTCCATTACAATCTTGGTTATCAGATGTTCACGGAGAATGTGGCTCTGAATAATGTCGGCTCGCCGGAGCTGAGTATCGATCCCGTCACCAGCTCGACCAAGGAGCCGCTAACGGACCTTTCCCAGTCGGAATACCGGCGGCTCACCACGCCCATCAGCGAGTTCTCCTTCACCGGCAAACCGTTTTCCAAGTTCGAATGGCGAGGCGGCTACATCTACTACCGCTACCAGGGGCCCGCCACTTTCGACCAGTCTTACAGTGGCACGGCGCCCAACAGCGCCGGCAAGCTCGAGCCCTACACGATCAGCGAGTCGGCTCGGGACACGGTGACGGAGCCGGACAACATTCTCTACCAGACCTTCACCTACAAGCCCAAAGACTGGTGGGAGATCATCGCGGATTATCGATACTCCCGCTTTAGCACGAATAGTGTGGGGAATTTCGGGAGCACTCAGACCATCGTCACCACCTCGGCGACAGCCCCGCCGGCCAACACCACCACGCCGGCTTCCGGCACGGACTCGGAGGTCTGGCGGGACGGCGTGAGTGATTTTGATTTCAGCATGCTTTTTTCGCCCACCTCATCGCTTACGTTGCGACCGGGGGTCCGGCTGCTCAAGGCGGATGTGGAGGCCTTCACGAACGGAGTTATCGATCCCGAAATTACGCTGCGCACCAAGACCGCTTGGCCCGAGCTCAGTTTCGGCTATCAACCCTCGAAGATGTTCAGCGTCCGCGGCGACGTTCACACTTTTGACAACGGCTCGTCCTTTACGGCCATCACTCCCCACACCGAAGTGGCCGGGCATCTGATCACTCGCTTCCAGCCCTTCAAGAAGGTAACCCTGCAAGACGATCTGAATCTCACGAACGATAAGCTGATCGATTCCAGTTTCCAGGACCGCGTCCACTCCAACGCGGTGACCCTCTCCTATGCCCTCAATGACCGGTTTTCGATTTTTGGAGGATTCACCTACGACAGCATTTTTGCCGAGGGGAACATCCTGTATGCCCGCGGCACGGCGCCGCTCAACGATTTCCTGCGCGATCAGGAAGTGGACCGCGTAATTCAGGCCGGGGTCGAGGCCAAGCCCAGCAAGTATTTTGGTTTACAACTTACCGGCAACTTTGATCGCTCCACCGGCCTCGGGCAGATCAGCGGGGAGCCACCCGCCTACGGCCCCCTCACGTGGCCACTCGTCACCGGGACCGTGTACGTCAATTTCCCCAAGGCGGGGCGCTTGTCCGTGGATCTGCAACGCACCTACTATATCGAGCAGATCGTCACCGCCAACAACTTTCAGGCGAATTTGCTCACCATCCGCTGGACGCGCGACTTTTAGGGTGGCGGCTAGAAATCGTTGGTTTCCTTCACCGCTCCGGGTTTCACATCTTTGTCCGTTTGAATGGGGATGGGAACCCGGTGCAGGGAATTGCCATTCAGGTGAATGTCCTGGCTCTTGACGCCTTTCACTTTGAGGAAAATCTTCGTTCCCGGTTGAGTCGTCGAGTCAACGATGGTAGTGCCGTCCACCTGATCCATGACTACCGCCGGATTGTCGGACTCCCGCTTGGCCGGCGCGCCCGAGAAACCTTCCAGCATTAGTCCCTTGACATCCTGGAAATACAGAGCGCTTTGCCATTTCGGCGATTCGGGCTTCTCCCACTGCACTTGCACATCTTTCACTCTCAGGTTTTTGGCGTATTGGAAATACATGGCGTGAACCGACCGGTCGTAGGCCGCGGAGGGGTCCGTGGCCAGATAGAGCTTGATGTTCTCGAGATTCACATCTTCGAGCCAACTGTTCGGATGTCCCAGAATCAGGCAGGAGCCCTGGCCGTGGGCAATGATGTTGCGCACGATGACGTGGCGGATGGCGCCCGCCGGAGGTTCATCGGGTTTGAGCGGCAAGCCCAGGCTCTCGCTGCGTCTCTGGATCGTAAAGTAGATGGGGTCGCCATTCCCCCACCAGAACCAGTCGAAGCGGTTGGTATTGACCACGATATTCGAGATCACCACATTTTCAATCACTCCGCCGTCGTAAACCATAAGGGCGATGCCGCGATTGGAATGGGTGATCACGCAATTGTCGATGGTCACATTGCGGACGGCGACGGAGTTGCCGTCACAGAATTTGATGGCGCTGGAGGAGGAGGAGAGGCGGCAGTTGGTGATGGTGATATTTTCGCACGCCCTGGGCGGCCCGCCCGAGGCGCTGGAGGAATAAAACACGATGGCGTCGTCGCCGGTCTCAATGGTGCTGTTGGCGATGATCACGTCCCGGCAACTGTCCGGGTCGATCCCATCCGCCCACACCCCGTATTTTTGGCTGGTATGGATATACACGCCGTCAATTCTCAACCGGTCACAGTCGTAAGGGTAGACGGTCCAGCTCGGCGAGTCGATGATGGAGATTCCCGCGATGCGAATGTCTCGGCAGCGCAATAGCTTGATCATGTGCGGGTAGATCTTGCGGTGGTCCATCTCTTTGGGAAAGGACCGCATCAGCGGGACGCCCGCCGCCTCGGCCGCTTTCTGATTGTCACGGATATACCCGTCATCGATGACGTTCATCCGCCAATCGTATTCGGCTTGTCCGTTGATGACGCCGCGGCCTTCGATGGTAATATTATCGAGGTCTTCGCCCAGCAGCAGCGCGTCGGTGGAGAAATCGGATTCCGCCTTCGATCCCCACAGAGTGGCCCCCGCTTCCAGGTATAGCCGGACGTGGCTGCGCAGGTGCAGTGTTCCGGAGGTGTAATCGCCGGCCGGCAGGTAAACTTCTCCCCCCCCGGATTTTGCGCACGTGTCAATGGCTTTCTGAAGCGCCTGAGTGGCCCTGTCCGCCTTCTTGCCCGTGGCCCCGTAATCCTGCACATTAAAAACGGCGCTGCCTGCTTGCGCGCGTAGAGATGAAGCCGAAACCAAGACCTGCAAAGCCCAAAACGCCCAAACGATTCTCACGGAAAATTGTTGTCGCATGTTCATCCCTTCCGGTCATAAACAAACGCATGCCACAGCTTGGACACGCGATCAATCTACGCGGGATGCCGTGCCGAGGCAAGAGTGAATCGAACGGGCGAGGACAGTCCGAAATGCCGCGATCCTCACACCGCAGATGTCCGCGTTACGCTTGCTCTGTGCATCGGCCGTGGGGGTGACGAACGACCGTCGCGCCCCTTCTGGATTCGCAGGCAAGAGACATCGTGTCCGATTCGTGATTTTTTGGGGGGGTGCCCGGGAGGGGGGGGTGGCCAGCCAGGAATCGGGCCACGTGAGCAACTTCCGATTCTCGCGGCGCATGCGGGCAGGGGGCCGCCTAGCGCCCGATGCTGCCGGCTTGGATTGCTGCCCCGCTTCCTTCCCAAAACGGGAAAAAGACGATTGACGGTCGTCCCAATTTGGCCCCGGTTCGGTCCAGCGCGGCCGGGTGAAACGCCCCCGCGCGGAATGTCAGCGGGCTGGCCGGTTCTCGGTGACCCCACGGGGTCACTCCCGCCGGGGTCATGGAGACTCATGGCAGGGCGATTACGGCACGGAGCCTTCTGGAGCGGCCAAGCGTCTTTCTACCTGCGGTCGCAAAGGGAGGCGGACATGGCGGGACCCCGGGCCGGGCAAGATGCGCCGTTTCCCAATAACGGTCGTTATCCACCATAGAATGAATAACGTGGCGCGGCCATCGGCCGGTGGACCATTCTCTTCGCGGTTCAAACCGGAACCGTTTCAAGCTCTGGCTGAGGTCCCCAAGCTCCCGTGTTATGGAGGTGAAGAACCGGAGCCGAGAGGTCGCAAATCACCGGAATCTTCCGCCCACTGGCGCCCCACCGCCGCCCAATTCCCATCCGAAATTGACGGATCCTCATGCTCCCTTGCCCGCCGGCTGTTTACAGATCGGAACGCCGCGAGAAGGGTCAGCAGCTTGCATAATGGGTAGGTGTCGAGGCGAGAAGGGAGAAGTTAAAATGAGCATCTTCCATCAATTGGTTCCCCTGTTCTTCATGATTCAATTCGGAGTATCCCTGATTGGAATCGCGGTGGCGATGCTCTCGTCCCACGGCAAGGATTAGACGCCTCCGAGCGGCGTAGCCCGGACCGCCCCGACGTGTCGGGGTCCGCGGTTCTTCCCCTGCTACCCGCTCCCAAATGGAAACCAGGCTTTCATTACCGGCATCTATCGCAGGCTTCGGCCCTTCTTAGTGCCGCAAGGGCATGGCCTGCTGATTCCATGGCGTCCCGCTTGTTGCCACAATAGTCGTGGTTTGCCTTCGACATATCGTCCATGGCTTTCTGAAGAGCTTCGATGGCATGGTGGATGTTGGGACAATGATTCATCGGCGCCGGAGCCGCCGAACCTGCCGGGGCCGCGGCAGCCATGGGTACGGCCGCAGAGACGAGTGGTGCTTTCGGGACCGTGGACAGGATCGCGAAGGCCAGAACGGCCAACCCAGATGCGAAAGTGATGATGGTTCGTTTCATTTTCCCTCCCAAATTCGGATGGGGGTTCTACATTTAGCATCCGAGGTTTTAGCTTATATAGATAATGATCAGTTTGCAAGCTCCAACCCCAGAAGCCGCCAGCGGGCGGAGTTTCGCTTCTCAGAAACTCTGCGGCTTCTTGCTCTTCGCGGGCCAGGCCCGATCATCACGCGTGACGTTCAGCAACCGCGAGATTTGCGCAAGCGCAGACGGACGCGTTCTGGGCGATCGTCTGCGGTTCTTCGTCCGTCCGCGGGATTGCATGTTTGGATGTTAATATCATGGTTGATGTTCCCATGTTAAGAACCGCTCTTGAATCTTGAATCTGCAATCTCCAATTCCAGCGCCTAGCCCTGTTTTCTCGTCACTCGCCACTCGTCACCATTCTTCGGCGCCCGCACAATTCAGTTGGTGCTCCAACCCTGCTAAGTTACAATTGATTCATCATGAGCACTCGAAGCAGCACGAAAAAGCCTCCTGCCTCGTTTCAGGAATTCGTCCGAAAGCAATTCACACCCGGAGATAAAACTCAACGTGTATCCCGGGCGCTCGAAGCCCTCAACGAAGAAGAGCGCACCAAGCTTACCCCGGAACAATGGAAATGGGTTGCCGAGGACGTTGACCTCGAAGACCCGGCCTGACCATGGCGGTTGACTCCCTTCCGAATCTTCCCGACCGATGTTTTGTATTTATTGACGCGAACGTGTTTATTTACGCCCTCACTGCCCAGTCTGCCGAGTGCCGGCGACTTTTCGAACGATGCCTGCGGGAAGAGGTGACCGGCATTGCCCTGTTTGAAACCGTCAATGAGGTTACCCATCGCTTTATGATCGCCGAGGCCCTCTCCAAGGGTCTCATCACCGCCGGGGGAGCCAGGTCGCTTCGCAACAAATTCCAACAAATCCCCTCCCTGACGGATTACTGGATCAATACCCAGCGAGTGTTAGCTCTCAATCTCCTCTTCATGCCGGTGAATGAAACGATTATCCGAAATGCGCAAGCCGTGCGACAGGAAGCTGGACTCCTTACCAACGATTCGATGATCGTCGCGGCGATGCGTGAGTATGGTCTCTCCTTCCTGGCCAGCAACGATTCGGACTTCGAACGGGTGCGTGATATCACAGTTTTCAAACCCACTGACCTTCCTTAGCACGTTTCTTGAATCTTGAATGTGCAATCTTGAATCCCCTGCGCCGTGCCCCGCACATCCATCGCCACTCTTGAATCTTGAATCTGCAATCTCCAATTCCCGCCCCCCGCCTTTTTCGTCACTTGTCACTCGTAACTGCTCTTCCGACCGGAAGCGGCGTAGCGCGGACCGCCGCCTTTGCGGTCCGCGGTTCTTCCCCTGCCCTTGGGACGAATCTACCGTAGGAGGCGCTGTCGTTGACATTGGTGGTCTGCGC
>Ga0326727_10003091_pt1 | contig 54399 bp, 47 predicted proteins | sample MB2enrmetagenome_FD_207643 | JGI IMG/M metagenome (GOLD analysis project Ga0326727, IMG submission 207643) | Lab enriched peat soil microbial communities from McLean, Ithaca, NY, United States - MB29MY | ecosystem: Environmental > Terrestrial > Soil > Wetlands > Peat | place: USA: New York...
CCCAACATGATGAAGGAGGCCGCCAACTCCCTGCTCAAGGTCCTCGAGGAGCCGCCCGACACCGTCCACATCTTCATCCTCGCCGAGAACCCCGGCGAACTCCTGCCCACCATCCGCTCCCGCTGCGCCTCCGTCCGCCTCGGCGCTCTGCCCCTCGACGAAATCGAAGGCCTCCTGATCACCCGCCGCCCAGACATCCCACCCCAGCAGCGCGCCCTCATCGCCCGCCTCTCCCAGGGAGCCGCCGGCCGCGCCCTCAGCTTCGACCTCGAGACCTACACCGCCGCCCGCGCCGACGCCCTCATCTTGATCAAATATGCCGCAGACGCTCTCCGCTACACCGCAGGCGGGCGGTTGGGGAGTAGCAGCGGGCTTCAGCCCGCGGTAAAGGACCTCCGAAGAGAGGGGGCTTTAGCCCCGGGTTCCTCTTCAACCGAACCCGACCACACCACCCTCTTCAAGATGACCGAAACCTACCGCGCCGGGGCCGACGGCCAGGCCAAGACCATCTCCCTGCTCCGCGCCTTCTCGCTCCTGCTCGAAGACCTACTGCTGCTCGACGCCGGAACTCCCGAACTCCTCCGCAACATCGACCTCCGCCCCGAACTCGAGCGCCTCGCCCAGACCCTTCCCTTCGCCTGGATCGAACGCGCCAGCCATGCCGCCGACCAGGTCCAATCCGGCCTCCGCCGCAACCTCCTCCGCTCCCTCTCCCTCGATGCCTTCGCCGCCGGGCTCACCGAATCCGCGCATGCGTAGTGTAGCGGCAATTCGCCGCGCACCCTCTTTGCTACCCTAATCCGTATCAGAGTTTCGGGGGACGCATGGAGCGATTTGACGTAGATAAGGATTCAATCCACTTCCTATACCAGCTGTATAAGAAGGGCCGCATCGATCTCCAGCCGCCTTACCAACGCTCTAGGGTGTGGACGGATGAGCTGCGCTATGGCCTAATCGACTCGATAAAAGAAGATTTTCCGATCGGTCTGGTGATGCTAAATGTGGTCCCGCACCTGGATGAGGATGGCGAAAAGATCGAGCGTTACGAGGTTGTCGACGGACAGCAACGGATGACGACCCTGTTTGAATATTTGGACGGTGCCGAGGACTGGGCGCGTGCTGAGGACGTGAAGGAATTCAAACCGTTCAAGCTGCTGTCCGCCGGCAAGCAGGATAAATTTCAGCAGTACAAAATCCCCGTCGCTAAAATGAAGGATTTTGAGGCGGAGGAAGTCTCGGAATGCTTTAGCAGGCTACAGACAGGTCGCCCGCTCAAGATGGGCGAGAGACTGAAGGCCTTGAATTTTTATCCGATGCACCAGTTCGTCGCTGAATTAACCAATCACAAGCTCCTCAGGATTAATGAACGATTGTCCGTTCGGGATGCACATTGGGGACTCGCGGCTGCATTTATGAAAGCGGCGTTCAAGAAGGACCTCTTCGGAAGGCAGGAGTTCAAGAACCTCGAAGATTTCCTCAAGACGAAGCCGGCAGACAACGACGCGGCCAAGGACGCCATGGAAAGCGCGGCCAAGGTTGCGGTGGACCGCGTCAAGAAGATCCTCAACCTTGAACTGAAGGTTATAACTGAGGCACTTCAAGTCGACTCAAGCTTCTCGCGATACGCATATACGGCTCGATTAGTTAAGTGGCTCTACGTCTCGTTGTCCATTCTGTCCGACAACTACGGGATCGCAGGGAGAGAGCACCTGCTTGCAAGCGGGCTGCTAGATTACTACAAGTGTGTTGAGACCGAGGATACCGACGAGTGGCGCGCATATGCCAATAGCGGTCGAACGGGTCGCCTTGATACCCAAGAGGTAAAGGCGTGCCTACAGCAAATGATTGAACATATGATCGCGGATTCGTCGGCTGAACCGCTCGATCAGAAGAGATTCTTCACAGCTAACCAGAGAGCGGAAATATTCGCGCGATCCAAGGGCAAATGCCAGGAATCCTCTTGCGGGATAACAATCACCGGGACAAACTTCCATGCGGACCACATCAAACCCCATTCCCACGGCGGGAAGACGGTCGTCGAGAACGGGAGGGCATTGTGTACAAAGTGCAATCGCGTGAAGGGCAACACCTGGCGGGACCTCCTCGGCGAAGGCGGGACAGCCTCAGTCTGACGAGACGGATTGGGCAATGGCCGGACACCGGCGGTGCTGACCCTTTTGTAGCGCCTTATGGATATACTGGCGCTGTTCCTTGTTTTCTGAAGGAGGATAAGAATTGGCTACGCGCGTGAAGTTTGCTATTCCGGAGCGTGAAATCGAAAATACCGGGATCACGTTCAGGCGGGACGTGGACAGCGTTCTGCACGGGGAGCTCACCATTCGACAGAATCAGGTCGATTGGAGGCCCAGCGGCAACGAGTTCATATTTAGAGTCTCATGGCGCCAGTTCGCGGATTTTGCGCAATCGAACGGGAAGCGCGTGCGACCCAAAACCACCGCAGTTAAGCCTCGCAAGAAGCTCAAGACTGTCAGCCCGTAGCACTCTCCAACCGGCGTCAATCTTCTTGCTTCTTGCGAATCTCCGGGCAGCGTCGTCTGGCGTTGTGGGTCAGGCATGCCCCCCTCACTTGCTCTTCGCCGCCTTCTCCAGCCGATCAATCTTCGTCAGATGCCCACCGAGCGGCTAGAACAGATCCGTCTCCAGCCCAGCAATAAACGGTAGGCCGGGAACCACCACTTTCTGCAATCGGCGGTCGTGGGTGAGGAAGAGATCGACACCCGAGGTTGCAGCGACGGACAGGTGCAGGGCGTCAAGCGCTTTCACTCCGTGGTTGGCGCGAAGCTCGGCGAACAGCCGGATTGTCTGGGCTGTGTACGTGAGCATGGTGACGCCGTCCGAATCGAAGAATTGCTGGATGGCGGCTGCGGCTGCCGGGTCGTTTGCCTTCACCGGCCCAACCATCAGCTCACCAAGGACGAAGAGGCTGCTGCAGAGCGCATCGGACCTCTGCAGCATGGTTCGGTAGATCTGTTCCACCCGCCGGCTCAGCTTGTTGTTCCCTTCCAGCCAGTAGGCATAAAGCATCGTGTCCCAGTAGATGCGTCTCACCGCTCCCAGCCTTCGGATTCGCGGCGATGAAAGGCTTCTGCGCCGCCCAGCTTCTGGTAGGCGGATTTCATAATTCCGCGAAGACGTAGGAAAGCGTCGGCTGAGTTTGCCGGAGCAGGTCTGCTGTCTGCAGACGATCCTGAACTGGCGGGTTCACTCGGTTCCAGCACAAAGGTGAATGTTGTCGTGGAACTCAGTCCTGAATCGGGCCCCTGTCGGGATTCGAGGCGAACTCGGTTGCTCTTGGCGAACTTAGGCGATCCCATGGCGCCGCAGATGATGGGGAAGCGATTCGGCGGAAGAATGTTCCGCTCTTGGAGCAGCTTGCCCAGTGTCCCCGCGTGGATGGTGACAGTCCGCTCACCTTGTTTACGCGCGGGTTCGATAAATTGCTGCGCGACGAACCGGCGGACCCGGTCGGTGGCCCCATAATCCGGCATAATCAATTCCTCCTGCTTCAGAGAAAGCTAGCAGGATAATCTTGCAATGTCAAAACTTGCAATCTTTATTGCAAGACCTGCACACCCACCTACCTCACCACATATCTCACGCGAAGCGTCAAGAACGGCACGAAGTACCCGCCTTCTCCAGCCTGTCCCGCACCGCCTCACCCAGCCCACCCATCTGCGGCACCGGACACACAATCACCTGCACCCCGCGGTCATCCAGCATGCGCAGACCGAGATACAGCAGCCGCGCCAGGATCTCCGCATCCTCCCACGGCCCCCAGCGAAACGCCACCGCCGCCGCGCCGAACTCCCACCCATCCGGCAGCATTACCCCAACCTCCGCGCCGTCGTGCCGGGCAATCTCCTCCAGAAGTTCGCGCTGGCCCTCCACCAGCACCAGCCGCGCCCGCGGAGCGTAGTGCCGCATCCCGATCCCCGGCGAAGGCAACGCCTCCGGCTCGCCCACACCGGAGACCTCCGCCGCCGTCACCACCCGCACCTCTTCGCCAATCACCTTCGCAATCATCGCCGCCGTCACCGCTCCCGGCCGATAGATCGCCCGCGCGCCCACGTCCAGCACCGTCGATTCGACTCCCACGTTGGTCGGCCCGCCATCCAGCACCGCATCGATCCGCCCATCCAGGTCCGCCAGCACATGCGCCGCCGTGGTCGGGCTGGTCGCGCCAAAGCGGTTCGCGCTCGGCGCCGCCAGCGGCACTCCCGCCAGCCGGATGAGCTCCCGCGCCACCGGGTGCGCCGGCATCCGCACGCCCACCAGCGGCCGTCCTGCCGTCACCGAGTCCGGCACCTCCGCCGTGCGCGGCAGCAGCAGCGTCAGCGGCCCCGGCCAAAAGGCGTTCATCAGCGCCGCTACCCTTCTACCTGCCTCATCGTCCCCTACGCGAGCAACCCGCTGCAGCATCTCGTAGTCATCCACATGCACAATCAGCGGGTCCCATCCCGGCCGCTGCTTCGCCGCAAAGATCTTTGCTACCGCTGCCGCGTCCAGCGCATTCGCTCCCAGGCCGTACACCGTCTCGGTAGGAAACGCAACCGTCCCGCCGCCGCGCAATAGCTCCGCCGCGCGCGCCGTCCCCGACGCCCGGGCCGTCCCTCCTGCCTCCAACCGCTCCGTCTTCAAGTCCGTGTGTTTCCCCGTCGCATTCTCGCCTTCGCGCTTCAGCCGGTCCTGTTCGTCCATGGAACCCGTCGCCCCTCTCCCCATCCTACTTCCGCCGCCGTATACTCTTCGCATGCAGTGTGCCGAGATTGAGCTCAAATTTCCAATTGCCGACCTCGCACGTCTGCAATCGCGTCTTCCCGGCCTCGGCTTTCAACTCGACACGCCGCGCACCTTCGAGCAAAACACCCTCTACGACACTCCCGGCCGCACCCTTCGCCTCTCCAAACAGATACTCCGCCTGCGTCGCTACGGTTCCCTGTGGACTGTTACCCACAAGCGTCAGCCCGGGGATTCCAACCCCGATGGCCCTGCGCCCCGCTACAAGGTCCGCATCGAAACCGAGACCCCGGTCGACGACGGCCCAGCGCTCGGCGCAATCTTCGAGCGGCTCGGCTACGTCCCCGTCTTCCGCTATGAGAAGTTCCGCACCGAGTGGTCTCAGACCGGCCCGGACCTGGATTGCCCTCCCTTCGCCGATTCAGCAGGCGCTGGCGACCTCCCCATGCCTATCCCCAGCCGTCACCTTGTCCTCGACGAGACCCCCATCGGCGACTACGCCGAAATCGAGGGCCCCATCGCCTGGATCGACGACACCCTGGCCCGGCTTGGTGTCGATCCCGCCACCTGCCTCACCGACAGCTACGGTCGCCTCTTCCTCGACTGGAAGCAGCGCACCGGCAGCTCCGCCGAAAACCTCACCTTCGACGAGATCACCGCCTCCGCACTCCTCCAACCCATCCCGCTCTAACGCAAATTCACCGTGGATGGAGAGAGGTGGCGTTGCGCTCATGTCCGTTTTCTCTCAAAGAAAACGGTACTCCTCAGAAGTCCCCGCTCCACAGTGCGGGGAATTTGCTTCTAACGCACCCCTCCAGCCACGCCGATAAACACCCTGATAGCCATCCACGGGTATCAGGGGAACCCATGAGGCTCGAAGCGAAGCTTGGCATCAGCACCGGGGTCCTCATCCTGGCCATGCTCGCCAGCGCCGGGACCGCTCACCTGCGCGGTCGGCAAGGCAGCCAGCTCGCTTCAACCGTCGTGAACCAGCGGCTCCCGGTCATCTGTAGGGCGCGCGAGGTCCGCGCCGCCATGATGACCAGCGTGCAGGCGCTGGAGACCTACCTGCTCTACGCCACCGACCCCGCATCGTCGCGGCGCCTTCGCAGCCTGCGCGCAAACGACCTCGCCGCGGCGAGCTCTCCCCTCGCCAAGCTTATCGATCTGGCGCGCGACTTCGACCTCGGTGCCGACGCGCCCCGCGTCCAGCAGATGCAGACAGGTCTGGCCCAGCTCCGCTCCCTGGAGGAAGAAGTCGAGCGGCTCAATGAGCTGCATACCACCGCAGGCTCAGCTCAAGCCCACGACCTGCTGCGCATTCAGATCCTCTCCATGGACTCTACCCTGTTCGCCTCCATGGGCATCCTCGTCCAATCCCAGGAGAGACAGTGTGAAGACGAAACCGACCGGGTCCAACGCTCCAACCATGCGGTGATGTTCAGCATATGGGCCACTACGCTGCTCGGTGCAGTCTTGGGAGGGGGCCTGTCGCTCTTCCTCGCCCGGCGCATCACCCGCGGAATTGGTCTGGTTGCCGGCCGCGCCGCCGCCATCGCCTCCGGAGATCTCACCGGCGCCGCGCTCGACATCCGTTCCTCCGACCAGGTCGGGGCGCTCGCCCGCGCCGTGCAACAGATGCAGGAGAGCCTTGCAAGCATCATTGGGGCCGTCGCCAACACCGCCGGTTCGCTCACTGCAAGCGCCGCCTCCATGAACGACGCGACCGACCACATCCATCGCCGCGTCGATCAGCAGACCCAGCAGACCCAGCAAGCCGCCACCGCCATGCAGGAGATGTCCGCCAGCGTCGCCGAGGTCTCCCGCCATACCCAGTCTGCTGCCGAAACCGCGCGCTCCGCTGCCGAGACCGCACGCGAAGGTGGCGCCACAGTCACCCGCATGCTCACCGCCATGAGTTCCATTGCGACCTCCGTCAGCGACACCTCCTCCACCATCGGCCTGCTCGGTGAAGACTCCCGCCGCATCTCGCAAATTGTCATTGTCATCGATGAAATCGCCCGCAAGACCAACCTGCTCGCCCTCAATGCCGCCATCGAGGCAGCCCGCGCCGGAGACCATGGCCGCGGCTTCGCCGTCGTCGCCGGCGAGGTCCGCCATCTCGCCGAAAGCACCGCCCAGGCCACCGGAGAAATCTCAACCATGATTCAGGGCATCCAGGACCGCACCCGCACCGCCGTCGCCAGCATGGCCTCCGGCACCGTCGCCGTGCAGCAGGGGATGGTCACCACCAACCAGGCCGGCGAGGCGCTGGAACGCATTATCGGCATTGCCGAACGGGTCGACCGCATGATCGCCCAGATCGCCATTGCCGCCTCGCAGCAGGCTGGCGCGGCCGATCAGTCCAGCGGCTCACTCGACTCCATCCACGCCCTCAGCCACGACAATCTCCTCGAGATGGCCACCACCACCGCAGGCATCGATAGCCTGCGCGCTACCGCCGCCGCACTCGAACGCCAGGTCGAGCGCTTTCGCCTCACTCTACCGCAGCCCCGCCTCGCCCTCAAACGCGCCTCACCCAAAGCGCGTGCTCTCACCGCCAACTCGCTGACTCGCTAGCTTGCTGCTAGAAGATCTGGAAGTTCACCTCGACGTTCACCTCCACCGCCACCGGCTTGCCGCCCATCTTCGCCGGCGTGAACCGGTACTGCTTCACCGCCTCCACAGCCTTCTCGTCCAGCCCCATGCCGACTCCGCGAAGAATATGCACGTTCTCCGGAAGTCCGCGCGTATTCACGATCAAATTCACCGTCACCACGCCCATGAACTTCGCCTTGCGCGCTTCTTCGCTGAACTCCGGCTCAACCTCGTAGATCGGCACCGGCGCCGAGACTCCCCCGCCCACGTGATACAAACCGCCGCCCGTATTGCCTCCGGACCCTGGCCCCAGGCCCGACCCGCTGCCCGATCCAATGCCGGTGCCTCGCCCATTGCCCATCGAATTCCCCAGCAGCGGCGAGTTCGGATCGCCCAGGTTGGGCATGTTGTTGTTCGCCATCTTCAGATTCGTCTGCACTTCGATGGTGGGGTCAGGCATGCGGATCTTCGGCTCTTCCATCGGAGGGGCCTTGGGGGGAGTGATCTGCACCTTGGCAAACTTCGGCAACTGTCCCTTACTCACCGGGGCCGGCCCGCGCTGTCCGCCGCCGCCGCCCATCTTGTCCTTGTTCAAATCCATCTTGGGCGGGGTCGCCAGATCCACCACCAGCGTCGTCTTTTGTGGGGCAGCAAAATGGAAGTGCTGCTGCGCCAGCCACGCGAACAACAGAATCAGCAGCGCATAGATCACAATCGATGCGGCCGTCGCCCTCGGGTCCTGCTTGGTCGCCATCCGGTCCGGCACCGGAATCGGCTTCGACTCCAGGACCAGCGGAGGCAACTTCACCGGGAAAAATACGTCGCGCAGGCTGGTCCACAATGAGGCAAGTGTCCCCTCCTGCTTAAGGAACATGTCGCCTTCGCCCAGCGAAGACTCGACTCCCGCCCGCAAATGCGGCGCCGGCTTCCCGGGGTCATCCTTCGGTATCAACCCATATAGTGACAAGTTGGTCTGCCTCAAGAGCAGGGTTTGGCCACAGCCTCCCTGCCTTCCCTCTTGAATCTCGCGCGCCCTTTTGCTGTCCGTTGTTGCATCGCCGGTCTCACGCCGGCCTCGTCCATGCTGCGCACGCCTTTGGCCCCACACGACATTCTACAAATATTTACCGAATTGCGTCTCCTCATTCTTTGACGCAGTTCGCCCCCCGGAAGTCTCGTATTTCAGTCGGCTATGCGCCAAATCGGCCATCCCCAACTCATCTCGGCCCCGCGCGCCCCCATTCGCCCAGATACAATAGAACTTTGGCCCGGTGCCAGAGCGATTTTTGCGGCAGACCACACTCCACCGCAGCCAGCCGCGCCTGGCTCAAGTGTCCGGTGCCCATACCAAACCCGAGGAAAGAATGCCCGAAACACCCGATTCGAAAGCGGCCGTCGCGCCCCCCGCGCCCGGCTCGGCGTCTCAGCCTAAGCTTCTCAAGTCTACGCTGAACCTGCCCCAGACCGCCTTCCCCATGAAGGCCAATCTGCCCCATAATGAGCCGCTGCGCCTCGCCGCTTGGCAGCAGTCCGACCTCTACGGCCAGATCCGCCGCGCCCGCTTGGGCTCGCCTCGCTACATCCTCCACGACGGCCCACCCTACGCCAACGGTGCCATCCACCTCGGCCACGCGCTCAATAAAACCCTCAAGGACTTCGTCGTCAAAACCAAGACGATGGCCGGCTTCGACGCCCCCTACGTCCCCGGCTGGGACTGCCACGGCCTGCCCATCGAAATCAAAGTCGACGAGCAGCTCGGCCGCAAGAAGCTTGAGATGGATCCCGTCCAGGTCCGCCGCGCCTGCCGCGAATACGCCCAGAAGTACCTCGATCTGCAGCGCGAGCAGTTCATCCGCATGGGCATCTTCGGCCGCTGGGCCGAGCCCTACTCCACCATGGACCCCGTCTACGAGGCCCGCATCGCCGAGACCTTCTTCCATTTCCTCGAGAACGGCTTCGTCTACAAAGGCTTCAAGCCTGTCTACTGGTGCATCCACGACCGCACCACCCTCGCCGAAGCCGAGATCGAGTACGAGCAGCACACCTCGCCCTCCGTCTACGTCCGCTATCGCCTCACCTCCGACCCCGCCGCCATCGCCCCCGAACTCGCCGGCAAGCCCGTCTACACCATCATCTGGACCACCACCCCCTGGACCCTCCCCGCCTCGCTCGCCGTCGCCTTCCACCCGGAGATGGAGTACGTCGCCCTCAACACTCCCGACGCGGTCTACCTCGTCGCGGCGGAGCGGCTCGCCGACGTCATCGACGCCTGCGGATTCACCGATGTTTCGATCGTCCCCCGCGCCGGTAGCGATCTTCGCATCCCCGGCAGCCTGCTTGATGGCGCCACCTTCCAGCACCCGTTCCTCGACCGCACCGTCCTCGGCGTCAACGCCACCTACGTCACCGCCGACCAGGGCACAGGCGCCGTGCATACCGCGCCCGCCCATGGCGTCGACGACTTCGCCACCGGCAAACGCTACAACCTGCCAGAAGTCCAATATGTGGATGACTCCGGCCGCCAGATGCACACCGAACGCTTCGGCGGCGTTGTGCCCCAGCCCTACGAAGGCCTCACCGTCTTCAAATCCAACCCCGTCATCATCGACCTCCTGAAAGAAAAAGGTGCGCTCCTCGCCGCAACCCACTTCGAGCACTCCTACCCCCACTGCTGGCGCTGCCACCACCCCGTCATCACCCGCGCCACCGAGCAGTGGTTCATCGCCATGGAAACCCCGGTGCTCGCGCCCGACGGCACACCCTCCACCCTCCGCCAGCGCGCTCTCGACGAGATCAAACGCGTCCACTGGGACCCAGCCTGGGGTCAGGAACGGATCAGCAACATGGTCGCCACCCGCCCCGACTGGTGCATCTCCCGCCAGCGCATCTGGGGCGTCCCCATCGCCGTCTTCCTCTGCCGCAAGTGCGGCCAGCCCCTCAACGACCCCGCCATCAATCAGCGCATCGTCTCTCTCTTCGCAAGAGAGTCCGCGGACGCCTGGTACATCCGAACCCCCGAAGAAATCCTTCCGCCCAACGCCACCTGCGCCTGCGGCCATACCGAGTTTCGCAAAGAGATGGACATCCTCGACGTTTGGTTCGAGTCCGGCGCCAGCTCCCACGCTGTCCTTGACTTCGACCGCGACGTGCAGCAGGCTCCCGACGACGACCCCTCCGCCGACCTCTACGCCGAGGGCGGCGACCAGCACCGCGGCTGGTTCATGTCCTCCCTGCTCTGCGGCATTGGCATGCACAACCACGCGCCCTTCAAGGAAGTCGCCACCTATGGGTGGACCCTCGACGAGCAGGGCCGCGCCCTCTCCAAATCCCTCGGCAACTTCATTGACCCCGTCGAGATCATGGACCAGCTCGGCGGCGACATCGTCCGCCTCTGGGTCGCCTCCGTCGACTTCCGCGAAGACGTCGTCGCCAGCCTGCCCCTGCTCCGCCGCCTCGCCGAGGAGATCTACCGCAAGCTGCGCAACACCTTCCGCTTCCTGCTCGGCAGCCTGCGCGAGATCGACCCCTCCACCGGCCAGCCCCACGACTTCGATCCCGCCTCAGACAGCATCCCGTTCGACGCGATGCAACCTATAGACCAATACATCCTCGCCCGCACCGCAGAGCTCACCGCCAAAATCACCAAGGCCTACGCCGACTTCGAATTCCACCGCGTCTATCACCTGCTCAACGAGTTCTGCAACTCCGAGCTGTCGGCGTTTTATCTGGACGTATTAAAGGACCGCCTCTACACCTACCCCATCAAATTCAAACCCGGCCACGACTACCAGCGCGACCTCTACCTCGCCCGCCGCAGCGCGCAGACCGCCATCTACAAAATCACCGACGCCCTCGCCCGCCTCACCGCGCCCATCCTCAGCTTCACTGCGGACGAGGTCTGGCAATCCCTCCCCCACACCCCCAGCCACGCCCCCAGCGTCCACCTCACCCTCTTCCCCAAACCCGAGGAAATCGCCTATGGTAGCGGGCTAGCCCCCGACAACTATCGTTTGCAAGAAAGTTATGTTAGTCAATCGCCGTTCTACCAGATGGTTCTTTTGCGTGATGAGGTCCTCGCAGCGCTCGAGATTCCCAGGAAAGAGGGGCTAATTGGCAAGTCGCTCGAGGCGCGTGTATCGGTTGAGCTGCCAAGGCCGCTTTATGGCTTGGTCGCGCCGCTCGAACCTAGCGCCGCAGAGATGTTCAATGTCTCCCGCGCTCAATTTGTTGATTCTGGCGTCGACAACTCACTCATTCGGGTCCAAGTTGAGCTTGCGGACGCTCCTAAGTGCGACCGCTGCTGGCGCCACGTCCCCGACGTCGGTGACGACACCCGCTATCCCACCGTCTGCCTCCGTTGCGCCCAGGCCCTCGACGCCATCGACTTCCCACCCTACCCCGCTTCGTAGAACTGACAACTGAGAACTAACAACTGACAACTATGCCCAGCAAAGACCGCCGCCCCATCCTCTTCCTCATTGTCGCGCTCGTCATCCTCGCCGACCGCCTCACCAAAAACTGGATCATCGCCCACATCCGTCCCGGCTACGACATCAAGATCATCCCCGGCGTCTTCCGCCTCTCCCACGTGCTCAACACCGGCGCCGCCTTCTCGCTGCTGGAGAACGCCCCGCCCAACGCGGTCCGCATCGGCCTCATCGCCTTCTCGGTCGTCGCCGCCATTATCGTCTTCGCCCTGCTCTGGCGCACCGGCCGCACCCTCACCCTCACCTCGGTCGCGCTCGCCCTCATCCTCGGCGGGGCCCTCGGCAACCTCTACGACCGCATCCGCTTCCACCACGTGGTCGACTTCCTCGCCGTCAAGATCGTCCACTACAACTGGCCCGACTTCAACGTCGCCGACTCCTGCATCGTCATCGGAGCCTGCCTTCTCCTGCTCGAAATCTTCCAGCCCCAGCACCACGCCTCCTGACCCATCGATAGCCCAATCGCCGCTCCATGCGCTCAAGGGAACAAATTCATGTTGCCGGGCGTAGCATTCTCTGCGAGGGTGCTGGAATGATCGTGAAGACTTGTATCGCCGTTGTGCTGTGCAGCGGGCTGGTTGTTGGACAATCACCACCAGACTCTGCCGCCGACCAACTCGTCGACCAACTGATCGCCAACGCAGCCCTCTACCGCGCCACCCTTCCCTCGCTGACGGCACACGAGACCATCACCTCGGATGCCTCCATCCTGCTCTACAAACCGCATGCAGAGGCGGAGGCCACCGTCCGCGTGGTGCGCAAGGTGAAAGGTGGGCCGTTGGTGGAGTCTCGCGAGTACACGACGTTGAACGGCAAGCCGGTCGCTCCGGATAAACATGTCGTCCTGCCCACCAACATCTACGACGGCTTCGACGGATTTCAGGGTCTGTTCTTCACTTCCCAGCACCGCCCCTGCTTCAACTTCACCCTGGCGCCGCAAACCGCTCCCGCAACCCAGCTCGAGCTCCGCATCACTCTCAGGCCCGATGCAGCCATCCCCAACTGCCCCTCCGGTATGGAAGGGCTGCTCGGCATCGCCCGCATCGACCCGGCAACCCATCAGTTGCAGCACCTGGAGTGGACCGTCCCTCAAGTCGCGGAGCCGCGCGTCCAGATCCTCTCCGCCTCCACCGACTACGCCCCGACCAGCATCGGCGATAAGACCTTCTGGCTGCCCACCGAGGTAGCCCAGTACGCCATCAACGGCAAGACCAAGGCCAAAGGCCACTTTACCGTCCGCTACTCCGACTACCACCAATACACCGCCACCTCCACCATCCTTCCCGTCACCCCGCAATAGACCCGATTCGCCAATCCACCGCCATCTGTCGGACAATGGAAGATGGCGATGCTTGACCAAATCTCTGCAAACGAACCAGTCGTGAACTCCGCCCAAGCCGCCCATGCGGTCGAGCCGGAACCCCTCCCCACCGCCAGCGACGCCATCGTCATCCGCGGCGCGCGCACCCATAACCTCAAGTCCATCGATGTCGACATCCCCCACAACGCACTCACCGTCGTCAGCGGCGTCTCCGGCTCCGGCAAGTCCTCCCTCGCCTTCGACACCGTCTACGCCGAGGGCCAGCGCCGCTACGTCGAATCTCTCTCCGCCTACGCCCGCCAGTTCCTCGAACGCATTGAGAAGCCCGACGTCGACCACATGGACGGCCTCGCCCCCGCCATCGCCATCAAGCAAAAGAACCAGACCCGCAACCCGCGCTCCACCGTCGCCACCGCCACCGAGATCTACGACTACCTGCGCCTGCTCTATGCCCGCTGCGGCACCGTCACCTGCCTGCACTGCGGCGGCATCGTCCGCCACGACACCGTCGACGAGATCGTCGCCGCCCTGCTCGCCCTGCCGGAATCCACCCGTGCCTACGCCCTCTTCCCCATCGTCCGCGCGGCAGTCAACCTCGAACCCCTCCAGCCCGCCACCACCGATCTCCCACCCGATCCGCCCAAGCCCACCAAACCGAAGAAATCAGCCTCAAAGAAATCCGTTAAATCCGTCTCATCCGTGGTCGGCCTTGCGTGTCTTACCGACGCGCTCAAAGACCGCCTCGCCGAGCTGCGCCGCCGCGGCTACAACCGCCTCTATCAGCCCTTCGCCGACCCAACCCAACCTGGCCGCATCGTCGAATTCTCCACCCCCGAGTCCCTCCTCGAACTCGACTTCTCCCAACCCATCTTCGTCCTCATCGACCGCCTCGCCATCTCCCCCGAGGTCCGCTCCCGCATCGTCGACGCCATCGAGACCGGATACCGCGAGTCCGGCGAAGTCCAGTTCCATACCCTCCCCAATCTAGACGCCGTCATCTCGACCGAAGCGCAGCGAAGTGGAGAGACCCCCGCATTTGCTCTTGACCAACCGCATCACCTCCGCTTCTCTGCCGCATTCGAGTGTTCCACCTGCCATCGCGCCTACCGCGAGCCCGAGCCGCGCCTCTTCTCCTTCAACAATCCCTACGGCGCATGCCCGCGCTGCCAGGGCTTCGGCAACACCATCGACTTCGATCCCAACCTCATCGTCCCCGACCGCACTCGCACCCTGGCGCAGGGCGCCATCGCGCCATGGACCACCCCAAAGTATCGTCCCTTCCACGGCGAAATGATCCGCTTCGCCAAGTCAGCCGCCATCCCTACCGACGCCCCCTGGTTCGACCTCACGCCCTCCCAGCAGGAACTCCTCTGGGATGGCCAGGGCTCCTACCCCGGCATCCGCGGTTTCTTCGCCGCGCTCGAGCGCAAGAAGTACAAACTGCACGTCCGCGTCTTCCTCTCCCGCTACCGTGGCTACGCCCTCTGCCCCGACTGCCGCGGCCAGCGCCTGCGCGCCGAAGCCCGCGCCGTGCTCATCGCGCCGCAAAATGGGCCAGCCAAAAACATCTGCGAGGTTAGCGCCCTCACCATCACTGCTGCCCAGGCCTTCTTCGACAATCTGCAACTCTCGCCGTCACAAATGGAGATCGCCGGCAAGGTCCTCGAAGAAGTCCGCCAGCGCATCTCGTTCCTGCACCAGGTCGGCCTCGACTACCTCACCCTCGACCGCCTCAGCTCCACCCTCTCCGGCGGCGAATCCCAGCGCATCCAGCTCGCCACCTCGCTCGGCTCCCGCCTGGTCGGCGCGCTCTACGTACTCGACGAACCCTCCATTGGCCTGCACCCGCGCGACACCGCCAAGCTCATCCGCATCCTCCACTCCCTGCGCGACCTCGGCAACACTATCCTGGTCGTCGAGCACGACCCCGACGTCATCCGCTCCGCCGACCACCTGCTCGACCTCGGCCCCGGCGCCGGCGAACTCGGCGGCCATCTGCTCGCCGCGGGCAGCGTCGCCGAAGTCACGGCCAACCCGAAATCCATCACCGGAAAATATCTATCCGGCCGCCTCACCATCCCCATCCCCAAACACCGCCGCGAGCCTGGCCGCGAGCACCTTCGCCTCACCGGCGCGCGCATCCACAACCTGCGCGGCGTCGATGTCGACATCCCCCTCAACCTGCTCTGCTGCGTCACCGGCGTCAGCGGCTCGGGCAAATCTACGCTCATCCACCAGGTGCTCTACCGCGCGCTCATGCAACTCCTCAATCGCGAACCCGGCGCGCCAGGCTCCGAGCAGGCGCCTGAACCCACCCACCTCTACCGCACCCTCTCCGGCACCCAGCACCTCAACGACGTCATCCTCGTCGACCAGTCGCCTATCGGCCGCACCCCGCGATCCAATCCGGTGACTTATATCAAAGCCTTCGACGAAATCCGCGCCCTCTTCGCCGCCCAGCCCGACTCGAAGCGCAAGGGCTTCACCGCCGGCAGCTTCTCCTTCAACGTCCCCGGCGGCCGTTGCGATGTCTGCGAGGGCGACGGCACCGTCACCGTCGAGATGCAGTTCCTCGCCGACATCGAGCTCCCCTGCGAAGAGTGCAACGGGACCCGTTACAAATCCTCCATCCTCGACATCAAATACAAGGGCCGCAACATTCACGACGTCCTCAACATGACCGTCAAGGAAGCGCTCAGCTACTTCGCCGGCATCCCCAAAATCGTCGACAAACTCTACGTCCTCGACGAAGTCGGCCTCGGCTACGTCCGCCTCGGCCAGTCCGCCACCACGCTCTCCGGCGGCGAAGCCCAGCGCGTCAAGCTCGCCTCCCACCTCGCTCAGGCGCGCTCTATCATCGACCGCTCCAGCACCGGCCGCAACGGCTCCGACTCCGCCGCGCAAACCGCGCTAAAGGCACGCTCCCGCACCCTCTTCATCCTCGACGAGCCCACCACCGGCCTCCACTTCGACGACGTGCAAAAGCTCCTCGCCGCCTTCCGCAAACTCATCGAGGGCGGCGGCAGCCTGCTCGTCATCGAGCACAATCTTGACGTCATCAAGTCCGCCGACTGGGTCATCGACCTCGGCCCCGAAGGCGGCTCCGCCGGCGGCGAAATCGTCGCCACCGGCACCCCCGAACAAATCGCCGCCAACCCCCGCTCCCACACCGGCCGCTTCCTCGCCCCCATCCTCGGCCTAAGAATCACAACGTAGCCGAATGGACAACCGGGTGGCCCATCCTTTCACAGCTTCATCGCGAAAGGGTGGGTTGCCTTTCTTGTTTGTCATCCTGAGCGACCCTGAGCTTGTCGAAGGGGAGTCGAAGGACCCGCGGCTGCCCACTTCACCTCAACCACTCGAACCCCTCTGCCAACAAACTCCGCCTGTCATTCTGAGCGCAGCGAAGAATCCCCGGATTGCCGTTCATCCATTCAATCGGTGTTCATCGGTGTTAAGCCTTTGCCTTCGCTCGATCGCTCCCACCTCTACTTCACCCCCACCGGTTGCGTCCACGCCCCGTCTCCCGCCGAATCCCACACCGCCAGCCGCACCCACTTCTTCCCCGTCGCATCGAACGGAATCCGCAGCGTCTTCGTCCCGAACGCCGTCGTATCCGTCAGCCGAACCATCTTGCGATCAACTTTGCTTCCATCGCTCCACACCACCTCTGCAAACTCCAGCGGAAAGGTGTACTCAAACGTGGCCGTATACACGCTCTTCGCGCCCGACCCTTCAATCCCCCAGCTATGGAACAGAATCTCGCCCGTCGTCCCAAAGAAATTCCCTTCGTGGATCCCCTCCACAATCGGCGCCCAGCTCTCGTTCCACGCCGGCACCTTATCCAGCTTCAAATAGTTGATCGCCAGAAACGGATACGTATCGTCGTCCGGACGCTTCATGTAGGTGTCGCCCTCGGCCAGCATGAACTTCGGCTTCGGCGCCCAATTGCTCATATCGTCGTTCACGCCAAAGCAGCGAGTTTCACAAAGTCGTTCTTGTGAAAGATCGACCGGCAGCGACTCCCACGACCCTCCGATAAACCTATCGCTCAGAAAGAAGTCCTTATCGTGATACATATCCGGAAACAGTGCCGAGCTCTTGGTCCGCGGATGCGCAACCCAGATGATGCTCTTGGTCTCATTCATGAACTTCAGCACATCGTCCGCCGACCCCAGGTGGTACACCGTGCCATATCCCGGCACCTGCTCCTCAAACGGCACGCCCGCCGCGCGCTCCCGCGTGTGCGTGAAGTAGATCGGCTTCGGATTCATCATGTACCAGTGCCCGTCCAGGTAGCTGTTCACCTCTTCTTCCGGCATCACCAGAAAGTTCTTGTCCGATAGCTTCGCCGACGCATCGAAGTAGGCCTTCTGCTCCGGCAGCCGCTTCGGTCCCGCATCGCCCCCATCGGAGTCGTCGTGAAAGTCGCCCAGGTACACAATGTTGATGCCCAGCCCGCGGAACACCGGCACCCACGTGGGCGCCAGGTCGGTGGCTCCCCGGTCGCGCGCCATCTCATTCAACTCCAGATGAAAGTGTCCGGTCACCGTCTTGAATCCCGGCACCGGCTTGTACGTATCATCGTGGGTATACTTCAGCACCGCTTCATCGGTCGCATGGCTTCCGGTCGCGCTCAGGTAGTAGTACACCGCCATCCGCTGCGCCGTTCCTGGCGGCGCGTTGTACAGTGCGCAGTTCAACGCCTGGTTCCGCGCCGTCGAGCTGCGATGCTGCCACACCTCCGCCGCCACGCCCCACGGATCGTAGCCCTCGCACCGCTCCGGCTGCATCGCGCCCAGCGAAAAGCTGCTGTCGCTGTCCTTGCGGTAATATACGTAACCTAAATTGACCTCATTCTCGCGCGCGAAGTAAAACTTATGCGGGCTCGGCAGCACCGCCAGCGATCCCGCTCCCGTATCCAGAATCTCCAGCCGGTTGCGCGCCCGCAGATTCACCGGCTCCTGGTTCACTTCGCCGCCAAAATCCTGCTCCTGCCACAGCTGCGAGGTGTCCCGCCAAACCAGCTTGGTATTGTCCCCCGTCTTGAATCCCTTCAGCCCCGCCTTGTAGATAAACGCCACATCCTTGGTCTGCGTGCTCGCCAGCGCCTCCTGCCGCAGCAGGTTCGAACCCTTGTACACCGTGAACTGCAAATCGCCCGCAAACATTCCCAGCGTCAGCCCGTTGAAGCTCACACTCACCCGCGCTCCATCCGTCTTCACCTTGCACGCATCGGATTTGTAACTGACTTTGGCGCGCGCAATCTCAGCCTCGGTGCGCGGCGGCCCCACCAGGTGGCTCGGGTCGGTCCCCGGCACCGCCAGCGGCGCATCCCAGAAGACGTTCCACTTATAAATTTCCTCATTCTCCGGCGTATCTTTGCCCAGCCGCACCAGAATGTCCTTCTCCGTCTTCGACATTCTCCGCCGCCCGGTGGTCACCTCAAACTGCGGCGTCAGGTCCTTCCCCAAATCCACCCACGCACCGCCCGCCTTGCGCGCCGCCAGCTCCTCCACCACCGGCTGCCCATCTCTCAGCGCAAACGCTGCCCGCAGCTCGTGCCCTGCCTCGCCCGTCCAGGTCAGCGTCACCCCGCCGCCGCTCGCCGCCGCGGTTAATCCATCCACCGCCTTGTACTCACGCATATCGCACTTCACGTCCTGCGCGGCGCCAACGACGCACAGCATTGCCAAGCTCAATACCACGGCGGCGATCTTCATTGGCTCTTCCTCAGTTGTTGCCGCCATCAAGCTGGCAGCCGGATTCCCCCTTCGCGCGCCATCCCCCGACGTATGACGTGAAAAGAAGCAGAACTAATTTACCTCACCGGACTAACGCCTGACCCAGCGCCGATTCATTTACCCCGGCATCCCACCTTCGTGGGAGGGTCACCGGACGGCCTTGCTATTACTTTAAGTTAGGTGGATTGTCACCAGGACAAGGTCGCTCCGTTGACAGTACGAATCCAAAATTCGACCAGGCTCAAGATCGCCCACTCAGCGCTTGCCCGCTTCTACCGCGAAGAGGACGGGCAGGACCTCATCGAGTATGTGCTGATCTTCACCATCATTGGCCTGGGCGCCATCACCGGAGTCCACGGCGTAGCAACGCAGGTATCCGGCTACTTCAACATCGTCAAGCAGGCCGTCGCCAACGACATCGGCACGATGTAGGTTCCGCGCCACCGCTAGTACCCCTGCTATACTCAGCTCGTAGTCAGACCCGGCCCACGCCGGGCCTTCGACTTTAAATTCACCCCGAGCGCCAGAAGGGTCCGCCACGCCAGTCTCTGCATCCCAGCCTCGCACCGCCCGCCTCCAGCGCCTCGCGCTCATCCCTGCAATCCTGTGCGCCGTTTTCGCCACCCACATCCCGGCGCAGGACTTCTCCCATCCCGACACCGAGCCTGCGCCACAGTCCGCCCTCATCCAGCAGGCCAACGACGCGCTGTCCGCCGGCGATCTCCCTGCCGCACTTAATATCCTTACCAGCCTCAACTCCCAGACACCCAACAACCCGCAGATCCTCTACGACCTCGGCCTCACTCTGGAAGCCCTTGCCGACTCCTCGCCCTCAACCACCCAACCAACAACGCCCGAGTCCTGCTACCGCGCCGCCATCGCCGCCGACCCCAACTTCCCCGCCGCGCGCGTCGCCCTCGGCCTGCTGCTCGCCCGCACCAACCGCGCCGCCGAAGCCCGCACCCAGCTCACCGCCGCCACCACGCTCCCTGACGCCGAGCCGGCTCTCCAGGCCCGCGCCTTCCGCGCCCTTGCCCGCCTCAACCTCAACGACTCCCCACCCAACCCCGCCGCCGCCTCCGCCCATCTCCTCGCCGCGCTCAAGCTCACCCCCGAGCAGCCTGCGGACATCCTGCTCTCCGCCCAGATCGCAGTCGCCGCTGACGACCTGCCCTCCGCCGAGCAAGCCTATCGCCGCTATCTCGCCACCACCCCAGACGACCTCGCCGCAACCTCCGCCCTCGTCCGCGTCCTGCTCGCCCAGCACCACCCCGCCGCCGCGGAGGCCCTGCTCACCCCCGCGCTCGCCCAGCATCCCGGCGACCCCGGCTTCACCGCGCAGCTCGCCCAGGCCTACCTTGACTCTGGCGACCCCGCCAAAGTCTCCCAGGCCGCGCCCCTCCTCGAAAAGCTCCACGCCGCCCACTCTGAAAACGCCGGCATCGCCCGCTTGCTCGCCCGCGTTTACGTCGAGACCGGCCACCCCGAGCAGGCTGACCCGCTCTACGCCACGCTCATCGACGCCCAGACCGCCCACCCCGATCCCACCCTGCTTGATGATCGCGCCGAAGCCCTGCTCCGCCTCCACCGTCCTGCCGAAGCCGAGAAGCTGCTCAAACAGGCCGTCGCCAATCCCGCTGCCTTCCCCACACCCGCCGAATTCGCCGACGCCGCCACCCATCTCGCCTTCGCCGCCGCCGAGATCGACGACCCCAGAATGACATTGCAAGCGCTCACGCTGCGTGCTACAGTGCAGCCACCGTCGCCTTCATCCCTGTTCCTGGAGGCAACAGCGAACGACGCACTGCATCAAAGCAGCAAGGCCGTCGAGCTCTACAAGCAGTTCCTGGCGGCGGCCAGCGGCAGTCTTCCCGACCAGGAGTCGCAGGCGCGCCAGCGGCTCGCAGCACTCGAAAGCAGGAAGTAGTCACCAAACGAAGTCAGGCGCGCAGTCACCCCGAGGTGATGGATGAGCTCTCTCCTTCGTACCCCCCGGCCCGCACCGCCAATCCGCGCCGCCGTGTGTCTCGCCTCCTTTAGCCTGTTCTCCGCCCTCTACATCGCCGCGCCCGCCCGCGCGGCCAAGCTCGACGAGTCCACCCCCGAAGCCCTCGCCCAGCTCGAACTCCGCGCCAGTCACGCCAGCCCCCGCGAGCAGCCCTTCCTCTACACCCAGCTCGTCCACGCCATGACCGAACAGGCTGGCCGCCAGATCGCCGACGGCGAGACCCAACAGGCCGCCGATACCCTCAAGCGGATCAACCAGTTCGCCCACCTCATTCACGCCAATCTCACGCGCGACGCCAAGCGCCTCAAGGACGCCGAAGAGCTCATGCACAACACCACCTTCCGCCTCGGCCAGTTCCTCCACCTCGTCCCCGCCGACGACCAGGCCACCGTCCAGGACACCCTCAAGCAGCTCAACCAGATCAACGACGAACTCCTCACCCAGGTCTTCCAGCACTGACGTTTTTGGCACTTGGCCCGGGGCGATGGATGCAGCTCGGGTGCCCCATCCATCGTCGTGCTTGACGATGGGTGGGACGTAAGCTATCCGCGCAATTTAGTGCCCAACTAAAATTATATGGAGCACCTGCACCCTTCTCCGATGATTACTCCTCGCTGCCGCCTTGCTGCTCTTGCCGCCCTTGCCGCCCTCCTGTTCGCCCCACCCCTGCTCGCCCAGCACCTCCCCTCCGCCCTCTCCGACACCGAGATTGAGCAGGTCCGCCAGGCCCGCTACTACCCCAACGACTGCATCATGCTCTTCATCAAGTTCGCCGACCTCCGCGTCCAGGAGATTCACGACCTCTACGCCCATCCCCGCCAACCCGGCCGCGAGCAGGACACCCACGATCTGCTCGAGCAGTTCACCTCCATCGCCGACGAGCTCGCCGACAACCTCGACGACTACGCCCCCCGCCACGCCGACCTCCGCCGCGCCCTGCCCAAGCTGCTCGACGCCGCCGACCGCTGGGCCTCGGCCATCAAGTCCCCGCCCGAAGACGACGCCTACAGCGTCACCCGCAAGATCGCCCTCGAATCCATCCGCGACCTCCGCGAGGACGCCACCCAGCTCGCCGCCGACCAGGAAGCCTGGTTCAAGGCCCACCCCCCCAGCAAGCAGCCCAAGGACTCCGACACCGCCCCACCCATCGACATCCCCCGCTAGGCCCTTCTCGTTCGTCATTCTGGGCGAACGGCACGGCCCTGAGTCGAAGGCCCCCGCCCTCATTTTTTCGTTCGTCATCCTGAGCGAAGCGCGCAGCGCGAAGTCGAAGGACCTGCGGTCCATGGGTGGCCCATCCTTTCGGCTCCATCGAAAGGGTGGGTTGCCTTTCTCCCCTTGTTCCAAGAACCGCCTTCACAACCGCTCGGGTGCCCCATCCATCGCGCATTCGGCGATGGGTGGGACGTAATCCGCCCACCCGCCCCCGGTTCGCCATTTGATCTTCTGCGTCACTCATTCGCGCGCCATCAACCCTCGTGGCGGTGTCTTGCGGTCGCCGCCCGTCCCAGGAACATGTTCTTGATCGGTGCTTCTATCGGCTTTGATCGGTGTTAAGCCTCTCGCAACCTACCAAGCGTGGTAAAACCCGTCCCGCTCGGTCACCTGCACCTCCGCCCCGAACAGCTCGCTCAGCACCGCCGCGGTCAGCAGCTTCTCCTTCGGCCCATCGGCCACGATCTGCCCGCCGCGCATCAGGATCACCCGCCGAATCTCCGGCAGAATGTCCGCAATGTGGTGCGTAATCAGCAGGATCCCGGTGCCCTGCTGCGCCAGCCGCCGCAGCATCGCGCGCAGGTCCTGCTGCGCCGCCAGATCCAGCGCGTTCGAAGGCTCATCCAGCAGCAGCATCTGCTGAGCGCCGGCATCGCCCGAACCCACCAGCGCCCGCCCGATCATCACCCGCCGCTGCTCGCCCGCCGACATCTCGCCCACCGCCTTCTCCGCGATCGCCGTCGCGCCTACCAGCTCCAGCACCTGCTCCGCGCGCTCCCGCATCGCCGCCGTCACGGTCAGGTTCGGCCATAGGGTCGAGCTGGAGAAGAATCCCGTCAGCACTGCATCCCGCCCCGTCGTGCGCAGAGTCGCCTTTCCCGGCAGCTCCGGCGACACCACGCCCAGCCGTTTCTTCAGCTCGGTCAGGTCCCAGCGCTCGCGCCCGAAGATCCTCACCCGCGTCTCCGGCATCGCGATCGGGTAGAGCTCGCAGGTCATGGTCTTGATCAGCGTGGATTTGCCACAGCCATTCGGCCCCAGGATCGCGATATGCTCGCCTGCCTCCACGCTCAGGTTGATGCCGTGCAACACGGTCGACTCGCCCCGCGCCACATTCACATACTCCAGCTCCAGAAAGTGCGCCATACCTCTCCAGAATAGCCGCCAACCTTCCCTGCGGAGCCGCACTTTATAATCGACACTGCCGCCCCGGCCTGCCCGATGTCTCTTGAAGAACACTCCAACCCGCACGATCGCTCCTCCAGCCTCGCCACCGCGTTGCTGCTGGCCCTCTCCGTGCTCTGGTGTCTCTACTGGTTTGTCCACGCCTGGGGTTACTGGGAGGACGACGCCTACATCCACCTCGAGTTCGCCCGCAGCGTCGCCGCCGGCCGCGGCTTCGCCTTCGACGGAAAAGTCGTCGCCGGCGATACCGCACCGCTCTGGGTGCTGCTGCTCGCCGCCATGCACGCGCTCATCCCGGACTGGCTGGTCGCGGGCAAGGTGCAGACCGTCCTTGGCGCGGCGCTCGGCCTTAGCGGCGCTTATGCCTTCGCCCGCAGCCTGGCTTCGAGGTTCGGCCTTTCCGCCATCTTCCCCGCCGCGATGGTCCTGCTCATCGTCGTCAATCCGTACTCCTGCTACTGGCTCTTCTCCGGCATGGAGCCCTTCGCCGCCTCCGGCGTCGCCTTCTTTGCGGTCCTCGCCGCAACCCGCGAGCGATCCATGTTGAGGACCTTCCTCACCGCATGCCTGCTCGCCGGCATCGCCCCGCTGCTGCGCCCGGAGATGATCTTCTTCACCGCTCTACTGCTGCTCCCGCTGCTCGGCCAATGGCGCAGACTCGATGGCTCTTCAACAAAACTCGCAGCCTTGGCATCCGGCCTGCTTCTGCTGGTCACCCCGCTCGCGCTGTGGTCGCTCTATTCGCTCCACGCCTTCGGCCACATCTTTCCCAACACCAATGCCGCCAAGCGCGCCGGTCCCAACGACTCAGTCGTTCGTCATCTCCTCACCATCTATTCGCTCGCCTTCCCGCTCATCGTCTGCGGCGTGCTCGCTGGGATCGTCTATCTCGTGCTGCGCCCTTCCGCCGTTCGTAACTCTCTCCGCAACGCCGTCGCCTCGGCCTTCAGCCCGCAGCGCCCCGCTGACCTTCCCTTCGCCGGCTGGATATTCATCTTCTGGCCGGCCATCGCCGCCGTCTTCTATGTCCTCAACCACACCTACGTGCAGACGCGCTACATCCTGGTCACCGCTCCCGGTCTCACCATCGTCATCCTGGCCCTCGCGCTTCTGGCGTCGCAGCGGCTCGGCCGTGTGCTCTACATCGCCACGCTGGTTGCCGCACTGGTCGTCAGCGTTGTTACCGTTCGGCCATTCATCCGCAACAAGGCCGTCAACTGCCAGTACAACCGCGCACTCGCCCACTTCATTCGCGACCACATTCCTCCCGATGCCCCGGTGGCCGTCTACGGCATCGGCCAGATTGTCTTCGACTCCGAGCACCCCATCGTCGACACCGGCGGCATTACCCAGCCCGGCGCGCTCCCCTACCTCAATGCGCCTCACCGGGTCATGGTGCGCTGGGCCAAATCGCGGGGCGCGCAATACGACATCTCCACCCTGCAATCCGAGCCCGGCGCGGTGAGCGTTTACACCACCAAGGTGATGTACATCGGTTGGACGCTGCGTAGTTCGCTCTATGCCACCTCCACCCCGCTCAGTCTCTGGAAGCTCGCGCCCTTACCCGAACCCGTCCCCCAACTTGCAAGCCCGCTCACTGCCAAAGTCAGCGGCCAGCCGAACTGAAATTGAAGTAGCCAAATGCCCACGCTTCGAGTTCCCTACGCCGACCTCTACTCCGCGCTGCTCCGAGCCAGCCAACACCTCGGCCTGCGCGGGGGGCGCGCCGCGCTCTGCGCCCGCCTCTTCGCCGAGACCACGCGCGACGGCGTTTACACTCACGGCCTCGACCGCTTCCCTCGCTTCGCCGAGATGGTCGCCAACGGCTCGATCGATGTCAACGCCGAGCCCACCCAGGTCGCAGGCGCCGGGGCCCTCGAGCGCTGGGACGGACACCTTGGCCCCGGCAACACCAACGCCCACGCCGCCATGGAACGCGCCATCGCACTCGCCCGGCAGTTCGGTCTCGGCGGTGTAGCCCTGGCCAACACCAACCACTGGATGCGTGGAGGAAGCTATGGCTGGCTCGCTGCCGATGCGGGCGTCTTCGCCCTGTGCTGGACTAATACGCTGGCCAATCTGCCGCCCTGGGGCGCGTCCACTCCGGCGGTGGGCAATAACCCGCTGGTGATCGCCGTTCCCCGCCCCGGCGGCGCACACGTGGTGCTGGACATGGCCATGTCGCAGTTCTCCTACGGGGCGCTGTCCGCCTACCGCGCTAGAGGCGCCCAGTTGCCGGTTCCCGGAGGCTACGACCAGGCCGGCAACCTCACCACCGATCCGGCCGCCATCGAGGCCTCGCAGCGCGCCCTTGCCGTCGGCTACTGGAAAGGCTCCGGTCTCTCGCTGGTGCTTGATCTGCTCGCGGCCGTGCTTTCGGGCGGCCGCGCGACCCACCAGATTCCGCGCGAATCAACCCGCGAATCAGGCGTCAGCCAGGTCTTTCTGGCCATCGACCCATCCAACTTCGTCGTCACCGAGGAGCTCGACCGCATCGCCACCGGGATCCTCGACTCGCTCCGCGCCGCCACCCCGGTCGACCCGGCCAAGCCGGTGCGCTATCCCGGCGAACACACGCTGCAGCTTCGCCAAGAGAATCTCCAGCTCGGCGTTCCAGTCACGCCCGAGGTCTGGGCCACGCTGCAATCGCTGTCGTTCTGAGCAGTCACCCAGGTTCGGGTGCCCCATCCTTCACAGCTGTAGCGTGAAGGGTGGGACGTAATCCGCCCGCGTCTGTCAAGGCACCGGCGTGGCCGCGCTGCCTTGCGCCGACGCCGTATTCGCCACCCGCGGGAAGTAGCCGCTGCGGGTACGTACCGATAGTCTGCTGTAGCCCTTCTCCTTGGCCTCTACGTGGACGACCCGGTATCCGCCTAGCGTCGGCGATTTGGTCGAATGGTACGCAATCGTGTACTGCGTGCGGATGTCGTTGGCAACCTCTTTGGCAATCGCATCGACATCCTTGATCGATTTGGGGAAGTAGGCCTGCCCGCCGGTCTCTTCGGAGATCGTCTCCAGCACCCGCCTTGATTGTCGCGATTCGCTCTTGCTGGTGTCGTCCCCAAATAGCAGCCCAATGCAGTAGACCACCGGGCCGTCGAAGTCCTGAATGCGCCGGATCGCCTCCTCCAGCGTCGCGCTGGACGCATTGTCGTCGCCGTCGGTCACGATCAGCAGCACCTGCTTGGGGTGCTTGGCATTCTTGGAGAGATAGTCGGCCGAGGCCACCAATGCGTCGTAGATCGCCGTGCCGCCCTCGGACTTAATGTAGGAGAGTCCCTGCTGCAGCTTGTCGATGTCGTTAGTGAAATCCTGATCGATAAACGCCTCCCAGGAGAAGTCGACGATAAAGGCCTCGTCCTCCGGGTTGGAGAGCTTCACCAGGTCGAGCGAGGCCTGATCCACCGCGGCGCGCTTGTCGTACATCGAGCCCGAGCTGTCGATGAGGATGCCCAGCGACACCGGCAGGTCCTCGTGGCGGAAGCTGGCGATGGTCTGCGCCACGCCGTCCTCGTAGACGTGGAATGCCTCCCTGTCCAGGGTTTGCACGCTATGCCCTGCCTGATCGAAGACCGAAGCGTTCAGGCGCACCTCATAGGCGTTTTCCTGCAGCGTGTACCGTCCGCCTGCGCCGCGCGCGATGGTGCCTAGCGCCGTGCCCTTCTGGTCGCCGATCGGCTGGGGCGGCGGGTCGGGATCGGGCGACAACACCGGGTCGCGATCCACCTCCAGCGATGGCTGCGACGGCACTGCGGCAAGCTGTCCCGCTAGTGGCTGAGCTGCCTGCGTCGCTGGAGCTGACGCTGGAGCCGGAGCTTGCTGTTGCCCCAGCGAAGCCGTCCCGAACAGCATCAGCAGCGTCATGTTGGCCACGCGAATTGACGCACCCTCAAGCATCATTCTTCTACTCCGAAGGCGCATAGTACCCCTGACGGAAGTGTGGGGTCAGTAACGGAAGACCCGGCGGGGGCACTAGTCTTACCCTCAATTTACGCCAGTTCCCATCGTGCTTCACCACGGACGGAGTGTATCCGATGACGTACTCGTTGCGCAGTTCGGCCGAGATGCGCCCCGCAATGTCCTGCAGGTCATTCACATCGTTACCCACTGAAAACAGCCGTCCTCCGGTCATCTCACAGATCTCCTTCAGCAGGTCCGGCCCGGCCACCTCTTCCTGCGTCGGCGCGTAGCTGTCGAAGATGCCGATCGAGTAAATCTGAACATCGCTCTCGCGCACCACTCGGCGCAGCTCATTCTCGGTGTAGCGGCTGCGGTTGTCGCCGCCGTCGGAGATAATCAGCAGCGCCTTGCGCTCGTACTTGGCCTGGCGCAGGTGGTCGATGCCCAGATAGACCGCGTCGATCAGCGCCGTCCGGTTCTCCGGCTTCAGCATCACCATGCGCGCCTCCACATCGTCCGGGTCGGAAGTGTAATCGACGATGATCGAAGGCCGGTCGTTGAATCCAACCACAAAAAACTCGTCCTGCGGGTTCGAAGTCCGCAAAAACTCGGTCAGCGCTTTGCGCGCTCGCACGAATTTGCTCGACATGCTTCCGCTCAGGTCGAACACCACACCGATGGTCAGCGGCGCATCGTCGCTGGAGAAGTACTTGATGGTCTGCCCCACATTGTCGTCATAGACCACAAAATTCTCCTTCTCCAGCCCCGTGACCAGGCGGTTCATCGGGTCGGTGACGGTCATCGGGACCTGCACCAGGTTCACATCCACCCGGATGCGCGCATCGCGGTGCGAGGTGGCCTCGGCCGCCACGTTGCCCGGCCCTTCGATCACCGGTCTTAGTTCCTCTGCCGACTTGGGTTGCGGTGGAGGCGTGGGAGTCTGCACATCGCCCAGCGGATTCTCCTGGGCAGCGCAGACCACCGCCAGCGGCGAAAATGCAAGCACAGCCAGGCACACGGCCAGCCCCAGCCGCACCCACCCCGCCATGCCGCCACGAAATCCCTTCGTCGCCGGATATTCCATATCCAATCCTATGCCGCGAATACCGCTCGGGCGTTCTCTATCTTCTCTCATCCCGTGCTTCCGCGCACCTCTGCAAAACGAAGAGCGGAACCAAGAATTGGATGCGCGCCTTCCGCCGCGCGGCAACGGCCTTCGGCTGGCGCCAAAGCGGTTCTCCTGGCATCTGACTCTGTGGGCCCGGCAAGGAGAGCGTCCCGGGTCGCTCCCGCCCAAACCGAGCAGACTATTTCTCCCAGCCGCCCGTACAATCGAACCAGACACTCCTGAGGAGATTTCAGACCGAGTATGGCCCGCATCTATCCCTTTCGCGCACTCCGCTACGACACCTCCCGCGTCCACATGGAGGACGTGGTCACTCAGCCCTACGACAAGATCACCCCCCAGATGCAGCAGCGCTACTACGAGCGCAGCCCCTTCAACCTGATCCGCATCATCCTGGGCAAGCACGAGCCTGGCGACACCGAGCCGCAGGAGTTCCTCCCCGCCGGTGAGCAGGCCCACAACGTCTACACCCGCGCGGCCAAGTATCTGAAGCAGTGGCGCGGCGAAGGCATCCTCGCCGAGGAGGCCGAGCCCGCCCTCTACGGCTACTCACAGACCTACCAGGTGCCCATCACCGGCGAGACCCAGGTCCGCCGTGGCTTCATCGCGCTCGGCCATCTGTACGAGTATGCCGCCAAGGTCGTCTATCGCCACGAGCAGACCTTCCCCAAGCACAAGTCGGATCGCATGGCCCTCTTCAAAGCCACGCGCGCCTATTGCGAACAGGTCTATATGCTCTACTCCGACCCCGCCTTCACCGCGGAGCAGTTGATCTTCGGCGCCAAGGGTCACGACACCCGCCCCGCCGACCTCGCCATCACCGACGAGTACGGCGTCGTGCACCGGGTCTGGAAGCTCACCGATCCCACCCTGATCAACCTGATTCTGACCGCGATGGCGGACAAGAAGCTCATCATCGCCGACGGCCACCACCGCTACGAGACCTCCGTCGCCTACGCCAAGGAGCGCTCCGCCCAACTCAAGCTGCCTCTCGGCCAGCCGCTCGACCCCGACGAGAAGCTCAGTCCCGGCCATCTCCCCGCGCCGCCCTTCCCCGAGGCCGCCATGATGATGACCTTCGTCAACATGGACGCCCCCGGCATCACCATCCTGCCCACTCACCGCGTCGTCTTCGGCCTGGAAGACTTCTCCTCACCCGACTTCATAACGAAGGCGAGTGAGTACTACACCATCACGGAGCTCCCGGACCTCGTTCCCGGATCGGACCTGATCGAGCGCCTCAACAAGACTCCTGGCGACTCCTCCTTCATCGCGGCAACCGGCGACGGCAACTACCTCCTTACGCCCAAACCCGATGCCATCGCGGCGCTGATGGAAGGCCTTCCCGCCAGGCAGCGCCAGCTCGGCGTTGCCCAGCTCCACACCGTCGTCCTCCACCATCTTCTCGGTCTCGACCCCGACACCATCACCCGCCTCGGCAACGTGCATTACATGCGCGATGCCCAGGAGGCCGTCGCACTGGTCGATTCCGGCAAGGCCGACATCGCCTTCCTCATCAAACCCGTCACCCTCGACCAGCTCCGCGACGTCTCGCTCTCCGGCGAGGTGATGCCGCAAAAATCCACCGACTTCTATCCCAAGCTTCTGAGCGGCCTGGCCATCTACGCGCTGGACTGATACATCTGTACTGTTTTTGCCCGAGGTTCGCCCAAAGAAATTCCGTTGATCCTTTCCCGCAAGCACGTTGCCGTCCTGCTCGCCGCATTGGCGGGCGTGGCAGCGACTGCGTACTCCATCCGCGCCCAGCCGCAGGGCCAGATTCCGCGACCAGTGCAGCCTCCGTCCCCTGCTGCACCGGCGATGGCCCGCAACCTGGTCGTGCTCGATCCTGCGCACGGTGGCCCCGACCTGGGCGCAACCCTGGGCGACCGCGTCTTCGAGAAAGATGTCACCCTGGCATTTGCCGCGCGCCTGCGCACCGCACTAACCGCGGCCGGCTTCACCGTAGTCCTCACTCGCGACGCTGACCCGGCCGATCCAGCCCCCAGCGATGACCGCGCCGAGATTGCCAACCGCGCCCACGCAACCGCGTGCGTCGTGCTTCACGCCACCGCGACCGGCTCCGGCGTCCATATCTACACCTCAACCTTGACGCCGCCTCTCGAAGATACCGCCAGTGAAGATTCTGCCTTCATCCCCACTCCCTGGGACTCGGCTCAGGCGGCCTACGTCCGCCAGAGCCGGCGGCTGGCGGCTAATCTCAGCTCTGCCCTAGCCGGCAGCAGTCTTCCCGCAATCGCCGGGCAGGCACCGCTGCGGCCGCTGGACAACCTCACCTGCCCGGCGGTCGCCATCGAACTCGCGCCGCTCCAGTCGGCGGGAACTCCGGTGACCGACGCCGCCTACCAGCTGCGCGTGGCCGGCGCGTTGACCGGAGCACTGCGCACATGGCGCGACCAGGCCCTCTCCGCGCAGGGAGCGGCACAATGATTCCCCGCTATCAGCGCATTCTCTTCTGGGTGCTCGCCGCAGCGATCCTGGTGATGGCGCTGGTGCTGCTGCGTGGGTGCGAGCAGGCACGCGAGAAGTTGACCCGCCAGCGCAACGAAACCCCGCTCGCCGCCCCGGTCGACGCTCCCGGCGGGACAGTCCACCTGGCCATGGCCAGCGACGCCGACGGCTCCATTACCTTGGTCGACCGCGAGGTCGCATTGCCAGTAGAAGCCTCGACCCGGGCGCGCACCCTGCTGGCCCGCCTGATCGCCGAATACTCCTACAAAAACTCCGCTCATCCCCTCGAAAGTGGTCCTGCAATCGACGACGTTTTCCTGCTCGATCTGCCCCTGCACACGTCGACCGCTGCTGGGTCCAATGCCTCCGGTCAGGATTCTTCCGCCGCACTGCCTGCCGCGACCGTCGAGCCGCATCAGCCCGGCGGCCAGCTCGCGGTCGTCAACCTGCACGGCTCCTTTGCCGACCACCACCCCTCCGGCGTCGAGCCGGAGACGCTTACCATTCAGTCCATCGTCGGCACCCTCTACGCAAACTTCCCGCGCGTCCAGCAGGTCCGTTTCCTGGTCGACGGACACCCGCGCGAGACCCTCAACGGCCACGCCGATCTCACCCGCACCTACCCCGTGGCCAACCCCTCGACCCAGACCATCCAGACTGCCCAGGAGGACCGTTAGTGGCTGTCACCATCGGCGTATTCGATTCAGGATTTGGCGGACTCACCGTGCTCCGCGAACTGCTGCCCCTCATCCCCGGCGCGCACTACCTCTACCTCGGCGACACCGCCCGGCTGCCCTATGGCTCCAAGTCACAGGCCACCATCGCCCGCTATGCCGTGGAGAGCGCGCGCTTTCTCGCCGCCCGTGGTGCCGATCACCTGGTCATCGCCTGCAACACCGCCACCGCTCTCGCCCTCGACGACATCCGTGCCGCTGTCCCGATCCCCGTCACAGGGGTCATCGAACCAGGTGCGCGCTCGGCATGGGCCACACTAGCGCGCCGTGGCGTGGAAGAAAGCGCCAACCGGCCGCAAGACTTTATCGACCCAGATCGTCGCGAAGTCCTCGTACTCGCTACTCAAGCGACCGTCTCCTCCCACGCCTACTATCATGCCTGCGCCGCTCTCGGACTTCGCGCCGTCGAGATAGCTTGTCCGCTCCTGGTACCCCTTGTGGAAGAAGGTTGGATCGACCACCCCGTCACCCGCGAGGTCATCCGCATCTACCTGAGCGAAGCGATAGGTAACGGCAACCCGAATGTCGTGCTGCTCGGCTGCACTCACTATCCTCTCATCAAGGACCTCATTCGGTCCGTGCTGCGGGAGCTCGGACATAGCAGCGAGGTCAATGACTCCGCAGTTAGCACCGCCTTCAGCGTTGCGGCGGTAATGGGACACCGCATCGTGAGCCCGCGACTGCGACAACCCGTCCACGCCACCTTCGAGTGCTACGCCACCGACTCCGTGGAAAAATTCGCCCGCCTCGGCAGCCAGTTCCTCGGCCAATCCATCCCGAAAGTGGAACTTCTCGACCTCGGCGGCTAAACTGATTTTGTCTTCAATGAACAACCTTCAACTGACAACTGTTCTTATGCCCTATCTGCTCAAGACCGAACCCGACAAATACTCCTACGATGACCTGTTGCGCGATGGCGAAACCACCTGGGACGGCATCTCCAACAATACGGCTCTGCTCAACCTGCGCAACATGAAGAAGGGCGACAAGCTCGTCATCTACCACTCCAACGTCGGTAAGGCCGCGGTCGGAACGGCCGAGGTGGTCTCGGTGGACGCGGCCGATCCCAAAAACCCCATCGTGCGCATTAAGCCGCTCAAACGCCTGAAGCGCGAGAAGACGCTGGCCGAGATGCGCGAAGCAGCCGCCTTCCAGGGCTCGATACTCTTCCGTCAGTTCCGCCTCTCGGTCGTTCCCCTGACCAACGAGCAGTACGACTGGCTGATTCACAGCTAGAGCCGCCGGGACGGGTTTATTTCGCCGCCAGCCATTAACTCCCCGCTCCGTCTGCCGATAGACATAGCTGCGGTCACGACCACGGCGCTTCCCAGAAGCTGCGAATCTGCCCCCCGGGCAGGCCACGCTCCATCGGCCTTCTACAACTTAAGTGCCCTACTTCGCAGCCCGCAATCTGGCTAGTATTGCGTCAAAGGCTAGGTACGCATGCAGGTTCTTTCCTGGTTCGACAACCGCACCCTCATCGCCTGCGATTTCATGCTCGCGGTCGCCTTCGCGGTTGTCTTCTTCAGCATGAAGCGCAGCTATCCTAACCTTCGCGGAATCAATACCATAGGCATCAGTTTCCTGCTGGGCGTCCCGGGCACATTTCTGATTGTGTCGCGCGGTTCCATCCCCGATTTCCTCTCCGTCACCGTCGCCCACTGTTTCGTCTTCGGCTCCTTCGTCTTCCTCTATCGAGGCATCCTGCGCTTCCTGGGCAGCCGGCGCAGCATCCTCATCCCCTCCGTCGCATCGCTCATGGCCCTCGCCGTCCTCTTCTACTTCAGCCAGATCCAGAACAACATCGTCCCGCGCATCGTCGTTCTCTCCCTCACCGTCGGGCTTGTGCGCGGACTCATCGCGATCGAACTCTTCCACAAATCTCCAACCTTCACCAGTCCAACCGCTATGCGCCTGTTCGCGGCTGCAATGTCGCTGTTCGCTGCCGTCAGTGTTAATTGCGGCATCATGACCATGCTCCACGGGGCGCCGTCGGACGGCCTTTCCAGCAATCCCATCGGTACGGTCACTCTCCTGCTCGGGGTCGTCTCGGTCTGCGTCACCGGCCTCTTCATCCTCGTCCTCTCCAGCAGCGAACTGATCGCCCGCAGCCGGGATGAGTCGCAAAGGGACTTGCTCTCCGGCGCCTTCAACCGGCGCGGCATTGAAAGCAAGCTGGCCGCCGAACTCAAGCGCGCCGGCCATGGCCACCACAGGCTCTCGGTCGCGCTCGTCGACGTCGACTACTTCAAGGCTATCAATGACATCCAGGGCCACGCGGCTGGCGACGACGCCCTGCGCAGCGTCGCCGAGACCATCGCCAAGCACATGCGCGGGCGCGACCATTTGGGCCGCTACGGTGGCGACGAATTCCTGCTCGTCCTGCCCGACACACCATGCCACATCGCCGTCAACGTCGCGGAGAGACTCAACCAGGCCGTCAGGGGCCTCAACCTGGTCGCCGGCAGCCAGCCGCTCACCCTGAGCATCGGACTTACTGAAGCCGTCCCCGACGACGACGCCGTCACCCTGATTGCGCGCGCTGACAAGGCGCTCTACCAAGCCAAGACCGACGGCCGCAACTGCCGGCGAGTCGCCGCCTCTGAATCGTCGCCCGACCCCCAGCAGGTGTACCGCGCCATGGGACTCACCCTGCGTCGCCCCATCGCCGAAGCCCCATCAACTCCACCCATCTCCACCACCCCCACTGCCTCCTAGCAAAACCAGAGAGCCTTAGCGGACAGCTGATCGCTTACAGCTCAGGAATCATCCCCTTCATTTTGTGTCGGCTGCTATGCTAACCCTCCGTGCATTATCATCTTAAGGGTAGGTGCAAACAGGTGAATGGATCCTGCGCGATCTTCCCATCCGGGGGATTGCGTGGCGCGATCCCTCCCGGCCCGCCGAAACTCTGAGACCGCCTAAGGGAGCGTAATGATTGATTTAAAGGGAAAAGTGGCCGTCGTCTTCGGCCTGGCCAACAAACGCAGCATCGCGTACAGCGTGGCCCAGAAGCTGGCCGAGGCCGGCGCCACCATCGTGCTCTCGTACCAGTCCGAGCGGTTGCAGCGCGAAGCCGAAGAGTTGCTCACCGATCTGGGCCAGAGCGGCATGGGCCGCATCTTCCAGTGCGATGTCTCCCGCGACGACGAAATCGACGCCCTCTTCGCCCAGATCGCCTCTGTGTTTCCCAGAATCGACATCCTGATCCACTCGGTCGCCTTTGCTCCCCCCAGCGCCCTCAAGGACGACTTCCTGCTCACCTCTCGCGAGGACTTCCGCATTGCGTTGGATGTCAGCGCATACTCGCTGATCGCCGTCTCCCGCGCCGCCGCGCCCCTGATGACCGACGGTGGGGCCATCCTCACCCTCACCTACTACGGCGCCGAGAAAGTCTTCCCCAACTACAACGTCATGGGCGTGGCCAAGGCCGCACTGGAATCAACCGTGCGCTATCTCGCCGCCTCGCTGGGGGCTAGGAACATCCGCGTCAATGCCATCTCCGCCGGTCCCATCAAAACCCTCGCCGCCCGCGGCGTAGGCGACTTCAGCCAGATCCTCAACGCCGTCACCCAGCGCGCCCCGCTCCACCGCAACGTCGAACAGGCCGAGGTCGGCAACACCGCTCTCTTCCTTTGTTCGCCCCTGGCCAGCGCCATCACTGGCGAGGTTACCTTCGTCGACTGTGGCTTCAACATCACCGGCATATAATCGCGGCCAGTTGCACCGAATCCGCAGAAAGCAAAGGAAACCCCATGACCACCTCCGAACTCCTCCTCCAGGACTACGACATCGAAATCGCCATGACCCGCAAGATCCTCGCCAGCGTCCCCGAAGGCAATCCCGACTACAAGTGTCACGACAAGTCCATGCCCCTGGGCAAGCTCACCATGCACGTCGCCACGCTGCCCGTCTTCGGCCATACCATCCTCACCACCCCCAGCCTCAACATGGCTGATCCTAACCACAAGTGGCCCGACCAGAAGTTCACCACCCGCGACGCCGCACTCGCCGCCTTCGATACCAACGCCGCTGCCTGTCGCGCCGCGCTCGCCTCGCTCTCCGACGCGCAGCTCGCCGAACCCTGGAAGTTCTCCTTCGGCGATCACGTCATCTCCAACAGCCCCCGTTCCCTCGCCTACCGGCACATGTGCTTCAACCACCTGATCCACCACCGCGCCCAGCTCGGCGTCTACCTCCGCCTCAACGACGTCCCCGTCCCCGGCGTCTACGGCCCCTCCGCCGACGAACCCTTCAACCCCGGCACTTAAGTCCGCCGCCCAATCCCGGCTGCCCCATCCTTCGCGCATCTCGCGAAGGGTGGGACGCAAACCCTTCGCCGCATCCCGCCATCCAACTCTCCAGGCAGCCGTACGCAATCAACCCAGGAGAACCCGATGGCAACCACTGACAAGTCCCATTCGCATAACACCACCAACGCCCTCAACACGGAAGACCGCAAGGAAATGAGCGACTCAACCTACGCCTTCCCCAGGCAGCGCAAGGAACCGCTGAACGACGCCTCCCACGTGCGCAACGCCATCGCCCGCTTCGATCAGGTAAAAGACGTCACCGACGAAGAGCGCGAACAGGCCTTCCGCAACATCCAGGCCGCCGCCAAGAAATTTGGCGTCGAGATGACCGAGACCAGTTGGCATCAGCTCGGCAACAAACCGCACACACACAGGAAAGCCAGCTAGCCTTCGCGCCGCCCTCCCGTTAGTCCGCACAGAATTCTCTCGCGACCAGCGGGAGCGCCACGCGAAGCGTCGTGAATGGCACGAAGCGCCTAGCCGGCCTTCTCGCTTAGCTCCGCCCAGCGCGCATAGAGCTCGTCCGCCGCGGCCTGCGCCTGCTCCATCTCGTGCAGCGCGGCGGTCAGCGCCTCCGCATTGGTGGCGACGCTCGGATCGTCCAGCACATCGCGTGCTGCGCTCAGCCGTTCCTCCGCGGCCTCCACCTTGTCCTCGATCGACGCGTACTCCCGCGCCTCCAGATATGACAGCTTCTTCTTGCCGCTCTTTTCGCGGACCTTCTCCACCTCGGGTTCCCTTGAAGCTTGAACCTCGGACCTCGAACCTTCTTCCTGCCACATCTCCCATTGCGAATAATCCGCAAACGTCTCCGCGTTCCCGCGACCATCCAGCCCCAGCACAACCGTCGACACGCGATCCAGCATGTAGCGGTCATGCGTCACCAGCACCAGCGCGCCCGCGTACTCCAGCAGGCTCTCTTCCAGTATCTCCAGCGTCGCAATGTCCAGGTCGTTGGTTGGCTCATCCAGCAGCAGTACATCAGCCGGCTCAAGCATCAGCTTCGCAATCAGCACCCGAGCCCGTTCGCCTCCGCTCAACCGCTCGACAGGCTGGTTGAGTTGCTCGCTGGTGAACAGAAACTTCGTCGCGTAGCTGGCCACATGCACCACCCGCCCCTGGTACACCACCGAGTCCGAGTCCGGCGCCAGCGCGCGCCGCAGCGTCACTCCCTCCTCCAGCTCCCGCATCTGCGAGAAGTAAACCGTCCGCAGCGCTGCCGCCTTCTTGATCGTCCCCGCCGTCGGCTCCAGCTCGCCCGTCAGCAGCCGCAGCAGTGTAGTCTTGCCGCTCCCATTGGGCCCCACCAGGCCCACCCGCATTCCATTCGTGATCAGAAAACTCAACCCCTCGACAATCTTCCTGTCACCAAAACTCAACGACACATCCTCGAACTCCACCAGCCGCTTGGTCTGACGGTCGGTTGCCGCAAAGTCGATCCCCGCCGTCGCTGTCTGCGTGCGCTGGTTTACGTCCTTCAACTGACCAATCAGGTCCTGCGCGTTGTCGATTCGCGCCTTGGCCTTGGTCGACCGTGCCTTCGGTCCGCGCCGCAGCCACTCCACCTCGATCTTCACCCGGTTCTTCAGCGACGCCTGCAGCTTTGACTGCCCCTCCAGATACGCCTCGCGCCCCTCAATAAACTTCGAGTAGCTTCCCTTCACCCGCAACAATCCCTCCGCGTACACGCGGTTCAGCTCCACAATCTCCGTCGCCACATTCTCCAGAAAATACCGGTCGTGGCTCACCATCACGCACGCAAACGCCGCCTCGTTCAACAGCGCCTCCAGCCACGCAATCCCCGCCAGATCAAGATGGTTGGTCGGCTCGTCCAGCAGCAGCACGTCGGGATGAGTGACAATAGCCTCGGCAATCGCCAGCCGTTTGCGCCAGCCTCCACTCAGCGTCGCCGCCTCCGCGCCCGGATCCGGAAACCCCGTGCGTCCGGCCGTCTCATGCATCCGCCCGTCGTGCTCTCCCGCGGCCAGGCCGGCGCGGTCCATCGCCGCCTCCAGCACATCGCGCACACTCAAGCCCGGCGAAAAGTTCGATTCCTGCTTCACATACGCAATCTGCGCCCGCTTGCGCGTCGCCACCTCGCCGGAGTCTGCCTCCTGCTCGCCCGCAAGCACCGCCAGCAGCGTCGATTTGCCCGCGCCGTTCGGCCCAATCAGCCCGATCCGGTCACCCTCCGACACCGGAAACCCGATCCCCTCAAACAGCGCCACCGCGCCAAATCGCTTCGACAATCCCTGCGCATTCAATATCGGCGGCATACCCTCAGTCTACCGTGCCGTGCGCTGTTGTCCGCGAGACTCCACCAGCAACGCCAACCTCCACCGTCGTCATTCTGACCCGAAGAGTCAGAATCTCCGTAGCTGCCCTTCGCGCTGCCACTTCATCGCTGTCATTCTGAGCACGTCCTGTGAGCGCGAAGAATCCCCGCATTGGTCTTGCTTAAAGGCACGGCTTCAGCCGTGCCGCAAACAGCCCCCTCAGAATGCGGCTTTAGCCGCTGTGGGCAATTTCTCTCCCCCGACTTCGTCACCCATCACAGAAAAATCCGCTCTTGCCTTTACGCGAAGCGTCGAGAACCGCACGAAGTGCCTTCAATCCAGATCGAACTCGCGCAGCGGCTTGCCCGTGTCCGGCTTCTCCTTGGCCTTCTTCACCGCTTCGGCGAACTTCTTCGCCATCACGTCGTCCCTGTTCTTCTGCGCGTCCACGCTCTGGGCGAAGATCGATTCCCGGCGTGCATCGGCCTCACGCAGCGCCTTCGCCGCGTCGGTAAAGTCCTCAAACATCCGCTTCCTCGGAGCCGGCGTATGCCCAATAATCGCCCGCGTTACCGGATCGACCTTCAACATCGCCCCGCAGTCCGGACAACACACCTCAAATGCTTCGTCGCTCATTCCCATGGCCCGCTCACCTCACCGCCAACCATTTTAGAACCAGTTGTCAGTTGCTCGTGCGGTCGTCTCGACGTTCGTCTCCAATTGAGATTTGTCATCCTGAGCGGAGTTTGGCGCGCATCCTTGCGCCAAACGCAGTTGAAGGACCTGTGGTCTGATCCAGTCATCAATGATGGTCTGCCCCAGGCTCTCACAACTGACAACCCGCAACTCGCAAACTAGCGCTTACAGCCTCACCACCTGATGCCCCGGGCACTGGCTCGCCGCCTCGTCCACCAGCCGCGCAATCAGTCCTTCCGCACTCCCACCCTGTGCCTCGAAGCCAGCCACAAACCACACCCCCGCGACCACCCGCTCCTGCGGATGCCCCCCGGGAAACAGGTGCAGCGTCATCGCCTCCGCGTGCTTGCGCAAGCTCGCCTCCTTGTTCACCTCAAAGGCCGCCGCCAGCCGCCGCAGCCGATCCATCTGGTACCGCATCTTCGACGCCGAAACCTCCGCCGACTTGCCCAGTCCCGCGTCCAGCGTCCCCAGATAATCCTCCGCCGCGCTCACTGCCTCATCCAGAGCATTCCCTGCCGCAGCCAGCTTCCGCTTCGCCTCAATCGGCATCGCCCGCGCGCCCAGCCGCTGCGCCAGCTCCTCGGTCGAACGCATCGCGTCGGGCAGGCTCACCTCATGCTGCGCCATAATCGCGCCAATTGCCGGCTCAATCAGCGTCGCCGACAGCCGCGGAATAATCGGAGTCACTCGCCCCAGCACGCGGTCATACAGCACCGCGCTCTGGGCAAAGTACGCCACCTCCGCCGGCCCGCCCACATACGCCGTCGTCGGCAGAATCGCATCCTGAAACACCGGCCGCAGCAGCGCATTCGGACTCAGCCGCTCCGGCGCCTCATCTAGAATCGCCAGCAGCTCCGCCGCCGTAAAGCTCCTCGCCCCACCCCCCGCGCCCGCCTTCCAACTCCCATCCGGCAATCGCCGCAGTGCCTGCCGGCTCTTGACGCCGTCAACTTCGCTCACCAGAAACAGCAGCGACGCGCCCGGCTTCACCAACACCTGCGCGTGATAACCCGCATCCACCAACTCCGCACTGCGAGCGATCAACGCTGTCTCCAGCTCCTCCGCCTGCTCGATCGCAGCCCGCAGCGCGCGCCCCCCCAGCGCATGGAAGTCGCGCCCCGCGGCGTCCATCACAATCAGCCCCTGCTCGACGAACAGCCGCGCCATCAGCCGCGCAAACGCACTCCCAAACGTCGGCCCGAAGTCACTGCCAGGCCGAAACCCGTAGCACTTGCGCAGCAATTCGCAGACAGGCGCATGTCCCAGCAGGTCGGCAGCACGCTCCAACAGCCCGTCAATATGACCCTCAAGGATGACTCCGCCCACCGGCACATCGTGGTGCGGCAACTTCACCCCTAGCCGCAGCGTCTCCGCCGCGTTCTTCGTCAGCAACGAAACCTGGTTCACCTCATCCAGATCGTGATCTTCAGTCGCCAGCCAGAAGATCGGCACATGCTCCACTCCGGTCGCAGCCGTCGTCTGCTTCGCGCGCGCAACCGCCGTCGCAGCCTTCAGCAACGTCATCAGCGGCCCGCCCAGCAGACCCACCTGCTGCCCGGTCACCACCGCCCGCGCACCCCCACGAAGCTTCCCGATATTCGCAAGCGCCGCCGGCCCCGCGCCAAACTCCACGCTCTGCCGCTCCAGCACATCGGCAAGCGCAGCCGCATTCTCCGCCGGCCGCATCGCTAATCCCATCCACGCGCGTCCCAGCGGCTCCGCCCCATACCACCCGCGCACAGCGGCACCGCCGTCGCCCATCGCGAGAAAGTCGCGATACAGCCTGGTCGTGTGCGGCAGCGTAGAGATGGGGTAACACTCAGTGCTCATATGTCCTCGGAGGTACGCCTTCGATTGGATGCCACATCTCCGCTCCCGATGCAGGATGATACCCCCGCTGTTGGATGATACTTTAGACCCATGGCCGCTATCGCAAAGAAGTCCCGAACCCCCGCAAAAGCCCCTAAGTCCCGCAAGGCCAAGCTCGTCTCCTCCAAGCTCGCCTTCAAGGGCAAGGTCTTCAACGTCTTCACCGACACCCTCATCGAGCCCACCGGCCATCGCAACACCCGCGACATCATCCGCCACAATGGCTCGGTCGTCATCCTCGCCGTCGACGAGTCGAAAAATCCCGCCGATCCCGACGTCATTCTGGAAAGGCAGTACCGCCATGCCGCTGGCCAGTTCCTAATCGAACTCCCCGCCGGCTCGCGCAACCCCGGCGAGACGCCCCTCGCCGCTGCCAAGCGCGAGATGATCGAGGAGACCGGGTACCGCGCCCGCCGCTGGACCATGCTGCTGCGCTACTTCGCCAGCCCCGGCTTCCTCGCCGAGTGGATGCAGATCTACCTCGCCCGCGACCTCCGCCAGGGCCAGGCCCAACCCGAGCTCGACGAGCAGATCGAGGTCCTGCGTATGCCCTTATCTGAAGCGCTGCAGCTCATCGCCGACGGCAAGATCCACGACGGCAAAACCCTCGTCGGCCTGCTCCTCTACGACGCTGCCCGCCGCGCCGGCCGCCTCTAACCCAGCCAGCTCTTGAATTACATCTCGGGAGTACGCACCTTTTCGAGGTAAGTTGGCGCAATCCAGACGGTTTCATGCTGGCTTCCAGTCACAGAATCCACCACCAATCCCGCACACCCGGTTTCGTTGAAGTGGTCAACGATGAACGTGTGGCCAAGACATAGCTGCAGGACCGGTGCGGTATCTTCATGAACGTCCGATAGGATTCGTACGAGTCTTATGGAATCGCCGACTTTCATACCTCTTCGGCCCTCCCGAAGTCAGCCAAACCCCACGCCTTCACGCGCGAAAGCGCGTCCAATACGGCACGAAGTGCCTTACTTCTCCGCAAGCTGCTTCGGCGTCAGCTCGGTCACAATCTCCTCCGCCACCTCGGCCGCCGGCTCCAGCGTATCCAGATCTTCATCCGTAAACGTCTCGCCCAGCCCGCCAAACCGCCGCTCCCGCTTCTGGTAGTTCTGGATCGCCTCCAGCAGATGGATCCCGCGGAAGTCCGGCCATAGCCGATCCGTAATAAAAATCTCCGAATACGCAATCTGCCACAGCAGGAAATTCGAAATCCTCTGCTCACCCGACGTCCGGATCACCAGGTCCGGGTCCGGCATCTGCCGCGTATACAGGTGGTCGCTGATGTGGTGCTCGTCCAGCCGCGCCTCCAGCCCATCCACCTGGATCAGGTCCTCCAGGGAGCAACCCCGCGCGTGCGCCTCCGCAATCAGGTCCGTGATCACTCCTCGCGCCGCATCTACAATCTCACTGCGCGATCCGTAGTTCAGCGCCAGCGTCAGCGTCGTGCCCGTATTCCGCGCTGTTGCCTCGCTCGCCCACTGCATGGTGTCCTGCACCTCGCTCGGCAGCTCGCAAATGCGCCCGATGTACTCCATGCGCACGTTGTTGTCGTTCATGCGCTTCACATTGCCCACCAGATAGCTGCGCAGCAACTTCATCAGGAAGTTGACCTCGGACTTTGGCCGGCGCAAATTGTTCTCGAGGGAAAACGCATACAGCGTAATAAACGGCAGATTGATGCGCGATGCCGTCTCCACCACAAACTGCACGCTCTCCGCGCCCTGCTGGTGCCCCAGAAAGCGCTTCAGCGCGCGCTTGCCCGCCCAGCGCCCGTTCCCGTCCATGATGATCGCCACATGCTGCGGGATCTTCTGTGGGTCGAGCTGGCCGTACACCGCCGCCTCCTCGGGCGAAAGCTCATGCAGCCGCGAGCAGGGTTCGAAGACCGGCCTGGTTGTGGATGCGCGCAAAAGGCGACCTCGCAAGGGTTGACACTCACTACGGTCTTATCGACACCAAACCGGCTCGATGGATCGCATGATACCGCAGCCGAAGCAGGCCTCCGGCCAATCGCCGAGCGGCTGCGGCAAATCAATATAAGACCGCTTCCAGCATACGCCCTCCCCGTGTGCAATGAACGCGCACTTTGTCCGCCGCGCCTCGATGCGAGCGCTCGGTGCCTCAGCCTTCGCAGGATCATTCTGACGCACCCGGGTTCTCCGTATTTTCCTCGATCGAACCCGCCCCCACCCCCTGCTCGTACGCCAGCAGGTCCCCCGGCCCGCACTCCAGCACCTCGCACAGCCGCTCCAGCGTGCTGAACCGGATCGCCTTCGCCTTCCCTGTCTTCAGCACCGACAGGTTCTGCGCCGTAATCCCCACCAGCTCCGCCAGCGTATTCAGCCGCATCTTCCGCCGTGCCAGCATCACGTCCACGTTCACCACTATCGGCATCGCTCGCCCCCGCTTAGACGGTCAGTTCGTTCTCTTCGCGCATCTCCGCCGCAATCTCCATGAACCACGAGATCGCCACAATAATCAGCCCGTTCACCATCCGGCCGCCGCCATGCTCCTGCCAGTCCATTAGACGGTCTTTGACCTCGGCCCCATAGTTCTGTCGATCGCTGGCCGCAATCGCAGCCGGATGCGCCCACACTGCCCAGGGCACATAGATCTCCGCAAACTGCAGCGCGCCCCACAGCACACACACCAGCCCCCACCGGCAAATCTGCATCGCCGAATCCCGGGTAAAGATCTCCCCGCGCGAGTAGTTCCCCAACAGTCGAAGCAGGTAATAGAGAGAAAAAAACATCCCCGCCCACGGCACCGCAAAGTGAGCGGCGCCCAAAGTGCGGCTCCGCATTGGCGCCCCATGCACGAAGAAAATGTACGCCACTATCACCAGCCCATTAATCGCCGTCAGCACCAGAAATGCCGTGCAAACCGCGCGCAACAGCCCGCTGATCGCTTGAACCTTCTTCAGCCTCGCCTCATTCTCAGGTCGCATCGGAAACTCCCTCCCACGCACTCAATTCTATCCGATAACACATGCTCGTCAATAGTTTTTTATTGTTTTTCATTATTTATTTGTCCAATAACGCTATAGGCTGGATTACCAACGCATGGAAGGCGGCCGGCCAGCCCCTGGTCGCCTCCACCCAGTCGTCCTGGTCGCTGGAACGTCAGGTGCGCCTGGTCGCGGGCACTCTAGTGTCACGGGCGTCCTTCTCGGCTACCTCGTCCATCCCGGCTGGCTCTTCCTCTCCGGCTTTGTCGGTTGCAGCCTTGTCATCGCGGGATTCACCAACTTCTGCCTGATGGGCGTCCTGCTCGCGCGCGCGCCCTGGAACGGCCCCCGCAGCGATATCAAGCGTTCCACCGATGCCACGAGATAGTCCGCCCCATGACGCTCAAGTTGGGCGGAGCCCGACTTCGCTACACTGGATAGCGAATGTCCACCGAAATCATCCGCCCCGCTCGCACCCTGCAAGGCTCGCTCACCGTCCCCGGCGACAAGTCCATCTCCCACCGCTATGCCATGCTCGCGGGCCTGGCCGAAGGCACTACACGGCTATCGAATTTCTCCACCGGCGCCGACCCCCACTCCTCGCTCGCCTGCATGTCAGCGCTCGGCGTAACCGTCGTTCACCTAGGTGCCGGCCCGGCCGCAACCATCGAGATCACCGGCGTCGCCGGCGCCTTCCGCCAGCCTGCCGTCCCGCTCGACTGCGGCAACTCCGGCTCCACCATGCGCATGTTGTCCGGCCTCATCGCCCCCCACCCGCACACCTTCACCCTTATCGGCGACGAATCCTTGACCCAACGTCCGATGGAGCGCATCCGCAAGCCACTCAGCGAGATGGGAGCACAACTTCATCTGACGGATGGCCATGCTCCCATCGTCATCCACGGCCGCCAGCTTCATGCCATCGACTTCACCACTCCCATCCCCTCCGCCCAGGTCAAGACTGCCGTCCTCTTCGCCGGACTGCAGGCGGAAGGCACCACCAGCCTCACCGAATCCATCCTCACCCGCGACCACTCCGAGCACGCCCTCAAGGCCTTCGGCGCAACCCTCACCCGCTCTGGCGAAAGGCTGTCCATCCCCGGCGGACAGAAGCTCCACGCCATCGACGCCACCGTCCCCGGCGATATCTCCTCCGCCGCCTTCTTCCTCTGCGCCGCACTGCTCTTCCCCGACTCCAACCTGGTGCTCGACGCGCTCGGCATGAACCCCACCCGCACCGCGTTGCTCGACGTCGTCACCGCGCTCGGCGGCCGCATCAAGCTGCTCAACGTCGAAGATCGCCACGGCGAACTCATCGGCTCCATCCAAGTCAATTCTGCGCCAGTCAACCGCGCCGCAACGGTCCCGGCCGCCGCTCCCTTCGTCATCGCCGGAGCGCTCGCCGCTCAGGTCATCGACGAGCTTCCCGTGCTCGCCGCCATCGCCCCATACACCGCCAACGGCGTCATCATCCGCGATGCGCAGGAGCTTCGCGTCAAGGAGTCCGACCGCATCGCGCTGGTCGCCCAAAATCTCCGCGCCATGGGCGCCGAACTTACCGAGCATCCCGACGGCCTGGAGATTCCTGGCAACCAGCAACTCCATGGCGCGTCCATCGACTCCGGCTCGGATCATCGCATCGCCATGGCCTTCTCCATCGCCGCCCTGCGCGCTCTCGGCGACACCGAGATCCACGGCGCCGACGCCGCCTCCATCTCCTTCCCCGAGTTCTTCACTTCGCTCGACGCCCTCGCTCAGCGCTAGCCCCAAGGACCGCAGATGCCGACCACCAGCCCACCCGCCGACTCCCACCCGATCGTGCTTACCGAGATCGAGGCCTTCGGCGGAGCCGAGCGCAGCGTCCTTGCGCTGGCCCGCTGGCTCCACCAGCAAGGATTGCCGGTGCATATCGTCGCGTACGCCGACCACTGCAATCTCGCCCGCCATGCGACCCATCCGCTCGAAATCGTGGAGCTCAAAGCCGCCGGAACTCGCAATCGCATCGCCGCGCTCAGACGCTACTTCAAGTCCCGCGCCGCTGGATCGCCCCGGCCGCTGCTCTCGGCATATCAGCCTGCGCTGCACGCCACCATCGCCGGCCTGCGCGGCTTCCACACCCTGATGCACGACACGCCCTCGCTCTTTACCGGCCCTTCAACCGGCACCTTCAAGGGGGCGGTCCGGCGCGTCATCTCGAATCGCATCGTCGCCCACGGCCTGCGCAGCGGAGGCAAGACCATCGTCACCAGCGAGTACCTTCGCGCCGAGTGCCGCAAGGACTTCGGCATTGACGCCCACATCGTCCGCATGGGCGGCTTGGCAACCTCCGATCCCGCGAACCTGTTCCGCATCCGTCCCGTCGCCGGCGAACTGCGCATGCTCTCGGTCTGCCGCATCGAGTCCAACAAACGCATCGACTGGCTGCTGCGCTCTCTCGCCGAGCTTGAGCGCGCTACCCCTGCGCTGTCGGCGCGCACCGCCTGGCGTCTCGACCTCGCCGGCAAAGGGCCGTTGCTCGAACAACTCACCCAACTCGCCGCCACGCTCGGCATTGCGGACCGCGTCCACTTTCACGGCTTCGTCCGCGACACCGACCTGCAGACGCTCTACGATCAGGCCCATCTCTTCCTCATGCCTGCGGTCCAGGGCTACGGGATCCCGGCCATTGAGAGCCTGCAACGCGGCATCCCCGTCCTGCTCCACCGCGAGTCGGGCGTCTCCGATATTCTGCTCGAAACGCCGTGGGCGACCGTCCTGCACGGCGGACCGGAGAACGTGACCGCCGCGCTTCGCGCCGCCATCGATGGCGTCCTCGCAGGCCGTCACCACGCATCTCCGCTGCCCAGCCTTCCCAGCGAAGACGAGTGGGCATCGCAGGTCGCGCGCCTCTGCGGTTGGGTGGAATAGAGATGCAGATCGTCCAGGCCGTCTACGGCGTCTTTCACCACTTCGAGCTTGCGCACCAGTTGCACGCGCGCAACCACCTGCGCCGCATCCACTCCACCTGGCCGTGGGCACGGCTCAAACGCGAAGGCCTGCCGCGTGAGCTGGTCCGTACCTTCCCCCTGGTCCACACTGCGGATTACCTTCTCGGCCGCACCCGTTTCTATCCCGCCGCGCTCGCATCCCGCTTCAATGAATGGAACTCCCTCAGCTTTGACGCCTGGACTCGCCGCGTCATCGAACCCTGCGACGCCTTCATCGCAATCTCCGGCGCAGGCCTCACCACAGGACCGCTGGTGCAGTCGCGCGGAGGCAAGTTCGTCTGTGACCGGGGTTCCACCCATCAGCGCTTTCAATTTGAAGTCCTCGCCGAGGAACATCGCCGCTGGGGCGTGCCGTATCGAATGCCCCCAGCCCATATCGTCCGTCGCGAGGAGGCGATCTACGCCGCCGCGGACGCCATCACGATCCCATCGAACGTCGCGCGACGCTCCTTCCTCGCAAAAGGCATCGCTGCGGAGAAGCTTCACGTCATTCCCTACGGCGTCCGGCTCGACAAGTTCAGACCCGCCGAGCCTCCTCCAACTGACTCCTTCGAGGTCCTGTTCGCCGGCCAGATCAGCCTGCGCAAAGGCATCCCTTACCTGCTCGAAGCCTTCGCCCTCCTGCGTCATCCGCACAAACATCTCACCCTGGTGGGCAGTGTGCAGGATGACGTCCGGCCGCTTCTCGCCAGGCTTCCAACCGAGCATGTAACCTTCACCGGCAGCATTCCGCAGACCGAACTCGCCGCCCGCATGGCGCGCAGCCATGTGCTCGCGCTCGCCAGCGTCGAGGAAGGCCTCGCCCTGGTGCAGGGCCAGGCGATGGCCTGCGGCTGCACGGTCGTCGCCACCACCGCCACCGGCGCAGAGGACCTGTTCACCGACGGGCTCGAAGGATTCATCGTCCCCGACCGCGACATCGGTGCCCTCACCTTCCGCCTGCAGCATCTGGCCGACGACCCCGCCCTGCGCGAGCGAATGGCGGCCGCCGCCCTCGAACGCGTCAAAACGCTGGGCGGCTGGGACCGCTATGGCGACCAGTGGGACCGCCTCCTGCACAACCTTACCGGCAAGCCCCGCGATCCGTCTTGATGATGAAGAGAGGCAGCCTCGACCAACATTTGCAAGACCGTGATTTTGACATAAGGTAAGAGGCAGACCGTTACAATTGCATTCGCAAACCTGGAGAGAACGATGAAGATGCAGCATTTCCTGAACGGAGCGGTGATGAGCCTCGCGCTGCTCTCGGTGTCATGCACGGCGCCGGCCCAATTTGCCGGGACCGGAGCGCACGACAACTTCCGCGACACCACCATCCTCAGGCCCCCCGCCGGCAGCAAGGTCGCGGTCATCGTCTTCGAGGACCTCGGATGCCCCGCCTGCGCAAGAGCGCACCCGTATGAGCTCCAGGCCACGCAGCAGACTCACGTGCCGCTGTTGCGCTACGACTTCCCGCTGGAAGCACACATCTGGACCTTCGAGGGCGCAGTCTATGCGCGCTACATTCAGGACAAGATCAGTCCTGCGCTGGCCGGAGAGTTCCGCAGCGCCGTCTTTGCGGCGCAAAGCTCCATCACCAGCAAGGATGATCTGGAGAAGTTCACCTCGCTTTGGCTGCAGAAGCATGGCAAGACCATGCCCGCTGCCGTGGACCCCGATGGGTCGCTGGCAAAAAAGGTGAACGCCGACCTTGACCTGGGCAAGCGTTTGAATGTGGAGTGGACTCCAACCGTGGTCGTGGTGACCAGGAACCAGTATCAGGTGGTGTGCGGCACCAAGGACGGGGCCAACGACCCGGCTCAGATTCTGCCCGTCATCCAGGGAGCGCTCGCCCAGACCAAGTAAATTCCCTGCCGACCAACGGGAGGGCGACGCGAAGCAGGAAAAGGGCGTGCGAACGCCCTACATCTTGTAGCGGCCCATGTCGTCGTCGTTCAGGTTCTCCAGCCAGCGTCGCGCCTCCTCGCCGTCCACATTCTGTGGGCCTTCCGCCACCTGCTTGGCGTTGTCCAGCACGGATCGGCTCGCATAGATCGGGCAGTCCCAGCGCAACGCCAGTGCAATCGCGTCCGATGGCCGCGCATCGATCGCCACCGTCTCGCCCTCTTGCTCCATCCAGATCAGCGCGTAAAACGTATCGTCGCGCAACTCCGACACCACCACCCTGCGCACCACGGCATTCAAGCCTCGCGCCATATTGCGCAGCAGGTCGTGGGTCATCGGCCGCGGCGTGGCTGTCTTCTCCAACTCCAGCGCAATCGCGTTGGCTTCGAAGATTCCCACCCAGATCGGCAGCACCTGGTCGCTGGCCACGTCCTTCAGCACCACGATCGGCATGTTAGTCAGCGGATCGATCATCAGCCCGCGGATCTGCATCTCCACCTCGGCCTTCGCCGCCGCGGCAGTTGCGTCCCCGTGCTCGGCCCCGATCTTCACCGCCCCTCCACCGCCACGCCTGCAAGGCTGTTCGGAAACGTCTGCGTGATCGTCACCGCAAGATAGTTTCCCATCGCCGGCAAGATCGGCTGTGCCACGGTAAAGTTCACCGTCTTGTTCTGCGAGCTTCGCCCCACCACCTGCCCCCGCGCAGGATTGTGTCCCTCCACCATCACCTCCATCACCTGGCCCAGATGCCGCGCATAGCTCTTGCGCTGGATCTCTTTTTGATGGTCCAACAGCACCTGTAGTCGCCGCGACTTCTCCTCGTCCGCAATCGAATCCGCCATCCCGGTCGCGGGCGTGTTCGGCCGGGGTGAATACTTAAACGCAAAGATTGCATCGTAGCCAACCTCATCCAGCAGCGTCGCCGTATCCTCCAGATCGCGCTCGGTCTCGCCGGGAAAACCCACGATAATGTCCGAGGTCATGCTGATCTCGCGCTTGGCTGCTTTGATCCACGCCATCCGCTCCAGATACCACTCCCGCGTGTACTCGCGGCCCATGGCCTTCAGCACTGCGGTCGATCCCGACTGCACCGGCAGATGAACATGGTTGCACAGCGTCGGCAGCTCATCGATCGCGTCAACTATATCTTTGGTGAAATCACGAGGATGTGAGGTGGTAAACCGCACCCGCCGTATCCCGGCGATCTGGCCCACCGCAGCCAGCAGTTCGGCAAAGCTCATCCTTCCACTGGGGTCGCGGTAGGAGTTCACATTCTGGCCCAGCAACTGGACCTCCGTGAACCCCGCGTCCGCCATACGCCGCGCCTCCGCCAGCACCGAAGCCGACCCGCGCGAACGCTCTTTGCCGCGCGTATAGGGCACTACGCAGTAGGCGCAGAACTTGTCGCAGCCCTCCACGATGGTGATGTATCCGCGATGCGGGTTCGACCGCGAGGTGAACTCCGTATCGAAGGTCTCCTCGGTCTGCCGGTCATCCAGGCCGGTGATGCGCCGCTCACCCGCCTCCAGCCGCACCAGCATCTGCGGGAGATTCCGGTACGAAGCCGATCCGCTCACCAGCGACACATACGGCGCTCGCTCAAAGATCTGCTCCCCCTCCTGCTGGGCCACGCAGCCCAGCACAGCAAACTTCTTGCCCTCGCCTTGCAGCCGCTTGTACTCATTCAGCCGGTGGAAGACCTTCTGTTCCGCCTTATCGCGGATCGAGCAGGTGTTGTATAGGATCAGGCCCGCATCGGCCTCATCCTCCACCCGCATGTACCCCTCATGCTGCAGCGTCCCAATCACCTTCTCCGAGTCATGGGCGTTCATCTGGCAGCCGAAGGTTTCGATATAGAAAGTCTTCGTCACCCACCCAGTATATCTAGTTCGTCCACGCGTGAACTTCCGGTTCTAGCCTGCGTCCCGGCCATTCATATGGATGCGCGCGTTGCGGACGGCCTCAATAAACCTGCGCGCCAGCTCATGCATCCAGTGGTCCTGCCGCGCCGCCAGCGCCTTCTTCGGCATCAGTTCCGATCCGATCCCGATCGAGGATGCTCCGGCATAGATGAAGTTGGCTGCGGTCAGTTGGTTGACCCCTCCGGACGCGATCATCGCTACCTGCGGCAGCGGCACTTTCAGGGCGCGGATGTACTGGTCTCCACCCATCTGCGCGCACGGGAAGACCTTCACAAAGTCGGCCCCACCCTTCCATGCGGCAATCACTTCGCTGGGAGTAAGCGCGCCGGGAATCGTGGCCACATCGTTCCTGAGGGTGCACTCCATCACATCCGGAACCAGTCCCGGACTGGTAATAAATCGGGCGCCGGCATCGATGCAGCGCTGCGCCGTCTCAGCGTCCAGCACAGTTCCCGCGCCGACGATAAAGTCAGGATAATTGCGCGTCAATTGCGAGATCACCTCAACCGCCCTCGGCACCGTGACCGTAATCTCCGCCACCGGAATCGTCGCGTCGTACATCGTCTCCGAGGCAAACAGCGCCAGTTCTGCCGACCCGGTGCGGATGCTGGGCATGATGCCAACCTGTTCGATACGAGCGCACACTTCCTTGCGAGTCATAGACGTGACCTCCGTGCCGCGATCTTCAGCCTGATGTTTGTCCGATTGTAGCGGGGAATCGCACACGCGCCCAAAGTTTTTGCGGATAGGGAAACTGCATCCGGAGCCATCGATCGCTTGCAGCAAGCCCAGCCGTTCCTCCACTGGGCAACCAACGCTGGCCCCCTGTCATACTCGCAGGCAGTGGGTGGGCGCCACTCCACCTCGTATTGAGATACTCAACACTCGCGCGCGAATTCTTGCAGTGTTGACCGTCACAGCGTCTTCTGTTTGTGGGCCGCTAGACTTTTGTTGTGGCAAGAATGCAGTGACACCTTGCAGCGATTGGACTTAGAGAGCGCTGTCATTCCAATTCGGCACTCTCGCCGCATCGAGAACCTTTCTCGCGCTTATCCCAGAGCGATCTTCGATAAACTGGGATCGGGACGGACATGGCAAAACATATTGATGTGACTGAGTTGATTCTTCGGGACGCCCACCAGAGCCTGATGGCAACCAGGATGTCGCTGGAAGATATGGTCCCGGCCTGCGCCGATCTGGACCAGGCCGGCTTCTGGTCGGTGGAGTGCTGGGGTGGCGCTACCTTCGACGCTTGCATCCGCTTTCTGAATGAAGACCCCTGGGAGCGGCTCAGGACCTTCCGCAAACTGATGCCCAATACCCGCCTGCAGATGCTGCTGCGGGGGCAGAACCTGCTCGGCTATCGCCACTATGAGGACGAGGTGGTGGAGCGCTTCGTCGATAAGGCTGCGGAAAACGGCATGGACGTCTTTCGCGTCTTCGACGCCTTGAACGATATCCGCAACCTGCAGTGCGCCGTGGCCGCGGTCAAGAAGGCCGGCAAGCACGCCCAGGGCACCATCTGCTATACCACCAGCCCGCTGCACACCACGCCCCAGTTCGTGGCCATGGCCCAGCGCCTGCTGGATCTGGGCTGCGACTCCATCTGCATCAAGGACATGGCCGCGCTGCTCAAGCCGCAACCCGCCTACGACATTGTGAAGGGCATCAAAGAGGCCTGCGGGCAGGATGTGCGTGTGCAGGTGCATGTGCACTCGACCACCGGGGTCACGATGGTCAGCCTGATGAAGGCGATCGAAGCGGGCGCCGACTGCGTGGATACCGCCATCAGTTCGCTCAGCCTGGGACCGGGGCACAATCCCACCGAGAGCCTGGTGGCGATGCTGGATGGCACCGGATACACCACCAGCCTCGACAAGCAGCGGCTGCTCAACCTCAAAAACTACTTCAACAAGGTGCGGCCTCGCTATGCGGAGTTCCTCTCCAACATCACCGGCGTGGAGACCGAGATCTTCGACAGCCAGATTCCCGGCGGGATGATCTCCAACATGGAGAGCCAGCTGAAGCAGCAGGGAGCAGGCGACCGGATGAAAGAGGTGCTGGAGGAGGTGCCGCGCGTGCGCAAGGATGCGGGCTATCCGCCGCTGGTCACTCCTTCCAGCCAGATCGTCGGCACCCAGGCTGTCTTCAATGTGCTGCTGGGACGCTACAAGGTGCTCTCCGCCGAGTTCGCCGACCTGATGCTTGGCTACTACGGCGAGACCATCGGGCCGCGCAATCCGGAGCTGGTGGAGCAGGCTGCAAAACAAGCCAAGAAGCAGCCCATCGACATTCGGCCTGCCGACCTGTTGAAGCCTGAATGGCAGGAGCTGCGCACCACGGCGATTGAGCAGAAGGGCTGCGACGGCACCGATGAAGACGTGCTGACTTACGCCATGTTTCCTCAGGTGGCCGTCAAGTTCTTCTCCACCCGCGCCCAGGGCCCGAAGAACCTTGGCAAAGACCCGCAGGCGAAGGCTGCCCCCGCACCCGCCGCGCAAGCGACCGCGCCGGCGCACGCAGGGGGTTCGAACGGTAGCGGCCTGCGCGAGCCGGTCACGTATGCCGTGAAGGTGAATGGGACCACCCACAACGTGACTGTTTCCCCAATATAAGAGAGTGACCGATGCCGACCCTGGAAGAAAAAACGACCAGCACCATGCAAGGGAAGATCGATGAGTTGAAGCAGCGCCGCGCCACCATCATGCTCGGAGGCGGCGCGGACAAGCTCGAGAAGCAGCATAAGGCGGGAAAGCTGACCGCGCGCGAACGGATCGATGCGCTGGTCGATCCCGACAGCTTTGAAGAGACTGGCCTGTTCGCCGAGCACCGCGCGGTGCTGTTCGGGATGGAGGGTAAGAGCATGCCCGCCGACGGCGTCGTCACCGGCGCGGCTTCGATAGCTGGTCGGCTGGTCCACCTGGCCAGCCAGGACTTCACGGTGGCCGGCGGCGCGGCCGGCGAGGTGCATTCAATCAAGGTGGCCGAGATCATGATGCATTCGCTCAAGACCGGCTCGCCCTTTGTCTTCATCAACGACTCCGGCGGCGCGCGCGTGCAGGAAGGCATCGACTCGCTCTCCGGCTATGGCAAGGTTTTCTACACCAACGTCATGCTCTCCGGCGCGGTGCCTCAAATCTCCTTGATCTGTGGCCCCTGCGCGGGCGGCGCGGCCTACAGCCCGGCCCTCACCGACTTCATCATCCAGACCCGCCAGGCGCAGATGTTCATCACCGGGCCGCAGGTCATCAAGGGCGTCACCGGCGAGACCGTGACCGCGGAGGAGCTGGGCGGCGCCGACTCGCACATGACCCGGTCGGGCGTCATCCACTTCATCGCCAACGACGACCACCACGCCATGCAGCTCTGCCATAAGCTGCTGAGCTTCCTGCCTTCGAACAACCTCGAAGACCCTCCGCAGATAGAAGGCGATCGCAGAGTGGACGACGATCCCGAGCTCGACAATGTAGTGCCCACCGATGCGAAGAAAGGCTACGACGTGCGCGACGTCATTCTGCGGCTGGTGGACTTCGCCGACTTCCTCGAGGTGCAGCAGGGTTATGCCGCCAACATTGTGGTTGGATTCGCGCGGATCACCGGGCGCAGCGTCGGCATCATCGCCAACCAGCCTTCGGTGATGGCGGGCGTGCTGGACATCAATGCCTCCAACAAGGCCTCGCGCTTCATCCGCTTCTGCAATGCATTCAATATTCCTCTGGTGACCCTGGCCGATGTCCCCGGGTTCCTGCCCGGGACTGAGCAGGAGTACGGCGGCATCATCCGCCACGGTGCCAAGATGCTGTTCGCCTACTCCGCCGCCACCGTACCCAAGATTACGGTGATCCTGCGCAAGTGCTACGGCGGCGCCTACCTGGCCATGTGCGCCAAGGACCTGGGCGCGGACCGCGTCTTCGCCTGGCCTACCGCGGAGATCGCCGTCATGGGCGC
>Ga0326727_10003092_pt1 | contig 54398 bp, 37 predicted proteins | sample MB2enrmetagenome_FD_207643 | JGI IMG/M metagenome (GOLD analysis project Ga0326727, IMG submission 207643) | Lab enriched peat soil microbial communities from McLean, Ithaca, NY, United States - MB29MY | ecosystem: Environmental > Terrestrial > Soil > Wetlands > Peat | place: USA: New York...
CCAAGCCGCGGCATAGAACCACCCAAAAACCTCACCTGGCCCATGCCGACGCCCACCGACAACCGCCGCCCTTGCCCCAATCAACCCGATTCCGCCAAAAAGCAGGGCGTGTGAGAAATGCAGGTTAGGAATGCTTACCACGCTAATGTCTCCAGATGTGGATCTTCGGACCCTCGGTCCGCGGCCAAAAAGTTACCTGCTACCCGGTGCAGCCCAGGACTTCGACGGCTAGGGAAATCTCCTTCATCGCGCTGAGTGCCGGCAGGCTCGAATGCCGCCTGCACGGTTAACTTGGCATGCCTCGATTCTGGCAGACCTGGCCGGCAAGTCCGGTAGCAGACGCTACAAACCTCACATATTTGTTGAGTCAAGAACCTGTGGCGCTGGGCATGCGGCGACCAGGAGCTGCCGTGGGTTGGGCGCAGGTTGAATCCGTCTCGAGTTCAACGAATGGCGACAAGGTCGCTGATGAAAAGAAACCTGCCGTTGGTGCGGACCTTGCCTGCATCACGGAGTTTCCCCAGTGCGCGCGTAACGCTCACACGGTGAGCGCCCACTAGGAATCCCAATTCCTCATGGGTCAGTGGAAAGGCAATTGTCCAACCTCCGGGCGCCTGCGTGCCCATCTCGCGCGCTACGTTGATCAAGACCTCATAGAGCCGGTCCTCCAGGTTCGGTTCTGAAAGGGCACCGACTTTCTCTGAGAGGTGCTGGATGCGGCTGGAGAGGTTTCGGATCACCACCAGCCCGATCGTCGGATATTTCACCACCAGGCTCTCGAAAGTGCCTTTGTCAATGCCGCAAGTGAGCGTGGGCTCCATGCACGTGGCCCCAACCGGATACTCTCCCTCTTCCAGCAGAACGCTTTCGCCAAGTAGATCTCCTGCCTTGCGAATGTCGAGCGTAAGCATGCGCCCTTCCTCGGTGATCTTCCACAGCTTCACTGACCCCATCTTGATCAGGTACATACTGTCTGCTTGACCGCCCTGGCGAAAAAGGTCCTCTCCAGCAATGAGGCTTTTTCGGACCAGATGCTTAGAGACGGCATTCCACGCTTCCGGTGGCACCCCGTCGAAGAGCCACACCTGACCCAGGCAACCGGCATGGAGGACGCGGCCGGGGCCGGCCAACTCCGCACAGAAGCATGCGCTTCTCATGATCCTTCGCTTTCTGCGGGCGATCTTCACTGATCTGCCAGGGTGATCGCTCCGCACAGATTTCATCAACGCAGTTTGGCCACTTCGAAGCGATAGCAACCACACTCGCGCAGCCCTCAACGCCCACGAGGAACCAATTCTCCGGCGAATTCTCTTTGGACTATATAATAGTAGTTCTCCAATTGCTGCACGCCGAAAGCGGCCTGCCAAGTGGATTCTACCCAAGAGCAACATTGGCGAGTTCAGTCTGACAGGAAACAATGCGCACGCCCAGTGTTCGTACGAGTGCGTTCGCGAACATCCAAAAGAATGCCGTCAGTTGGGCAATGTTTTTGCTTTCATTGCTCGTCAGAAGCGACTGAGAGTGGGCACAGAGCGGTATCGGGTCGATATGCTCTTCTTCCATCGAAGGCTTCGAAGCCTGATCGTTGTCGAATTGAAACTTGGCAAATTCACTCGCTCCGACGCAGGACAGATGAATCCCTACCTGAACTACGCCCGCGAGCATTGGACAAATCCAGATGAAAACCCTCCTATCGGCCTGATCCTCTGTTCCGAACACGACGCCGCTGTTGCCCACTACTCTCTAGGCAACTTGGGGAACCAAGTCCTCGCGCGCGAGTACCAATTGGCGTTCCCCCCAGGTCAGTCGAGAGGCCAAGGTCTTGCAACTTGAGATGGAGTCATAGCGCGACGGCTCGGCGATCCCCAAACAGCTTTTTGAAACTTGGTTGTGGACAGAGCCTCTGCCGGGATTTGGGAATCTCTAATTGTCCTCGCATCTCTTGTGGGTCCGAGTCGGACGCGAATGGTCTGGGCCCAGGGGTTCGAAGCTTTGTTCCTGAGTGGCCGCTACGCCGTTTTCTTTGTTGAGATTAAAGGCAAGCCCAATCAAAATCAGTGGTTTCCGAATTTCTCAGGCGCACCTTTCTTTTCCTATTTCCTTACCAGAGGACCAGATTCTGTAAGAAATTGGTATCACTGTAGCATCCCTCGTTCCGCTGACGGGTATACAGGAGCTAAGCCAGCCGAGTGCTCTCGCCATGAGCGATGTTAGTTTGGCCCGGTATTACTGCTCTTTATATTGAAAGCCGAAGTTCGCGGGTGGCATTTCCGTTGTATACCTTGCGCAGAATGTCGTCGGGAAGATTGATTCCATATATGCGCCAACGGCCCTGCGGCGGCACTTTGGCCGGAGCGTAATCGAAATACTCATCGTCGGTCTCGAGAAATCGATAATAGATTTCATAGAGCTCGTCGCCGAACAACTGCTGCGGATAGTTATCGGCATGCGGCGTGGCATCGGTCCCAAAGAGAATCCTATCTTGATATTTCTCAAAGAAAGTGCGGGCCGCCCGGGGCTGCCTTCCCAGTTCGCCGATTCGCGCCGCGGTATCGACTGTCATGTTCGGAAAGCGGTCGAGGTTCTGGGACACATTGTCGAGATTCTCGGCAAAGTTGCCCACGTGCAGCACAATGAAGCGCGTGCTCGGATGACGGGCGATCACCCGGTTTCTAGCTTCGATCAACTCCGCATTGCTGGGAAAGTCTCGCCCGTAGAAAGACCAGTCCGGATGATTATTCAACTCTTCAAAGCGCTCGTTGAACCGGTCAGTGGGCGTAAAAAACGCGATGGGGTCGGAGATATGGATCGCGACGGGCATGTTCAATTGCCCGCATGCGTCCCACATGGGATCGAATCTCGGATCGTCAATCTTCACCAGCTTACCGGTGGTGATGTTATCGCGCAGATAAAGGCCGAGCGTCTTGAGAATCTTGAGTCCACGCGCCCCGTCTCGGTGCGCTTGCTCGATTGCCTCGGCCTGCATGCGAGGATAATCCGGCTCCAGGAGCCGTTCATAGCATGGCTCAGTAAAAGTGTAGAAACGATCGCGAAAACTCCGATCATACCTGCGAATGGTTTCGGTCAAGCCAGAACCATATCCGCCCGTAAGGTTCACCATGGAGCGAATGTTTTTGCGATCCATCCCCGCGATAAGGTCGCCGGGGGCGGCGTGGAAATCCCGTTCCGCGACTAGGCCAACCCCGTTGACGTACTTACTCGATTCGGTAATGTGGGTGTGGATATCGATCACCGGGAAGCGCGCTCGCTCAACTCTTGTCTCGCGCACGTGCAGCATACTTGTGGGCTGATAGTCGGGAAGATTGAGCATGGCGGGCCTTGGTTGTTCATCGTTGCCTGGGGACGCTTTCACCCCTGCGCGCGCCGCAACGCTTGTCACCAGTCCCATGCCCGTTCCGAAAAACAATTGGCGGCGATTCATCTCCTCAGCCCTCCTCGGGTTCGATACAGAGCCTCTTGGCTATTTGCCGGCCGTAAGCGTGGCCATAGCCTCCCTGGCCAGATGATAAGACATTCGGGTATCCGGCAGGATCAATGCTTTCTTGAATGATTCTCTTGCCGCGTCGTTCCGCTGAAGCGCAGCCTGCATCAGGCCAACGTTATACCACCATAACCCTGAGTTGGCGTTCGAATCGGAATGGCTGAGCGCCGTCGCCAGAGATGTCGAGAGTTGTTGCTCCGCCTTCTTTGCGTCGTAAGTGCCTAGAGATTTCTGCGACTCAATCGCCCAGGGCAGGCTGGCCGGATCCATGTCGGCCGCAGCCTTTTCGAAGAATTCCCTGGCCTGCTTCGCCCAGCCGCAGCTTTGTGCAATTCCGCCCAACTTTACAGCGTCTCGCGGCGAATCTCCATTCAGCTTTATCTCCGCCTGCTCATCCGCGAGAAAACCTTCAGCGTTTTTGCAATTCCCCGCCTTGGCCCAAGCTTCGGCCTGCATCAACTTGACCTCGAACAGCACCTGTCCCGACGTGATTCCGCCCTCTTCGCTGGGGAAAAACCGATCCTTGAAGAGCGCCAGCGCCGGCCCAAACTGCATTGATTCAGCGCGCGTCAATGCAAGTTGATACACAAGTGCAGCGGGCATCTTCGAGTTCGCAGCATCGGCAGAGGGATATTGCGACAAGGCGCTCGCGCGGTCGGCCGACGACACTCCGGTCAGACTCATTGCCGCGTCAAGGCCGGCGTAGACGTTCTCATTGTCGGGATCGGTTCGTAATCCCTGGCGATAGGAAGCCAGCGCGCGTTGCGGATCGCCTTTCAACTTCAGGAAAGCATCTCCGAGATCGGCGTCGACCACCTGCAACTGCGGAGCAAGTTGCTTGGCCTGCGCCCAATGCGCTATTCCGGGATCGATCTGCCCTTTTGAAAAAAGCAGCGTCCCCAGTAGGTAGTGAGCGGTGGCATCCTTCTCATTCGCGGCCAGTGCGGACTCAAGCACGGCCCGATCGGTGTCCGATGAAGGAAAAACGAGACTCGGAGAAAGCTCCGAGCCGGCCTGCCAGTTCCCTAGTGCATCGGCGCCAAGTTTCTGTTTGCAGTACGCGGCGTAATAATGCACTAACGGATGCTTCTGCGGGAGCACCGAGCCGGGTTCGCTTTCATCCGCATTCACCTGCGGGTACGTGCGATCAAGTACTTGCAGAGCTTTTTGATAAAGTCCCAGCCGCATGTACTCGGCGGCCACGCGCAGCACTCTATAAGGATCCGCGGCCATGTGCTCGAGATCCGGCTTGCCTGTGTCTTCTTTCAGAAAATCGCTCATCGGGTCCGCAGTTGATGCGAGATTCGCAATCCGATCCGATTCCTGGCGGTCTCCTGATGCCCGCAGCACTGCTTCCAATTCTTCCTGCGCCCGAAAATTGGCCGGCTCTGCGGCCATCGCGTCGTTTAGATATGAGGCCGCGCCCTTCAGATCTCCACTCCGCGCCCGCAGTTCTGCAAGCCTGATCGCGGCTGCAGCGCGCAGGCCGGCTTGACGGTACGCGATCTCATAGGCCGTCTCCGCTTCACGCACGTGCCCCAGGCCTTCTTCGGAAATTCCCAGGTAATAGGCGATCTCAGCGTTGGATGTGTCGCGCGTCTGCGCCTGTCCGAGCAATCGCGCCGCATCGCCATATCGCTGCAGTGACGCCGCCAATCTTCCCGCTGCGATCTCCAGCGACTGGCTCCGCGGAAATTTTTCCAGCGCCCGCTCGTAGGTTGCAGCTGCGAGCACAACTTCACCATTCAACTCCTGATTCCGGCCAACCTGCAGCCAGTCGTCTTCCGATCGCGTCGCCTGTTCCGGAATCCGCTCTGATTGCTGCGGCCCGACCTTGATGGTCGACTCCGGGTCCCAATCGTACTCGCCATCGGTCTGCCTCAGCAGCGAACGGCCCGCCGCGTCTTTCAGCTCGAAGGTCACCTTTCCGGCGCCTGCCCTGGGAGTGACGGAATGCGACCATGTGTTCTCCGGCTTCAAATCGGCGGTTTCGCTCCACAGAGCAGATCCATTCTGCGTCAGCGCGATTTGCCCGCCGCTCACGCGCTCATTCACGTTCAATGCAACCGATACTTCGGCGTCATGCGCATCGAAATGAACGACTCCGGTTTTGTTTGCGCGCGAAATTCCGCCCGTCCCGCGGACCGGCATCCAGTACTCGCTGAAGTGAATGGTTTGGCCGGGATCGAGAAACGCATACGTCTCCTGATTGCGAAACAGCCCGGCCTGCACTTCGGCGTACGCGCTCTCGTTGTCAGATAGCGCCGTGCGCCAGCCCAGGCCCGCTGCATCCACTCCCCACGTCCAGATTTTCTTCGCTGGCAGCTCACGATATTCGGCGAAATGAACAACGCCTGTTTGCGTGTGCGGGTTCCAGATGCCCATGAAGGGTTCGTGGCTTCCATGCACAAAATACGACACCGGCCCATCCGTCTCGTTCTTGATGATGCTCAGGTCCTTTCCTTTCGCATCGATTGGCCAGCGATAAACGTCGGTGTACCCATGCGAAGCGATAAACCGCATCGGGTAGTCGATGCGCGAATCGTCCCACACCTGCACGCCTGCGTTGTTCCACCAATAGTAGCGATGCCTCACGTCGCTGGGGTTGTACAGGGTCACCCGCTCTTCCAGCAGGGTTGAGCCGGGTTTCAACACCAGTTCCACGCCCCATTGCATGCCGTAGGCGCGATCGATATTTCCCACCCAGACTGACGCGCTGCCGTCCTCATGCGCCGCATATGCAAAGTCCACCGGCGACATCGAAACCCAGTTATGCGACACCGGAAAATTGAATTCCACCCCGAATGCGGCCCACGCCCCACGATATCCAACCTGTGCCTTCTTGATGGAAGGGTTGGCGTAGAACATTGACTGCCCGCTGATCTTGTCGATGCAGGTGTAAAGATGGCCGCCAATATCGGGCAGCACCGTGCACTTCAGATATTCGTTCTCAAGAAAAATCGCGCGCCACGCGTGATCCGTCTTCTCGCCGGTAAGACTAGTTCTCAATGTGTAGGGATAATTAAAGCGGCTGGACTGGTAGGCGTCGAATGGCGGATTCGGGTCGGGCGGCCCCTCTTCATAAGCAGGTAGCGTATACGTACTTTGCCAGACCTTGACTTGGGCTGAAACGGGACCGCAAAGCATGGCGGAGATTCCCGCCAGCCAGAGCGCGCAAAAAGAGATTTTCTTCACGATTGTCACTCCTCTTCGCCGCCTTCAGGTTTGCCGCGAACTGACTGCAACCTAAACCCGCCGAAGACTAACATTCCGGATGGTTCATAAAGACTGGGCCCTTCAACAGCAGCTACACTAACACTCACTCTGGTACAAATTACCGGGCAGGCCAGTTGGCCGCAGTCAACGAGGAGACAGGTTGTAGATGCCTTAATGGAAGCGTCACCTCTGCTTTCGCGGCTACCATCGCAATAAACTCGTCATCGCTGCGTGGTTTGCTAACTGACATGAGTCGAATCCGTCTCCGTTGATTCATCGCCGGGAAATGACAGGACAGTTGATCTTTCGTTGGCCGGCAACTCCCACACCAACGACTGTCTACAGTGCTCTTGTCCGGTTGTTACTTAACCCGACACTGGAAGTGTGCGAACCGCGAATGCAGGTAGCTCGAGAATCTTCCCGCCATGAACGATGTGCGAGGATTTCCCGCTAATGTCGTTCAATACAACGCTCGGTGCGCCACCATTCACACGAAAAGCTGTGACCCGGCCCGTTGGCGCATTTAGCTCCATTAAGCTCTTTTGAAAGGGCCAGTTGCCACCACCGGGATTCACCCGGAAAACTGGCACCGATACGCGGAGTTCCTCGGCGGCCAATGCAGTTTCGGCCGCTGGAAGGAACAGTAATGCGAACCGATGCTCGTAGCTCGCGAAAAATGGATCACCTCCGGACGAAATCTCGTTCTTTGCAAAACCATTGGGAAGCATTATGCATTGAGGGCGCGTATCCGCGCGCCCGATAATGGACGCCCCCAGATTTGCGGCTATAGCGCCCTCACGCGCAGCAATCTGGAAGGATTGGTTCCCTCCAAGCGCGACCAATGAGAAAGCCCCCACATCGCCTTCAATTGCGGCAAAACGCTGAGCTGCCACAAAAGATCGCTCTTGATTCGTATGCTCGATCGTGGCGTATGGAATGTCGTAGTAAGCGCGGCCCGGTTTCCCCTTGAATACGAGCAGTAGACCTTCAGGCCTATATTTGCCTTCCCCAATGCGCCGGGGAAGATCTAGATACAGGTTCGCCGTAACCTCCACCCTCTTTGTGCGAAGGCCGATTACGATGCGCAGCCACACGGCCCAGCCCAGTTCGGTCAAAATCTCAAGGTCTGGGCCGAGAACAGTCTCTTGTACGCGCGTGGTCGCATTTGCGAAATCGGGCGTCACTTGTTGATCTGCAGATGCACTCGATGGATCCCTCAGCGTAAAAGGAGCCACCGAGACGCTCAACTGTTGCTGCTCGTCACTTACAGTCAAGCGATTCCCGTCAAGACCCGCTTGCCTACCATCAAAGGCAATTGCGTTCCCGGCGCGCCACGATTTCACTGGCTCTGGTGAGCAATCTCGCAGTCCAAAGAGCCTGTACCCATATGACGGCAAGTCGACTCGCGCAACCGAGGTCCACTTTCCGTCATGGAAAATAACACCGCCGCCCAGCGAAGAACCGTCGGCTGAGGACAGCACCAAGGGTCGCTCAACATCAAGCTGCAGATCCGCACTGCGTGCACGAGTTGGGTTAAGCGCAAGCACGTAACCCGCACAGGCAAGATCAGGCTGCCTAATTTGCATTGCAACCTGCTGAGAGAAGCGATTGAGAACCTCATTTGACAGGACGCTCGAAGTATCCAGAACGATGCTTCGGTGACGAGTCCGCGGCGACCAAGGAAACCAGCCCGCGCTGTCAGAATTGAGCCCGATCAGTAGATGATGCCACGCGCGCGACAGCAGAGTTGAATCCGTTCCGCCAGTCAGATATCCAGGTTCGGTTTCCGGATATTCATTTGCTTCTTCAAAATGCGCATCCCAAGAGTTCGTGGGGACAGTTGTCCAGGTCTGCGCGAGTGGAACATTAACCGATTTGAACCCGTGAGCCACGCCGGCGGCGTACGCAAACCCCGCAGCGCGGATTGCGTCAAGAGCCTTGACTGCATGGCCGTGCCATATGATGTCTTCCGGGTGTACCGTCCAGCGAGAAAAGCTAGGACTGGACTCCTGATCTTCTTCCCTATTGCCGCCTATAGGGTGCGGCGCCGGAATTTCTTCTCGGATCCCGATCTCTTTTTCATAGCGGCCGATTGTGGTCCAACGGATGATCTTCCCTATTGCCGCCAGTCGCCGAATCTCCTCAACATAACTTTCGACGGTGCTCAACTGCTCGAAATCTCCGGCGCACATCACGAAGCTTCCATCTTCGTGAGAATCGTAGTAGTCCTCTAGTTCTCCGGCCTCAATCCCGTTAACTGGGTAGGCAATCAGCGAACTGCCATCGATTCCCCTGATTCTGCGGGGTCGCTGCCAGCTCTTCGGCATGACTAGGAGCTGGCGGACTCCAATCTGGTTCATGATGTAGGGCATTTGCGGATGAAATGGAAATTCCTGGGTAAAGAATGCGGAGCAATCCGGCGCCAGTTCCCGGCGCATGATTTCAAGGCTGACACGCGAAGAAACCAAATCCGATTCTTCATCCGAACACATTGCGTGGCTGGCGGCATATTGGCAGCCTGCCATCACGATTTGTCCTCGATCGATCAGAGGTTTTATCTCCTTAAGAAACCAGGGAGCATAATGCTTCAGGCTGAGTACGGTAAGACCTGGAAAATCTATGTGTGCAGTCACCTCCGGTCGAGCTGCGAACGCGCGCACGCCAGCTGCATAGATACGAGGGAACTTTTCGCGAATCTCCTGCTTTGTGTAGCGGTCGTAGCACATGTTTCCATGCAAAAGGAATGAAAGGTAAACCGTCTTACCGTGCGCTGCCGCAAACTGCTGACCGGCAGCGCTTCCAACCGCAGCAAAGCCGGCAATTCCCTGGAGTACCTGCCGCCGCGAAATGTTCCAGGAGTCAACAAAGGTCGCATGCTTCGATATGTTGTCGTTCATATGGAGACTTCCTCTCTTGTCAGAGGATAAGACATGGTATTGTCTCGCTCATTGAATGCCTAGCTTGTTCGCTAGGTCTTCAAGTGGAACACCTTTCGTCTCAGGGAAAAACACGAACACGATGAAGAATTGGAGCGCCATCATAGAGGCAAAGAAAGCGAACGGGGCTGCAGCAGAATGTGCACTCAGAATCGGGAAGATCCAGGTCAGCACAGCCGTCATAAACCAATGGCTGAAGCTGCCCAGGCTTTGTCCTTTGCTGCGGACACGATTGGGAAAGATCTCGCTGATGTAGACCCAGATCACGGCGCCCTGAGAAAAGGCAAAACAAGCGATATATCCGATCAACGGCACAATCAACAGGTTCTCATGAACTCTGCCGCGAAGAAGCTGAAAGCAAGCAGATAAGCAAATACACATGCCGACCGAGCCGCAAAGCAGCAGCCTTCGGCGGCCCAGTTTGTCAATGACGGTCATGGCGATCATCGTGAAGAAAAGATTCGTACATCCGATCACGATCGCCTGCAGGCTGCCTGAAACCCGGTTGAATCCAGCACGCGCAAATATATCGTTTACATAATAAAGAATGGAGTTGATACCGGCGAGTTGATTGAACATGCCCACTGCCACAGCAAGAAATATAGGGCGCCGATACCGTTTCTGGAAAAGCCGCTCCTTGCCGGCACTACGATCGAGCTGTACCGACTCAACGATCTTGGCAAGCTCGTCCTCTGAGTCCTTGCCCACCAAGTCGAGAACCGCTGCAGCTTCTGTTAGGCGCCCTCTTGTGGCTAACCACCGCGGGCTGCGCGGGATGAAGAAGAGGCATACGAAGAACAAGATTGCCGGGGCTGCCGATACGCCAAGCTGCCAGCGCCACTCAAGTGCTTGCAGATGAAGTGTGCTAATCAGGTAATTGGAAAGGTACGCGACGAGGATTCCAAGAACAATGCTGAATTGGAAGAAACATACGAGGCGGCCGCGCCAGCGCGCGGGCGAGATTTCAGCAATGTACATGGGGCCTAGAACCGACGAACCCCCGATGGCCAAGCCGGCGATAAAGCGAAAGACGACAAATGAAAGCCAACTCCACGCCAGACTACATCCGATGGCGGAGACGAAGAACAGAACGGCAAGACCGCGGAGACTGTCTCGCCTGCCATAGAGATCGCCGGGATAACCCGCGAACATCGCCCCGAGGATCGTGCCCCAAAGGGCAATCGCTACGGTGAGCCCGAGAGAGCTGGGAGAGAGGCTGAAGAGTTGGCGCAACGCCTGCGTCGCACCAGCAATAACGGCCGTGTCAAAACCAAAGAGAATACCGCCAAGGCTGGCCACCGCTGCACAACGGAGGACAATAGCACTCAATTTACCTTGACTGGGTGCAGTAGTCGCAGGAGAGCGTGATATTGAGACCATTTTCTTAATTCGACCCCATCAATAATGACTGACCAAGCCAGGGAACATCAAGCGGATGGCATGGAAGTCCGCAAAAAGGCACCTCAACGAACTGAGGCATTGATTTACCATGTCTTGAACCACGGAAAATGCTATTGGAATGGAAGGAAAGCTAAGAGTGCAATACCAATCTCCGCCGCCTCTTGCTGGATTTTGTACGTCAGCGGAAGATTGCTAATGTTAGCCGTCGACCAAATATCCTCCCGATCCCAGCTTCCCCCGGCATCGGGGCTCTCCAGATAAGGATCTTAATGAAGCTGATTTAAACCGGTGGAACGGTCAACATATCGCAAGACCCCTCCACCTGCTTGCGGCAGAAACGTATCGTTCATTTCTCAGCCGGTGCGAATTCAGCTTAGCAGGTAATTCCCACTCACATGGATTGGGGGCGTTATAGTGACCTCCCGAAAACTGCGGATGATTTCGTCTTCTCAAAGGTCGCACAAGTGGTAAGTCTCTTCAGAAATACCTGACCAGCCCTAACAGCCCTTGGCAAGTCCTGATGCGGGCGCGCGATGGGGTTGTCTTATGCGGTAGAAAGCGATCCGTCGCATTCATCTGCAGTCGCCCGACAAAAGCTTGATGATAGCATCCTCATCAAGATCCAAGTCGGGCGGCAGCAGAAACTCACAATGCGTCAGAAGGTCACGTGAGCGGTAAGCTGCATCGTGCGCCCGCCAACGGTAGTCCAGGTAATATTGGACAAATTTGTAAAGGGCTGACCAACGGCTGAAGCGCCGGAAAGCGTTTCGTTCGGAGCTCCAAAGCTTGGGTGGTTGAAGGCGTTCGTAGCGTCGGCTCGGATCTGCAACTTGATGCCCTCCCACGGAACCGAGAAGGTCTTTCCGCCGGAGAGATTAACTTCGCGGATTCCGGGGCCACACAAGCTGTTGCGTCTCACATCGCCAAATGTTCCATTCGCTGGCAGAACAAATGCAGCCGGGTTATACCACTCCCTGTTACTCCGGTTGTGTGGCTTCGAACTGACGCCAGACCAATTGGGAAATGCATTGCCAGCCAATGCGTACGTGTTTTGCGTCGAGTACACAGTAAACGGATTTCCGGATTGAAGTAGAAGTGTACCCGAGACCTGCCATCCACCGACAACCTCATCCAGCAACTTATTACCGTTGAGGAACAGTCTGCCATGGCCGAAAGGCAACTCGTACACTGCGTATCCCTTGAGTGCATTCCTTACGTCGAAATTCGAATTACTGTAATTCGCGTGGGGATTGTATGAGTTCTGGTAGGTCTGAGGTCCCCCACGACCGCCCCATCCGGAAGAATCCTGATCATCAAGGAAGTGAGACCAGACATAATTAAAGTTGAAGCTTAGCCCAGAGCTCATCCGCTTGGTAATCGAGGCCTGCAACGAATTGTAATTGGAGATAGCGTTGTAAGTGTTCCCATAGATGCCTTGGTACTGCGGATAGGGCCGATCCGCGCTGTCATTGGGCGACAGCTTACTCAACGGCACCTGGTTGATATCGACCGGAAACGAAAGGTTGTAGCCGTGGCTCGCTACATAGGCAACTTGGGCTCCATAATTCGCTCTAAACTGATGCTCGATGGAAACATTCCACTGGGATACCTCCGGAACGGGAGTGTGATACTTGTCGTCGCTAACAGCTTGCCCATTGAAGTGTGCAGGGTCTGTGGATTGCGACAAATAGGGTAGAGCGGTTCCTGTTTGGAGGTCCGTCCCCGGCCCATCCAGTCTCGTGAGTGGAAGGGTACCGTTTGTCTGATCGGAAACGTTCCCAGAACTTTGGAACAGGTTCCCCTGTGCACTGGAATAAGTCATACTCCATATCGAGGAGTACAGGCCAAAGCCCCCCCGGACGACGGTGTCTGGCCGTACGCTCCAGGAAAGCCCAAAGCGCGGGAGAAAAGTCTTGTACGTGTTCGCCAGGTCTTGTGAACGCCCATTAGCCTTGGTGGTACCGTACCACATTGCTCCCAGTGTGTTTGTTGCTGGATTCAATACAGTGGGGTCAAAGCTGGCCTCGTTTCCTCTTGTTGCATTATAGCCATGGTTGATCTGGTATCTCATCCCGATGTTGACAGTGAGGTTGGGTCGAATTTTATAGTCGTCCTGCACGAACATCTGCGGCGTCTTGTAGCGGTCGCCATATTCAGGACTGTATAGAGCACTCCAGCTCGCGGCATATCCGAGAAGGAAATCGGCATAGTCCACTCCCGTTGTAGAATCGGGCCGCGCCAGTCCGGTAGAGGGATCGACCGTCCAGTTCTCCGTATATGCCCCGCCAAACCCCATGGATCCCGACTCGAGGTTGCCCCACGCGCTCCCATTATTCTGGTAGGCCAAAAACTCCCCGCCAAAGTGGAGTACGTGCTTTCCGCGGATCATAGTAATAACATCGGAGGGATCGTATACATTTTCCGACCCGACCGCACTGGTCCCGGTGGTTAGCGAACTATAGGAAGATAGGTATATATTCGGGAAGACGTCACCCTTGGCAAAGGTCCATCCCAGCTTCGCCGGATATCCTTTCCCAGTAGACCCATCGATGAATTTATTGACTTCATTTGTGAATCCCATACGAGCTTCATTGATTAGTCTGGGGCTGATATTCCATACATCGCTGATCTGGGAGTTCCAGTCTTCGCCGTCGCTGGTTTGGCATCCCACCGGACATTCTGTTATGGGATTGAGCGTATTTCTAGGTGTGTCGCTGTCTTGAACCGATATAGTGATGCGACTCGACGGGGTGACATCATAGTCGAGACGTCCAAAGTACTTCCTGTAAGGAGCAGAATTCGGGATGCTGGAGTAGAAGTTGTTCGTCAGCACTCCAACCGAGTTCAGCGTTCCGGCAACAAACCGGCCTCCGGCCAGGTGGTTGCTCTGAGTTGGAAAGTACTGCTGGATTTTGGAGGCCACCGTATCGATAAGAGCGGAAGGAACTTCATTGGAGCCGTATTCGCTCAGAAACGAATTTCTTACAGGATAGGGGTTGCCGCCGGCATCGTACGCGATGGTCTGCGTCGTTGGATCATAGATTGTCTTCTGTCCGCTAAAATCCCCGCCCATTACGCCTGCTGTCGGAATGGTACTAGTGTTATTCCCGGCGGCCCCGTGGTCGACGATCCGGTCATAGTCGAAGAAGAAGAACATCTTCTTTTTCAAGAGAGGACCGCCAATCGATCCGCCGTAGTCATTGTATCGAAGGCGCGGCACGGGTGGGGCGTATCCAAATCCGTATTGCGCCGCATTGAATGCGTCGTTCTGAAGGTAATCGTATGCGGAGCCGTGGAAATGATCGGTTCCACTTTTTGTGAGTTGATTGATGATCAGTCCAGCGCCTCCGTATTGTGCCGAGAAGCTCGAATCCGAGACCCGAAGTTCCGATACGACATCGAAGATTGCGGGATTTGCGTTCTGGCTTCCCGGCAGTGTGATGGACGCAGCATCTTCCAGAATATTGTTGTACGGAAGGTTGCCATTGGCGGCAGCCAGCTGCCCCGGATTGGACGCCCCCTGACGGCCCTCAGCTGCGCCCGCAGTGCCTGGCAGAACAATCATGAAGTTCTCCCAGTCCGCGCCGACCTGCGGCAGTTGAGCCATATCGTTAGATTGCAGCGTTTCGGTCTGATCTCCGGCCTCCGTATCGAGGAGCGGCACATCGGCAGTCACCGTGACAGACTCCGTCGTGGAGCCGGCCTTGAGGATGGCGTTAACCGTGGTGACGCCGACTTCCAAAGAAATGGGACCGCGGACATACTGCTCGAAGCCCAGCTTTTTGAACGTAAGGGTGTAGTGTCCCGACATAATCGACGAGGTCTCGAATAGGCCGTCCTGGTTCGAGATAAAAACCTTTAAGACTCCCGTGTCGACATCGAGTACGGAAACAGTCACGCCGGGAATTAGGGCTCCCGTGGTGTCTGTGACAGTTCCACGAATGTCGCCAGAATTGGTGCTCTGTGCCCAGCCTCCGACCGCTAGACTCGCAAAGAGAACCAATACGAGATATTTCGCGGCAAATTTGCTGCCCGCACACAAAACTGAGGTTAATCCTTGCTTTCTCGCAGAGGGAGTTATCCGATTCAAAAGCCTGTTGAACATCGCGCGGTCCTCCTAAATAGGTTGTTTTCGGTTCTGGCAGATCGGTGCTTACACAGCGAAGATCATGTCTGACACCCAAATGTGAGATATACGGCTGACAGCGAAAAACGATAGATCATAGATTAAAGAAATGTCAAGCGGTATTTTTTTCTTTTTTATATTTTGCTTTCGGAATTATCATTCGTAATGGGTCGGCTGATTTCGGAAGTTCATAATGCGGGATGAAGAGGACGGGGAGAGGTGTGCAGAGCTGTGATCCGGCAAACTGTCACTTAAGGCGATTCATACCGAATCTAGTTGACTTCGATTACGAGATTATTTATAATAGATCACTGTTTGCGATTTTGCGGCCGCGGAGCTTATTACTTGTACCCAGCTCGAAGAAGGAGAGCAGGGCTTCGAAGGCCTGAAAGGCCGATGCCCTCCAAAATCAATTATTTGCGCACCAAAGAGCGGGCGGCAGATGCTCATGGATTGTGGGCAGGATAGGTATGGTACGAGCGTGGAAATCTCTCTCGCTGGGAAAGTTGCTGTAGTCACAGGTGCCTCCTCCGGAATCGGACTTGCGATCACTCGTCGGTTCCTTGATTGCGGAGCGCAAGGCGTGGTGGCCGTTTTCCGACGCGGCGATATTCCCGTTTCCCTCGCCGAGTACAAATCTCGCTTTGGCGACAAGCTTCAATTTGTTCACGGGGACGTTGGCGAAGAGTCAACGGCCATCCAATTCACTGAAGCAGCGCTCAAGAACTTCGGACGGCTTGACGTCTTGGTATCCAACGCTGCAGTTAGTGTGGTGAAGGCAATTCACGAGCACACGCCGGAAGAGTGGGATGCCGTCTTCAACACTAATGTCAAAGCGGTCTATTGGGCGAGCCGGTACGTCATTCCGGTAATGATCCGTCAGGATGGAGGGCTCATTTTGATAAGCGGCTCCATCTCCGGTGAAGCCGGCATTCCCACGCAAGGTGCATATGGGCCCTCCAAGGGCGCGTTGCATCAGATGACGCGGCAAATGGCCGTGGAATATGCGAGGCACCACATACGCGTGAACACGATTGCCTGCGGGACTATTGATACGCCAATCGTGTACCGGTCCGCTGAAGCATCGGGCGCCCCCGAGGCGTACTGGGACATGTTGAAGCGCAGTCATCCAATTGGGCGAATTGCCGACGTTGAAGAAGTCGCTTCATTTTATGCCTACATGGCCAGTGATCATGCGAGCTTTTTTACCGGCTCCATCCTAATGATGGATGGCGGGTTCACGGCGCAATAGCTTTATCGGAAGGAACTGAACGATGTTAGCCGTTAAATACCTAGGCCCCAATAGTATCCAGCCGATCGACGTGCCAATGCCGGAGGCGTCAGAAGAAGAAGCAATCGTTAAAGTGGAGGCTTGCGGATTTTGCGGGTCGGATCTGGGAATCGTCGCCGGTGTGCACCCACGCGCTAAGGGTCCGTTGACTTTGGGTCACGAATTCTGCGGACGTATAGAGCAGATTAACAGCACAACTTCCGACCTGAAGGTAGGCGATCAAGTTACCGCCTATCCGTTGATTTCTTGTGGCCATTGTTTTGCCTGCCGACACGGGGCCGCCCATGTTTGCCGGACACTGCGCCTTTTTGGATTCGACGCGGACGGCGCTATGGCCGAGTATGTTCGTCTGCCGGTAAATAGCCTTCTGCGCCTTCCCGCAGAAATGTCGCCATTTGTTGGGGCAGTCGTAGAGCCGCTTGCGGTTGCCGTTCACGGGGTTTCGCGCTCACCCATTGATTCTGCGAAGCATGTGTTGGTGATGGGGGCAGGTCCTATCGGCTTGCTCACCGCGTTGGTGGCGCGTTCGCGTGGAGCGCCCTCCGTCTATATCAGCGATATTCTTCCGTCGCGGTTGGCGCTGGCGCAAAACCTCGGGCTGCATGGCGTGGTGGCAGGACCGGAACTGAAAGCGTTTGTAGACCAGGAAACCTCACAGGACGGGGTTGATCTGCTTTTTGAATGCACTGGCGCTCCCTCAGCGGCAAAGGAGATGACCGAGCTTGTGCGGTGCCGCGGCACCATCGTCAATCTTGGTGTCTTCAAGAAGTCGGTCGAGGTCGATATGCAGGCCATAAACTTCAAGGAAATCAGTTTGCTTGGTTCGCGCGTTTATACCCGAGATGATTTCCAAGAGGCTGTCCGCCTCGCATCTGTTCTGCCGATCAGGAAGATAGTGACGCATTCCTTCCCACTGCGGGAAGTTCAAGCCGCCTTTGAGGTCTTTCGCCAAGGCACCGACGTATGCAAAGTGCTGATCATGCCGAACGGAGCGCATGAATGAATCACTTTTCGTTAACTGGCAAAACAGCAATGGTGACCGGAGCGAGCCGCGGTATTGGCCTCGGAGTAGCACGCGCACTTAGTGAAAGCGGTGCCAGTCTTATCTTGGTCGCCCGGTCTTCCGAGATGCTCCGGCAGGCAGCGGATGATCTCAAGAAAGCAAATGTTGAAGTGTCGACTTCGTCTTTCGATCTGCTAGACACGAACGGAATCGCAAGCTGGTATGAAGAGTGCGCGGCGAAATTTGGGCAGCCTGACATTCTGGTTAATGTTGCTGGGATGAGCGTGCGCGGCGCGGCCACCGATCTGCAGTTATCCGATTGGAACAAGGTCCTGTCGCTGAACGTAACCTCGGTGTTTGAACTGAGCCGGTCGTTCGCACGAAGGCTGATTCAAGAGAAGCGCAAGGGAAAAGTGGTCAATATTGCGTCCCTCATGTCTGCCGCAGCGCGATACGGAACCTCTGCTTATACGGCCTCCAAGGGCGCGGTCGGCCAGCTTACGAAGGCCCTGGCCATCGATTGGGCCGCGAACGGCATCCTGGTGAACGCAATCGCTCCTGGATACGTAAATACCGAATTGACGCAACCACTGGTGACTGACTCCGCGTTCGACGAATGGGTGAAGAAGCGGTGCCCATTGGGCCGATGGGCCAAGCCGGAAGATATTGCGTGGCCCGTGGTATTTCTCGCCTCGCCGGCCTCGGACTTCATTACAGGACAGATCATCTATGTCGATGGCGGCTGGCTGGCGACGTTCTAAATCCCGGCACCGTTCAGCTATTAGCCTTTGCCTATCAATGACCTTCCTATTTCCATTTTCCCAAGGATTGGAGTTGACATGCTAGAAAATCACAATGTGGCTCAAGAGACTGGATTCCAAGCCGCCCCCGGATGTACCTTGCGAGAGATTCTCCAACAACCTACCCTTTGGCCACTCACGGCAGCGAATGTCTGTTCAGCTGCAAAACGATTTCAATTGCCGGACGAGCTTGGCAAGAATCGTGTGTTGTTGACCGGAGCAGGGACATCAGCATACGCGGCGAGTGCGGTGGCAGCGGCATGGTCCCGGGCTGTGGCTGTGCCCACCACCGACCTGCTAATTGATACCGAACGGTATCTACTCGAAGTAGGTGCGGTTGTTTCGTTGGCGCGTTCCGGTGATAGCCCTGAGAGTGCCGCAGTCGTCCAGCGCATTCGTGCGCTACAGCCAAAGATTCTGCAGTTAGCAATCCTCTGTAATGAAAACGGGGCATTGTCCCGCTCGGAGCTCGATGAACTCATTGTCCTTGACCCTCGGACAAATGACCAGAGTCTAGTAATGACCGGTTCGTTTTCCAACTTGGTTTTAGCTGGTCTTGCGATGGCCCAGTCGGACGCAGTCGATGCCGCAGTAAATGATTTCAGCAAATCTGCAGCCAAATTGCTGCCCACAATTGATGCAGTCTGTCGCCGCGCATCCACTTCCGTCCGCGATCGAATTGTAATACTGTCCTCATCCCCTTTGCTCGGCTGGGCGCGTGAAGCTGGGCTCAAAGTGCTGGAGATGACGGCCGGTAGATTTCCCGTGATAATCGAGACATATCTAGGGCTTCGCCACGGCCCGATGTCGTTCGTTAGACCCGATACCCTCGTTCTATGCCTGTTATCCAGCGATCCGGATCGTCGCTTGTACGAGGTGGACCTGCTCCACGAACTTCGATCGAAGAAAATCGGGCGCCTGATTGGTATCGCAGATCCGGCAGAAACGAAAGACCTAAAAGACCTATTTGATGAAATCATTCCGGCGGTTGCCCCCCTCGAGGACGACGCTCTGCGAACGCCGTATGAAATCCTGGGCCCTCAGTTGCTCGGATATTATCTGAGCTTGAGAAGCGGCCTAAACCCCGATAGCCCCAGCCCGGATGGCGTGATAAACCGCGTGGTTCAGGGTGTGAAACTTCATGGCGCTCCATTTGTCCCCATTTCTTCACGTCATTAGCAGGAAACTCGCAGGACGGTCACGTTCGAAACCTGGGCTTTATTTTCTCGGATTCGCGACAGCCGCATAAATGGAAAGCATCCTCATGCCCTTCATAAGCAGAATTCCGATGGAAACCCAACGATGAGGCAAAATCACGCTACGGTGGGGCCGGCATCATCCGGCAATGGAACAGTCCGACTCCACCGCACGCTTAAGCTCTGGAACCTGATTATCATCGGCTTAGTCATCATTCAGCCAACTGCGCCAATGGGTATTTACGGCGTCATCAGCAACAAGGCCCACGGTCATGTCGTCACCACGATTCTAATTGCGATGATCGCAATGCTTTTTACCGCCATCAGCTATGGCAGAATGGCTCGGGTCTACCCCAGCGCCGGTTCGGCTTACACCTATGTAGGCCAAGAGATGCACTCTGGCCTCGGGTATATCGTCGGCTGGGGCATGGTCATGGATTACCTTTTGAATCCTTTGATCTGTACGGCGTTTTGTGCAAAGGCCGCTATGAACATTCTTCCGGGCTTCTCTTACTATGTCTGGATCCTGATCTTCGCTGGCTTCTTCACCTGGGCGAATCTACGCGGAATCAAGTCTTCTGCGCAATTGAATGAGGTTCTCTGCGCAGGCATGGCAATCGTCGTCCTCTTGTTTCTCTTTAGTGTAATTCGCTCGCTCTGGCCTGTTCGCCATGCCCCGGGATTCTTCATGCATCCGTTCTACGAGGCAGGCGATTTCCACGTCGCTAACATCTTTGCCGGAACCTCTGTGGCTGTGCTCACCTACATTGGCTTCGATGCCGTTTCGACGCTATCGGAGGAAGTTGAGAATCCGCGCCGCAACATTTTGCTTGCGACAGTTTTGGTCTGTCTAATCACCGGCCTTTTGTCGGGGCTCGAAGTCTATGCAGCCCAACTCGTCTGGGGCTCGAAGCCATTTCCAAGCGATCAAATCGAATCGGCCTTCGCCATTCTCTCGCGCCAGGCTGGCGGCGCGATCCTCTTCCAGATCATCAATTTCACACTACTGATAGCGAACATGGGGAGCGGCATGGGTACACAGCTAGCCGCCGGACGCCTCTTGTACGGCATGGGTCGCGGAAATGCACTACCGCAATCGTTCTTCGGCGTCATCGCCCCCAAGTATCGGGTACCCCGTAACAACATCCTGGCGGTCGGAGTTTTTGCGATTGCAGGAGCCGGGATCCTGGAGTTCTTTGCTGCACGGCTCGGCGGAGGCGCCTACGAAATCGGCGCGCAGGCCCTCAACTTCGGAGCGTTCATCGCATTCATGGGTGTCAATGCTGCTTGTTTTATCTATCAATGGCGTCATCCAGCAAACAGGACGATGGGTAACTTGGGTGTGCCGTTCCTCGGATTTCTGATATGTGGCTTCATTTGGGTACATCTCAGTGGTCCAGCGCTGATTTTGGGAATCGTCTGGATGGCTGCCGGCATTGCATACGGAGCAATTCGCACGCGCGGCTTCCGTGCCGAGCTGATCAACTTCGAAATCCCTTCGGAGGCTCCTTAATCGCCACAAATACGGACCTCTTCGCACTGAACGGCGCTGTGCTACATAATCGGTCCAACTGAGATACTAGAATTGCACTTTTCCACGCCGCGGTGTCATCTTACTCGAGTGTGAGTGCCTCATTCCTGGCGCGCGCTTCGGTGAGTGAACCAGCCGAACAGCCACATCGATAATTGAAATGTCGGGCTAAGATTAGCTCTATTCATTATGTATACGCCCCGGATGCTTTCACACCGGCTTGTAAGCTGCTCGCGGGTTTCCCCACCTTGAGTCATTTATGCGCTCCAAGCTTTCGTAATATCACAAATGCAGGACAAAGAAATGTAACACGCTTGTTCCGGTGTTGACTGACCTCTCCCAGACCCGGACATCTACGGAGTAACAGGTCCTGCACGATGACTTCAATTAGCGGGGGTGTAACGTCTGATCCTCTGCGGGTCAAAGGTCGTGTGCATGTGGCCAGAGATGCGCACCTGAAAATGATCTTCCCCTTTGAGACCATTGAGACCAGTCGCCGTCAGGTACACGTCGTATGCGCCAGGCTCTGTATAAGCATGGGTTACGCTCTTGCCTTCAAGTGTCACGCCATCCCCGAAGTCCCAATGGTATGAAAGCACGGGGTTATTATTTTGGTCGCTGGCGGCAAACGCCAAAGTGCTTCCGGTTTTCCCGAGAGAAGGATGATCCGATGTTAAGGCCGGAGCTACTGCTGGAATATTTGAGTCGATAATCTTCAGTACACGCACCGAATGCGGCCGCTGGGAGAAGGTCACTGCGCCTGCAGTCAACGACGCATGATCCTTCATATCGAGGACGTCTGTGATGCTGTATTGTCGCTTTCCCGATAACCCTGCGCTCGAAAGAGCAATGGAGCGCTTTCTTTCCTTGTCGCTCCAATTAAAAATTGTAAGTATGCTTTGTCGAGGATCTTCCTTAAGAAAGAAGATGCTTGGTTGCTCGTCTTCGTTTTCGTAGCTCATCAGGTCAAGGGGAACAGACGCCTGTCCCAGTCGGACCATATTGATTAGGTCCTGATTCTCAATCAGCGCTAGTCTCTCAGGCTCCTTGGATAACAAGGGAAGATCGTCTCCGATCTCCAACATCCCGCCGGTAACCGCCGCAAGCGCCATAGAGATCCTTGCATCGTCAAGACTCGCAGAATGGGTCGTCTTGTGCCATGACTGGTCCTCGAGCATCTGCGTGGATACAGTGAACGCGTCAGGATCAGTCACGAAGAAGTTGCGATTCATGTAGTAGCGCGCTGCAAGTCCGCTGGCCGCTTCTTTGCTTGCCCCAAACGTATGCGCGGTGTCCTGAGATATTCGACCATAATCCACATACCCGACGGCGTTCAGCATGGGGCTTCCGTCTTTATCTAAATAACAATCGTCTCCCACTGCGTCACGGATTGTCTTTAGCCCAATCTGTTGGGCTTCCAGCGCCGTCGTATTCGGTTTGAAATAATAGCCTTCAATGGCACTGTCGTCCATGAAGTCCATCTTGATGAAGCGGACGCCCCACTCCTTTACAAGGGTGGAATAGGTCTTATGAAGATACTCCTGGGCCCCGGGGTTGGTTGTGTCGAGAAGAAAGAGAGGATCCTCATCGTTAATTACGGTGCCTGCGTGAATGGGCTGCCCATTTGCATTCTTTACAAGCCAGTCAAGGTGACGTTCATATACCCACGACCGCGCCGAAACTTCAAAAGGAGCGGTCCAGATGGCCGGCACGAGCCCCAGTCCTTGCAGCTTGTAGAAGACACTGGCCATCCCGTTTGGAAACAGAGTTACATCGGGAGTGGTGTATTCGCCCCGGGCGTACTGATAACCCTCGTCGACGTGATAAATGTTATATCCGAGTGACTTGAGATGTTCCGCCTGCCATTGGGCATTGGTCAGTGCTGCTCCTTCGTTCAAACCAAAATAGAAGGCAGTCCACGACCACCATCCCATTAGCGGGGGCGCCGAGGCTCGCGCGTGATCGATCTGTCGAATCATCGAACCGTAAGTTTCCAGTTGCGCTCGATAATCGGTGGACAGACTGAAGAGCAAGCGTTCAGATGATAGCTCGCTCCCTGGCGCAACAGGAAGGCTGAGCTGCACTTGGTCCACTGCAGGGGAATGCTTTAGAGAATTGTCTACCTCAAGTTCGGTTGTTCCCGTAGAGTCAACTTCGTAGGCCGCCAGACGAGGTGCGCCTCCAGAAGTATCCTCGAGATGGAGCCGCAAAACGGTGAGGAATCGATTTGAAGTAAGCGCACCAAGAAAGAGGCTTTGGTGGCTCTGGCGATTGTAGATAAGCTGACTCCCCACCGCCCGGTGCAAGTGTTGGGGGGCATCAGTAAGGTCGTGAATCGTGATTGCCGGCCTGTCCTCGCTGTAGCTGTCGGAGAGCACTCGATCGTCAGCCGCTGGGCCCTCCAAATCAAGAACCGGAGCGTCAGATGAATTAACCGAACGAATTCCGCCGATGTGAATAGTCTTCTCGGTGGTATTTCGAACAGTTACCTGGATGTCTCCGTAGGGTCGGCCGGAGTAGGCCCGTAGATGATAAATCAAATCCGGCTGACCGCTAATTCCGGAGTAGGTCACCTGCCATTCTGACGCCTGCCCGAGTTCACCTTCATCCTGCGAGCGCTCTATACTGTGCCGAGGGTAATCAGCAGCGCGCAGCCAACGGCCATCCACTTCAACCCCAGCTCCGGCCCGCAACGCAACCGCACTGGAACCCGGCATCGCGATGCTGTATCGGCCATCCAGCGGATCGACCGAAACCTGCAACGGGTGATCGTTTGAGGAAGAATTCTGTGCGGCAGACGAGATTGCGCCGCCTCCTAATAGAATCGCAACAACGGTTACCGGCCCCGCATACTCGTGTCTGACTCGCCTCATCCAGCTGCCGATCACTGATTTCTCCGTACTACAAAAACTTCTGGTTCAGAGAGGTTTGAAGCCGTTAGAAAAGGTCCCGATCGCTACACACAAGGGACGTCCGAGGTGGTCGGCGCATGAAACTAGAGCTGGCCCCTTTGGGGCCAGCTCCAATATGGAAACTCATTGCACAGTGATAGTGATGGTGCCCGATCCTTGGCCGACTGAGTTTGTACCCGTCACGGTGAGGCTGTAGGAGGACGGACTCGACGGAATGGTTTGTCCATAAGCGACGCGAATGACGCCCGATTTGTCGATGTTGAATAGATTCGCACCGGTTCCGCTCAAGCTCCAAAAGTACGGCCACTGGGAAGCTTGGACGGCACCGACGACGGAACCATCGGCCGTCGCGCCATGGATTACCGAGAACCCCTGGGCAGGGACCGTCGGCGACGCTTGCATTACGCCTGGATCAAGCGGAGCAGGCAAAAAGTCCTGCAACGTTGCCACGCCAGAGCTGGTATCGCCGCCGATCGTGGTCGAGGAGTTGTTGGTCACGACATAAAGATTATTCCAGATTGTGATCATGTCGCTGCCCAAGGCCGTACTGCTTGCCTCCCCCCATGGGATCGTGTTGAAGGAATAGCCCCAATCGGATGTCGTCGTCGATTCCATGTTCCCTGACGGAAAGTCAAGTTGGGATGCCGTATTCGGGCCGTAACTCCACTCACCCATGACTGACCATGCGCCGCTGGATGTTTGATCGACGATGTAGCCGCCATAATTTTGCAGCGTCCAGGCCATGGATCGACCGATGGGCGTGGTAAGGCTGTTGGGGTTGAAGGTCGGAAGCAGGGCAACCAGCAAGCCTTCGCGAGCTCCGTCATTGTTGGTCGCCGGCCAATATGCCTGGGAAGTCCAGTTGTTCGCAAGTCCGCCCACGTTCAGGCCAATCGCGTGTCGCATGACATCCCCGACGCCCACTCCCGCGGAGGTCGGTTGAATGAAGGGGGAGTTGCCTCCTCCTCCCTGAGGCGGACGTAGATCAAACCAGCGAATCTCATCGCCAATCTCCGACAGTCCACTTCCGCCGTGCGATCCAACGATGCCGTCGGTAAAAACGTTGTTAGCCGGCCATGACCAATATTCCGAGGTGAAGATGCCGCCGACGCCGCAGACGACGCCGGGCTGAGTGTGATGGATGGTTTGACGATCGGATTGCAAAATCGAGGTGCAGGCATTTGGGGCTCCGCCCGGATTATTTTCATAATTCGCTGCCGCCGGAATGTATTCATAGTTGCCCGTCGCCGTTTGAGTGCCGTTGCATCGATCCATGTTCGTAGCACCGCTTGAACTCCAACCGACAGTGTTCGAATAGACTTGCTGCGAAGACGCATCCGGGGCCCACATATTTTCCTCTTGATCGTTATAAACGGAAGTCAAAGCGGTCGAACTAAGTTTTTCATACACCGCGCCGCCGCCGGACGACCAACCATACTGGGTGCCGCCGTGCGGGCCAGTCCCTTGCGAGACCAGCGAACCCTGGCCGAGTCCGATCGGATAATTCCAGATCGAATTGGAGGCAAACGGTTGGATGAATGCGTTACGAGACGATGGCATGGTGACCGACTGAACAGAAAAATCATCGACGCAGAGCTGCTGTGAGCCTGCGTTTTTCCATTCATAAACGAAGGCTTGGGAGACACCCGACGGAACCGTGAAAGTCACGGAATGCGGCTGATAAACCGTCGACTCCGGACTATACATTCGGTAAGCGAATGTGGTCCCGCTGGAGTTCTTAAACTCTATTCCGACCTGGGTAGAGTCCCCCGTCCCGGTGACTTTCGCGAAAACACTCACCGTATATACGTTGCCAACGGCGAGATGGCTCGAAATATCTTGTCCGATTCCACCGGCTCCCGTGCCAGTACAGGCGGCGTATCCTGAAGGGGCTTTCCCATCCGTGATAACGCTGGTGTTCCCCCAGTTCGTCCAACCTGTCAGGCCATTCGTGAAGCCCGGATTGGTTACCGTTATACCCGTGGGGGGCGTGAGGGCTTGATTTGTGACGGGATGATTATCGACGCATGCATCCAAACAACTTATCGCGAGCAGCAGCCCTAATATGCAGCAAATGGGCATTTTCATTGTCATCGTCATCCTCTCCTGTGGGCCGCGCCCCCAACGGCACCAGACTTTGGTACTCATCTGCTGAAGTTCATTGTGGCTGCATGTCCAACGTAAGAACTTGGAATGGCGCGAGCTCAAACTTCTGAGGGACACCTGCACTCACTTTGCGGACAGCAGCGTTCGCGTCCGCCTTCCATGGACTCTTCGCCAAGTAACTGTACGGCGCTCCTGGGGGCAGCTCAAACGACTTTGCAATATCGATGAGTATGCTCTGTGGCTTGTCTGCCGGGTTACGTAACACCAGAATTGCTTTATCGCGCGTCCATGACGCCCACCCGTATACCTGCAGCCATGCCGGATTCCCTCCAACCCAGTGCGTATCCTTAAGCACTGTCGCATTTGCGCGCGACCACTTCGCCCCTTCCGCCAGGGTGTCCCAATTCTCCTTCGAGAGCAGCGATGGTGTGAGGGACATCTCTTGCAATTGAGTACCCGTCCCAAAATACGAATGAACTTCGTTCGGAAAGTCATTACCCGGATCGGCTTTTAGGTCAGTGCCCCAATCATTCTCGTGTGCGTACACAATGCCCGTGAGCATCAGTGAATTGAGCGGAAACAGGGGCCCCTTCGCTACGACATTGGTATAGGTTGCTGCATCGCGGTAGGTGATCCATCTCTCACGGTTCGTCCCTACGCCTGCATACCCAGTATCGTCACCGCCGCGCCAGATCGAATCAGCGTAGAATAGCCAGAACGGTGACGCACGCGTTCCCGAAGTCAGATTGATATAGATGTCCGGCTTTGCCTTACGTAATATCTCAATCAGATGGATCATGGCATCGAAGTCGCTGTCGAACTGGCTCCCAGGGAATACGCTATTGACATTGCCGGTTCCATCGAACTTGAACTGATTTACTCCGTATGTCCGGATCATATCCAGACATACGTCTCGAAAGCGGGCGTAGTACTTAGGACCGGAAAGTGCAAAGCCGCCATTGATGATTTCTAAGCCTGCCTTTCTCCCGTCTTCAATACGTTGCTGCTTCGGCTCCTGGTATCCACCCCACGGCGAAAGCCATATGCCCGGATCGAAACCGTACTTTCGCGTGGCTTCACGGATTGGCCTTAGTCCGTCAGGGAATCCCCCATTGAACTTCCATGACGAGGAATGATCATCCCAACCATCATCTAAGAGAAACGAGTCCATGGTTACGCCGCGCTTTACATGAAGCTCCTCACCGATTGCATTCACATCCGAGAGCACCTGCTTCTGATCGTAAGGAGCAAAGGTGCCGATGTCATACCAAGTGTTGTAGTGCAGAAACGTGCGGTAAGGATGCGCCCTCTCTCGCTCTAGATAAGTAAGGAACGCCCGACGCATTTGACCTGTCGGAGCAATGCCAATCACTGACGAATAGGTGATTGCTCGCCCGTTCTCAAGTGGCAGCGATCGTGCCATGTCAGCAATAGCGTGCCCTCTAATCACTTGAGTCTCTGACAGGGGGTGCTCAAAGCCCAAAAAGAAGCTTCCCGAGACGATGGGGGAGCCGGTCACCGAGCCTTCAACCCGGGCATTGGGCAAATCAAGGTCGATAAGACGAACATCCCGCAAAAAGAGGTCGCCTCGCGTGGCCGAGATAGTGAGACCCTGACGAAGATACTCCGAACCGTCACGTAGAATGAGGGACCAGTGCACCTGCACATCTCCGCCGCTGTCGGTGAGTACCCCATCAAGCTCCTTGCCGCCAACACGGTCAGAGAGACGCGAGGCTTGTAGATCAGTCGGAAGCTGAGATATGACAGGGGCGCTAGTGAACTGCATGTCCTGCTCCCGTAGGATGCGCCCGTCAGCAAACAACATGCTGAATGGCGATGCAATATGGATTGCGTTTCCATGTAAACGGTCTGTTACTATCAGATTCGCCAGCTTTCCATCTTTAAGCTTCCAATTAACATCGAGTACCCTGTTTGACAGAGATCCGGAGACTCCCGAGCCGCGTGAAAGCGCTGCGCCGGCATCAAACTCACTGTGTGCTTGAGCGGAGACTGTTGTCGCGGCAATCACCAAAAGAGATGTTGTAAGAGCACTCTTTATAACATGTCGCCAGCCAAGAGTAAAAGTGTGCACGTTTGTATCTCCTTTCGTTTAGTACCGATTCCGCGCAGTGAGATGGCTTATCTATTAGTAGGCTAGCCATCTCTTTGCTGATGTCGCAAATATGGACTATGCCGTTGAGCCTTCGAAGCAATCGTCGGCGTACTCACGATAGGCTCCAAATTCTGCTAGTTCATTCTCCCCTAGCGAGAAAGGGAGTTCAGCTGCTTTTATGCCGAGGTTCTTCTCGGCTTGTCGCCAGAGGCGAGTCCGCACATACCGTTGATGTACTAGCCGAAAACATGTGTTCCTAAGCAGTTGGAGGGCACCTTCTGAGTTTCCGCAGTCGATCATAAGACTCACCCGTCGGAGATGATCCATTCGTTCTCCAAGACCGACACTTCTGCATGCCACCGGGTTCGCTCCTCAAGAGTTTCCGTCCCTGCAATTTGCGGCGGAGTGAACTATGGCGATCAATAGCTTCACTCCAGCCTTCCCGTCAGTTGATGCTCTGTTCAAGCCGCAGATCGCGGGATGAAGCACCCACGCTCAAAGTCCGGTTCTCAGTTGCAGTCACCCACTTCTGTTTGGCCGACGACCAGTATTGAAGCTGGCGCAAAGCAATATGCAGGCTCACGATCTTTGATTCGCCGGCAGCGATATGCACGCGATCAAAGGCGGCCAATGCACGGACAGGAAACTCCACACCAGGCGGAATCTCTCTGGGCGCTCCCAAGTAAACTTGCGGCACCTCATCCGCGTCCATTGCCCCTCTGTTTTTGATCGTAAAGCTGATGTCTAGTCCGCCGAGGGGGGACTTCTCGACCTTGAGCTCCGAATATGCAAAAGTGGTGTAGCTGAGCCCATAGCCGAAGGGGTAGAGCGGGGCGATCTTCTCTTTGTCGAACCAGCGGTACCCGACATTCACTCCTTCGCTATAGATGGTCTTGCCGTTGACACCCTTGGAAGAACGTTCGGGAAATCGGGGATCGCTGGCAGGATAGTCTTCCAGGCGCTTCGCCCAAGTGACCGGCAAACGCCCAGCAGGGCTCGATTTGCCCAGCAACAGCCTGGCGGTAGACCAGCCGCCTTCATCGCCCGGCCACCACATTTCCAAGATAGCCTTCACTTTATTGGCCCAGGGTAGAGCTACGGGCTGGCTGGTATTCAGCACCACAATCGTATTCGGATTCGCCGCAGCTACCTCCTCGACAAGCTTGTCCTGTTCGCCTGGAAGGCCAAACACTGGCTGTGAGCGCGTCCATAAAAACACAACCGCGATCTTTGCCTCTTTCGCTGCGGCGATTGCAGCTTTGTGGTCACTTTCACGCTGCTCGGGCGTATACCAATTGAGGCGCACTTGGACAGGCGCGTGGGAGCTGTCAGGGTGTATATGGATTTCGATATCGTGCGGTCCGGCCTCAAGTTTCAACGAGCAGCGCAGGTTATCCAAACCGTCGACGGTTGGGATCGCGTTGTCCTGATTCGCTTGTAGAATATCGCCGTGAATTCCGCCCTGCACGGCACCGGTGACCCCCAGCAGTTTACCGTCAATCGAGAAATTCGCGTCGGTGCCAAGAGCCTGGAGATAGAGCCAATACGTGCCCTCGTGAGAGATTGTGAGAGTGCCCTTCCAATCGACAGTGGAATCGGGCGGCAGCGCATGGCCGTTTTTTGTAGTGAAATCGATCTGGGTGTCGCTCTGCTGCGCCCCGGAATTGGTGCGCAGCAGTCCGGGCTGGCCGCCGTGGCTCAGAGCATTTGAAGGAACGAGTGTCCCTGTCATATCGTCGTTTACGGCAAAGCGGATATTCGGATTGCCCGAGATCTTCCTCATCGCCTCCAGCGGACCTACCTGCCGCCACGGCAGCCCTACAGACCGCTCGCCATTGATGCCGATTGAATCCACTTGGCCCGCAGTCGGGCCAATGAGTACGGCTGAGCTCAGATCGGGAGTCTTGAGGGGGAGCGCGCCGCCCTCGTTCTTCAGAAGTACGGCGGCATCTTCGCCTGTCTTTTCGATGATCTTTGCATTCGCATCGATATCCTGCTCGGTAATCGAGTGCTTCTGCATTCCGTCCATGTAGCCGAAACAGACAATCTCCCGAAGTACACGGGCTGCGGCACGATTGATCGTGCTTTCGGAAATTGAGCCGTTCCTGAGACCTTCTGCCATCGTGATGTGTTCCGGTTCGAGCCCAGGCGCTACGCCGGTCCCCATTCGCTCCGGAGCCGGCTCTTCGGGCATGTGTGGGCTCAACATCGTGCCGGTGGCAGTACCACCGTCGCCCCCGCTCTGCGCCGCCGCTAACGGATTAGGCGCCGCTTGCAGCCCGAAATAGCGTAGAATGCCGGAATCCGCGGTGCCCGGCATCTCCATATCGAGACCTACGTTGATAAATTCCGCGCTATGATTCGCGCCCCAGTCGGATGTTACAAATCCTGCAAAACCGAGCTCATCGCGCAAGATTTTGGTTAAGGTAGACGCGTTGCCGCAAGCGTATGGTCCGTTTACATGGTTGTACGAGCACATGATGGACGAAACCCTCGCCTTGACTGCTGCGTCAAACGGGGCAATATAGACTTCGTGCAGGGCCTGATCACTCACAAACGTGTTGAGATTGTTTGCATCGTACGCCACAAAGTGCTTGACCTGGGCCATCACATGTTGCGATTGAATTCCATTGATTTCTGCCGCGCCGATTTCTCCGGTCAAGAACGGATCCTCGCCAAACGTGTTGTAGCTGCGCGAAAAAACGAGGTCCCGGTCGATATTCACGAAGGGCTGAAGGGAAACGTCAATTCCCAACACCCGGTCTTCGCGGCCGATCACGACGCCATTGTCCTTTGCGTCCTTCATGCTGAAAGTCGCGGCTACGCCCATCGTTGCCGTTTCGCCCTGTGACGGCTCCCGTGTGAGGACCCCGGGCGGACCGTCGGCAAAGCGCAATCCGGGAATTCCGAGCCGCGGAACACCAGCCAAATAACCAGCCTGTCCCTGATAGACTGCGGGATCCTCGTTGGTGCCCTGGATAAGAGAGATCTTTTCCTCCAGCGTCATCTGGCTCAGCAGCTTCTGCACGCGCCCCTCAATCGCGCTGGACTTCGTATCCGCCGCCTGTGGCGCTGCCGCCTGCAAGCACAGTGCGGCAAATCCAAAAAACAGGGCTTGAGCGATATACTTTGCCATTCCTTTACCCAATTTGCTCATTATTTTCGTTCCTCTCGACATTTACTTTATTATAGATTATTGTTTTTGAGGTGAAAATCCTCGCCTTACACGCTCCGCGAATACTGCGAATAAAGGAGGTAGGCAAGCCAAAACGTCGACCCTTGCGGGCGGTTAACGACTTGTTCAAAATGGCCCCGGAGACGAGAGAAATCCTAACGAATTGTCACGGCCTCGCGATAAATCAAGATGAAGCTGGCCGCGAGGCAAACCGGACTAACTCCGGTGCAGGAATCGAGGCCTGGAGCCGCCAACTGGCAGGTGGAGCGCTTGCGATGGTTATCCTCAACATTAGGAATACCCGATCCTCAGCGCCTTCCATCTGAGACTTTCACCGGCAGGAATTCACCGCCTTAGCAAGGCTGGGAGAAGTCCTTTCTTCGCCTCTGAAAGGACACTAATCGGATGAATCGACGAAAATTTTACACGGAATTTCGCATGGGCGTTGCCCGGCCTTGCAGCGCCGACGATTTTGCCATTACCACCGCAGACCAGCTCTCCAACTCCGCATCGCAAGAAGGTAGCACTGATGAAAATGGGACACACAAATCCCTTGACAAACGCATCCGTTGTGAGAAAGATTATAGATTATCTGTTAAAGCAGGCCTGCCATGTCTACCTTTTGTGCTGAACCTAACGTGCCGTCTTCCTCCTTGACTTTCAATCCCGCACACCTCGATGCCCAGAAGTTGCGTATTCGCCAATTACAGCATACGAAGATTCGCCTCCTTGCCCCTCCCGATTTGCTCACTGAATGCGATCGCGAAAGCCTTTCCTGGCCCCATCGGGCCGCGCGCCTCATCCAGCGCATGTGCGAGGCGGAAACACCTTTCATTCATGCCGACGAGCACATTGTCTTCACGCGCAGAACTCCTTCGGTCCCTCCCATCTTTAGTCCTACACAGTGGGACGAGATCACTAGGGGACGCACGGTGCATGAGTTGGGTCCAATCAGCAATGTCTGCGCTGATTGGGGTCAGGTTCTCTCGCAAGGCTTACTGGAGCGCCGGCGTGTGGCTTTGGAAACTCGCCAACGGCTTGCGGGCGACGTGGAAGCCGAAGAGTTCCTCGATTGCGCCATTGAGACCATTGATGCCGTGCTCGACCTGGCCGCCCGCTACGCGCTTGAGGCGCGTCGAATGGGCAAATTGGATGTTGCAGAGGTTCTGGAGCGCGTGCCTGCGTTGCCTCCGCAGAGCTTCCACGAAGCACTGCAATCGCTTCGCCTGTTGCACTCCGTGGTATGGATGGGCGGACACTACCATGTCGGTCTTGGCAGGCTCGATCAGTACTTGTGGCCCTACCTGGAGCAAGACCTCAGGAGCAAGCGTCTGGACATTGCCGCTGCAGAGGAACTCCTGGCTGAGTTCTTCATCTCTCTGAATAAGGACAGCGACCTTTATCCAGGCGTTCAGCAGGGCGATAACGGGCAGACAGTCATGTTGGGTGGCTGTACCATGGATGGCCATGACGCCGTCAATGAGCTGACGCGAATGGCGATCCGCGTTGCTCTTTACACCAACATGATCGACCCCAAGATTAATCTGCGCATCAACGGAAATACGGATCTCGCACTGTTGACGCTTGCAACTGAGCTCACCCGCAAGGGACTTGGCTTTCCCCAGTACTCCAACGATGATGTGGTGATTCCCGCCCTTATCGCGAATGGCTACGACCCCAAAGACGCGTGGAACTACACGGTGGCCGCGTGCTGGGAGTTCATCCTCCCCGGCAAAGGAATGGAAGTGGTCAATATAGGCGCGGTCTCTATGCCCCTGGCCGCAGATCATGCGATACGGAACGGTCTGCAGGCCGGGGATTCCTTCGAGGGAATCCTGCAGCGAACCGCAAACCACATCCGGGGACAAGCACGCGAAATTGCAGAGAGCTACTCGCATCTGTTGCTGCCGCCGGCTCCGTATTATTCCGTACTGATGGACGGCTGTCTGGAGACAGGGCGGGATCTCTCATGCGGACTCAAATACAACAATTTCGGTATCCATGGAGCTGCCTCTTCCAGCGCCGCGGATGCACTGGCGGCCGTGGAGAAGCTCGTATTTCAGGAAAGCCGGGTGAATGCCGAGGAACTTCTCGCCGCCATGCATGCCAATTTTGTGGGATACAAGGAGTTGCAGGACAAGCTCCTTCAAGATGCGCCCAAGACCGGCAATGATCCGGAGGCAGATGCTTTGTTGGCAACCCTGTTCGACGCTTTCGCAGATGCGTGCGATACGGTTCAGGACAACGGCCGCGGTGGGCGCATCCGTCCCGGTACCGGCTCCGCCATGTACTATGTCTGGCTGACCCGCGGCAAACCTGGAGATCCCTGCGGGACTCCCATTGGCGCCACCGCCGACGGACGTACCCGAGGTGAATTCTTCAGCGCCAATCTAGCGCCCTCGCCCCAGGCCCAGGTCCGTGGTCCGCTCAGCATACTGCAGGCTTTCAGCGGACTAAATTATCGCCGCATCTGTAATGGCGGCCCAATCACCATGGAGCTCTCCGACTCCGTCTTCGCCGATCCCGAAGCATTGAGCAAATGCGCCATGTTGGTAAGTACGTTCGCTAAACTCGGATGCCAGCAGCTACAGCTGAATACGGTGAGTCTGAGCACCCTTCTCGATGCGATGGAGCATCCCGATCAACACCGCAATCTGATTGTGCGGGTTTGGGGATGGAGCGGTTATTTCTGCGAACTGGCGCGTGAATATCAGGAACACATCATCACTCGAAATCTCTACGGAGACTGAACGGAGAGATTAAATGCAGTCGGGAATGATCTTCGATATTCGCGAGTTTACAGTTCACGATGGACCTGGTATTCGCACTACAGTATTCCTCAAGGGGTGTCCATTACGGTGCTCCTGGTGCCACAACCCGGAGGGTATGTCTCCAGCTCCCGAGGTCATTGAGAGCCGGTCCGGCAGACGGAACGTGGGCAAGCTCTTTACCGCCGAGCGGCTTTCAACCATCCTGAACCGTCAAGCTTCCATTCTCAAAGCTTGCGGGGGCGGGGTTACATTCTCGGGCGGAGAACCTTTGACTCAGGCGTCATTTCTGGTCGAGGTGATCGCTCAGCTGAACTCTATTCATGTTCTTCTCGATACCTCCGGCTACGCTTCCGAAGGCGACTTCCGTCAGATGGCCCAACTGTGCAATCTCGTCTTTTTCGATCTGAAAATCATAGACCGGGCCTTGCACGTTCACCATACCGGAGTGGACAATTCGATGATACTGAACAATCTGCGCGTACTGTCGAGCTTGGATGTTCCCTTCGTAATTCGAACACCACTTGTCCCTGGCGTGACGGATACCGAAGAGAATCTTAATGCCATAGCCCAGTATGCGGCTCAGCTGAAAGGTCTGATCCGGGTGGATCTGCTGCCATACAATCGCGCGGCAGGCGGTAAATATGTGGGACTGGGGAAGAAATTCAGCCCTAAGTACGACGAATCCGTGCCTGTCCAGATAAGACTGGGTTGCTTTGAATCCGCCGGTGTGCCAGTACATGTGGCAGGGCGAACTTCTCATTAAGTTGCAGAGGATGCTGGGAAGGTCACTTTTCAGCCTGAAATGTCTGTTGCCTGGAAGACCCGCATGGAACTTTTTACTCCTGGCGGATAGACCTCCTACTTCAGAGGCTCAGGTCTCTGAGGTACACTCCTGTGGAAGAATTCGCTGCTTGAAACAGATCTTTCCTTGCAGCCCAGGATGCTCATGTCATCGTATTGTTTCAGTCGCAATAACCCCTACGATCGCGAAGCAGCGGTCGAATTTGTTCTGCCTCCGCTCATTCCCAGCCGTGAATATATGGCGTCGATCCGCGCCTTTCGCGTTCCCCAGGATGGTCTTGCCCTCTGGTATCTGGGACAGAATGGATTTATCCTGAGGGGCGGCGACGGGCCCTTGATCGGCATCGATCTGTACCTGACCAATAGTTGCGCGCAGACTTTTGCACACCTTCCATTTCGTTTGGACCGCCAGTTGCCTGTCTTCATCGAGCCTGAAGATCTCGAAATCGATATTTTCTACTCAACGCATTCGCATGAAGACCACGCTGATGGAGAGACCATTCGCCGTTTTGCTAGTAATGGCAAAGCGCGCTTTGTCGGACCGTGGGAAGTTGTAGAAAAGTACAGGAGCTGTGGCGTTCACGCGTCGGCCTGTCTGACACTTCATCCCAATCAGACCATTCAGCTCGACCGGCTAACTGAGTTTACCGGCACGTTTGCCTTGCCGACAGACAATACCGACCTCAACCACACGGGCATTCTTATCCGCTTTGCAAACGGAATCACCTTCTACAACACCGGCGACACAGGATATTGCGAACTGCTTGCGTCGCTGCTTCCCCGCAACGTCGATCTCTGTGCAATCTGCATTAACGGAGGGTTTCATAACTTGGACGCCCTACAGGCGGCTCACATCGTCAAGGCGATTCACCCCCGCGTGGCGATTCCATCCCACTACGACATGATGATCAACAATACCGGCGATCCCAACATGCTGCGTACAGCTCTCGACCTGGTGGGGAGCGATGCAGTGTTGCATGTCATGGACTATTATCGGCCGTGGGTATACCGGCGCGTACGCTGATTCATTTTCTGAAAGAAGCCCTCACCGAAAGACGTCGCGTCGCTAGGCACAGTCCTCAAGGGTACGAACAACCGCCCTTGGCAGATCGTCCGGGTGATTAATCTGCACGACGTGAAAACCGGCGGCGCCTGCGCTTGCCATCCCGGATTCGGAATCCTCAAACGCTATCCCTGCGGTGGTGCCCATACGCGCGGCCGCTGTGAGATAAGGTTCCGGCGCCGGCTTCTGTTGGCTGACAGAATCGCCGAAGACTAGAACCTCGAAGCAATCCAAAACCTGCGCACGGAGAAGTACGGGCTCGATGTCGCTGCGTTCGGCAGAGGTAACCAGGGCGAGACGAAACGAGTTCAGGGATTGCAACATGGCAATCGTCTGCGAGGAAATCGGAGGCGATTCAAGACTCCATTCGAGAACCCTCTTCTTCCTCGCTAGAAGATATAGTGAGAAGTCCGGAATCCCGGCTGCGCCCGGATGGAGCCCGATCAATACTTCACGCATTCGTGTTTCGGCAACGCCGCGGCAATGCCGACAATATTCCCACCAGCTCAGGTCAATCGCAAACGGCGAGACGATCTCTATCCACGATCTCCAATGCAGTGGCTCTGTATCCGCGAGTACACCATCGTAGTCAAATGCCAAAACTCGGTTTTCATGGGTCCTGTTCATGCGGTGTGTTCCTCTGACAAACGGATCGTGAAATGAGGTCGAACCCGGCGAGGCTCGGAGTTCTCGCTGGCCAGCCGCACCTCGTCGGTTCACAAAGTTGGCTGCGGACCTCTCCGGGGTATACCAATGGCCAGTCGATACCGACCGCGCTACCCCATCCTCCCTACCGCCATCGGCTTTTCGCCCAGCCGTCGAATGCGAAGTCCGCGATCAGGCCGCGCTTGAAATCGATTGCGGACCACGATGGCGTTGACTGTATGCCACTGGGTATCCCATTCGTGCGTAACCCCTTTGGTCAATAGCCAACGGCTATTGTGCAGAGCTGGCCGGCTCGGGCGTCGCTTTCAGTGGCATCGGTGACTATTCCTTGCAGAATCCGGAAGTAACTCTCGACGCTGGATTGATTATAGATTATCGTTATTCTCATGCAAGCGTTGGTTCTCGAAAACTATAGAGATCTCCGAATGCGCCAGGTTGAAACTCCTGAAATCAGCCCGCTGGATGTGCTCATTGAAGTGAAAGCCTGCGGAATATGCGGAAGCGATGTGCATGGCTACGACGGCAGCACAGGGCGGCGAATACCACCTGTCATCATGGGCCATGAGGCCTCCGGCGTGGTGACGAATGTGGGCGCTCAGGTCGATTCAGTTTGCGTGGGCGACCGCGTGACTTTTGACTCGACAATCTCGTGTGGAAAATGCCGCTTTTGTGCCTCCGGGGATGTGAATCTCTGTGAAAAGCGTCAGGTACTCGGTGTCTCCTGTGCGGATTACCGCCGCCATGGTGCATTAGCCAAATACGTCTGCGTGCCGGCGCACATTGTATACACACTTCCGCCGTCGTTTCCCTTTGAGCATGCCGCGATGGTCGAGGCTGTTTCGGTTGCTGTACATGCGGCGCGGATCACGGGTATCCACGCAGGTGATTCGGCCATTGTCATCGGTGCCGGAATGATCGGTCTGCTTGCCATCCAGGCTTTCCGGGGCTTCGGATGCAGTCAGGTAATAGCGGTCGATCTGGAGGACGGGAAGCTGCGGCTGGCTCGTCAGTTGGGGGCGGATGAGACTTTTTCAGGCTCTGATCCGGATCTCATCGCAAAGCTCCAGGCAGTCACCGGCGGGCAGGGCGCAGATATAGCCGTAGAAGCGGTAGGAGCGCAAGAATCGCTGCTCACAGCCATTCACGGCACGAGACGGGGAGGAACTGTCACGCTTATCGGTAATCTCGCCCCCACGGTGGAGTTGCCTCTGCAGACGGTCGTTACGCGCCAGCTTCGGTTGCTGGGATCCTGTGCTTCGGCCGGTGAGTACAGACAGTGTATTGAACTCATGCAGAGCGGCGCCGTCGTCTTCCTGGCTTCTGATGCAAGCAGTTACATCACGGGTCAGACCCTGCTCGTCGATGGTGGAATCTCTACGGGAGCGACCCGGGCAACGGCGTAAAGCAAACATAGTGGAGAAGATCATTTGTTTTCAATGAGTTGCCTTGCGCCTCGGTGATGCCCATCTCACAGTGTAATCGTTCCATACATCAGACAGGTTCAGGTGCCCAGATCCAATGGGATCACCTGCTCACATCGACCGGAACACGTAGCTGTGCAGGAAAAGACAACTCCTGCTCGTCGAGGTTCAGCCCGTACTGCATGTTCCAATATTGCACGGTTTGCTTCACAAACGCCTGGCGAGCGAGGTTTTTGTCGCGAGTTCGAAGCCCCTCCAGAATTCCAAGGTGCTCCTGAACAGCGGCAAGGCGTTCGCTCAATGCATTTGGATTGTCTGGCCACCGTCCAACAACGGAAAACACGAAGAGCCGGAACGTAATGGCCTCTAGCGCATCGCGCAGATACTCGTTTCCCGCAAGCTCCCAGATTTTGCGATGGAATGCGACATCGCAGTCGTGAAAGTTCTTGACATCCAGGTCGTTCATTCCTTGGCCTGCCATGGCGTTCACAATCGTTGTCAATTCCTTTTCTGCCTCGGGCGTCAAGTTCTCGGCCGCCTTGCCAACGGCTATCGCCTCAAGTGGAATATGAACCTCTTGGATGAGCCGGTAGTCCTCAGGACTCAGCTGAGTAACGTACGTGCCGCGCTGCTGGAACTTGCGCACAAGTCCCTGATGTTCCAGCTCCTGCAGGGCCTCGCGCAGAGTCGGTTGTCCGATCCCAAGCAGCGTAGCCCACTTGAGCTCAACAATCCGGTCCCCGCCGCGCAACGTCCCTGAAATGATGGCCTCGCGGATGGCTTGTGCGGCAGCCTGAGGGGCCGACTGAATCATGAGTGCCCCAGGACTCGATTTCCGTGTGTGGCTATCCATGGCGAAACGCTCCCTCAAATAATCCTGATTTTTATTCTATACGAGATTATCAACCATCTGTACGCCGAAATGCGTTTGGCACGAGGATGTCCCGGGGTTAGTTGAGAGTTGAGCGGCGGTTCAGCTGATTCTGAAAGAACCCGGTTGTCAAACCTTGAAGGGAGAGCCGCCGTGAAGAAAAGCTACCACACTATCCGTAAGCAGGGAAAAGTCAATGAACAGGAACTAGTCGCGTGTCGGGCCAAGCGAGGGCAGTTTCTTCTGCCCATGATGGATTTGATCGAGCAGTGCCAGATGGCCTGGAGCGAGCCGATCGACGTCACTGGGCGGGCGACCATCCAGGCAGTTTTGCAACTGTCTGCGATGCAGGCCGCGGGAGACCCGCTGCAACAGGGCAAACGCCCGGCTCAGAAATGTTCTTCTATGACCGTCAGTCCGGTCAGGCATTTCTGAGCGACCACAAGTTGGAAGCAGAGGGGACGCGCTTGCGCAGCAATGGCCCGCGCAGCCGGGAGGTCGAGGTACCCGCCTATGCGGCCACGCAGAACAGCCCAGCGATGAGCGCGCGGATTGTGGAGGCTCTGATGCGCGGGGTCTCGACAAGCAACTACAGGGAAGTCACTCCGGAGACGGCCGAAATCGCGGGCGTTTCGCGGTCGGCGGTAGGCCGGGCGGCCATCGAAGCCTCGGAGGCCGAGGTGAAAGCGCTTCTCAGCCGGCGCTTCGATGAACTGCAACTGCTGGTCATTTAAATGGATAGGCTGACCTTCGGCGACTACACAATGATCGGCGCGGTGGGCGTGGACAGGGAGGGCATTCAGCATGTGCTCAGTACCCGCGAAGCCGCACTGAGAACCCCACGGAGATTATCGAACTGCTGGAAGACATCATAGCGCGAGGCGTCGATGCGAAACGCCAGATGCTATTCGTCATCGACGGCTCGAAGGCGCTCAGAGCAGCCATCAACGCCGTTTTCGGCGCTCATCAGCCGGTGCAAAGCTGCCGTGCCTATAAGCTGCGCAACGTGCTCGACTATCTGCCCAAAGAGCAGCGGGCACAGGCCAAGAGCTTGCTACGCGCGTCCTGGTAGCTGGAAGCCGACAAAGGCATCGCGCGCATCAAGAAGCTGCCGCATGGCTGGACCAGCTATATCCCTCGGCGGCGGCCAGCCTTGTGGAAGGTCTGGCAGAGTGCTCTACCATCAACCGACTGGGTGTGCCGTCCTCGCTCTGCTCTGCATGGCGACCACCAACATCATCGAGAGTCCGCACGCCGGAATACGCATTCAAACCCGCTGAGTGACTCACTGGCAGGACGACAAGATGGTGCGGCGATGGATGGTTCCGGCCTTTATCAGGACCGAGAAGAAGATCAATCGCATAATGTGGCATCGCGATCTCCGGGTCTTGGAAGCAATCTTCAACCCCTCTGCGATCGTCAGCCAGAAAGCTGTGTGTGACATCAACCAGCCGCCGCGCGCTCGCCAGCTTCAACTACGCGCGCGACATGCTCCTTCTATAATGAAACTCATGTTTCCGCGGGCGAGATTAATTGCTGCAACGCTCATGTTATTCGCGACCGGTATGTGCGGCGCACAAACACAGGTCGATACCAAGGCCGAGCTTGCAGCGCACCTGCAGAAAGCTCAGAGCTATCTCCAGCAAAAGCGGCCGGACCTCGCAATCCCCGAGCTCGAAGCCGCGGTGCAACTCGCTCCTCACGAAGTTGAAATCCAAGGAAACCTCGGGGTGTTGCTCTTTTTCTCAGGTAAGCAGGCCGAAGCCATTCCTCACTTGCGCTTTGCCGTTGAAAGGCAGCCAGACCTTGCCAAGATTCAGGGAATTTTAGGAATCGCAGAGCTACACACTGAATATCCTGTAGATGGACGCAAAGATCTCGAAGCAGCTTTTCCGCGCATTGACGATCCTCTATTCAAGGTGCAGGCCGGCCTTGAGCTGGTGGGCGCATATACCCAGGTAAGCGACCTTGAGCCAGCCGCAGCCACGCTTGCGCAGCTGAAAGAGACCGCCCCCGACAATCCTGAGGTGCTTTACGCCTCCTATCGCACCTACGCCGATCTTTCAGGCGAATCCATGATCGCGCTCTCGCTGGCTGCGCCAGAATCTGCGCAGATGCACCAGCTGCTGGCGCACGAAGAAACCAAGGAAGGAAATACCAACGGAGCCATCGCGCAATATCGCAAGGCGATCGAAATCAATCCTCACCTGCCCAGCGTCCATTTTGAACTGGCTCAGTTGTTGAGCACTTCGCAGGCCCCCGCGATCAAGAAGCAGTCCGAGCAGGAGTATCTCGCGGCGCTCAAAGACAATCCCCGCGACGAAAAGTCGGTATGTGCGCTCGCCGAAATAGCAAGGACGAAGGGTAACGAGAGTGAAGCTCTAAAGAGGTACACCACCGCAATTGAGTTGCAACCCGACGATGCCAATGCAAAGTTGGGATTGGCGAAGGTGCTGCTCGAAATGAATAAGCCCGACCAGGCTCTGCCACTGCTCGAAGCTTCGGCTCAACTGGAGCCCACCAACGCAACCGCGCACTACCGCCTGGCAACGCTCTACAAGAAACTGGGGCGAACCGAGGATGCAAAGCGCGAGGTTGAGTTTTATCAGAAATACAAAGAGATGAAAGAGAAGCTCCGCGTTGTGTATAAGGATCTGCTGATACAGCCGGATGCCATTCGTTCGGATGAGAATCCTGAGAAGTAATGGCCGCGGACGGCGCGAGGGTTACTACGGAATGATTGGTCGCAGTCGAATCTTAAGAGTCCTGCTCGTGATCCTGCTTCTGCATTCCCTGAAACCGGTTCTGGGGCAAATGGGGACGCCGACGCCGTTGTCTCCCGAGGAACGAAAGAAGGCTGAGGCGGAGCGCGCCGCCACGGGCCCGATCGAGAACTATCCGCAACTGGTAGATATAACCAGCTCTACGGGAATCCGTTTCGACCATAAGTCGGACCCCGAGGCGCGGTTTATCGCTGAGTCGATGAGCGGCGGCGTCGCTCTGATCGATTATGACGGCGATGGCTGGCCGGATATCTATCTGACGAATGCGCAGAGCGTAGACATGGCGCAGCATGGCATCAAGTCGCGCAGCGCGCTCTACCACAACAATCACGATGGCTCCTTTACCGATGTTACGGACAAAGCTGGGGTAGGTTATCCCTGCTGGGCGATGGGCGTGGCAGTTGGTGACTATAACAACGACGGCCGACCCGACTTACTCGTAACCTGTCTTAATGGCGTAGTGCTCTATCGCAACAACGGCGATGGGACGTTCACCGATGTGACCAAAGAGGCCGGCCTGGCCGGAGACACCGGCTGGGCTTCTGGCGCTGCGTTCGGCGACTATGACAATGACGGATTCGCCGATCTCTTTGTTTCGCACTACGTCGATTTTCATCTCGACAATCTGCCCGGGTTCGGCGCCACCAAGGCCTGCAAGTATCTCGGCCTCGTAGTGCAATGCGGCCCGCGGGGGATCAAGGGCCTGCCAGACAAGCTCTACCACAACAACGGCGACGGCGAGTTTACCGAGGTATCAAAGCAAGCCGGAGTGGGTGACGCGGAGGGGCGCTACGGACTCACGTCAATTTGGTCAGACTTCAATAATGATAGAAGGCTCGATTTGTTTGTAACCAACGACGGCGAAGCAAACTACCTCTACCAGGGAGATGGCGCGGGCAGGTTTGAAGATACTGCGTTGATGGCGGGCGTGGCCGCAAACGAAGATGGAGTTGAACAAGCCAACATGGGCCTCGCGTTCGGCGACTATATGCACTCCGGCCGTTTGTCGCTGGCGATTTCGCATTTCGACATCGAGTACACGGCTCTCTACACCAACGATGGCGGAATGAATTTCACCGATAACTCAATCGCTTCGGGAATAGCGCGCAGCACGCAGGGATACGTGGGGTGGGGCAATGCATTCGTCGATTTCGCCAATAGCGGATGGCAGGACTATTTCCAGGTAGACGGCCACGTCTATCCGCAGGTGGACGAAGCGCACGCCGCCACGCGATACCTTGAGCCGGCCGTGCTGCTTGTGAATCAGCATGACGGCACGTTCAAGAATGTGAGCCGCCGGGTTGGACCTGCCATCCAAACACCACGAGTAAGCCGCGGCCTCGCCATTGCCGATTTATTTAATGACGGGCGTCTTGAAGCAGTGATTGAGAACCTCGTGGGAGAGCCGACGATTCTGCGTCCCGAACACGGCCCTGCGAATCACTGGGTCAGCTTTTCGCTCCAAGGATCCGCATGCAACCGTCTCGCCTTGAATGCCCATATCACAGTGACTGCGGGTGACTTAGCTCAAACGAATCAGGTCATCAGTGGAGGCAGTTATCTTTCACAAAGCGATCTTCGACTGCACTTTGGCTTGGGGAGTCATGACTCAATTGACCGGGTCGAAGTCATCTGGCCCAACGGCAATAAAGAGATTCTGGCCCATCTGGCCGCTGACAGATTTTATATCGTTCGCGAAGGGCAGGGCATCGTAGAGACGCGATTGCCAGCGCATTCCGCGAAACTGCCTTAGACCAACGACGATGCAAAAGCGCAGGACGCGATCCAGAAAGTGAAAAGAGAAATGCTGGAGAGAAGGCTCAATAAATCGAGACGCATAATGAGGCTGACTGGTCTTGCAGCCGCGTTGGCATTGGTCGCAGTCGGCGCGCAGTGCGTTGCTGCCGCACAAAGCGCAGATACCCGGACGTGAGAGCATGGCACGAATCACGCTCGTTTTCCCATTTCGCGGAGATCCGTACAGGAGGTAACCGCGACGGAAGGGCAGCCGAAGTTCACGAAACTAAGGGTCTCGCGCAAAGAAAGATTCGTAGTCGTTGCGGATGAGCTTTTCGATCATCGGATCCAGAACGAGGTCGTTCCAGTTCGAACCCTTCACGCTTTTGAAACTCCCGCCAATGCTGAAAAGCGTTCGTCCTGCCGGACTGAGGACTCTCACACCAACTCCATAACTAAGGCCACCTCATCCTGGCGGCAAATCACAATCTCATTCCAGTGGGTGGCGTCGCCCTAGAGCATTTCTCATTTAGCTATATACCTTTGAAGCACAGCCTGAACCATGCTTGGGCGTTGGCGGGTGAGATTTGAGGAAGGGCTTGAGCGATGGCCTGATCGAGAGCTTCGACGGAGCGGGTTTTTGCTTGGCGGAGTATCTGTTTGAGTTTGGACCACGCCTTCTCGATGGGGTTCAGGTCCGGTGAATACGGCGGCAGGTAAAGTAACTCGGCCTGGCAGCCTTCGATGCGCTCACGCACGCCTTCGACCTTGTGGGAACTGAGATTGTCCATGATCACCACGTCGCCCGGCCGCAAGGCGGGACATAGAACCTCATCCAAATAGGCGAGGAAGATTTCCCGGTCTGTGGCCGCCTCCACGGTCATGGCGGCGATGACGCCGCGGGTGCTCATCGCGCCTAAGATGGTGAGGATTCTCCAGTCACCCTCCGGCGCGCTTTCATGCACTCTTGCCCCACCCGCGGCGCGAGCGTACAACCGCGTCATGCGCGTGGTGACGCCACTTTCATCGAGGAAAATCAGCTTCTCCGGCGGGATGGTGCCGAGTCGCGCGACGAACTCTTCGCGGCGCCGGCGGTTTTGCTCCGTATCGCGCTCCGTGGCGTGGAGTGACTTTTTTTCAGTCTCAGCCCCATCCGCTTCAGCGCTCGGGCGACCTGGGCGCGGCTGATCGTGAGCCCACGTTCCTGGTCCAACTTCTCCCGCAATTGCTCCAGCGTGAGGTCGGGAACGGCAAGCAGCCAGCGCCGCAATTGCTCGCGCGGCTCATCCAACAGCTTGCGCGGCCTACCGCGCTGCTGCTCTACCCGCTCCATTTGACCGTTACGCTGAAACTGGCAGCGCAGCTTCTTGCCGTATGGCAGACTTACCATGAAACGCTTGGCCAGTTCCTCCAGCGTTCCTTCGCCACGTTCGTAGGCGGACAAAAACCTCCGCCGAAGGTCATCTGAAACGCGCCCTCCTGAATCAGCCGTCGCAGCTTCCAGTCGCTTATCGACAGATAGGCGGCGGCTTCCTTGGTCCGAACAAGACGCCGTTGTAGTGTCGCTGTTGCTGTCATAATGACTCCTCGCTATGAGTTCTCGCGTCCGCTCCAAGAAGGGAGCGAACGTATCGTGGGACGGAACGCTGACTCGGTCAAATCAAGGCAGATCCGTGCGGTGGCACGATGAATGAACTTGTCTTCGAGGAAGGAATGCGATGTGGCGGCCGTGATTAGGTGACTGAGACACCATCCGGACGAAGAGCAGAAGCTAGGCTCAATCTCGGAAGCGTCCCGCAGATGACGGTCAGCAGCGAAACCCAAGCTTTTCGAGTTTGGGCATAGTTTGGGCATAGTCGAAGGCTCTCGGCCATGTCGTCTTTTTTCGCTGCTTTTCTAAATAGCAGATAACGTGGATGTTATCTGGTGCCGGGAGGGGGGGTCGAACCCCCATGACCGCAAGGGTCGGCGGATTTTGAGTCCGCTGCGTCTGCCAGTTCCGCCATCCCGGCGCATCTCATCCAGGCGCCAATTCTATCTGCCTCTAGTCCATTCGTTCAGTCAAGCCCTGTTGGCAAAGACACTTACCATAACCTTGGCTTCCCGAGCCAGATGGGAATCACGCACCTGCCTCTTGAATTGTAGCGCGGCTCATGCGTGGCACAACAGAGCACGCCCCTTGACGTTTTAAGCCGGACTTTCCCCAGGACGGGCCTGGTTATCCAGCTACCAAAGCCCAATCCGCTCAGGAGACGTGGCGCTTTGGAAAATCAGGCAGCAAGCCATGCGAGTTCACCGCATCGCGATTTACCCCGACGCCACCATCGAACCTGCGGAAAAGTGATCCCCAGACTGCGGAAAGCTTTCTTTACAGTCGTGCGACAATGAAGGTGATCGCGATGACAAATGCCCCTTCCGCATCCGCGCCCGAGCCGGCAACGGTTACCCCTGAATTGCTGGCGCAACACAGCATCACCCCCGACGAATACGACCGCATTTTAGCCGCGCTTGGCCGCACGCCATCTCTTACTGAGCTGGGCATTTACAGCGTCATGTGGTCAGAACACTGCTCCTACAAGTCCAGCCGCGTCCATCTCAAGCGCCTGCCCACGAAAAGCGATCGCGTTGTCCAGGGACCCGGCGAAAACGCCGGCATCATCGACGTCGGCGATGGCTGGGCCTGCGCCTTCAAGATCGAGTCGCACAACCACCCCAGCTACATCGAGCCTTACCAGGGCGCGGCAACCGGCGTCGGCGGCATCCTGCGCGACATCTTCACCATGGGCGCGCGGCCGCTGGCTGTGATGGATTCGCTGCGCTTCGGCCCGATCTCTGGCGAAGACGTTTCGAAAGATTCAATCCAAGACGCTAAAGAGCGCCAGCTCCTCGTCCACAAGAACCACTCCATCCTGGAGGGCGTCGTGGGCGGCATCGCCGGCTACGGCAACTGCTTCGGCGTGCCCAACCTGGGCGGAGAAACCAAGTTCGAGCCCTGCTACTCCGGCAACCCCCTCGTGAACGCATTCGCGCTCGGCCTGGTCCGCAAAAACGAAATCTTCTATGCCAAGGCCAGCGGCACAGGCAACCCGGTCATCTATGTAGGCGCCAAGACCGGCCGCGACGGCATCCACGGCGCAACCATGGCCAGCGAGGAGTTCCACGAGGGCACCGAGGCCAAGCGTCCCAACGTCCAGGTCGGCGACCCCTTCATGGAAAAGCTCCTCCTCGAGGCCTGTCTCGAAGCCATGCAGACCGGAGCTATCGTCGGCATCCAGGACATGGGCGCCGCCGGCCTCACCTGTTCCACCTGCGAGATGGGCGCGCGCGGCGGCGTGGGCCTCGACGTTGAGCTCGACCTTGTGCCCCAGCGCGAAACCGGCATGACCGCCTACGAGATCATGCTCTCCGAGAGTCAGGAGCGCATGCTGCTCGTCGCCGAGAAGGGCCGCGAAGGCGAGGTCCTGAACGTCTTTTCAAAATGGGGTCTCGACGCTCAAATCATCGGCACAGTTCAGCCCGAGCCGCGTCTCCGCATCCGCCATCACGGCCAGCTCGTCGCCGACATTCCCAATCAATCTCTGACCGACGATGCGCCGCTTTACCATCGTCCCGTCGGCGTCTGGAAAGCTCCCGTTCTACTCGATCCTCCCGACTTCATCGAAGCCGAACTCGAATCCCAACGCGATTTCGCCGCGGATCTCAAACAACTCCTGGCCTCCTCCAATGTCTGCTCCAAGCGCTGGATTCACGAGCAGTACGACTCCATGGTGCAAACCAACACCGTCATCGGCCCCGGCGGCGAAGCCGGCGTGATGAGAATTAAGGGAACAGGGATCAGGGATCAGGGATCAGGGACTGAGGAACTAGGGACTAGGGACTCCGGGGCCGAAGCCGATCCCACGGCACCGCGTCCCGAGCGAGGCCTGGCCATGGCGCTCGACGGCAATGGCCGCTGGTGCTGGCTCGACCCTAAGCTCGGCGCCATGCACGCCGTGGCAGAGTGCGCACGCAAAGTCGCCTCTTCCGGAGCCGTCCCGGTCGCCGCCACCAACTGCCTCAACTTCGGCAATCCTGAGAAGCCCGAGATCATGGCCCAGCTTTCGGCCGCCATCGACGGCATCGCAGAAGCCTGCACGGCCCTCGGTACGCCCATCACCGGCGGCAACGTGTCTCTTTACAATGAAACGCGCGGGGAAGGCATCTATCCCACGCCCGTGCTCGGCATCGTCGGCATCCTCGACGACGTAACCATCGCCGTCCCCGCTCACTTCCAGCGCGCCGGCGACGCCATTGTCCTGCTTTGGCCGGTGCCGCGCGATCAGGCTCCCGACCCGGATCTGGCTGTGCCCATCAAGCGGTTGCCCATGAGCCAGATTCCGCTTCCCGCACTTGAGGATTCATCCACTCCCCGCGAAGAACCGGATGCGTCCGACGCCGACGCTGCCGGCAATCTCGCCAGCTTCGGCTCCTCTGAATACGCCAAGGTTGTCCTCGGCGGCATCTGGGGCCAGCCGCCGCCTCTCGATCTCGACGCTGAAGCCCGCCTCCACAAACTGCTTGTGCTCTTCGCCGAACGCGGCCTGGTTCGCTCTGCGCGCGACCTCTCTGATGGCGGCATCGCAGTAGCTCTCGCCCAGGCGGCCTTCCCGCTCTCCATCGGAGCCACTGTCGAACAGGATTGTTCGCTCCTTGCCCACCCGCTCTTCGGCCTGTTTGCCGAACCCGCCTCCACCATGCTGCTCACGGCCGCGCCCGGCGATTTCGACGAAATCGAAAACCTTGCATCGAAGCACGGCTTTCTCGCTGCGCGCATCGGCGCCACCGGCGGCACGCGTCTCGAAATCTCCGTTGACCGCGAAACGCTCCTCTCCGCGCCCATCGCCGACCTGCGCAAGACCTGGTCCTCGTCCCTCGAAGCCAACATTCATGAAGAGGTCACAGCATGAGCCGGCTGCTTTTTCAGGGTGTCTCAGGCATCGCCGACGAGTCTTCCTCTCTCCGCACCTCCGGCCTGATCCATGATCCTTGTTCCCTGTTCCCTGTCTCTGACAAGCTTCGAGAGGAATGCGGCGTCGTCGCCATTCACGGCCACGCCAACGCTGCCCGCCAGGCCTATCTCGGCCTTTACGCTCTCCAGCATCGCGGCCAGGAGTCGGCTGGCATCGCCACCGCCGACGGCTCGCATCTGGCCAACATCAAGGGCATGGGCCTGGTCTCTGAGATCTTCACTGACGACGTGCTACGCAAGCTGCCCGGCCCCATGGCCATCGGCCACACGCGCTACTCCACTACCGGCGACTCGGCCCTGCTCAACGCCCAGCCCATTCGCGTTGAATCCACCAAGGGGCTTATCGCCATCGCGCACAACGGCAACCTGGTGAACCTTGGCAATATCCGCGCGCGCCTCGAACGCGCCGGCGCATACTTCCAGACCACATCTGACTCCGAGATCATCGTCCAGCTCATCGCGCACTCGCAGGCTTCCACGCTGGTCGACGCCATCGCCGACTCGCTCGCCCAGGTTGAAGGCGCATTCTCCATCGTCATGCTGACCCGCGACCGCATCTTCGCCGCCCGCGATCCTCGCGGCTTCCGCCCGCTCTCCATCGGCCGCATGCGCAACCATGGCGCGCCCGACACCATCGTCTTCGCTTCTGAATCCTGCGCTTTCGATCTGCTCCGCGCCGAATACCTCCGCGACGTACTTCCCGGAGAACTCGTCATGGTCACCGGCGACGGCATGACCAGCCGCCAGTACTCCACCGGTGTGCCGCAGTCGAGCTGCATCTTCGAGCACGTCTATTTTGCGCGGCCCGATTCGCGCATCTTCGGCCGCTGGGTGCAGGAGTCGCGCGACCAGATGGGCCGCCAGCTCGCGCGCGAATCCCACGTTCCCGCCGACGTCGTCGTCCCTGTTCCCGATTCCGGCGTCACCGCAGCCCTTGGATATGCGGAACAAGCGGGCTTGCCGTTCCGCTTCGGCCTCATCCGCAACCACTACGTCGGCCGCACCTTCATTGAGCCTGAGCAGCGTGTCCGCGATTTCGGCGTCCGACTCAAGCTCAACCCGGTCCGCAATCTTCTCGAGGGCAAGCGCGTCATCCTCATCGACGACTCCATCATCCGCGGCACCACCTCGCGCAAAATCGTGCGCATGGTGCGCGGCGCCGGCGCAACCGAGGTGCATCTCCGCATCAGTTGCCCGCCCACCATCTCGCCCTGCTTCTACGGCGTTGACACCCCCAGCAAGCGCGACCTCATTGCCGCCAACAACTCCGTCGAGGAGATTCGCCGATTCATCGGGGCCGATTCACTTGCTTATCTTTCCCTGGACGGGTTGTTGAACTCAGTCCAGGACGAGAAAGACACGGGCTACTGCACCGCCTGCTACACCGGCCAGTATCCAACTCAGTGGGTCGACGTGGAAGACATTTTGCCGGCAGCAGCAGCAATTTAGCGCCCGCCGCCATCGCCTCACACCGTTTCCTGCGCCAGGTTTGCGGGCGTGACCACCGGCCGCCGCGCCAGATTCCGCGTCAACGCAAACATGGCGGCGGCCGCAAGCAGTGATGGAAGCACCAATCCCCTCAGCCCGGCCTGATAGCTTCCCGTGTAGTCCTTCATCACGCCCATCCAGTACGGCCCCACAAAACCCGAGAACATGGTGATGGTATTCATTGCCGCAAGACCCGCCGCAGCCGCGCGGCCGGCAAGAAACTGCATCGGAACCGCATTCGCCGGTCCCAGCATCGCCGTAAATGAGACGTAAGTCGCCGCCAGCGCAACTACTACGAGCCACGGCGCACTCGCAAAACTTGCTGTCAGAAAACCGGCAGCCATCACCAGGCACGGAACAATGCAATGCAGCGAGCGCTCGCGCCTGCGATCGGAGTGCGCGCTGTTCAAGAGCATTGCCGCAGCGCCCGCCAATCCAAAACACGCCACAAGGTAGCCGACATGCGTCGTGCTCCAGCCGGTCGCCCCCTGCAAAATTGCGGGCGCAGAAAAGCCGTAGGCGTAATTGGCCGTAAGCGCGCAGAAAAAGTATGCGCCGATCGTCCACACCTTGGGCGAAAGCAGCGCCTGCGCCACGCCGGCGCTGTGTCCCAGGTGCGCCTTTTCGCTGTCAGCCTTCAGCTTGCGCTCGAGCCATGCCTTCTCTTCCGCCGTCAGCCATGCCGCTTTCGAGGGATTGTCCGGCAGCATCTTCCAGATCACCAGACTGAACGCCGCCGCAGGCAATCCCTCCAGCAGAAAAAGCCATTGCCAGCCTGAAAGCCCCAGCTTTCCGCCCAGCCCCAGCAGCCATCCGGCCACCACACCCATCGCAACTGAGCTCAGCGGCAGAGCAATATAGAACCGGCTCACCGCCCGCGCGCGCATCTCAAGGGGGAACCACAACGTAAGGTAATAAATCACGCCGGGATAGAAGCCGGCCTCGGCCATGCCCAGCAGAAACCGCAGCACATTGAACTCGAGCGGCGTCCGCACAAACATCATCGCCGCCGCCAGCAATCCCCAGGTCAGCATGATGCGCGTCAGCCAGCCTCTGGCTCCGAACCGCAGCAACAGCAGGTTCGACGGCACCTCGCACAGTGCATACCCGATAAAGAAAAGCCCCGCGCCAAAGCCGTACACCGACGCGCTGAAGTGCAGATCGCGGTTCATTTGCAGAGAGGCAAAGCTGATGTTGATGCGGTCCATGTAGGCCAGCCCATAGCCCACGCCGATCACCGGAAGCAGCCGCAGGCCGACCTTCCGCTGCGCCGATTCGCCAACCCGGCTGAGCCGCGCCTCTTCATCAGCCGGCCCTGCCGTCGTCGCATACACGTCTTGCGTGGAATCGCCTGTCATCGGCGCTTACCTCGTGCGGAACTCAATTTTCATCATGAAAAATCGGGGAATAAAGAAGGAAAAGCCGTGAGCCCAATATACTACAGCCGGCGCATGACCCATTTGCGCGAGGGCATCATCAAAATCCCGGGAACAAAATCACGGGCGCGTACGCACTCAAAAATGCGAATCCTCCCAGAGCCCGATTCAGCAGGCAATGGAGAATCCGGAGCTTCCACCCCGGCCTTTCAAATCAACCCGCACTGTTCGCACGTCCGCGAATCAGACTGATCCCTGATCCCTGTTCCCTGATCCCTGATCCCTGATCCCTGTTCCCTGTTCCCTGATCCCTGTTCCCTGATCCCTGTTCCCTGTTCCCTGTTCCCTGTTCCCTGTTTCTAATAGATCCTGAACTCCCCGCTCGCATGCATCATGCTCATCAGGTAAAGCAGCCCGTCATAGTAACGCTGCTCGCCGCTCGGTACCGGCAGGTTCCACAGCGCATCCACAAAGGCCTTGGCATTCGGTCCATCGGTCGCTGCCAGGCTGCCCACTGCCGTCGTCGATACCATGCCAATCGAGTGCTGGTCCGACAGCGGCTGGCCATCGAGCGTGTAGCGGACGGCGAACTTGTCGATGCCCTGCCCCATCAGGAACTTCTGCACCTTGTCGCTAAGCACCGTCTCCTCAGCGTCCTTGCGCCACCACGAGTAGTCCACGCTCCAGTTGCTCACGCTGCGCCACGAGTCGTACTCGAACACCATCGGCTTTCCATCCCACCCCATCGCCGGCGTACCGTCAATGTTGCTCCGATCCGGCGTCAGTCCCGTCTCCGGCCCCGTCACTCTCGCGAAAAAGTCCCGGCTCACGTCCGCCGCCTTCGCCCAGAATGCCCGGTCCTCCTCCGGTCCCCAGCGCGACCATAGCTCGTAAAACGCCGGAAGATGATACGACGCATCCGTCGTGCCCCCCGGCACGTTGGGGACGAATTTAATCATGTTGTGGTCTTCGTCCACCATCGGCCCGATCGTCTCTTTCTGAGGTCCGCGCGGAAACCGGAACCGCATCGCCGGTCTTCCGCTCGCCTTCGCTTCCTCCTCCATGCGCCGGTTGTTCGGGCTCGGCCACGGATGGTCCGGCTGCACAAATGGCGGGTCCCCGGGATGAATCCTGAACGGACCCTCGCCGCTCAGCACCGGATGATGCCGCATAGTGTGCAGGAGCTTGTCGGCCTCGGCCTGATAGTTGTAAATTCCCTTGCCGTTCCCCCACCGGTGCGCGGCAAAGTAGAGCGCCATCGCAAAGTACTCTTCCCCGTCCGGCGCCGGCCCGGTCGCGCGCGGGGTCCCATCCGTATTCATCGACCACGCAAAGTAACCCACCGAGGGATTCCTGGGATCGGTGATCAACATGTAGGTGTTCGCCCAGTTCCACAGCGCATCGAACTCGCGCTTCTTGTTCAACTGGACCGCGATCATCATCCCGTAGCTCATGCCCTCGGTGCGCGCATCGTTATTCGCCCAGTCGGTCATGTAGGCCAGCGTTCCGTTCTCATTCGCTCCCGTCTCAAAGTAGATGCGCTCTTCCTGCCCGTCACCGTGAAAGAGCTGCTGGAACGCCTTCTCGATCTTCGCCTTCGTCTCCTCCGGCGTGTGCCCGGCCTCGGCAAACAGGTCGCGGTAGTGCCCCGTCTTGAATGCTCCATCGCCGTCGCCGGGGTACCGTTTGATGTCGCCCAGCGGCGCATTCACGTGCGCAGGCGGCATCGAAAAGCCGGCTGCCATCACCACCCGCGTCGCCGTGAGTTCCGAGCTCCAGTCTCCCGATTGGGTCCCCAGCGTAAACGCGATCGAACTCCCGTCCTCCGACACCGTCCCGCGATAAATCAGCATGTACTGTGTTCCCTGGTAGTCAGTGTTCAGCCCGAACGTGATGTTGTTGCCGTCAATCTTTCCGTCGTGGATCTCCGCCGGCGTCGTCGGCAATCCCTCCACACTCCCCGTCAGCGCATTCCCATCTACGACAAAGTGAAACGTGAGCGCCACACTGGATCCCTCGAAGTCGAAGGAACCCCTCCAGTTACCGTTCACGTCCGCGGCCCATGCAGCCGGCAGCGCCGCCACCAGAACAACTAGTCCCGCAAATTGAAGCAGTTTCTTCATCCGTCCTCCAAAACTTTCTGAGTCTACCATCCACCGCTCAATACACGCCCGGAATCAGCCGCTTCGTCGTCTTGGCGTACTCCTCGTACTCCGCTCCGAACGCGCTCCTCAAAGCGATCTCCTCCACATGAATGCGGTAGAGCACCGCCGCCGTCGGCAGCAGAATCATCACTGCCAATGAACCCCAGTTGTGGCTCCAGACTCCAACCGCCAGAAATATGAGCTCCATCCCCAGGTACGATGGATGCCGCACCCAACTGTACAGCCCGCTGCGTTGCAGCGTCTGGGTCGATCGGATCGCCACATTCGCGCTGAAGGCCTTGCCCAGCGTCGCAATCGCGACAATGCGAACCACCAGCCCGGCTGCGACCAGTACCAGCGCCACGATGCGCAGCGTGTGATGGCTGAACGGCATCTCCAAGCCCGACGCTGCCGCCCATCCGGCCGCAAAAAACGAGAACACAATCGCCGCCCAGATCAACCACTGCGAGCCGCGGTCGTGCAACGTACCGTGGCTCCGCCGCGTTCGCGTTGCAATCGCGATTACGATCTCAAGTCCCAACCATCCCCAAAGCAGGACTCCCCACGTCCAGCCCAGAATCATCCGCGCCGCCCTCCAACGCCTCCCCGCAGTATACGCACGCGGCTATCCGCACGTTCCGCGCGCCGCACCTGTGAAATACTGAACCTGTCTCTGCTGCCTCGGCGGCAATTCCCCTTATGCCCAGCGCGCCCAATCCGGATTTCCTGCGCCGCGCGATCGCGCTCGCCACGCAAAACGTAGTCTCCGGCGCCGGCGGCCCGTTCGCAGCGGTCATCGTGCGCAATGGCGAAATCGTCGGCGAGGGCGTGAATACCGTCACCGCAACCAACGACCCCACTGCCCACGGCGAAGTAAACGCCATTCGCGCCGCCGCCAAAGCCCTGGGTACATTCAGACTGGCCGGCTGCGAACTCTACACCAGTTGCGAGCCCTGCCCCA
>Ga0326727_10003093_pt1 | contig 54398 bp, 47 predicted proteins | sample MB2enrmetagenome_FD_207643 | JGI IMG/M metagenome (GOLD analysis project Ga0326727, IMG submission 207643) | Lab enriched peat soil microbial communities from McLean, Ithaca, NY, United States - MB29MY | ecosystem: Environmental > Terrestrial > Soil > Wetlands > Peat | place: USA: New York...
GGTATGGCTTCCGGCACGACGGTTGTTAGCGGAGGCATCGAGACTGTTAGTTCCGGCGGTACGGCAAGCGGTACAAAGCTTAGCTCCGGCGCTATCGAGGTTGTATCCTCCGGTGGTACAGCGACCGGGGCGACTGTAAGCACTGGCGGGTACTTGGTTGTTCTGCAGGGCGGAACGGCAACCGGGACGACGGGAACCGTCACTTCTACCGGCGTGGTGCTGGTGAACCCGACGACGATCTCGTCTTCGACGACAATGACGAGCGTAACAGTAAGTGCCGGTGGTACGGAATATGTGCTCTCGGGAGGCACCGCCACCAGCAACACGGTGAGCAGCGGCGCCACGCAGAACGTATACTCCGGCGGTACGGCGAGCAGTACCACGGTGAACAGCGGTGGCGTACAGTCGGATTACGGCTCGGCGGTGTCGACCACGGTGAGCAGCGGCGGCTCCGCGGTGGTGTATTCTGGCGGCAAGGCCAGCGGCACCACGGTGAGCAACAGTGGCAGTGCCACGGTGGCTTCCGGTGGTACGGATTCCGGCACGGTGGTCAGCAGCGGTGGCGCGGAGCTTGTCTCGGCCGGCGGCACGGCGAGCAGTACCACGGTGGACAGCGGTGGCGTGCAGTCGGATTACGGCTCGGCGGTGTCGACGACCGTGAGCAGCGGCGCCACGCAGAACGTATACTCCGGTGGCACGGCCAGTGTTACAAGCGTGGGGGCCGGAGGCACGCAGAACGTTAGTGGCAAGACAGTTAGCACCGTTGTCAGCGCTAACGGCAGCGAGGCTGTGTATTCCGGTGGCACGGCGAGCGTCACCTCGGTAAGCAGCGGCGGCGTGCTGGTTGCCTATTCGGGTGGTGCGGAATCCAGCACTGTTGTGAGCACTGGCGGCATGGAGTTTGTGCTTGCCGGCGCTACGGCGAGCGGTACGGCGGTACTGTCGGGCGGGTTTGAAGCCGTTTATGGTACGGCCACTTCCGCGACCGTCAGTAGTGGCGGCAATCAGGTCGTGTATTCTGGGGGTATGGCTTCCGGCACGACGGTTGTTAGCGGAGGCATCGAGACTGTTAGTTCCGGCGGTACGGCAAGCGGTACAAAGCTTAGCTCCGGCGCTATCGAGGTTGTATCCGGGGGTACAGCAAGCGGGACAACAGTGAGCACCGGCGGCTATCTGGTTGTTCTGCAAGGCGCGACCGTCAGTGGAACGGTTTCAAGCGGCGGTAGCGTTGTTTCTACCGGCGTGGTGCTGGTGAACCCCGCGGCGATCACGTCTTCGACGACAATGACCACCTCAACAGTAAGTGCCGGTGGTACGGAATATGTGCTCGCGGGAGGCACCGCCACCAGCAACACGGTGAGCAGCGGCGCCACGCAGAACGTGTATTCCGGCGGTACGGCCAGCACGACATCCGTTTTTGCCGGCGGTACGCAAAACGTTTTCCTTACCGGCACGACAACCAGCACCATCGTCAGCAGCGGTGCCACGCAGAACGTGTATTCGGGCGGCACGGCGAGCAAAACCACGGTCAGCAACGGCGGCATTGAATACATCGCCGCCGGTGGTACCGCCAGCAGGACCAGGATTTCCGCCGGGGGCGTTGAGGTCGTGTCCTCGGGGGGCACGGCGATTTCGACGACGGTAAGCAACGGCGGCTACCTGGTTGTTCTTTCAGGCGGAACGGCAACCGCGACGACGACTTCGACAGGCGGGAATGTCGTCTCCACCGGTGTGCTCCTGGTGAACCCGACGATGATCTCGTCTTCGACCACGATGACCACCTCAACGGTCAGTGCGGGCGGGGTGGAATATGTCCTCGCCGGTGGCGTCGCGACCAGCAACACGGTGAGCAGCGGCGGCACGCAGATAGTGTATTCCGGCGGCACGGTGAGCAGCACGGTGATCAGTGCTGGTGGCGCGGAGGTCCTGAACCAAGGTGCTAATGTCAGCGGCCGCATCGTCTTCGCGGGAAATAATGCGGTTCTGACGATTGCCGGAACCAGCCTGCCGACGAATGTGATCAGCGGCTTTGATGCCGGTGGCACGACGGGCGATCAGATTGTGCTGACAGGGTTTACCTATTCCGCCAGCGATACCGTGACGTTGGGCGCGAGTAATGTACTGACCGTGACGCTGAATGGCACCGCCTATACGCTCGACCTGAATCCGTCTCAGAGTTATACGGGCCATTACTTCGCCCTTGAGGAGAACGGCCTGGGGCAGGTGGTGGTTGTCGACCCGCTGGAAGGCTATCCCGCGCCGCAGACGGACTTCCTCAGCGCCGTCAACAGCGCAACGAGTCAGCAAAGCAATTCGACGACCGTAACCCCAATGGGCGAGGTCCAGGATACGAAGGCTTATGCCGCCGGTGTCCTCGGTGTGTCACCGAACGGCAGCAGCGTATCCGGTCATGGCGCCTCCACGACGTCTTCGACTGAACTGCCCTCAGGATATTCCAGCTTGTTCAGTTCCGCCACGTCTCATGGCACGCCAGTTCCCCTGTTCAGACACTCCGGATAGCCGGCGACTTGCGGATCCATCCGCAGGACGCGATAATCCTGGTGTCTTAGAAGAATATGGGTGCTAATAGATGGAAATGGCCGTAACGCCCAAGTTGCCGGTTGAAGATGCCAATGTCTCCTCGTTTGCTGGTGCGGAGCCGGTGACTGTCGCGAAGCCTGACGAAAAGGGGCCGTATCCTGCGCCGGCCCCAAGCCCGACCCAGGCGGGGCCACTGGGCATCCGCTTCGATTTCAATCTCGGCGCGCGCGTTAGCATACCGGAGGACAAGCCCTGGCGGGTGCGCCTGCGTGACCTCGATACCGGAAACATCCTGTTTGAGAGCAGCCCGGGGGCGACCTTCATCAACAGTACCAAGCGCTATTATGTGCGCTTTGGCATTGAAGTGCTCGATGGTGACAAGGCATTTTTCCAGCACGACTATAGCGCCGAAGGCCGTGAGATTCTGGTGCAATTCCCCGTCGGTACGCTCGGCGATATTATGGGGTGGTTTCCCTATGCGATAAAGTTCAAGGAAAAGCATCGCTGCAAGCTGACCTGCGCGATGTCTCATCTCCTAATCCCCCTGTTTCAGGATGCTTATCCGGATGTCACTTTCGTGGCACATGAAGGTGTAAAGCCTGAGACATTCTATGCCACCTACTGCATAGGCCTGTTCTTCGACGACGAGGACCGGTTCTGGCAACCTTGTGACTTCCGCCTCGTTGGGCTGCACCGGACCTCGGGTTATATTCTTGGGGTTGATCCAACCGAGGAGCCGCCGAAACTAGGCCTCCCCGATGATGGACCACCGATCTCCGATCCCTATGTCTGCATTGCGACGCAGAGCACGACCCAGGCGAAATACTGGAACAACCCCTATGGCTGGCAGGAGGTTGTGAAACATCTGAAGTCCAAGGGCTACCGGGTAATCTGCATCGACCAGAAATCCGTCCATGGCGGCGGGATCATCTGGAACCATATCCCGCACGGCGTGGAAGACCATACGGGAGACCGGCCACTGGCTGAGCGTGTCCGCTGGATGCGCCATGCGAAAGCGTTCATTGGCCTGTCCAGCGGCTTGTCTTGGCTCGCCTGGGCAACCGGCGTGCCGGTTGTCATGATCGCTGGCTTCACGCATCCGACGAACGAGTTCGCCACCCCATACCGTGTCATCAATTACCATGCCTGCAACTCGTGCTGGAATGATGTTCGCCATCGCTTTGACCACAAGGATTTTCTGTGGTGCCCGCGCCATGCGAACACACCGCGGCAATTCGAATGCACCAGACTGATCACCGCGGCGCAGGTCATCGCCACGCTCGATCAAGTCATTTGACAGGACGCAGGAACTTCGAATGACGGATCGGACCATATGGTGCCTTGGCATGTATGGGAGCGCCTCGACATGGCTGTTCAATGTCGTCGCGCGGGTTCAGGCTTTGTCACAAACCGGCATGCCGCTCAGCCATTTTTTCAGTGGCGGGGAGACGTTCGGTCATTTTGGACGGGAGAATACCGTTGACCTCGTGAAATCACACGAGATCAGCGATGAAGCTACGATTGTTGAGTTGGCCTTGAGGGCGAGGGTGATTTTCATAACGGTCCGAGATCCACGTGATGCGGTCGTTTCCCTCATGCTGGCCCGTAGCCATACATTTGACCGGGCTTTGCATTTTGTGGGTCAATCGGCCCGCTTGTGCATGGAGTTCAGCACGGACAGCCGGGGGCGGCTCTTCCGTTACGAATCGGAATTCTTCAACGGCGTGCAGACGGTGAAACTGGTGGCGTCCCATCTGGGCTACGGTATTACCGATGAGGCGGCGCAACATATATTTACCGCGACCAGCAGGCCGGAAGTCGAGAAGTACATCGCGAACATGCATAAGAAGCCTGGCGTTTTGCAGGATAAGCTGTCTGGAGATCTGCTGGACCCGCAAACCCAGTGGCATACGCACCATGCGGGGAGAAGCGGCGAAACAGGACGCTGGCGTCATGTGTTGACACCGCAACAAGCTCTTGAGGTCGAAGCCAAGGTGCCGTATTTCTTGCCTAATTAAAAGATATGCTGGCCGCTGTTTTATTCGAACATGAGATTTAGGCCTCCTGGAACACCATGCCGAATTCTTTTTTTGAGCCGATCACCAAGATCAAGGAATGCCGGCACGGAAGGATGATGTACCTTCGCACCGACAAGTATGTTGGTACGTCGCTCGACCATTATGGAGAATACTGTGAGAGTGAGGCGGAGGTTTTTGCCCAGCTGCTGACGCCAGGGCAAACCGTTGTTGAGGTCGGTGCCAATATCGGCGCGCACACGGTAAATCTTTCAAGACTGGTCGGACCAGCCGGACGGGTTTATGCTTTCGAGCCGCAGCGTGTCATTTTTCAGCTTCTTTGCGCCAATGTCGCGCTGAATGAGGCTTTCAATGTCCACACTTATCACGCCGGATCTGGTGCAACCACTGGAACCATGAAGCTGCCGGATATTGATTACGGGCATAGCGGGAGCAATTTCGGGGGTGTTTCGCTTCTGGACCAGACACAGGGCGATAACGTCCAAATAATTCCTCTGGACTCGATAAGCTTGCCATCGTTGCGTTTGCTTAAAATCGACGTCGAGGGGATGGAAGATGTTGTTCTTGAGGGGGCGAGAGAGCAGATTTTTCGGCATCGCCCGGTGATCTACGTCGAGAACGACCGGCGTGAACGTTCACAGAAACTCATTTCGATGATCGCCGGCTTCGGGTACGATCTGTGGTGGCATTTTGCGCCGCTGTTCAACCCGGATAATTATGAGCAGGTTCCGGAGGATGTTTTTGGCAATGTCGTTTCTGTGAATCTCCTCTGCGTTCCGAAGGAACATCACTCATCGATAACAGGGTTCAGAAAAGTGGCTAATCCCGCGGAATGGTGGGAAAACTTTGACGGTTGACGCGGCGGATTTGTGCTATGGCGTGTTCATCGATGAGGCAATACGGCCCGGCCGGGCCAGGGACGGAGGATAGACCATGAGTGGCAGTAAGATTTCAGAACTGGTCATGCAGACAGTCACGCTTGGTAACGGGGCTTACCTTAGCCCTCTGACCTTAACCAACACAGGGCAGGTTGTTCCGCAAAACGCAGGAGTTGTAGGTGTCATCGTGCCCTCATCCTCGGCCAATACGCTGGTCAGCTACGGGAGCATTATTGGAGGCGGCGGTACGGTAGGTACATCGGGAACGGCTGGCAGTTCCACGGGCGGTGCGTCCGGCCAGGGCATGGCGGGTGGCAATGGCGGCGCCGGCAGCTCAGGGGGGATAGGGGTCTATCTGGCCGGGCAGGCACTGTTCAGCAACCTGGGTGTGGTTACGGGTGCCGCCGGCGGCGCAGGTGGTGCCGGAGGTAACGGTGTCAGCGGCAGCACCAATGCGGGAGCCTATGCCGGCAATGGCGGTGCTGGTGGCGCCGGCGCCGCCGGCGTTGTTTTGGCTGGCGCGGGAAATCTTACAAATTTTGGCACGATTTTCGGCGGTGCGGGTGGCAGCGGTGGTGCTGCAGGCGTAGGCACAGGCGGCATCGGCGGCAATGGTGGCAAGGGTGGTAATGGCGTTAACCTGGCCGGTGGAGCGCAGCTGACGAATAGCGGTGTCATTTCCGGTGGAGCCGGTGGCGCTGGTGGGGTTTCCGGCGGCAAAGGGGGCGCAGGGGTGTATCTGAACGGTGCCACCCTTATCAATGCGGGGACGATCGACGGCGGGGCCGGTGGCACAGGCTTGGTCAACGGCAGCGTGGGGGCGGCCGTGCAGTTCGGTAGTGTATCCAGCCTGTTGGTTGTCGATCCAGGCGCTAGCTTTATTGGGAATGTTGTCGCCCAGAGTTCAGCGTCGGACATTCTGGAGCTTTCTGGAACCTCAACTGCGGCGCTTTCCCGCATCGGCACGCAGTTCCTTAATTTCTCTGAGATCAGCTTTGCGTCCAATGCGGCCTGGACGATCGCAGGTGATAGTGCGGGGCTGGCCGCGGGCACAACTATCGTAGGTTTCACCTCGGCGGATACGATTGATCTCACGGATTTTGCCGCGACCAGGGAGACCTACGTCTCGGGAGCAGGGCTGGTTTTGAGCAATGCCAGTTTCAGTGAAACGGTTCACCTGTCCGGCAGCTTCTCCACGGCGGATATCCTGCTGGCGAGCGATGGCGCCAGCGGTACGCTTATCGAGGAAGTCAATTGCTTTGCCCAGGGTACCCGCATTGCCACCGCGACTGGTAAAGTTCCTGTTGAGGAACTCAAGATCGGCATGGAGGTTGAAACTTTGCGTGCCGGGCTGCGGCGGATCAAATGGATCGGCCGCCGCAGCTATGCCGCACCGTTCGCGAACCACGCGAAGGTGCTGCCGGTATGCATCAAGGCAGGTGCCATTGCTCCGGGTGTTCCTGCGCGGGATCTTCTGGTCTCTCCGGGTCACGGCATATGCATTGACGGGGCGCTGATCCATGCCTCACGCCTCGTAAATGGCGCTACCATCGTTCAACTGCCTTCTGTTGACCTTGTTACTTATTTCCATATTGAGCTTGATAGCCACGATGTTATCTTCGCGGAAAATTGCCCCGCGGAGACATTTATTGACGAAAATTGCCGTGGACAGTTTGAAAATGCAGCGGAGTTTCATCGTCTCTATCCGGGGGAGACGCCACCGGAGAGGAAATGCCTGCCGATGCTGGAGCAGGGTTTCCGGCTGCACGCCATCCTGTCTGGTTTGGTCCGCCGTGCCGGAATCTATGCAACGGTGCATCGTCCAGGCGTTTTGCGGGGCTTTGTCGACCAACCGGGCCCAGAATGGATTGCCGGGTGGGCACAAGACATGTCGGCGCCAGAACGTCCCGTCTGCCTGGAAGTGTTCAGCGGCACTCAATTCATCCGGCGGATAATCGCCAATCTCCACCGCGAGGATTTACGTGCCGCTGGCATCGGCTCGGGAAATCATGCGTTTAAGGTTCGACTCCCGCCAGGGCTTACCGGCACCATCACCGTTTGCCGCCGTGTTGACGGCGCCCTTTTGCCCCTCACCGAGGCGGCAATGGCGCGCGTGGCATAGAACGAGCTGGTCGCTTCCTTGGACGACCAGCTATTCCCCTAGCTGCGGGGGCTGGCCCGCTCACCCTGACAACAGAGACGCGCCGCCCCCCGCATTGGTTGTGGCTGGTACAGAGCACGTAAACACCTCGACCGCGTTCCAATAGCCGAGGTCGTCACGTTCGTAAGTCCCAAGGTCGTTCCAGTACAAGGCGTAGGTTTGCGGCGGATTTGTATTGCAAGGGACGGCACCTAGCTGAGGATTGGCTGCAGGATCGACGGCTGTGCCATCGGCATTATAACCGAGTGCGTCAACCGAACTTCCGGGAGGCTGGTAGCCGTTGTCCTGTGTCGCAACTGTGGGATCATAGCATTGGTGGGACGTCCACAGCGGAGGGTTGTGGTCATAGCCTGAACCGCTTTGTCCCGGCTCCTGGACCACAAGGTAATCCCCCACGTACTGGCTGTTGGCGTAGGGGGTTGCTGTGCCACCGCCGTGAATTGTGGTCGCGTTTGTGATAAGTGTTGAGGTCGCCGTTGCGTTTGTCGGGTAGTATCCGGCAGCGTCTGTGTTGACTATCTTAACGCCTGTTAGCCGGTCGGTGTAGGTCACGCCGTCATAGACGGGATCTAGCGCGATCACTTTGCCGCTCGGGTTCTCGATCGTGTTATAATAGTCTGGCAATATCGCATAGTTGTTGCTGTCCACCGGAACTTGTGTACCCAGTGGCTGAATCAGCAGCGCGCAATTGCTGTATTTGGAAGCCTGTTGCTGGGCGCAGTAACTGGCTGAAATATTGGAAGGGCTCCAGTTCCACCATGGGTCGGAGGATGCTGGGGTAATCCCTCTGTCCGCGGCATTGGTTGCCGGGGTGCAACCGCCAATCGCCGGCGGAAAGATATCCGTGGCAGAGTTGCAATTGTCGATCACGCAAGAGGAGGCATTATCCGTGAAGCCAACCTCGTTTGGCAAGCCGGTTGGGAACCATGTGGAGAACGTGTTCATTCCCGCAGAGTACTGGTTGCCCGCGATATTGGAGTAGCTGCTGCTCACCGGCGCGCTGATCGATGTCCCCGATGTTGAATAATTCGGGCATACGGCCTCGATGTAGTAGCCCGGGGGAATGCTGCCATCGGTGCTATTCGAGACCACGTAGCTCGTGACAAACGGTGTCAACGGATGGTTTGTCGCGTAGGTTGGCGGGTAGCCCGCCACCTCGTAGGCGGAGGAATATACATTCAGGGAGTCTGATATGGGGGAGCCGTAATTATAGTCGAGCGAGCCATACAAAGTATGATCGGGGCATTGACCATATAATTTCGTCGCCGGGTACCCTGGCGAGGGTGTGCAGTTCGACTCATGCTTATGGCAGTGTACGGGCGGAATAACAGGCGTGACATAGCCATCCGGGTAATAATCATAACCACTCGACGAGGATGTGCTCGATACGAGGATGTTGTTTGTGTAGTGGGTTGAATCTATGCTGTTATAGTTATGCGCGCCGGTATTGTTGACGAATGTGAAGGCAATCGGCTGATTTTCCTGGAGCGTGATCGAACCGCCGGTCCCGGTTTGGCCGAGCGAATCGTTGACATAAAGATAGTTGCACGCCGTGACCCCAGAGGGTGACGTTGACGAAGCAAGGTACTGCAGGGGGCCGGTGGCGCTGGCGCAGTAGGAGTTTGGCGTTGGCAACTCGGTGTAATTCGCCGTGTTGCCGGCGGCATCCATGGGTACGGCATAGGCATAAACGCCACTAATGTCGCCCGCGGAGCCAAATCCGGCGCTCGGCGGTATCCCTGAGCCATTGAAGTTGTTAGGCCCAAACGCTACGGAATCCGTGCTGGAAGCGGTCATCAATGTGGTGGGAATCATCCAGCCGAACAGAGAGTTCTTGAGCGTGGCTGTCGCGGTCACGGTCACGCAGTATTCGACACCGCTGGCGCAGCTGGAAAATAGTGTGCTTGAGTAAGGAGCCCAAGTGCCACATTCACTCGAGGTTCCGGCGCAGGCGAGGCTGATCGTCGGCGCGCTGATCGTCACGAAATTAGGCAACTGCGCGCCCGTGTTGTTAAACTCATTCTGCGCGATGTTATATGCGTTGGTGCTGGACTCCGACATCTGCCACTCGCCACCACCCGCCACGGCAGCGCCGTCGACCGCTGCCTGTAGCAAGGTTCGCGCAGAGGCGACACGTGAGAAATCGACGGCCGCGCTGCCCGCGATAAGCAAGGGCACGAGCATAATGGCGAGCGCAACCGCTGTCGCGGCCCGCCTGTCGCGGTAGAGTTTTTTGATTAAGGAAACGAACATGTTCGGATATCCTTAATTTGTTGATGTATTGTTGGCATTGCAAACCTGCGTGGGGGCCGAAACCAGCGTGCAGCCCGTACACTGCAGTTCCGTTGTAGGCAGAGTGTACGCCCAGCGGACATAGGCCGTCTGCGTCAGCGTTATCGGATTTTTGAAAAACAGGCCGATTAACCCCGAATACGGCACGCTGGCCTGGACGATGATGACATTGTCGCACGGGTTGACAACCATGCTGCTTGCCCCGGTTGTCGCGGTTGCCAGCGGAGAGCCGGACAAGATTGTCGTGGTCGCGCTGGGGCTGGGCGTGGTGCATGTGCCGTTCGAGGCCACGGTGCTGTCGGACTCCCACTCATCATAAGTTGTGGATGCGGCATAGGCCGGGTTGGTGCCGTTGGCGGGCTGCGCTGTTGGCCCCTGCTCCTGGGTAACGCTGGCGATGGCCAGCTTCATCCCCCCCGGCGGAAACGGCGCCAAGCCCATGGCGGCGCCACGGCAGATATCGTTCAGCGATACGACCTGGACAATCGGTGAATCCGCCGTCAGTGGCGTGCTGGCCGTTGCGTTGGCGATCGGCGCGTTGGCAGTGGAAACCGACTGCGCGAGCGATACCATTTGCGCGACATTGAACGCGATTGCGTTGAGCTTTGCCTCGGTGCGGTAGGCCGTCAGCATTTCCACGGTGCCCATGAACAGCAGCAGGAGCACGGGCACGACAAGCGCGAACTCAACCGCCGCGATGCCGCGACGGCCGAGTTTATCACGGAAGAGCATTTGTTTTTGCATTATTGCATCACGGTTGCGACAGCGGAATAGAGTGAGGGGGTGCCATTTTCGGTTGCCACCCCGCCTGGAACCGCTAGCACTTTGAACGGCAGCGGGTAGGCAACCTGAACCAGCAGAAACTGCTCCGCCCCTGTTACGGCCGCCTGTGTGGAATTGTGAGCCACTGGTACTGTTGAAAGGCTAACTGAAAACGTGCTGCTTGAGGACAGGTTGCCAGCCGAACTCAACGATGCCGGAGTAATAGTGTTGCCGCTGCCAGGTGCCGAGAAATACTGGTTGCTCTGTACGGAATACTGCAGATTGCTGGAGCAATAAGGGGCTGCGACGCCAAATTCGTTGCAAACATATGTCACGAATTGCGGGCCGGTCGTGATCTTGCCAACCGCCACCTCACGCGCCGCGGTGCGCACGGCGTCGTCGAGCGTCATTTGCCAGAACTGGTCAATCGATACGACGAAAATGGCAAAAATGAATGCGAAGAACGCGGCACCGATTATAGCGAACTCGACCGCAGTGTCCGCGCGGGTCTCCCGGCAAAACCGCTGCGCCAGAATCAAGCGGCGCCTTGTCTCGCCAGTTAACCTTAGAGCCGCTGCAAAACGTGACATTCTACTGCCTTGACGGACGTTTAGGAGAATCTTAAAACGCTGTTAGTTAACGGCTTCAATACAAAAAATCAATTAAACAATCTCGCCGCGCCGCCGGCATCGCGCGTGCGGTTACGACCAGCAGGGACAGGCGTTTCCCGATGTCCCGCGGCAAGCCCCTGGGTTGCTTGCGGCGCATGATGGCTGTCCCAAGGCTTGCTATATACTTACAATACTGAACTTAAGGAGCAGGGATATGACCCGTCTACCATTGGCCTGTGCGTTTGTGCTGGCGTTCTCAGGCGCCGCGCTCGCGCAGAACGCTACGAGCACCACGGGCAGCGCGACCACCAAGGGCACCGAGCAGACGGGCATCGCCAAGCCGCCGGCGGGCACCCTGCCGCCGCAGCCGAAAAAGCGAAATCCTAACGATTATAGCAATATGGGCGCCAACATTCCGACGCTGCCCACCATCGCGCAGCACCCTACCGCTACAATTGGCTCTGGAGTGCCGATTGCCGGCCCGGGCGGCACCACCAACGCTGTGGTTGGGAACGGCGCGGTGCCGTTTGGCCCACAGTAATGCGGTAGTACTTGCCCGGGGCGGCTAGGTTCAGGCCATTTGATTGACAGGCAGGGGCTGCACCGGGGTGGTGGAGAGATCCTCGCTGCGGCAGATGCATTCCACGTATTTGCCGTGGTGTTCCCGGAACACCCAGCCATCCTCGATGAAGAATTTCTCCTGTGCCGCGTCAGATGACGGCACGCCGCCCTCGCGCAGCGCGACAATCCGGGCCTGGCCAATTAGTCCATTAGTCAGTGGATGTGGCATCTCGGATTTCCCCTTGCTCAGGCCGAGAGATTACATAGAAACGGGTGCCGAGTTCAAATCCTAAAACACAATTTTGCCGAATTTTCACCATGATTCGCCTTGTGCGCCGCGATGTTCGCGGCGCAGCAAAATAGAACAGCGGGCAAATAAATTTTTAAAAACAGGCGTCTGGGGCAGTATTTTTACAAAATGTAAAATCCAGGCGGCAGCCGGTAAAAAACGACGGAGCTCACTCCACGGTTACGGACTTCGCCAAGTTGCGCGGCTGGTCCACATCGGTGCCCTTCAGCACCGCCACATGGTAGGCCAGCATCTGCACCGGGATGGCGTGCAGGATCGGCGCGGCGAACGGGTCGATCTCGGGCAACAGGATCGTCTCAGCCGCGATGGGGGCGAGCTTGGCAGCACCCTCGGCATCCGAGAACACCACGATCTGCCCGCCGCGTGCTGCCGCCTCCTGCAGGTTGGAGGCCGTTTTCTCGAACAGCGGCCCGGAGGGGCAGATGGCGATTACCGGCACGGATTTGTCGATCAGCGCGATCGGCCCGTGCTTCATCTCGCCGGCGGCATAGCCCTCGGCGTGGATGTAGCTGATCTCCTTCAGCTTCAATGCGCCTTCCAGCGCGATGGGATAGCAGCCGCCACGGCCCAGATACAGCACGTCCCGCGCCTCGGCGATGCGCTTGGCCAGATGCTTGATCGGCGCGTCGTTATGCAAAATTTCCGCCGCCTTGGCCGGGATTTCGAGCAGGCTGGCGGCCAGGCGCTCCACCTCGGCCTGGGCCAGCACGCCCTTCGCTTGGGCCAGGGCCAGGGAGAACACGGCCAGCACGGTGAGCTGGGCCGTGAAGGCCTTGGTGGAGGCTACCCCAATCTCCGGCCCGGCGATTGTCTCCAGTATGGCATCCGACTCACGCGCCATCGTGCTTTCCGGCACATTTAAAACGGACAGAATGCCTTGGCCTTCTGCCCTTATATAGCGCAAAGCCGCAAGGGTATCGGCGGTCTCGCCGGACTGGCTCACCAGCAGGCCGAGCCCGCCCGCCTCCAGCGGCGGGGCGCGGTAGCGGAACTCGCTCGCCACATCCGCCTCCACTGGCACGCGGGCCAAGTTCTCCAGCCAGAACTTGGCGGTGAGCCCAGCGTAGAAGGCCGAGCCGCAGGCGCTCATGGTGATGCGTTTCACCGCTGCGAGGTCGAAGGGCAGGGCGGGGAGCTGCGGCGAGCCGCCATCGAGCATGCGGTGCAGCACGTCGCCGATCACCACCGGGTGCTCGTGCAGCTCCTTCTCCATGAAGTGGCGGAAATTGCCCTTGCCGATGGCCGCTCCGGTGAGCGCGGTGAGCTTCTTCGCCCGGTGCACCGGGGTGTTGTCGGGACCAAAGAATTCCGCGCCTTCGCGCGTCACCACCACCCAGTCGCCATCCTCCAGATAGGCGATCTCGCGAGTCAGCGGCGCCAGGGCCAAGGCGTCGGAGCCGAGATACATCTCCTCGGCGCCAAAACCCACGGCCAAAGGCGCGCCGCGCTGGGCGCCAATGATCAGCTCCGGGTGCCCGGCGAAGATCAGCGCCAGGGCATAGGCGCCCTCCAGTCGGGCGAAAGCCTGCCGCGCTGCCTCAACCGGGCTAAGGCCCTGGGTTAGCAGCAAATCCAGCAACTGTACCACCGTCTCGGTATCGGTATCGGAGGCGAATTTCTGCCCCTTGGCCTCCAGCTCGGCCCGCAGCAGGTTGTGGTTCTCGATAATGCCGTTATGCACCACAGCCACTCGCGCCGTGGCGTGCGGGTGGGCGTTGCTCTCGGTTGGCGCGCCATGCGTGGCCCAGCGCGTGTGGCCTATGCCTGTCGTTCCGGCCAGCGGCTGGCGCTCCACCACCGCGACGAGGTTCTTCAGCTTGCCCTCGGCGCGGCGGCGCTCGATATGCCCATTCACCAGGGTCGCGATTCCAGCCGAGTCGTAACCGCGGTATTCCAGGCGCTTCAGCCCATCCAACAGCAACGGCGCCGCCGGAGAAAGACCTACAACACCTACAATTCCGCACATCTGCTTATAACCCTATTCTAGCCTCTTATTGCGGTAGCGCCGTCGCCACTTCCGTGTCAAAGGCATGGAGAGTCAATTTATACGACGGAGTATTTCATGCGCGCCGTGATCTTCGACCTGGATGGCACGCTGATCGATTCAGTCCCCGACATCGCAGCTGCGGTAAACCGGGTGCTGGCGGCCGACGGGCTGCCGCTCCATTCTCTCGAGGTCATTAGGGGGATGATCGGGGATGGAGCCAAGCAACTGTTGGAGCGCGCCTTCGCCGCGCATGGGGTAAAGGCCGAGCCCCGGCATCTGGCCGCCTTTATGGCCGACTACTTGGCCAATCCGGTGGCGGAGACGAGGGTGTATGCTGGCATTGTGCCGGTGCTGGAGGGGCTGCGCGTAGCCAGGCACCGGCTGGGGGTGTGCACTAACAAGCCTGTCGGCCCGGCGCGGAAGATACTCGATGCCCTGGACCTGTCCCCGTTCTTCCAGGCTGTGACCGGGGGTGATTCCACCCCTTACCGGAAGCCCGACCCGCGTCATCTCGCCGCCACCCTGGCCGAGTTGGAGGTTGGCGACGCGATAATGATCGGCGATCATGGCAACGACATCCTGGCCGCCGCCGGGCTGGGGCTGCCCGGCATTTTCGTCCAATGGGGGTATGGCGAGGCGCAGTCCAGCTTTACGGCTCACACGCCCGAGGACCTGCCGGAACTTATCGCCAGGCTGGGTGGCTGAGCGCCGGGAATCGGGGTTGACGAGGCGCGCCAGATGCCCCATCTGCAAAGAGGACTAAACCGGTCCGCTTAATGGAGCGCCAATGCTGAAACTCTCACGCCTGACCGACTACGCCGTGGCGGCCCTGGTGCGCTTGAGCGCGGCGGAAGGGGTGGAAACTTCTCCAGGCATTGCGGCGGCCATAGGCGTGCCGGAGCCTACAGTGGCCAAGGTGCTTAAGGCACTGGCCGGGCAGGGGCTGGTCATCTCCACCCGTGGCGCGCGCGGGGGCTACCGGCTTGGCCGGCCGCTCTCCGGCATCGCCGTCGCCGAGGTCATCTGCGCCATTGACGGTCCCATCGCGCTTACCTCCTGCGTGGAGGGGGCACACAGCACGTGCGAGAGCCAGTCCCTCTGCCCCGTGGCGGGCCGCTGGGACCCGGTGAACGAGGCGATCCGCAAGGCGTTGACCGATATTACCCTGGCTGACATGGCCGCCGCGGCACTTCCGCCCGGTCTGCGCCTGCCCCAGCCGATGAACGAGGTTGCGTAAAAATGTCCGCTAACATGCAGGCCCTGGCCGAGCAGAAATACAAATACGGCTTCACCACCGATATCGAGATGGAGGAATTCCCGCGCGGGCTGAATGAGGACATCATCCGCCTGATCTCGGCCAAGAAGGACGAGCCGGAATGGATGCTGAAATGGCGGCTGAAGGCTTTTGCCGCCTGGAAGCAGATGGAGGAGCCGGACTGGGCGCGCATCTCCCACCCGCCGATCAATTACCAGGACCTCTACTACTACGCCGCTCCGGCCAAGGCGCAGCCGAAGTCGCTGGACGAGGTGGACCCCGAACTGCTGAAAACTTATGAGAAGTTGGGCATTCCGCTGAACGAGCGCGCGGCCCTGGCTGGTGTGGCGGTGGACGCGGTTTTCGACTCCGTCTCCGTGGCGACGACCTTTCGCGAGACGCTCTCGAAATCGGGCGTGATCTTCTGCCCGATCTCTGAGGCGGTGCGCGAGCACCCCGATCTGGTGCGCGAATATCTCGGCTCCGTGGTGCCGGTGCGGGATAATTTCTTCGCGGCGCTGAACTCCGCCGTGTTCTCCGATGGCAGCTTTGTTTACATCCCCAAGGGGGTGCGCTGCCCGATGGAGCTGTCCACCTATTTCCGCATCAACGCCCGCAATACCGGGCAGTTCGAGCGCACGCTGATCATCGCCGACGAAGCTGCCAGCGTCTCCTACCTGGAAGGCTGCACCGCGCCGATGCGCGATGAGAACCAGCTGCACGCCGCCGTGGTCGAGCTGGTGGCGCTGGACGAGGCGAAGATCAAGTACAGCACGGTGCAGAACTGGTACCCAGGCAACGCCGAAGGCAAAGGCGGGATCTATAACTTCGTTACCAAGCGCGGTGCCTGCCGCGGGCGCAATTCCAAGATCTCCTGGACGCAAGTGGAAACCGGCTCAGCCATTACCTGGAAGTACCCCTCTTGCATCTTGCAGGGCGATGGCTCCGTGGGCGAGTTCTACTCCGTGGCCGTCACCAATAATTTCCAGCAGGCCGACACCGGCACCAAGATGATCCATCTGGGCAAGAACACCACCAGCACGATCGTCTCCAAGGGCATTTCCGCAGGCCATTCCAACAACACTTATCGCGGCCTGGTGCGTATCGCCGCCACCGCCTCCGGCGCGCGCAACCACACGCAGTGCGACTCTCTGCTGATCGGCGACCAGTGCGGCGCGCATACCGTGCCGTATATCGAGAGCCGCAACACCTCGGCGAAGGTTGAGCATGAAGCCACCACCTCAAAAATCGCCGAGGACCAGCTGTTCTACTGCCGCACCCGCGGCCTCAGCCAGGAGGATGCAGTGGGGCTGATCGTGAATGGTTTCTGCAAGGATGTTCTGAAGGAACTCCCCATGGAATTCGCCGTCGAGGCGCAAAAACTACTGTCTGTTTCTCTGGAAGGCTCTGTCGGCTGATGTTGGAAATCAAGAATCTGCATGCGCGCATTGGCGATAAGGAAATCCTGCGCGGTGTGAACCTGACCGTGCCGGATGGCGAGATTCATGCCATCATGGGCCCGAACGGGGCGGGCAAGTCCACGCTCTCCTACGTGCTTTCCGGGCGCGAGGGCTACGAGGTCACCGAAGGCGAGGTCATCTATAACGGTCAGAATCTTCTTGATCTGGAGCCGGAAGACCGTGCCGCTGCTGGTATTTTTCTCGCCTTCCAATATCCGGTGGAACTGCCCGGCGTGGGCAATGCCAACTTCCTGCGTACGGCGCTGAACGCCATCCGCCGCAAGCGCGGTGAGGAGGAGCTGGACGCGGTCGCCTTCCTCAAGCTTGCCCGCGCGGCGGTGAGGTCGCTGCATATGAAAGAGGATTTTCTTAAGCGCAACGTGAATGTCGGCTTCTCCGGCGGTGAGAAGAAGCGCAACGAGATGCTGCAGATGGCGCTGTTGCAGCCCGGCCTCGCCATTCTCGACGAAACTGATTCCGGGCTGGATATCGACGCGCTGAAGATCGTGGCGGATGGCGTGAACGCCCTGCGCGCGCCGAAATTCTCCGCTCTGATCATCACCCATTACCAGCGGCTGCTTGACCATATCGTGCCGGATGTGGTGCATGTGCTGGCGAATGGGCGCATCGTCCGCTCCGGACCGAAAGAGCTGGCGCTGGAACTGGAAGAGCGCGGTTATGCCGGGCTGGAAGCTGCCTAAGCCATGACCGCGCTGCCCACCAAAAAGCTGGAAGCCTGGCGCTATACCGATTTGCGTCCGCTCTCCAGCATTGAGTTTTCCGCCCCGCCGCCTGCTGGCGTGCCGGCGCTGCCGGAATTGGCGCTGCCGCGGCTGGTGTTCCTCAACGGCGTGCTGGCTGCGGAGCTGTCATCCCCGCTGGCGTTCGCGCAAACCTTCACGGCCGTCGCGGAAGAATCGGCACAGCCGCTGGCCCGCATCAATGCCGAGCAGGCGCATGACGGCGCGACGCTGCACATTCCCGCCGGTGTGGATGTTGGCACTGTGCTGCTTATCTCCCATGCCTCGGGCGCCGAGCCCTTCGCCTTTCACCTGCGCCATCGCATCACGCTGGGCGCGGGCGCGAAGCTCACGCTGATCGAAATTGCCAAGGGCGGCGGCGTTTACTGGCATAATCCGGTCACGGATATCGTGCTGGAACATGGCGCGGCGCTGACGCATATCCGTTTGCAGGATGAAAGCCGCGAGGCGTTCAACCTCGCCACCATCCGTGCGCATATGGCAGAGGCTGCTTCCTACGAGCATTTCACCGCCACCATAGGCGCGAAGCTCTCCCGCACGGAAATCCACGCCACGCTCGCGGGGTTCGGCGCGCTGGCGCACCTCAACGCCGCGCAGCTGCTCAAAGACACGCAGCACGGTGACTTCACGTCCGTCGTCGCGCACAAAGCGCCGTCCTGCGCCTCGCGCCAGACGGTGAAATCCGTGTTGGCCGACACGGCGCGCGGCGTGTTCCAGGGGCGCATTGAGGTGGACCGCGTGGCACAGAAGACCGACGGCTTCCAACTGAGCCAGGCGCTGCTGCTCTCCCCAGGCGCCGAAATGGACATCAAGCCCGAGCTGCAAATTTTCGCCGACGACGTGAAATGCAGCCACGGCGCCACCATTGGGGCGCTGGATGAGGACCAGGTGTTCTACCTGCGTTCACGTGGTATCCCGGAGGCTCAGGCGCGGTCGATGTTAATCCGCGCCTTCCTGGAAGCGGCGCTGGAGCCGGTGACACAGCCGGACGCGAAAACCTTGCTGGAAGCCGCGATCAACAACTGGTGGGTGAAGCAATGAGCGTTACGTTGCAAAAATTCGATGTCGCCACGATCCGCGAGGATTTTCCGATCCTCAAGCAGCAGGTGCATGGCAAGAAGCTGGTGTTTTTGGATTCCGCCGCCTCCGCGCAGAAGCCGCGCGCGGTGATCGACGCCATGACGTTTGTGATGGAATCGCAATACGCCAATGTGCATCGCGGCCTGCACTACATGTCGGAAAAAACCTCCGACGCGTATGAGGCGGTGCGTGACAAGGTTGCGGATTTCATCAATGCCGCCTCGCGGGACGAGATCGTGTTCACGCGCAACGCCACGGAATCCATCAATCTCGTGGCCTATACCTATGGCCGCGCTGTTCTCCAGCCGGGCGATGCCGTCGCCGTATCGGAGATGGAGCACCACGCCAATCTCGTACCCTGGCAGATGCTGCGCGATGCGCACGGCACCGAGCTGCGGATCATCAAGATCACTGATGCCGGCGAGATCGATTTCGAATCGCTGGAACAGGTGTTCGCCGATGGCAAGGTGAAGCTGCTGGCCATCACCCAGATGTCCAACGTGCTTGGCTCCTACACGCCGGTGGAGCGGCTGGCGAAGTTCGCGCATGAGCGCGGCGCCAGGATACTCATCGATGGCTGCCAGGCGATCGTGCATCGCCAAGTCGATGTGCAGGCCATCGATGCTGATTTCTATGCCTTCTCTGGGCACAAGCTGTACGGCCCCACGGGTGTTGGCGTGCTCTACGCCAAGAAGGAACTGCTGGAGGAGATGCCGCCGTTCATGGGCGGCGGCGAGATGATCGCCAGCGTGAGCTACGAGAAATCCGCCTTCGCCAGGCCACCGTTCCGGTTCGAGGCTGGCACGCCCGCGATCATCGAGACAATCGGGCTGGGTGCCGCCATCGACTATGTGCAGGGCATCGGTTTCGATGCCATCGCCGCGCATGAGCGCGCGCTGACCGAGCACGCGCTGGCGACGCTGAGCAATATCGGGGGCGTGAGCATCCTCGGCCACGCGCAGGACCGCGGCGGCGTCATCTCCTTCACCATGCACAACGCGCATGCGCATGACATCGCGACCTTGCTCGACCGCCAGGGCATTGCCGTGCGCGCTGGGCACCATTGCGCCGAGCCGCTGATGGGCCGCATGGGCGTGACCAGCACGGCGCGCGCCTCGTTCGGCATGTACACCACGGCCGAGGAGATCGACGCGCTCGCCGCGGGGCTGAATCGCATCAGGCAGATTTTCGAATGAGCCATCCCTACCAGGCGCTCATCATGGAGCGCCATAAGCATCCGCTGCACGCAGGCCGCCCCGCGCAGTTCGACGCGCAGGGGCAGGTGGCGAACCTGATCTGCGGCGACAAGGTGCGCGTGTACGTCACGCGCGCCGGCATGGACGTGCATTACGAAGCCGAAGGCTGCGCCATCGTGAATGCCAGCGCGGACCTCATGGCCGATGCCGTGGCCGGCAAGACCCCGGCGCAGGTCGAGCAGATCAGCCGCGATTTCGAGACGCTCGTTACCAGCGGGCATGAGAATCCGGCCCTGGGCGAGCTGAACGCCCTTGCCGGCATCGCTGAATTCTCCTCCCGCATACGTTGCGCCACGCTGCCCTGGAGCGCGCTGGCCGAGGCCCTGCACCATGTCTGACGCTGAAAAAATGGTTCCCGTGACCGCCTGGACGCCTGAAGGCGAAACCAGCCCGCATGTTTCGGAAGATGCCGTGATCGGCGCCATTGCTACCGTGTACGACCCGGAAATTCCGGTGAACATCTATGAGCTTGGCCTGATCTACGCCATCGAGATCAGCGACAGCAACGATGTGAAGGTCGAGATGACGTTGACTGCGCCTGGCTGCCCCTCGGCGCAGGAACTGCCGGAGATGGTCCGCAATGCGGTTGCGTGTATAGATGGCGTCGGCGATGTCACGGTCGATACGGTCTGGGACCCGCCATGGGACCAGAGCCGCATGAGCGAAGAGGCCCGCCTCTCGCTGAACATGTTCTGAGGTAGATGCAATGAGCACCACGATTACGCCCGCGACACCGAAACGCGAACTTCCGCCGCTGATGCAGCTCACCGATGCCGCCGCTGCGCGTCTGAAGAAGCTCTATGAGGGCGCGGAGGCCGGCAAGCTGCTGCGCATATCAGTGAACACGCGTGGTTGTTCCGGCATGTCCTACGAGATGAACTGGGTTGAAGCGCCAGGCCCACAGGACGAGACGGTGACCAGCCAAGGCCTCACCGTGCTGGTGGACCGCAAAGCCACGCTGTTCCTGATCGGCACCACGATGGACTACAGGGAAGACAAGCTCACGCGCGGCTTCACCTTCGAGAACCCGAACGAGAAGGGCCGCTGCGGCTGCGGCGAGAGCTTCCACGTTTAGTCGGAAAGTTCCACCGTCACCGGCACATGATCGGAGGGCTGGGGCTTGGCCCGCTCATCCTTGTGGATGGTGACGGAAACCAGCCGTTCCGCCAAGCGCGGGGAGAGTAAAGCGTGGTCGATGCGCAGGCCGGAATTACGGTCCCACGCGCCAGCCTGATAGTCCCAGAAGGTGTAGAGCGTCTCGCGCGGATGCAAAGCGCGCACAGCCTCGGTCAGCCCAGTATAGACCAGCGCGTTGAAGGCGGCGCGGGTCTCCGGGCGGATCAGCGCATCGCCAGGGAGCAGTGCCCGGGGCGCGAAATCGGTATCGGTGGGGCACACGTTGTAGTCCCCGGCCAGGATGAAATCCTCATCCGCCTCGATCATCGCGTCGGCGTGTTTGCGCAGGTTTTCCATCCATTCCAGCTTGTAGGCATAGCCCGCCTCGCCGCCGGAATTGCCATTCGGCAGGTACAGCCCGCCGATCCGCATCCCCAGTGCCTGCACCTCCACGTAGCGCGAATGTGCGTCCGCCTCGGTCATGCCCGGCAGCTTGCGCAAGGTGACCTCCACCGGGGCGCGGTGCAGAATGGCGACGCCGTTATAGGATTTCTGCCCGACCACCACGGCATCGTAGCCGAGATTCTTGAAGGTCAACCCGGGGAACTGGTGCTCCTCGCACTTGATCTCCTGCAGCAGCAGATAGTCCGGCTGCTCGCGTGCGAGGAAATCCGTCACATGCGCCTCGCGCATACGCACGGAGTTCACGTTCCACGTCGTGACCTTAATCAACGGAGAACGACGTCCCGCAGCCGCAGGAGGCGGTGGCATTGGGGTTCTGCACCAGGAAATGGGCGCCCATCAGGCTGTCCTTGAAGTCCAGCTCCGCTCCCGCGAGGAAATCGAGGCTCACCGGGTCCACCAGCACTTTCGCGCCGCCCTGCTCGATGACGAGGTCATCCGGGTTCTGCGTCTGCGTGAGATCGAATTTATACTGCAGGCCGGAGCAGCCGCCTGCCAGCACCTCCACCCGAAGCGCCTGCGCGCCGGGCTCGCTGGCCAGGATTTCCGCCACGCGGTCCGCGGCATTGGAAGAGATGGTAAAGCTCATGCCGCTTATATAGCCCGCCAGGGCCTTGGAGGTAAGGGTAGGCTGCGTTAAGGCAGAGCCATGACAAATGCCCCCTATGCGGTGCAGACGCGGGACTCGCGCGGCCGCCAGCACGCCCAGCCGGATTCGGACGATCGCAGCCCCTACCAGCGCGACCGCGACCGCGTGGTGCACTGCTCGGCCTTTCGCAAGCTGCAATACAAGACGCAGGTATTCGTGACACGCGAGGGGGATTTCTACCGCACCCGGCTGACCCACAGCCTGGAAGTGGCGCAGATCGCCCGTTCCATAGCCCGCTCTCTGGGGCTGGACGAAGACCTCACCGAATGCCTGGCCCTGGCGCATGACCTCGGCCACCCGCCCTTCGGCCATGCCGGCGAGCGCGGGCTGAACGAGGCGCTGAAGGATTTCGGCGGGTTCGACCATAACGACCAGTCCTTTCGCGTGGTCACGCTGCTGGAGCAACGCTATGCCGCGTTCGATGGCCTGAATCTCTCGTGGGAGACGCTGGAGGGCCTCGCCAAGCATAACGGGCCGCTGAAGAACCCGCCGCCCACCATCGCCTCGTTCAACGAGGTGATGCCGCTCGACCTTGCCCGCCAGACTTCGGCCGAGGCGCAGGTCGCCGCCTTCTCCGACGACATCGCCTACAACACCCACGACCTGGACGACGGCCTTCGCGCCGAGTTGTTCGAGTTCGAGGACATTCTGGACCTGCCGGTGATTGGCGATCTGGTGCGCCGCGCCCAGTCCCTCACCACGGCGAAAAACCGCATCCGGCACGAGCTGAGCAGGGGGGTCATCAATACCCTGGTCCACGATGCGCTGGAGGAGAGCCGGCGCCGCCTTGCCGAACTCAACCCGCGGAGCGCCGAGGATATCCGCAACGCCCCCGGCCCGGTGATCGGCTTCTCCGCCGGGATCCGCGCCGCCAATGTGGCGCTCAAACGCTTCCTGTTCGCCCGCATGTACCGGCACTGGCGCGTCAACCGGCAGACGCACAAGGCCGAGCATGTGACCAAATCCCTCGCCACCCTGCTTTTGCAGCAGCCCGGCCTGCTGCCCGATGACTGGCGCGACCGCGCGGGCTCGGGCGGCACCCAGCAGGCCGCCGAGGTGGTGCGCGATTACGTGGCGGGCATGACCGACCGCTATGCGCTTGATGAATTTTCCCGGTTGACCGACCCTGCCGTCCCTGCCTGAAAGCATGTCCATGAGCGAAGAGAATCTTTACGCCGCCCTGCGCGGCATCGTGCTGCGCGAGCTGGCTGAACTTGCCCCCGGCCTGTCCGAGGATGTGCTGGCCCGCGTCGAGGTCACCCCGACCAAGGACCCCGCGCATGGGGACATGGCGAGCAACGCCGCCATGATCGCGGCCAAACCCGCCGGCAAGAACCCGCGCGAGTTGGCCGCCGCCCTGGTCGAGCGCTTGGCAGCGCAGCAGGGCATCGCCAAGGCGGAGGCCGCTGGGCCGGGTTTCGTCAACCTTACCCTGGCCCCGGAACTCCTTCTGGCGCAGTTGCCCATCATCCTTGCCGCCAGCGAAGCCTACGGGCAGGGGGCTGCGCGGGGACAGAAAATTAACGTGGAATACGTCTCCGCCAACCCCACCGGGCCGCTGCATGTCGGGCATTGCCGTGGCGCCGTGGTGGGCGACGCGCTGTCCAATCTGCTGGCCAAGGCGGGGTACGACGTCACCAAGGAATATTACATCAACGATGCCGGGGCGCAGGTCATCGCGCTCGCCCGCTCGGTCTATGTCCGCTACCTGGAGGCGCTGAAGCTCTCGCCGGAAGCCTATATCGAGACCGTCCAAGGCCGCATGCAGTATGGCGGGGCCTATCTCATCCCCATCGGCGAGGCTCTGGCGGAGAAGTATGGCGACCAGTTTGCCGAGACGCCGGAAGCCAACTGGCTCGGCACCTTCCGGGACTTCGCCGTGGACCGGATGATGGAACTGATCCGCGAGGATCTTGCCGCACTGGGCGTGGTCCACGACGTGTTCTCCTCCGAGCGCGCGCTGGTGGAAAACGGCGGCGTGGCGCGCGGCCTGCAACGGCTGCGCGACCAGGGGCTGATCTATCGCGGCATTCTGGAGCCGCCCAAGGGCAAGACGCCCGATGACTGGGAGCCGCGTGAGCAGGAACTCTTCCAGGCCAGCCAGTTTGGCGACGACGTGGACCGCCCGATCGCCAAGTCGGACGACTCCTTCACCTATTTCGCCAATGACATCGCCTACCATGCCGACAAGATGGCGCGCGGCTTCAACGCCATGATCGACGTCTGGGGGGCGGACCATGGCGGTTATGTGAAACGCATGCAGGCGGCGGTGAAGGCGCTCGCCGGCAGTACACCCGCGCGGCTGGACGTGGTGCTTTGCCAGATCGTGCGCGTGATGAAGGACGGCGAGCCGGTGCGCATGAGCAAGCGCGCGGGCACCTTCGTCGAACTGCGCGACCTCATCGACGAGGTCGGGCCGGATGCCGTGCGCTTCCTGATGCTGATGCGCAAATCCGACGCGCAGATGGATTTCGACCTCAACGCCGCCGTGGCGCAGACGCGCGACAACCCGGTGTTCTACGTGCAGTACGCGCATGCGCGCTGCCGCTCGGTACTGCGCGCCGCCTCGGCGGTGGATGGGCAGGCAGATCTCTCCAGCCTCACCGCGCCGGAGGAGATGGCAATGATCCGCCGGCTCATCACCTGGCCGCGCCTGGTGGAGCAGGCCGCCGAGTCGCGCGAGCCGCACCGCGTGGCGTTTTTCCTGTACGAACTGGCCGGGGATTTCCACGCCCTGTGGAATGCCGGGCGCGATAACGCAGCCCTGCGTTTCCTGCAGGAGGACAAGCCCGCCGAGACGGCCGCGCGCGTCGCGCTTGTCGCGGCTACCGCGATCGTGCTTCGCTCCGGACTCGCCGTGCTTGGCGTTAAGCCGGTCGAGGAGATGAGATAGGCTTGCGGGACCCGGACGACGATTTTCTCTACCAGCCGCATCGGGCGAGGGGCGAGCGCCTCGACCCCGCCCTGCGCCGCATGGTCTTTGCGGCGGCCGGGGTATCGGTCGTCGTCATCGTTGTCGCCCTGGGCTGGAGCGGGTTCCGTACCACCGGATTCGGTCCGCCGCCGGTAGTCAACCCGCCCGACACGCCGCTGCGCGTGGCGCCACAGAGCCCGGGCGGGCTGGTGGTGCCGGGGGCGGATGTGCCCATCATGTCCGGCCAGCCCGCAGCACAAGGCGCGCCGCAGTTAGCTCCGCAATCCCAGGCGCCGGACGTGGCGCAGCTGGACCAGGCCGCAGGGCTAAACCAGCCGCCGCCCGCGCCGCCGGCCGCCGCGCCTGCGGCTACCGCCCAGCCCGCGGCTGGCCAGCCGGCTCCGGCACAAGCTGCCTCCGCGCCCCAGGCCAGCGCGACATCTGCCAGCGCGGCAAAGCCCGACGTACCGACTGACGTGCAGCTCGCCGCCGCGCCGGATGAGCTAAGTGCTGCTTCCACCTGGGCCAGTTTGCAGAAGAAGTACCCCGACCTCCTGGCGGACAAGAAACCCGTGATCATCCCCGCCGTGGTGAATGGCCAGAGCGTCTGGCGCCTGCGCGTTTCCGGCTTCCCGAGTGCCGATGCGGCGAAGTCCTTCTGCGACCAGCTCACCGCCAAGGGCGCGCAATGCGCGGTGGCGGCGTTTTGAAGCCCGCGATCCTCGGCATTTCCGGCCAGGTGCTCACGCCGGATGAGCGCGCCCTGTTTCTGGAACACCGCCCGCAAGGCGCGATCCTGTTCAGCCGCAACATCGAAAATCAAGCCCAACTTGCTGAACTTACGGCAGAGTTGAAGGCGGTGCTGCCGACAGGCGCGGTGCTGATGGTGGACCAGGAGGGTGGGCGTGTCGCCCGACTCAAGCCGCCGCACTGGCCAGCACTTCCCCCGGCTGGTAGCCTCCGCACGCTGGAGGAAGCCTTCGCCCATGGCCGTGCCCTCGGCGCGATGGTGCGTGAAGCCGGCTTCACCATGACCGCCGCCCCGGTGCTGGATCTGCGCGTTCCCGGCGCGTCGGACGTCGTTGGCGACCGCGCCATCACCGGCGATGCCGCCACCGTCGCGGCTTTGGGTGGCGAGATCGCCCGGGGCATTATGGCCGAGGGCATCACCCCGGTGATGAAACACATCCCCGGCCATGGCCGCGCCCTGGTGGACAGCCACGTCTCGCTGCCCAGCGTGCCGGAATTGACGGATGACGATCTGCTGCCCTTCATCCGCAACAAGCACCTGCCCTGGGCGATGACCGCGCATGTGGTCTATCAATCCATCGACCCCGCCCGTCCAGGCACGCTTTCCCCGGTTGTTATCCGGGAGATCATCAGGGGCAGAATCGGCTTCACCGGCACGCTGGTCTCCGATGATCTGGCCATGGGCGCGCTCACCGGCACCCCGGCGGAACGCGCGGTGGCGGCGCTGGAAGCGGGGTGCGATGTCGCGCTCTATTGCCCCGGCGATATGGCGGGCAACCGCGCCGTGCTGGAGGCGCTGGCGTGAACGGCCTGCTGCTCTTCCTGCTGGCTCTGGCCCCGGCCATCATCCTGCACGAATTGGCGCATGGCTATGTCGCGCATCTGCTGGGCGACGAGACCGCGAAAAACGCCGGGCGGCTCACTCTCAACCCGCTGAGTCATGTGGACCCGTTCGGCTCCGTCGCCCTGCCGCTGCTGCTGGCCTTCGCGCAGATCGCCACCATCGGCCATGTCGAGTTCCTCTATGGCTGGGCCAAGCCGGTGCCCATCAATCCATTGAATTTAAACATAAATGGCCGTTACGACCCGCGCCGCCTGATGGGTGTGGTGGGCATCGCAGGCCCGGCGATGAACTTCGCCCTGGCGCTGGCCGCCGGGTTCGCCCTGCATGGCGGCGTGGCGCTGGAGTACCTGGTTTATTTCATCGAAATCAATCTCGTGCTCGGGCTGTTCAACCTCATCCCGCTGCCGCCCTTGGATGGCGGGCGCGTCGCTGTCGGCATATTGCCACTGCCTTTGGCCAAGGTGCTCGCTGGAACGGAGCGCTACGGTATTCTGCTGGTGCTGCTGGTGCTGTTCGTGCTGCCAACGGTTTTGGCCCAGTTCGGCATCGCCTTCGACCCGTTCCAGGCCGCCATGGACAAAATCCTGCCCTGGGCCGAACATCTGGTCCTGGTTCTCACGGGGAATAACGGTGGAAACTGAAGGGCTGGTGCTGCATCTGGAGGGGTACGAGGGTCCGCTGGACCTGCTCCTTGAGCTTGCTCGCACGCAGAAGGTGGACCTCGCCAAAATCTCCATCCTGCAACTGGTCGAGCAGTTTCTCGCTGTCATCGAGGGGGCGCGCCGCGTCCGCCTGGAACTCGCTGCCGACTGGCTTGTGATGGCTGCTTGGCTGACGTGGCTGAAATCGCGCCTGCTGGTGCCCCAGCTCGGCGAGCCGGAAGATGCCGAGTTGGCCGCCGAGACCCTGGCCGCCCGGCTCATCGACCTGCAAGCCATGCGCCAGGCCGCCGCCTGGCTGGGGCAGAAGCCGCAGCTCGGGTGGGACGTGTTCACCCGCGGCATGCCGGAGGATTTCACCGAGACCGACCGCTCCAAGCTGAAGGTGGAGATGGCCGGGCTGCTCTCCGCCTATCTCGCCGCCCGGCGCCGCGCCGGGGCCAAGCTGCAGTACAAGCCGAGACCCATGGTTTATCTCTCGGTGCGCGAGGCGCTGGAGCGCATCGGCCGGCTGCTCGGTTCCGTGCCGGATTGGGCCTCGCTGGAGCAATTCCTGCCGGAAGGCCTGGAGGATGGCCTGCCCAAGCGTGTCGCCATTGCTTCCACCTTGATCGCCGGGCTGGAAATGGCCAAGGATGGACGCTTGAATTTGCGGCAGGACCAGCGGTTCGGCCCGATTCTGATGCGTAACCGGACGGAGGGCGAGGCAGGCGATGAGTGACGACATAACCCAGGCCCTGCGCTTGGCGGAGGCCGTGGTGTTCGCCGCCACGCAGCCGGTCACGCCCCGCGTGCTGGCCAATCTTTTGCCCGAGAATACCGATGTGGACGCGGTGATGGGCGCGCTCGCCACCGCCTATGCCGGGCGTGGGGTGAACCTCGTGCAGGTGGGCGGCGGCTGGCAGTTCTGCACCGCGCCGGATATCGCGCCGCATTTGCGCAAGGTGGTGGAGCTGCCGCGCCGCCTGCCGCGCGTGGCGATGGAGACGCTGGCCATCATCGCCTACCACCAGCCCGTCACGCGCACGGAAATCGAGGAAATCCGTGGCGCCGCGTTGTCGCAGAACACGCTGGACCTGCTGCTGGAGAACGGGCTGATCACGCCCAAGGGCCGCAAGGAGACGCCTGGCCGCCCGACGCTCTGGGGCACCACGCCGGCCTTCCTGGCGCAATTCGGTCTGAACGACCTGCGCGACCTGCCCAAGCGCGAGGAATTGCTCATCGACCCCGCCGGTCCGGCCCCTGCGCCGCAGCCCGCCTCGGCCTTCCTGCCGGAGGACCAGGCCGCCGCCGAGCCCGAGGCGGCCCCTGAAACGGAAGACGAGGCGTCATGACTCTGCGCATCACCCGGGAGACGCTGCTGAACGGCGCCGTGCGGGAGATGCAACGGCATTACGCGTCCTCGCACCCCGACATGCATTGGCGGACTGAGGCGGAAATGGCCCGGCTGCTGCAGGAAGCTCTGGCCGTGCTCGGCCCGGATGAGGATATCTGGGTGTTTGGCTATGGCTCGCTCATCTGGAACCCGGCTTTCGACTATGTGGAGAAGCGCTGCGCCCTGTTGCACGGCTGGCACCGCCGCTTCTGTCTCAAGATGTATATGGGCCGCGGCACGCCGGAGCATCCGGGCCTGATGCTGGCGCTGGACCGGGGCGGCGCCTGCCGGGGCGTGGCGTTCCGCATCGAAGCGGCAAAAGTGCCGCAGGAGTTGGGGCTGCTCTGGCAGCGCGAGATGTATGGCGGTTCCTACAATGCCCGCTGGGTCACGCTGCAGGCGGGCAGAGAACGCCTCAAGGCGCTCACCTTCGTCATCAACCACGCCCATCCGCGCTACACGCGCGAACTTACTCTGGAGCAGGCCGCCGCGATCATCGCCACCGCCAAGGGCGATCTCGGCACCTGCCGCGAGTATCTGGAGAACACCATCACCCATCTGCGCCAGCTCGGCGTGCGCGATACCGGGCTGTCGCGCATCGCGGCGGCATTGCCGAAACGCTAGAGCAATATGCGCGTAAGCGAATGAAATTGCTCGCCTAACGATAAAGACTGAGGGTTCAGCGATTTGCTGAACGCTCAGGAGCCTGCTAGCACACCGTCATGTTCGGATTGTCCTGGGGTGAGATCGCGTTGATCCTGGCTGTGGCGCTCATCGCCATCGGCCCGAAGGATTTGCCGATCGCCATCCGTACCGTCACCAGCTTCATCAAGAAGGCGAGGGGCATGGCCGCCGAGTTCCAGGGCCATGTCGACGAGATGATGCGCGAGGCCAATCTCTCGGACGTGAAGACCGAGATCGACAAGCTCCGCCGCTTCGATTTCAAAACCGCGGCCGAACAGGCGGTGGACCCGGACGGCATGTTGCGGAAGACGGCCGGCGAGGTGAAGCAGGCAACGCAGGCTGCCGCCGCCTCGGCCTCGCCGGTTGCCGCCCCGGGCTATACGCCGCCGCCCCCGGTCGTGGAGGAACCGCCCGACGCGCCGGATTTTATCCCGCCTGATGCCGCCCGCAAACCGCCCGTGCCGGGTTTTATTCCGCCTGGCACCAAGCGCTGGGGGTTCTGAACCATGGCCAATACCACAGCCGATGACGACGAAATCAACGACAAGGAAATGCCTCTGCTGGAGCATCTGGCGGAGCTGCGCCGTCGGCTGATCTGGTCGGCGCTCGCTTTTATTGTGGCCTTCATCGTCTGCTACCATTTCGCGCCAAAAATCTATGAGTTCCTGGCCGCCCCACTGGCGCATGCGCTGGAAGCGCGCGGCGAGAAGCCGGAGCTGATCTACACCGCGCTGTACGAGGCATTCTTCACCTATGTGAAGGTCTCGGTCTTTGCCGCGGCGTTCATTTCTTTCCCGGTGATCGCGGCGCAGCTCTGGTTGTTCATCGCCCCCGGCCTGTACAAGCGCGAGAAGCGGGCGCTGCTGCCGTTTCTCATCGTCACGCCTATTCTGTTCTTCGCTGGTGGGGCACTGGCCTATTACGTGTTCTTCCCCGTGGCCTGGAAATTCTTCCTCTCCTTCCAGGACATGGGCGGCGGCGGTATCGACATCTCGCTGATGGCCAAGGTGAGCGATTACCTGGACATCGTGATGAAGTTGATCTTCGCTTTCGGGCTGTCGTTCGAGCTGCCGGTGCTGCTCACGCTGCTCGGCAAGGTCGGCATCATCAACGCCGCCGCCTTACGCAAATACAGGCGCTACGCCTATGTCGGCTGCTTTATCCTCGCCGCCATCATGGCGCCGCCGGATGTGCCGAGCCAGTGCCTGATGGCCGGGCTGCTGATCTTGCTGTTTGAAATCTCGGTCTTTTCGGTGAAGTTGGTCGAGCCAAAGATGGACGCTGATAATGCATGATATAAAGACGATCCGCGAAGATGCTGCCGGGTTCGACGCAGGGCTGGCCCGGCGCGGAATCATGCCGATTTCGACGGAGCTGCTGGAACTGGACGAGCAGCGCCGCGCCGCTCTGGCGCAGTTGCAGACCCTTCAGGCCGAACGCAACGCCCTGGCCAAGCGCATTGGCGAAGCAAAGCGCAACAAGGCCGACACCTCCGCGTTGGAGGAAGAGGGCTCGGCCCTGCGCGAGCAGATGGAATCGCTGAACGCCGAAGCGCCGCGGCTCGACAATCTTTTGCGTGACATGCTCTCCAAAATCCCCAACCTGCTTGATCCCGCCGTGCCGGAAGGCAAGGACGAGACCGACAACAAGGTCATCAAGCACTGGGGCGAGAAGCGCGAATTCAGCTTCCCGGTGAAGCAGCATTTCGAGCTGGGCGAGGGGCTGGGGCTGATGGATTTCGTTGGCGCCGCCAAGATCGCGGGCTCGCGCTTCACCGTGCTGCGTGGCGCACTTGCCAGGCTCGAACGCGCTTTGGGGCAGTTCATGCTCGACGTCCACACCACCGAGCACGGCTATTCCGAGACGATCGTGCCCTTGCTGGTGAATGAGGCCACCATGTTCGGCACCGGCCAGCTGCCCAAATTCGCCGAGGAATCGTTCGCCACCACGGATGGCCGCTGGCTGATCCCCACCGCCGAGGTCTCGCTCACCAATCTCGCGGCCGGGGAAATCCTGCCAGCCGCCAAGCTGCCTATCCGCGTCACCGCGCTCACTCCGTGCTTCCGCTCCGAGGCCGGTTCCGCCGGGCGCGACGTGCGCGGCATGCTGCGCCAGCACCAGTTCTACAAGGTGGAACTCGTCAGCATTACCACGCCGGAGGAGTCCGAGGCCGAGCACGAGCGCATGACCCGCGCGGCGGAAACCATCCTTGAGCGGCTGGAGCTGCCCTACCGGCGGATGCTGCTCTGCGCCGGCGATACTGGCTTCTCCGCAGGCAAGACCTATGATCTTGAGGTCTGGGTGCCGGGGCAGGAGACGTATCGTGAGATTTCCTCCTGCTCCAACACCCGCGCCTTCCAGGCCCGGCGCATGAATGCCCGCTACCGGGCGGGGGAGGTCAAGCCGGATTTCGTGCATACGCTGAACGGGTCCGGCGTGGCGGTGGGGCGCGCGCTCATCGCGGTGCTGGAGAATTACCAGAACGAGGATGGTTCCATCACCATTCCCGGCGCGTTGCGCCCTTATATGGGCGGGCAGGAGAAGATCACCGCCGCGTAACGCGCGGCGGGAGTTACTCTTTGTGAGCATTGCGTAAGCTGGGTGCGGGGACATCTCTTCCGGAAAAGGCTATAGGCATGCCCGGCTTATGTGGAGGCAAAGAGCGTGGCGGAATCGGTCGGGCAGCGCAAACGGATCGGAAAACGCTGGGTTTTTGCGGCTGTGCTGCTGTTGCTTGGGCTGTTTGTCTGGTGGCGGCATAGCGGCCCGGAGCAGCAGAAGCACGGGGCGGGCGGACCGGCGGTCGGCGTAGCCAAGGCTGTCTCCGGGTCCATGCCTGTGGTGCTGGACGAACTTGGCACTGTCACCCCCATCACTACGGTCACCGTGCTGCCGCAAATCAGCGGCTATCTCACGCAGGTCGCCTTCACCGAGGGTCAGAGCGTCACGGCCGGGCAGTTTCTGGCGCAGATCGACCCGCGCCCCTACCAGATCCAGCTGGAGCAGTATGAGGCCGCCCTGGCCAAGGACAACGCTTCCCTCGCCCAGGCGCGCTCCGACCTCGCGCGCTACGAAAAACTGGCGTCGCAGGACAGCATTTCGGCCCAGGAGGTGACTGACCAGCAATTCCTGGTGAGACAGGAAGAAGCCGCCGCGAAGACCGACCAGGCGAATATCGATAGCGCCAAGCTGAACCTCGTCTATTGCCACATCACCTCGCCAATCAGCGGGCGGGTCGGCCTGCGCCTCGTTGATATTGGCAACTACGTCACTTCAGGCAGTTCCACCGGTCTTGCCGTCATCACCAGCATCTCGCCCACCACGGTCATCTTTTCTGTTTCCCAGACTGATCTGGCACCCGTGCTCACGCGGCTGGGGCAGGGGGCCACGCTCACTGCCGCCGCCTATTCGAGTGACGACACCACCAAGTTGGCGGACGGCACGCTCACCGCCGTGGACAGCCAGATCGACACCGCCACCGGCATGGTGAAGCTGCGTGCGGATTTCGCCAACGCCGATGGCGCGCTGTTCCCGAACGAGTTTGTCAACGTGCATCTGCTGGTGAACACGCTGCAAAACGCCACGCTCGTGCCGTCTCAGGCGGTGCAGACCGGCGCGCCCGGCACTTACTTGTACGTGGTGCAGCCGGATGACACGGTGCATGCGCAGCCCGTTACGACCGGCCCAACCGATGGCACGAATACCGTCATCACCAAGGGCGTCTCCCCCGGCGACGTGGTGGTGACGGATGGCGTGGACCGCCTCTCCGACGGCATGCAGGTGCAAGTGGCGATCACCCCCACGGCCCCGCCGGAGGCCGGGCAGAGCCAATGGCAGGGGCACCATCACCACCACCAGGGCAGTTGGTCCGGTGGCGGTAATGGCGGCGGCCAGGGTGGCAGTAGCGGCGCCGCCCCGTGAATCCGTCCAAGCTTTTTATCCTCAGGCCGGTCGCGACATCGCTGCTGATGATCGCCTTCGTGCTGGTCGGACTCGTGGCGTTCAAGTACCTGCCCATCTCGGCCCTGCCGGATGTGACCTACCCCACGATCCAGGTACAGACCTTCTACCCCGGCGCCTCGCCCGAAGTGATGACCTCCGCCGTTACCGCGCCGCTGGAGCGCCAGCTGGGCGAGATGGAGGGGTTGAACCAGATGGCCTCCTCCAGTTCGGCAGGCGCCTCGGTCATCACCCTACAGTTCGACCTGTCGTTGAGCCTGGATGTGGCTGAGCAGGAGGTGCAGGCGGCGATCAATGCGGCAGGCAACCTGCTGCCGGCCGACCTTCCGGCCCCGCCGATTTATGCCAAAGTGAACCCGGCCGACGCGCCGGTGATGACCCTCGCCATCACCTCCACGACGATGAACCTTACGGACGTCGAGAACATTGCCAATTCGCGCCTCGCCTCGAAGCTTTCGGAAATCCCGGGCGTCGGCCTGGTCACGGTAAGCGGTGGCAATGTGCCCTCCGTACGGGTGGAGGTGAACCCGCAGGCGCTCGCGGCTTTTGGGCTCTCCATCGACAATATCCGCACCGATATCGGCAATCTCAACGTCAATTCGCCGAAGGGCAGCTTCTCCGGTCCGCGCCAGAATTACACCATCGACGCCAACGACCAGATTACTGAAGCCAGCGAATACGCGAAGCTGGTGATTGCCTATAAGAACGGCAATCCGGTCTATCTTGGTGATGTGGCGAAGATCATCTCCGCGCCGCAGGATGCGGAGCTGGGCGCCTGGGCCAACCGCACGCCCGCCATCGTGCTCAACATCCAGCGCCAGCCGAATGCCAACGTCATCACCACTGTGGATGCGATCAAACGCGCGCTGCCTGTGCTCACCGCCGGGCTTCCGGCGGCCATGCAGATCGCCGTGATGAGCGACGGCACCAGGTCCATCCGCGCCTCGGTGTCGGATGCCGGGTTCGAGCTGGCGCTTTCCATTCTGCTCGTCGTCGCCGTCATCTTCCTTTTCCTGCGCAACATGCGGGCGACCATCATCCCCAGCATCTCCGTGCCGGTCTCGCTCGTCGGCGCGCTCGCCTTCATGTATCTTTGCGGGTTTTCCATCGACAATCTCTCGATCATGGCGCTGATCATCGCCACGGGCTTCGTCGTCGATGATTCAATCGTGATGATCGAGAACATCGCCCGCTACCTGGAAATGGGCGAGACCCCGCTGGAGGCCGCGCTGCAAGGTGCTGGACAGATTGGCTTCACCATCATCTCGCTCACTGTCTCGCTCATCGCGGTGCTTATCCCGCTGCTGTTCATGGGCGATGTCGTCGGGCGGCTGTTCTCCGAATTCGCGATCACGCTCGCGTTTACCATCGTCATCTCGGCGGTCGTCTCGCTAACCCTGGTGCCGATGCTGTGCTCGCGCCTGCTGCACCACAAGGGCGAGGACAAGCCGAGCCGGTTCGAGGCCTGGAACGAGACGCAGTTCAACCGCCTGCTTACCGGCTACGGACGCGCGCTCACCTGGGTGCTCAAGCATGCCGGTGCCACGCTGCTGGTTGCCGTTGGCACGCTGGTACTCACCATCCTGCTCTACGTGTTCATCCCCAAGGGGTTCTTCCCGGTACAGGATACGGGCGTTATCGAGGGCTTCTCCCAGGCCGCGCAGAGCACCTCCTATGCCGCCATGGCGGAACACCAGCAGGCTCTGGCCGATGCGATCCTGAAGGACAAAGATGTTGCGAGCCTCACCTCCTATATCGGCGTGGATGGCAGCAACACCACGCTGAACCAGGGGCGTTTCCTCATCAACCTGAAGCCCAAGAGCGAGCGCCGTCTCTCCGCCGCCGGAATCATTCCCCGGTTGAGCCAGGAAGTTGCGGGCGTGCCGGGTGTCGCGCTGTATCTGCAGCCGGTGCAGAGTCTCACGCTCAACACCATGGTCTCGCCCACGCAATACCAGTTCGCACTGGAGGGAGCGTCCCAGGCGGATCTCCAAACCTACGTGCCGCAGCTGATGGCGAAGCTCAAGGCGCTGCCCCAGCTTAGCGGCGTGGCCAGCGGGCTGCAGGCGGCCGGGCAATCCGTGTACGTCGATATCGACCGCACAAATGCCGGGCGCTTCGGCATCACCCCGGCGACGGTTGATTCCGCGCTGTATGACGCTTTCGGCCAGCGCATCATCTCCACCATCTTCACGCAGACGGACCAGTACCGCGTCATCATGACAGTGGACCCGGCGAAGATGACCTCCGTTGCGTCGCTCAGCAATATTTATCTGCCATCCTCAGCAGCCTCGGGCGGGCAGGTGCCGCTTTCCGCCATTGCGCATTTCACTGTGCAGACGGCGCCGCTGGTGGTTGAGCATCTCGGCCAGTTTCCGTCCACCACCATCTCCTTCAACCTCGCGCCCGGCGCCTCGCTGGGGGCTGCGGTGCAGGTGATCCAGGAGGCCGAAGCCTCATTGAACCTTCCGGCCTCTATGCAGACGAGCTTCCTGGGCGCTGCGGCGGCATTCCAGAGCGCGCTGACCAACGAGGTGTTCCTGCTCATCGCCGCGATCATTGCCGTCTATATCGTGCTCGGCGTGCTGTATGAGAGCTTTGTCCACCCGGTCACTATTCTCTCCACCCTGCCATCGGCGGGCATCGGCGCGCTGATCTTCCTCTGGCTCGCGGGCGATGGGCTGGGCGTCATCGGCATCATCGGCATCGTGCTGCTCATCGGCATCGTCAAGAAGAACGCGATCATGATGATCGACTTCGCGTTGCACGCCGAGCGCAACGAGGGCAAATCCGCGCGCGATGCGATCTACGAGGCTGCACTTTTGCGCTTCCGCCCGATCCTGATGACCACGCTTGCGGCGATGTTCTCCGGCCTGCCGCTGATTTTCGGCGGCGGCATGGGGTCGGAGCTGCGCGCCCCGCTGGGCGTGGCCATCGTTGGCGGGCTGCTGGTGAGCCAGGTGCTCACCTTGTTCACCACCCCGGTCATCTACCTGGCGTTTGACGCGCTGGCGCGACGCTTCGGCCTGCGCCTCAGCACCGCCGGCGCATGAACCTCCCGGCGATCTTCATCCGCCGCCCGGTGGCGACAATCCTGCTCACCATGGGTATCGCGCTGTCCGGCATTCTTGGCTTCGTGAAGATGCCGGTGGCGCCGCTGCCGCAAATCGCTTTTCCCACCATCCAGGTGCAGGCCAACATGGCGGGTGCCAGCCCCGACACCATGGCTGCCACAGTGGCGGAACCGCTGGAGCGGCATCTGGGCACCATCGCCGACGTGACCGAGATGACCTCGCAATCGGGCATCGGCGTCACCCGCATTACGCTGCAATTCGGGCTGGACCGCAATATCGACGGCGCGGCACGCGACGTGGAGGCCGCGATTCAGGCCGCGCGCGCGGATCTGCCGACGACGCTGCGCGCCAACCCAAGCTACGAGAAGTTCAACCCGGCGGATGCGCCGATCATCGTGCTGGCCATGACCTCGGACACGATGACGCCCGGCCAGCTCTACGATTCCGCTGACACCGTGCTGGCCCAGAAATTCTCGCAGATCAATGGCGTGGGCGACGTGGAACTCGGCGGCGCGGCGCTGCCCGCGGTACGTGTGGAACTGCAGCCCGGGCCGCTGGCCAAATACGGCATCGGGCTGGAGGATGTGCGCGCGGCCCTGGCCGCAGCCAATGCGAATTCGCCGAAAGGTTATTTCGATATCGGCCCAAGCCGCTACCAGCTCTACACCAACGACCAGGCGAAAGTGGCGGCGCAATACCGCGATCTCGTCATCGCCTACCGCGACGGCCTGCCGGTGAAGCTCTCGGACGTCGCGCAGGTGGATGACTCGGTCGAGAACCTGCAGAACGCCGGATTCTACAACGGCAAGCGCGCGGTGCTGGTCATCATCCACCCCAGCCCGACGGCGAATGTCATCAGCACCGTGGACAAGATCAAGGCATTGCTGCCCGAGCTTAGGGCCGCCCTGCCGCCCGCGATCAAGTTCGGCATTGCCTTGGACCGATCGCAATCCATCCGCGCCGCGCTGGCCGACACCGAGCGCACGCTGTTCATCGCCGTGCTGCTGGTGGTTGGGGTGGTGTTCATATTTCTGCGTTCGCCCCGCGCCACGCTTATCCCCGGTCTCGCCGTGCCGGTCTCCATCATCGGCACATTCGGGCCGATGTATCTGCTCGGCTTCTCGGTGGATAATCTCTCCCTCATGGCGCTCACCATTGCCACGGGTTTTGTGGTGGACGATGCGGTGGTGGTGACGGAAAACACCATGCGCCACCTGGAAGACGGCATGGACCCGCTGAACGCGGCGCTGCGCGGCGGGGCGGAGGTGGGGTTCACCGTGCTCTCCATGAGCGCCTCGCTGATCGCTGTGTTTCTGCCGATACTGATGATGCCCGGGCTGCTGGGCAGATTGTTCCAGGAATTCGCCGAGACATTGTCGCTGACCATCGTCATCTCTCTGCTGGTCTCGCTCACCGCCACGCCGATGCTCTGCGCCCTGTTGCTGCGCCCGGAAAACGCCAGGTCCGAGGGGCGCATTGTCGCGGCGCTGGAGCGGGGCTTTGCCGCCACCCGCGCGGCATATGAGGACACGCTGCGCTGGGCGCTGCGCCATGCCAGGCTGGTTGGCGTCGGGTTGATCCTCACCGTGGTGCTTAACGTGGCGCTGTTCATCGTGGTGCCGAAAGGCTTCTTCCCCGAGCAGGATAACGGGCTGGTCATAGGCCAGGTGCAGGCTGACCAGTCCATCTCCTTCGCTGCGATGAAGGAGAAGCTGTTGCAGTTGCAGACCATCGTGCAGCATGACCCCGGCGTGGCCTCGGTCGCCGGGTTCACCGGTGGGCGCACAACGAATTCGGCTTTTCTGTTCATTACGCTCAAACCGCTTTCGGAGCGCCACGCCAGCGCTACCCAAATCGTGGCGCGGCTGCGCCGTCCACTCGGGCAGGTGCCCGGCGCGCAGACCTTCCTGGTCCCGGCACAGGATCTGCGCGTCGGCGGCCGGCAGGGCAATGCGGAGTACCAGTACACGCTGCAGAGCGACGACGCGGCAGATCTCTACGCCTGGGTGCCCAAGATCGTCGAAGCATTGAAGCAGGATCGCACGCTTGTCGATGTGAACTCGGACATACAGCAGGGCGGGCTGGAGACGTACATCCACATCAACCGCCCCATGGCGGCGCGGCTCAACGTCACGCCGAACGAGATCGACAACACGCTCTACGACGCCTTCGGCCAGCGCGGCGTTTCCACGATCTATAACGAGCTGAACCAGTACGAGGTGGTGATGGAGCTGGCGCCGAAATACCAGCAAACGCCACAGGACCTTGCGCGGATCTACATCAGCACCTCGGGCGGCAAGGCGAGCGGCACATCCTCCACCCAGCTTGCCGCCGGCGCGGTGGTGACAAACACCAAGGCCACCAATACCACCGCCACCGTGGCGCTGGACTCCGCGACCAACGCGGCGATCAACTCCGTGGCCACCAGCACCGGGGGTGGAGCGTCCTCGGGCGCCGCGGTGAGCACGAACAGCGAGACCATGGTGCCGCTTTCAGCCATCGCCGCAATCGGGCCCGGCACCACGCCGATCTCGGTGAACCACCAGAACGGGCGCTTGGCGGCCACCATCTCCTTCTCGCTGCCTCAGGGTGTGGCGCTTGGCACCGCCGCCGCCACCATCCAGCGCACCATGGCGCAGCTCGATGTGCCGCTGACCATCACCGGCAGCTTCGCCGGCACCGCCGCCGCGTTCCAGTCCTCCTCGGCCTCCGAGCCGCTGCTCATCCTGGCGGCGATCGCCACGGTCTATATCGTGCTCGGCATTCTCTACGAGAGCACGATCCACCCTATCACCATCCTCTCCACCATTCCCTCGGCCGGGCTGGGCGCCACGCTGTTCCTGCTCATGCTGAACACGCCGCTCACCATCATCGCGCTCATCGGCGTCATCCTGCTCATCGGCATCGTCAAGAAGAATGCGATTCTGATGATCGACTTCGCCATCCAGTTGGAGCGCGGCGAAGGGCTGCCGCCGGAGGAGGCGATCTTCCGCGCCGCCTCGCTGCGCCTGCGGCCGATCCTGATGACGACCTTCGCCGCCATTCTTGGCGCGCTGCCGCTGGCCATCGGGCTGGGGCAGGGGGCATCGTTGCGCCAGCCGTTGGGGCTCACCATCATCGGCGGGCTTGTCGTCAGCCAGGCGCTGACGCTCTACACGACGCCGGTTGTGTATCTGTGGCTGGAGAGGCTGGCGACGAAACTGCGCGGCGGGCGGGACAAGGCGGCACCGCGCCAGGGCAGCATTGTGGAGGCATTATGAAGCGGTTGAGCGTGCTGGGGGCAGTGGCCCTTTCCGGCTGCATGGTGGGGCCCGATTACCACAAACCCGCGCTGCCAGTGCCGGCCGCCTACAAAACCGCTCCCGGCTGGGTGGCCGCGAAACCGGCGGATGGCGCGCCGAAAGGCGCGTGGTGGACCGTGTTCAACGACCCTGTGCTGAACCAGCTGGAGCCGCAGGTGGCCGTGAACAACGCCACGCTGCAGGCCGACTACTATGCCTATCAGCAGGCGGTGGAGATTGTGCAGGAGGAGCGCGGCAGCCTCTTCCCCTCGCTTGGCCTCACCAGCACCGCCACGCGCTCCGGCGAGGGCGGGGGCGGCGCCAGCCCCACCGCGGCTTCCGGTTATGCCCGTTCATCCGGCCCCACGACCTCCGGCACGTTCGAGGGCAACGCCTCCTGGACCGTCGATATTTGGGGCAAGATCCGCCGCCAGGTGCAGGGCGACGTCGCCGCCGCGCAGGTGAGCGCCGCGGACCTCGCCAACGCCACGTTGAGCGCCCAGGCGGAGCTTGCGTCCGATTACGTGAGCCTCCGCGCATCGGATGCCGCCATCACGCTGTATCAGCAGACGGTCGCGGCCTATCAGCGCAGCTTGCAGATCACCGAGAACCAGGCAGCGGCGGGCACGGCAGCACCTTCGGACGTGATCACCGCCCGCACGTCGCTGGAGGGGGCGCAGTCCCAGCTCATCAATGCCGGAGCGGCGCGGGCCCAGTACGAGCATGCCATCGCCGTGCTCACCGGCCATGCGCCAGAAGAACTCTCCATTCCGGCGGGCGAACAGATGGCCAGCGTGCCGGTAACGCCGCCCGGCGTACCCAGCACGCTACTGGAGCGCCGGCCGGACATTGCGGCCGCCGAGCGCAACATGGCCGAGCAGAATGCGCTTATCGGCGTGGCCGTGGGTGCGTATTACCCGAACCTCTCTCTCTCCGCGCTGGGCGGCTATTCGGCAAACCCGATCGGCGGGCTGTTCGACGTTTCCAACTCGCTTTGGTCGCTGGGGTCGGATGTCTCCGCAACATTGTTCGCGGGTGGGTCGCGCAGCGCCGCCGTGGCGGCGGCGGGCGATGCCTATCAGCAAAGCGTGGAGACCTATCGCCAGACCGTGCTCAACGCCTTCCAGGACGTGGAGAACGACCTCTCCAACCTGACGATCTACGAGCAGCAGGCCGCGGTGCAGGCCCAGGCCGTGGCCGATGCCAGCCGTGAGGTGCAGATCACGCTCAACGAATACCAGGCCGGCACTGCCGCCTATACCGCCGTGGTGCAGGCGCAGGTCACGCTTCTCGCTGACCAGCAGAGCGCGCTTGCCATCCAGCAGCAGCGCCTGCTTTCCAGTGTTGCCTTGTTTCAGGATCTCGGCGGAGGGTTCAGCGCCTCGGATCTGCCGAGCGCCGCCGCGCTGCAACCGGGGCTGCCGTTCGCGCCGTAATATTGTTTGCGGTTTTGGGCAAAAGGGCGTACACAATGCCCACGGCGCTTTTCGTTATCTGTTGTTGCGTGCTACCCCTGCTTTTGCGGTTCGGCCCCATCCCCTGACAACCGAAGAGTATCATGGTCCGCATGTTGCGGGTCGCTGTTTGTTAAGGAGATGCGATATGGCATCAGGTACTGTGAAATGGTTCAACGCCACCAAGGGCTACGGCTTCATCCAGCCGGATGACGGCTCAAAGGACGTTTTCGTGCACATCTCGGCTGTCGAGCGTGCGAACCTGGGCTCGCTGAACGAAGGCCAGAAGCTTCAGTACGAAGCCAAGCCCGGCCAGCAGGGCAAGGTCTCGGCGGAGAACCTGAAGGCGATCTAATCGCCCCAGAGGACGACAAAAAAAGCGGCGCTTGTTCTCGCGAACAAGCGCCGTTTTTTTGTGGCGTCACCGGCTCAATCTTCCGGGTACGCCCCCCAGTAGACCGGTCAGGCGATGGCCCGGCGCGCCCGGATTGTCCTGGCGGCGGCTGGGATGGAGAACAAGGCGATTTGCCTTGAGGTTGGAGCGGATGCCAACACGGTGGGCAAATGGCGGCGCCGTTTTGCGGCGCACCGACTGGACAGGTTGCTCGACGAGCCGCGACCCGGCACGCCGCGGCAGATCGGCGGCGACGAGATCGCCGAGACGATCCGCCTGACGCTGGAGACTACGCCGCCCGGCGCCACGCATTGGTCGCTGCGTTCGATGGCTAAGGCTGTGGGCTTCGCACCGTCCACCATCCATCGCATCTGGCGGGCCTTCCGACTGCAGCCACATCGCAGCGAGACCTTCAAGCTCTCGACTGACCCGTTATTCGTCGAGAAGGTGCGGGACATCATCGGGCTCTACATGGCGCCCCCGGAGCGAGCACTGGTGCTGTGCGTTGACGAAAAGTCGCAGATCCAGGCGCTCGATCGCAGCCAGCCGCTGCTGCCGATGCGCCCCGGCCAGATCGAGGCAGCCGTGCCCGGCGACCTCGACGTGCATCTGGTGATGGACAACTACGCCACCCACAAGACCAAACCGATCCGCGATTGGCTCGCCAAGCGCCCGCGCTGGCATGTCCACTTCACACCCACCGCCGCCTCTTGGATCGACGAGGTCGAGCGTTTCTTCGGCTCGGTCACCGAAAAGCAGATCAGACGCGGCGTCCACCGCTCAACCCAGAATTTGGAAAGCGACATCCATGCCTTCATCGACGCCCATAACGCCGATCCCAAGCCCTTCCGCTGGACCAAATCCGCCGACGACATCCTCGCCGCCGTCCAGCGCTTCTGCCAGCGCTCAATCCAAATCGGAGTGATTACGGAATCAGGACTAGCCTTGTCGGCGACCCGGAGAGGGGCTTCAGGGCGTGGGCGTAGAGGAGGAATTTGTTGGCTGCGTGGAACTCGACGCTTCTGGAGTGACCTGGACAGATGTGGGCGCGGATCCGCCAGAAGGCGTTGCCGCGACCGGCTTCGCCGCCGACGGGGTTGCGGCACTGCTCGCCGCCGACGGGGTTACGGCACTGCTCACTGCCGACGGGGCTGTGGTACTGCTTGGCGTCGACGGGGCTGTGGTACTGCTTGGCGTCGACGGGGCTATGGCACTGTTCGCCACGGTGACGGAGGCTGCCTGCGAAGGCACCGCTCCACCGGCGGCTGGCACAGCCGGGCTAACGTGAGCCGGAGTGATCGTGGAGCCGTTCGACGCGGCAGCATTATTGGCCACCGCGGGCTTCGTTCCTTCGGCCGCCGGTGCCGGCGCGGGCGCGGCGGGCGACGTCGCCGCGATCTGCACGGTGTAATCAGGCACAATTCGAGCCTGCTGCGTGCCGGCAATCACCAGGACGTGCTGACCGACTGGAAGCGCCACCTTGCTTGTCTGGGTGACGGATACCAGCGTTCCGCCGGTCTCCTGGACGATGTATTCCCAGCCCTTTGCATCTGCGACCGCTTGCTCGGCCGCCGCACCGCCGATGCCGCCGACCAAGGCCCCCCCGATCGCGCCGATCGCAGTTACTTCCGGGCCGCCCGACAGCTGTGCCCCAGCGACGCCGCCGGCAGCGCCACCGGCGGCCGCACCGACCGTGCCATTGGCGCTTATCAGCACCGGCCGCACCCCTATAATCACCCCACGCTGCACAGGTGCCGCTTGCTGTGCGGCGCTGGCGGCATAGGTGTTTGGGGAGTAGCCCTCGGCGCAGCCGGCGAGGGCTAGCGGGAGGAGACCAGGGAACAGGAAAAAGGGTAAAGTGAGGCGGCGCAAGGCGAGGTCCGTTTTTTCGTGTCAGGCTGGCGTTAGATTAGCCGTTGAGACACGCGCTGTCACGCTGGGGCCGGGCTTGCCGGGCCGTTTCTCAGCAAGCCGCCTTTGCGCTACCGGTCCGCCCGAGCCTTGAACCAGATGTCCGATTTTTGGCTTCGCCGCCGCTAGGCGGGCTGTCGCAAAACCACTCGACCGAGAAACTCAAATAGCCCCCGTCTTTCCATGCCATAGGAAGTGCCGCCGCTTCCCGCTATAGCCCGCCCATGACTCCCGCTGGACAACTTGCCGCCGCCATCGACCTCCTGGCCGAGATCGAGGCCGATCCCCGCCCGGCCGACGCCGTGGCCAACCATTTCTTCCGCAATCGCCGCTTCATCGGCGGTGGGGACAGGCGGGCCGTGAGCACGCTGGTCTGGGGGGTGCTGCGCGCGCGCCGGCATCTCGGCTGGTGGCTGGAGAAGCTCGGGGCACCGCAGACGCCGCGCCTGCTGCTTGCCGCCCAGGCCATTTTTTCCGGGCAGACCCCGCATAAGATCGCGCTCGCCTTCACCGCCGGCCGCTACGGCCCGCCGCCGCTATCGCCGGAAGAAGCCGCCGTGCTGGAGCGGTTCGCCGGGCACACGCTGGAACACCCGAATATGCCGGGGGCAGTGAAATACGAGATCCCAGATTGGATCCTGCCCAAGCTCAAGGTCCAGTTCGGCCCCGCCCTGGAAGCGGAGATGGCGGCGATGAACGAGCCCGCTCCGCTGGATCTGCGCGTGAACATGCTGAAGACGACGCGAGAGGGCGCGATTGTGGCGCTGGCGCGCGAGGGGCTACAGGCCGAGCTCACCGCCTATTCCCCCTGGGGGCTGCGCCTCAAGAACCGCCAGTCGGTCACGCAGGGCAAGGCGTTCCAGGAGGGGCTGGTGGAAATCCAGGACGAGGGCAGCCAGCTCATCGCCCTGGCCGTGGACGCCCATCCCGGCATGCGCGTGGTGGATTACTGCGCCGGGGCAGGGGGCAAGACCCTCGCCATTGCCATGTGCATGGAAAACAAGGGCCATATAGTCGCCTGCGATGTCTCGGCGCCCAGGCTGGAAGGCGCGATCAAGCGCCTGCGCCGCGCCGGGGTGCATAACGCGGAGCGGCATTTGCTGGAGCCGGGCGACAAGTGGCTGAAGCGCCAGGGCCAGAAATTCGACCGCGTGCTGGTGGACGCCCCCTGTTCAGGCACCGGCACCTGGCGCCGCAACCCGGATGCCCGCTCCCGCCTGACCGAGGCAGGCCTTGCCGAGCTCACGCAAAAACAGGCGATGATCCTCGACCAGGCGCAAAAACTGGTGAAACCGGGCGGAAAACTTGTTTACGCGACGTGTTCCGTGCTCAATGATGAAAACGAAACACAGGTGGAGGCGTTCCTGGCCAGATACCCAATGTTCGAGCAGCTTCCCATCGAGGCCCCGGCGGCTTTGGGCGGGCAGGCGATGCGCCTTTCACCCCGCGTGCATGGCACGGATGGCTTCTTCGCCGCCGTGCTGATCCGGCGCGAGACGTGATCGCGCTGCGCCGCGCCAGGCTGGCCGACGCACCCGGCATCGCCGCGGTTCACGTCGCCACTTGGCGCAGCGCCTATGCTAGTATCCTTCCGGAAGACTATCTGGCTGGTCTTTCCATCTCCCGCCTGTCCCGGCAGTACGAGCATCTCATCCGGCTGGGGTTCGGCGTGCATGTCGCCGCCAGCTATGGCATGCCGGGCGGCCCGTTGGTCCTGGGCTTTTCTACCGCCAGCCGCAGCCGGGAGATCCAGCTCGGCGAGGGTGAGGTGGAGATGCTCTATGTGCTGGACGACTACCGCGACCAGGGGCTGGGCGGCCAGTTGCTGCGCGCCTCGGCCAAGTATCTAGCCCAGCTGGGTTGCCGTTCCGCCTATGCCTGGGTGCTGCGGGACAACCCGTCCCGCTATTTCTACCAGCGCCTCGGCGGCAAATGCATCTCGGCGGGGATGACCCAGGTGGCTGGAGAAGACATTCCTCAGACCGCTTATTCCTGGGATCCGCTCACCACTCTCTTGGACGTGACCGCCTGATGCGCTAGGGGAGCGCATGAGCGATGAAAAAATTCTGATCCTGGACTTCGGCAGCCAGGTTACCCAGCTAATTGCCCGTCGCGTGCGCGAGAGCGGCGTGTATTGCGAGATCATCCCCTTCAACGCCGATGTGGCGCGGATGCAGGCGTTTGCCCCCAAGGGCATCATCCTCTCCGGCGGCCCGGCGAGCGTGGCCGATGAGGGCTCCCCCCGCGCCCCTGAATGGGTGTTCCAGGCCGGCGTGCCGGTGATGGGCATCTGCTACGGCCAGATGACCATGTGCGTGCAGCTGGGCGGCGAGGCCAAGGGCGCGGAAATCCGCGAATTCGGTGCCGCCTATGTTGACGTGGTGGCGGATTGCGCCCTGTTCGAGGGTGTATGGTCCGTCGGCGCGCGCGAGAAGGTTTGGATGTCCCACGGCGACCATATTTCTGCTCCCCCGCCGGGGTTCCGTACCGTCGCGGTGTCCGAGGGCGCGCCCTACGCGCTCATCGCCGATGACGAGCGGCGCTTCTACGGCGCCATGTTCCACCCGGAGGTGGTGCATACCCCGCACGGCGCGCAACTCATCCGCAATTTCACCCATAAGGTCTGCGGCCTTTCCGGGAACTGGACGATGGCTGGCTTCCGCCAGGCCGAAATCGCCAAGATCCGCGCCCAGGTCGGCACCGGCAAGGTCATCTGCGGCCTCTCCGGCGGGGTGGATTCCTCCGTGGCGGCCGCGCTGATCCACGAAGCGATCGGCGACCAGCTCACCTGCATCTTCGTCGACCACGGCCTGCTGCGCGCGGGCGAAGCGGAAGAAGTGGTGCGCGTGTTCCGCGACCAGTTCAACATCAAGCTGATCCACCGCGATGCTTCTGATTTGTTCCTCGGTCATCTCGCGGGCGTAACGGACCCGGAACAGAAGCGGAAAATCATCGGCAAGCTGTTCATCGACGTGTTCGACGAGGAGTCCCAGAAGCTCGGCGGCGCCGAGTTCCTGGCCCAGGGCACGCTGTACCCTGACGTCATCGAATCCGTCTCCGCCATTGGCGGCCCGTCGGTCACCATCAAGTCCCACCACAATGTGGGCGGCTTGCCCGCCTACATGAAGCTGAAGCTGGTCGAGCCCCTGCGCGAGCTGTTCAAGGACGAGGTGCGCGCCCTGGGCCGAGAGCTTGGCCTGCCTGAGACCATCGTGGGCCGCCATCCGTTCCCCGGGCCGGGCCTCGCCATCCGCGTGCTGGGTGAGGTGACCCGCGAGAAGGTGGCGGTGCTGCAGAAGGCCGATGCCATCTACCTGGAAGAGATCCGCGCCGCTGGGCTGTACGATGCCATCTGGCAGGCTTTCGCCGTGCTGCTGCCGGTGAAATCCGTGGGCGTGATGGGCGACGGCCGTACCTACGACAACGTGTGCGCGCTCCGTGCCGTGACCAGCACGGACGGCATGACCGCTGACGTGTACCCCTATGATGTCGGGTTCCTCACCCGCGTCGCCGGGCGGATTGTGAACGAGGTGCGCGGCATCAACCGCGTCACCTACGACATCACGTCCAAGCCGCCCGGAACGATTGAGTGGGAATAAACGCGTAACCTCAAATCCACGTTATCGTGGGTTTGTGTAAAGATTACAATCTATACATTCCGCCTTCGGTTGGCGCATAAACGAGCTTGGAACAAGGAATGAAACTTGCCCAAGCTCGTCTCCGTTACCCGCATCCTGAATGAGGACGACATTGCCGAGGCGTTTGTCCGGCACAATGTCCAGCATGTAGACCACATGCTGTTTCTGGACAACGGCAGCACGGACCAGACGCTGGAGATCCTGCGCGCCCTCCAGAGCGAGGGCGTGCCCCTCACCGTGGTGCAGACGCACTCCATCAGCTTCGATGAGATCGCCATCAACAGCTGGGGCTACCAGGCGGCCTCGCAGCTTTTCGGCGCGGATTGGGTGGTGTTCATCGACGCGGACGAGTTCATCGCTACCGAAAAATCCGTGCCGCTGGCCACGCTGCTAGCCGTCAACGAGCCTGCCATCACCGCTCAGTTGGTGAATTACGGCCAGATCGAGCTGGATGACCCGAATGAACTCATAGTGCCGTTGCGGCTGCGCCACCGCTGGGCCAGGGAGACCAATGTCGACAAGCTGATCCTGCGCGCCGGGCTGTCCGGCATTGCCATCGGTGCAGGCAATCACGGTGCCTTGGCCGGGGGCAGGATCCTGCCCGCGCGGCGGCATGCGCAGGTCAGTTTCGCCCATTACCCGCGCCGCAGCGGTTGGCAGATCTTGCAGAAAATGGCGGCGGGTTGGCTCAAGGCCCTCGCAGCCGGGCGTTCGGCCGCCGAGGCCGGGCACTCCGAGCATTACCGCTCGCCTTTCGAGACGATGCGGGACAAGCCCGGCGAGCTGCTCTACAATTCCGGCTATTTCGCGCGGGAGTTCGAACTGAATGAGGCCATTGAAGCGCCGCTCGCCTATCTCGGCGGGGAGCTGCGCTACACCCAACCCACTGACCCTGCGATGAAGGCGGCGCATATGTTTCTGCGCTTTACCGAACGCGTTGCGATGCAGCATGGCCGGCTGCTCGACGAATCACCCCAGGCCCGCGCCTTGGTGGAACACTGGAACGCGCGGCGGGAGTTCCTGTTCTAGGCCACTTTCTAGGCCGCTTTCCCGGACCGAGGCACCATGGCCCGGTAGAGGTGCCATGTGCCGTGGCCCAACACGGGCAGCACCACAATCAGCCCGGCAAAGGCCGGCAGCGTGCCCAGCGCCAGCCCGGCAGCCACGATCGCTCCCCACAGCGCCAGGGGGAAGGGGTTGCGCGCCGCTGCCGCCACCGAGGTGCGGATGGCGGTTTTCAGCGTGGCGGGCCGGTCCAGCAGCAGCGGGAAGGAGATGCTGGCGATAACCAGCACCAGCACCGCGAACACCGCCCCGGCGCTGATGCCTAGCACGATCATTTCCCAGCCCGGGGCGCTGGTGAAGACGGCGTAGAAGAACGACAGCCAGCCCGCAGGCGGCTGCGGGCCCAGCGTGGCATCGTAGATCAGCTCTGCGACCACCAGCCAGGCCAGGAACAGGGCGATCAGCGTCAGCCCCATGCCGGTTATGGAGCCGATGGCCGGTGAGCGCAGCACGTTGAACCCGTCCCGCCAGTGCATCTGCCCGGTCAGCTCCCGCTGGCGGCTCATTTCGTAGAAGCCGATGGCGAAAAGCGGCCCGACCAGTGCGAATCCGGCCGCCGCGGGAAAGAGCAGGGGGATGAGCTGGCCATAGAAATCCGCCGCGATGAGATAGGCGGCCATCACCGGGTAAATCAGCCAGAGCATGATCAGGTCGGTGCGCGCGGCGGTGAAGTCCTCCCATCCCCGGCGCAGTGCGAGGAAGACATCGGCGAAGCGGATGCGCCGCACCATCGGCAGGCCGGATTCGGTGCTGCTGAAATATGTCTCCGGCGCAGCGCTGCCGAGCATTTCTGCGGCCTGGAACTGCGCCAGGACCCATTCCACGGGATTGCGGATGTGCATTGCCTGCTCCTCCGTAAACGTTTTTGTTTGCGGTTGTTGCTGGCACATAGTCATTAGTTTGCGCCGGACCCGGAATTTTACCTTACCCCCGGGTGAATTTGGGATAAGCTGGTGCCGGAGCGCCTCGACAGCGAAGATTTTGCCGTCCAGCACCCGGGCGCATTGCATTTCCTGCCCATTTTGCCTTAAGGCGGTACTCCGTAACCGTAACAGGAGACTTCCCAATAGCCAGACCGCCAGCGCCACCCGCCCCGCCATCCCGCGAGGGGCCCCGGGTCAACGAAGAAATCAGAATCCCGCAGGTTCGTCTGATCGACCAGGACGGTGAGATGATCGGCGTGCTCAGCACCCGGGATGCCATTGCGCGCGCTTATGCCGCAGGGCTCGACCTGGTCGAGATCAGTCCGAACGCCGAACCGCCGGTCGCCAAGATCCTCGACTACGGCAAGTTCAAGTACGAGCAGCAGAAGAAGCGCAACGAGGCGCGCAAGAAGCAGAAGATCGTCGAGATCAAGGAGGTGAAAGTCCGCCCCAATATCGACGAGAACGACTACAACGTGAAGCTGCGCGCCATGAAGTCCTTCATTGGCGAGGGCGACAAGGTGAAGGTCACCCTGCGCTTCCGCGGCCGCGAAATGGCCCACCAGGAACTCGGCGTGAAGGTGCTCGAGCGCATCCGTGGCGACATGGAGGCCGATACCAAGGTCGAGCAGATGCCGAAGATGGAAAACCGGCAGATGGTGATGGTGCTGGCGCCGAAATAAGGCGCCGCATGGATCTCTGGTAGACGCAAAAAAGGCCGGGATTTCCCGGCCTTTTTGTTTACTCGGAGGCTTTTTCCGCCTCAACCGCTACCGGCTTGGTGCGCGGGCGGCCACGTGGGCGGCGCACGGGCACGGCCGGGGAAGGTTCCTCCACCGCCGCGGCCTCGGCAACTGCCGGCGGCGCGTCGGGGATGATGGGAATGGCGCGCGGCTCCGGAGCGAGGGGAAGTTCGACCTGGACCACCGGCTGCTCGGTCCGCAGTACGGCCGGCTGTTCGCCGAGGCCCGCGGGTGCTGCCACGGCGGCCTGCAATTCGGCCTCAAGGGCGGAGCTGATGTCAATCGGGGTGTCCGCGATCGGCACCGGGCGGAACGGACGCTCGCCACGCTGCTCGCCGCGGTCGCGCGGCTGGAACTCCTGGCGCGGGCGCTGCTCGAAGCGGCGCTCCTGCTGGTGCTGCCGGTGCTCGCGCCCCTCGTGGCGGCCTTCCTGGCGGGGTTCGCCCTGAGCTTCGGCACCCTCGGCGGGCTCGCGACGCTGGAACTCACTACTCTGAGGCGGACCGAATCGCTCGCCACCCTGTTGTGCTTGACCGGCCTGGCCCGGTGGCGGCAGCCCCTGGGCCTGGTTTATGGCGGCAACGATGCGGAAATAATGCTCTGCATGCTGGTAGTAGGCTTCGCCCAGCACACGGTCACCGCCGCTGGCGGCATCGCGCGCCAGCTGGGTGTATTTGTCATAAAGCTGCTGCGCCGTGCCACGCACCCGCATTTCCGGCCCGGAACTGTCGAAAACATGGTTGCGGTTGAGCGGAATACCATTCTGCTGGTTGCGAAACCCACCTCCGCCACCGCCCCCCTGGCGATGGCCGCGGCCACGCATGCGCTTCATATTCATAGGCTCTTGTCTATCCTCGTCTGGTGACTTGCGCGCTGTGGCGTCAAACGCCACTCATGGCCGCCCCCGTGATTTTTGGAGACTCGAGGCAAAACAGCCCGCGCACCAATGTGCTTAGCGGCATAATTGCCATCTGCCAATTGTTTATTTGCGGAATCTGATCAACGACGCGCGTTCTATGCCCGCCAAGTCCCGGTGGGTGGCGCAGGCAAACCCCGCGCCCTCCGCCAGCAGGGCGACAGATGGTGCCTGCCCCGCACCGAGTTCAAGGACCGCCAAGCCATTTTCCGATAAAATCCTGGGCAGGACGGCAATGATGGCCTTGTAGGCGTCCAGCCCATCCGCGCCGCCATCCAGGGCGCGGCCGGGCTCGTAGGCGGCCACCTCCGGCATCAGCCGGGGGATTTCCGCGCTCTCGATATAAGGCGGGTTGGAGAGCACGAGGTCGAATCGCGCATCCAGAGCCTCGGCCCAGCTCCCGGCCAGAAAGGCCGCGCGGGTGGCAAGACCCAGATGCTCGGCATTGCGCCGGGCGAGGGCGGCGGCCTCGGGGTTCAAATCCACGCCCACGCCGAAGGCGGCGGGGTATTCATGCAGCACGGCGAGCAGCAGGCAGCCCGTGCCGGTACCGAGATCAAGCACCGTGCGTGGCTGGAGCCCCGACTCCAGCACCGCCTCCACCAACGTTTCGGTATCCGGCCGGGGGATGAGCGTGGCGGGAGAGACGCGGAAATCCAGACCCCAGAATTCCTTGTGCCCGGTGATGTAGGCCAGCGGCTCGCGTGCCACGCGCCGGGCCACCAGGGGCTCATAAGCGGCCTGTTCCACCGAATCGCGCACCAGCAGCCCGGCGGCACTGGTGCCCAAGGCAGCGGCAAGAATCAGCCGCGCCTCCCGCCGTGGTTCCTCGATGCCGGCTTCCTTCAACCGGGCGGTGATCTCGGCCAGCGCCTGCGCCGTTGGGATCAACTCTCCGCCGCCAGCCGCGCCGCCTGGTCCTCGGCGATCAGCGCGTCAATGATGTCGTCGAACTCGCCCAGCATTACCCGGTCGATCTTGTGCAGGGTGAGGTTGATGCGGTGGTCTGTCACCCGCCCTTGCGGGAAGTTGTAGGTGCGGATGCGCTCCGAGCGGTCGCCCGTGCCCACCTGGCCCTTGCGGTCGGCGGCGCGGGTGGCATCCACGCTGGCGCGCTGCTGCTCATACATGCGTGAGCGCAGGATCTTCATCGCCTTGGCGCGGTTCTTGTGCTGGCTGCGCTCCTCCTGCATCGCCACCACGATGCCGGTGGGGATATGCGTGATCCGCACGGCCGATTCGGTCTTGTTCACGTGCTGCCCGCCAGCGCCCGAGGCGCGGTACACGTCGATGCGCAGGTCGGATTCGTTGATATCGACATCGACCTCCTCGGCTTCGGGCAGCACAGCCACGGTAACGGTGGAGGTGTGGATGCGCCCCTGCGTCTCAGTGGCGGGGACTCGCTGCACGCGATGCACGCCGGACTCGAATTTGAGCTTGGCAAAGACCGATTTGCCGGTGATCTCGGCCATGGCGCCCTTCACGCCGCCGAGTTCGTTTTCTTCGTAGTCCATCACCTCGAAGCGCCAGCCCTGGGCCTGCGCGTATTTCTGGTAGGCGGCGAACAGCTCGCCGGCGAACAGCCCGGCCTCGTCACCACCGGCGGCGGGGCGGATTTCCAGGATGGCGGAGCGCTCATCGGCTTCGTCCCTGGGAAGCAGGGCGAGGCGCACGGCCATTTCCAGCTCGGGCAGTCTGGCCTTCAGCTCATGATATTCCGCCTCGGCCAGGTCTTTCATCTCCGGGTCGGCGAGCATCGCCTCGGCCTCCGCCATATGCTTCTCGGCGCCACGCAGCTCGGTGATCTTCTCCTCGATCGGCTCCAGCTCGGCCAGCTCCTTCGATGCCTTCACGAAGGCATCCCCCGCCAGCGTGCCCGAGAGCATGAACCGCAGCTCCTCGGCCCGGGCGAGAATGCGGTCCAATTTGTAGTCGATGCTCATTGCAGTTTTGCCCCCAAATACCGGCTTAGCGCCACGGAGGGTCTCTCAACCGCCACATGCAGCAGATACGCCAGAGTGACACCCGCGGCGGTGACGCACGGCAGGCCAACGCACAGCGTGAAAATATCTCCATGGTGCGCGACCATTGCACTGTTCGAGATCAGCCCGCCCACCGTGACAATCGAGAGCCAGCTTACGAGGTAAAAACTGTAGGATATGCGGCCCAGGAACTGTATGGCCCGGCTGTCCATGAAATTCCGGATCGCCGGGATGTTGCCATACGCAAGCAGCACCACGAGGATCGTACCAAAAATTGTCGTGGGAAGGTCGAATGGGATGGGATGCCCATCATTTAGCGGTATGAACTCGCCGATCAGTATCAGCGCGAGGATCGCGGCCGTAAAGATCAAGTATTGCGCGTGTTGCGGGATCTTATGAACATACTGCCCGTAATCCCGCGCGAGAGCGCCCGCGTAGAACAAATAAAGATAGTGAAAGACATCAATGCCCAGCTTTTGGTGGCTGTTCAGAAGCACTGCGATCGCAAAGAAAACGCCCATCAACGCGAGCTTGTACGAGATGGAATTCTTGTAGTTTTTCAGGAAGAATACGGCGGGGAACAGGATCGACGTAAAAATCTCAAGCCGGATTGTCCATAATGGCGGGTTCAGCGTGTGCCGGATCAGGGCAAGATTCAGAGCCAGTATCTTGAGCGGTATCATGAAATTGGCCGAATAGAATTGGAGCGGAATCGCGGCACCCGGCGGGTAGGTCGTTTTGCTGGTGAAGGTGAGTTTTGCAAACAGATAAAGCGAAGCCACGGAGACAACCGCAGGCGGAACAAGCCGGGCCAGCCGCCTGAGATAGAACGCGGGTATTTGCGGCAGGCGCACATTTTCGAGCATGCCGCACAAAAAGAACCCGCTCATGATAAAGAACAGGTCCACGGCGATGGCGCCATTGATGATCCCCGTGACAAACACGGTAATCAAATTGCCGACCAGCACGGATGAAATGAGCGTGGCGATGCCGAATGCATGGCTTACCCCGACCATCATGGAGGCGATGCCGCGCAAGCCGTCCAGTTCGGTATATCTGTGCTTGTAAAATACGTCATAAAGCTCGTGGCCAGACAGTTCTGGTTCAGCCAGACCTGTCGAGATTTGTGTCAGCTCAGCCATGAAGCTGCCTCGGCAGATCCGCGATCTGGATATCCGCCTGGGTGCCATCGGCCAGATTTTTGAGCTTCACGATCCCGGCGGTGCTTTCCTCGCCCACCAGCACGGCGAAGATGGCGCCGGATTTGTTCGCGCGCTCCAGGCGTTTCTTGGCGTTGCCGGAATAGGCGATCTCGGCGGGGATGTTGTGCGCACGCAGCAGGGTGAGGATTTCCAGCGCCTTGGCCTCGCAATCGCCAGCCATCGGGATCACCGCCACTGGCAGCGCGGCACGGGCAGGGGGCTCGATGAGCATGGACAGGCGCTCGATGCCTGCCGCCCAGCCCACGCCCGGCACGGCAGGGCCGCCCATCTGCTCCACGAGGCCATCGTAGCGCCCGCCGGCTAGCACTGTGCCCTGCGCGCCGAGCGCATTGGTCACGAACTCGAAGGCCGTGTGATTATAATAATCCAGTCCGCGCACGATGTGCGGGTTGTGCAAATGTGGCACGCCGAAGGCGGTGAGGTAGTTCAG
>Ga0326727_10003094_pt1 | contig 54387 bp, 41 predicted proteins | sample MB2enrmetagenome_FD_207643 | JGI IMG/M metagenome (GOLD analysis project Ga0326727, IMG submission 207643) | Lab enriched peat soil microbial communities from McLean, Ithaca, NY, United States - MB29MY | ecosystem: Environmental > Terrestrial > Soil > Wetlands > Peat | place: USA: New York...
GTTGATTGTACGCAGGTTATAAAAATCCGCAAAATCACAAAAAAGCGCGCCAAAAAGCAGGGGTTTCTTCAATCCTGAGCCTCCTCACGGGAGGTCGGGGCTTCATCCTGAATTCTCCTTGCTTCCAAGGCGGGCGCATCCCACTTTTTCGGTGGCGGGTTCTGGTTCCTAATCCTAATCCTAATCGTAATCTTAATCTTCATCCCGATTTTCAGACCAACATGTGGTCGTTGTGGACTTGCCACCCAGCCCAAAGCGCCAGAGGACTGGCGCACTCCAAAACGCTTCGCGCTTTTCGCCAGTCGTCAAACAACGCGCCAGCGTCTTGGACTGCGGCGGCCCTCCGCCGCTCTTAATCTTAATCTCCCCGGAAAGGGGTCAGGGGTCAGTCCCTTGCATGTCCACAATTTGTCTGCCCCGCCCCGCCGGCTCTGTCCACCGACAAGTCCGCCGCCAATGCCTCAAAAGACGAAACGCACAGTAAACTTTACGGCCACAAGGCGGGCGGATGAAACAGCCCCGAACGCTCGGGGTTCGCGTATTCTGCGTATTTCGCGGTTAAAAACGCCTTTCTTCGCCCCTCTTCTTAAAACTTTCTTAAGTCATTGCAATGCAGCGTGTTACAGCCTGGTGTTGCAAAAATCACATCTTTTGTAAAAATTCTTTAAAAAATCTGTTGACGAATAAATGTGTTAACTGTAGAGTATGCTAATGAACAATTGAAAGTGGATGATGGAAAATTGAAATTTAACGGAAAGGAAGAAGCAAACGGAAAGGCAGAATTATGAAGGATGAATTAAGAAGTGAGTCGCAGGCGGAAATAGGGAGGGGCAGGCCTGCCCGCCGTCTTGTCCGTCGTAGCCGCCTCGTCCGCCGTAGCCGCCTCGGCGAAGGAGGATGCGGCGCAGGAGGGAAAATCAGGGAAAGCCCGTTTTTCTGCCCAACTTATCTTTCTGCCATCCTTCCGCCGGGCCGCGAACCGTGCTGCGCAGGCTCGCCGCGCCGACTTGTCCCGCCAAAGCCGCTTCGGCGACGGCGGAAGCCGCCTTGGCGAACGCGGGTCAAAGCCAGTCAAAGTGGATCAAACCAGTTCTGTTGCTCAAGCTGGCGGCCAGAATCGCATGCAAATCTCTATCAATGAACAGCTTGCAAAAGAAATCGCTTTAATCCGATCAAATCAATATAAACTAAGTTAAACATGATCAAAATAAGCCAATCCGCTTCGGACATCGGACTTCAGGCGGTTCGGTGCTGCCGGGGTTTGGGCCGCTCCCCTTTCTTGCGCGAAAATTTGGTTTCGCGCCGCACTTCCGGGCAAAAGTGGGTTTGGCGAGACTCCAACAACCGCGCGCGAGACGTACACGCTCCTCAATGCTCAGGAAAGAAAGGGGGTTCTTTCTGTGGGAGACGGTCCAGTAATCCGGGAATGACAAAAAACCCATTGACAAAATTGGCTTCGATCTCTATTAGCAGCGTCATTATTCTAATGAGACACAACCAGTGGGGTTGTTCCAAGGCCGCTTGTTGCAGCGGCGGTTTGCCATGAAACACCAGCTTCAGGAGCAGTTGCTCTTGCGCGGGATGGACCCGTTGCAGGGTAAAAAGCTTTTTGTCCGCAAACGGGACGCGCGCATCGAGGAGTTCAACGAGGCGCGCATTTGCCTGGCGATCGAAAGCGCGTTCAAAGCCGTCGATGGCATTGGCCGCGATGCCAGGCTGCCCGGGCCTTTGCAGGCCGCGGTCAAGAAGTGCGCCGATGCGGTTGTGGAGCGGGTGTTGAGCCGTGCGGTCCGGGGCGAGCAATTGGAGGTGGAACGAATTCAGGATGCCGTGGAGGATCAGTTGATGTTGGATGGCCATTTGGCCGTGGCGCGGCGTTATATCCTTTATCGTGAGAAACGCCGCCTGGCCCGGGCCGAGCGCGAGGGGCGCGCCGCGCCCCCGGCCGCCATCGCGGTCCCGGTCAAAGGGACGCCGCCCGCGGAAAGCCCGCCCGGGGCGGCGCCTGTTCCTGTTCCCGTTCCCGCCCCGTCCCCGGAATGCGGCGAGGCGTCCACCGCGGGCGCGGCGCGTTCGTTGTTGCAAAGAATTTACAGTCAAGCCTTGCCGGCAGCCCCGTGCGACGATGAATTGGAATTGGAGGCGGCTCACCGGGGGCATTTCAGCGGTTACATCCATGAAGGGCAGTATTTGAAGCTGCTTTCGCCGGAATTGCCGGGTTTTGATTTAGAAATGCTGGCGGGCGCTCTGCGATTGGAACGGGATCAATTATTTCCCCTGGCCGGCTTGCAGGCGTTGCATGACGATTACCTGCTGCGCGACAACGACCGGCGCATCGAGACGCCGCAGTATTTCTGGATGCGCGTGGCCATGGGGCTGGCTTTGAACGAGGGCGAACAGCGCAACGCGCGCGCGGGGGAGTTTTACGAGGCGCTTTCCACTTTCCGTTTCGTGCCTTCGGAGCCGGTTCTTTGCCACGCGGGCACGGTTGAGCCGCGGTTGATCACCTCCTTCGCCGCGACCAGTTGGAGCGATCTGGAGCACGTCACCGCCCAAGCCGGCGCCCGCCTGGAGCAGCGCAATAAAACAGGTTTGACCTGTTCCTGGCTGGAGCCGTGGCACATCGGCATTTGGGATTTTCTGCAACGCCCCCTTCCGGGCGGCCCCGCCTGGAACCATGATTTGAACAAGGCCTTGTGGGTCCCTGATTTGTTTATGAAACGGGTCCGCCAGCAAGGACGCTGGACGCTGTTCGATCCGGCCGCTGTTCCCGATCTTCATCAGCAATTCGGCCGCGCTTTCGAGCAGCGTTACGTCCAATACGAACAAAAGGCCGACCGCGGCGAAATGCAGGGTTTCAAGCGGATCTACGCCGCCGATCTCTGGCAGGAAATGCTGGCCTCGCTGGCTCAAACCGGCCAGCCCTGGCTCGGGTTCAAGGACGCGGCCAACGTCCGTTCGGCCCAGGACCACGCGGGCGTGGTGCATGGCGCCAGTCTTTGCACCGCCATTTTGCTCAATACTTCGCCGCTGGAAGCCTCGGCTTGCAGCCTCGGTTCCGTCAATCTGGCCGCCCATCTGGCCGCGGACTCTCCCCTCCCGCTGGACCTCCCGCTTTTGCGCCGCACCGTCGCCGCCGCCATGCGGATGCTTGACAACGCGATTGACATTAGTTCCTATCCGGACGACGCGGCCCGGGCCACGAGCCGGGAACATCGTCCGGCGGCCTTGGGGATTCTCGGTTTCCAGGATGCGCTGGATTGGCTCAAAACCGGTTACGCCAGCGCGGCGGCGGCGGATTTCGCCGATCGCAGCATGGAAATCGTTTCCCACTGCGCCATCCTCGCCTCCGCCAGTCTGGCCCGGGAACGCGGCGCTTATCCCAGTTACGCCGGATCAAAATGGAGCCATGGCCTTTTGCCGGTGGATACGCTGGCCCTGCTGGCCGCCGAGCGCGGAATGGCCGTTGATGTTGATTTATCCATGACACAGGATTGGGACATGGTTCGGGACGCGGTCCGGCGCGACGGCCTGCGGCATTGCACCACCACGGCCATCTCCTCCACCGAGGCCGGCTCCAGGATCACCGGCGCCAGTCCCTCGATCGAACCCATTGGACACGGGTGGAAGGGCAAAGAGCGGACGGTTTTTGAAATTGGGCCGCAATGGCTGATCGAATGCGCCGCCCGCCGCCAAAAATGGCTGGATATGAGCCAGACGCTGACCCTTTATGCCCCGGACCTCGATCTCGCGGCCCTGGCCGACATTTGCATGCAAGCGTGGGAAAAGGGATTAAAGACCACGCGCCAGCTTCATTCGCCCTCGCGCCTTCCGGGCCACACGCCGCCATTGGACGCCCAATCCGAAATGGACAGCCAGCGCCAATCCATCACACCCCCGCCGCCCGTCCCGGCCGGGCCGGAACCCGTCCCGGCCAAATGAAACCGCGCCAGAGGCTAATTCTGGCTCGGGCCTGCCACCAGCATCATGCCGATCTGTTTGGAAATTTCGGCGGCCGTATCAATATCGCCGCCCATGCTGCCGCGGGCTTGCACGGTCACTTCCGTGATTCTGCCATCGACATCCGCGACTTTCACCCAGACGGAATGCTGGTTGACTTTGGCCTCGAAGGTATTGTTGACGGCGTTATCCACCAGCAGTTTGCCGTTGCGATTGAGCACGGTGCGGCTGGCGGCGGCCAATTGTGCGACCGGCCGCGCATAGCGGCTGACAATGCGGTCCTTGGTGATCGGCCATCCGGCCACGCTGTGGCCGTCCTCGGTGCTGATGCAACCGGGCAGGAGGATCAGGCAGGTGGAAAGGGCTAAAAATGACAAGAATTTAATCTTCATGGCGCTCACTATGCAGTTCACCCATCCCCTCCCGTCAAGCTTTTTGCGAACGGCTCCAGACTGATGGGTGTGAGCCAAAACTCTTCGCCGCCCCATTCTTGCCGGAGAGATGTAAATGCGGCGGTAGTGGTACAGTTTGAATCCTGAAAAGCGACTTTCCGCTTGATTTCCGGGGCATGGGCGCAAGGTTGCGCCATGCACAAACGAGCAGTCCGAGACATAAACGAAACTGCGTTTGCGGTGGTTCAACAGGCAACGCGCCAAACACCGACGCAAACGAAACATCAACAGCCAAAACCCGCCATCTCGGCCGGCCGGATCGGGGCGCTCAAAGCTACCAAGCCTGGCAAGGCGTCAGTGAGGCGGAAGACCTCTTGAATTTCGGTCGCGGTGGCCGTCGTCATTCTTTACCCATGCAAGTAATGCAGTAATCGCCATCAAGTGTGCCCGCAGCCCCACAGCCTTTGCAAATGCCTGTTCCTGTTAGGGTTCGGCGCATCCTTTGCAATTCCGGGTTTGTCCTAACGACCTGTCCCCTGTTAATTCCCGGAAGCGGATGGGCAGCCCGTTGATGAGCTTTCAGCGCCGTCTTCGGAATAATTGCTCCGCATTCGGAGCAACGTGTATCGGCAGGATTCATACAGAGCGACTGTCATTCCCATTTGTCCTTTTCCTTTGCTTCTTCCACCGTCTGCCATTGCATATTGCTCGGATCATCAGCGCCACCCCTTTTTAGTGGGACGATATGGTCAACAACGTGTCCGGGCCATCCGTTGGGGTGCCCGGTCATTCTCATAAATTTCTCCTTGGCGGCTTCGCTTCGCGCAATCTTGCCGTGAGAATCCCGCTCCTCGCCTTGGGCATAAGTTGATTTGTGGACCGCAGGCGAAGAGGTGGTGGTTTTTGACGTGGATGCAGAGGCATGGCTTTTTGATGACGCGCCGGAAACCTTTGAACTGTGGCTTTTGGACGAGGGGTTATGCCCGCTGGCAAATGTCGGCATGGCTCGGCAAAGGCCAGCCATACAAAGCATCAACAAAACTCGCAATGCCCTTTTCATATAACTCTTTAAATTCAACCAAAAAGCTGTCGAGAAGTCAATCAAGAATATGATAAAACCCCCAATTCTCACCGAGGCTCAAAAACGCACCATCTTGGGCGATCCAGCACCGAAACCGCTTGCGGTCGCCGTTATCCGGCCATACCCTCCGCGCCATCCTCGGCCCGTTCCAATCCGACCGAGGCCAAAAGAAAGGCGCCGCATGACTATATTGCTCGGATTGATCTGTGAGGGTGGCATTGTGATTGCCACAGACACTCAGGGAACCGGAGATAACTTTTCGCTTCCGTCCGACAAAATCAGCATTGTTAATTTCAAAGGAGACAAAACTCTTGTGGCAAAGGCTGGAAACTGCCTCCTGTCCAACAGGACCGTCGAAATCATTCAGGAAAAGGCGGACGACATCGAGTTGAATCATCCAAGGCAATTGGTTGGTCTTGCTGAATCGGCGATTCGCCAGATCAGGGACCAGATGATTGATGAAGATCAGAAAAAGTGGATTGCGGAGAATCCGTTTGAATTGTTACTCGCTCAATGCGGTCCCTATGAGCCGAGCCTTTTTCTTGCAACGAGCCTCGGCATCACCAATAAGTTTGAAAAATACTATGCCACTGCCGGCTGTGGTGCAGAACTTGCAGAATGTCTGCTGAATGAATTTATATTGAAGCCTAAAACCGTGGCAGAGGCGGTTGCGGTGGCAGTTTATATCGTGGGAAAAGTTAAACGATATGATCCCTTTTGTGGAGGACCGACGACAATCAAGGTTGCTCCAAGGATTTCCAACTTTCCACAGAAGGAAGAGGGCGGCTTATCCAAAGATGGCCTTTTCAAGGTTTTTGACTGGCCTCAAGATTATGTTGATGATCTTGAAAGAGAGTTGGCCGTTTCAGAACAGGCCGGGAGACCCAAACGGATGGAAATGCTTTCCGACACGCTGAAGAAGATCGGTACGATATGGTGGGAAAAGCATTTAGAATCCAACTCTGGCGCTTCCAATGAACAAACTTAGCATTGAAGAACAGGTTAAGATCGTCGCCTGCCTGGTTGAGGGCAATTCTTTGCGCTCAACGGTGCGGATGACGGGCATTCACCGAACGACAATTCAAAAGCTGCTGGAGGAGCTTGGCGCGGCCTGTTCCGCGTATTAGGACAAGGTGTTTCGTAATTTGACTATTGGTCCGTTTCAATGCGATGAAATATCGGCTTTTTGCCATTCCAAAGAGAAATCGCCATCGCCAGCGAGGTGCGAACCGCGCAGCGCAAACGCGAAAAAAGGGCTTGACGGCGCGAACCGGCCAAGGCACAGTTTGGGCAAATGGTGGAGCCAGTCGGAATTGAACCGACCGCTGGAGAATGTAGAGTCCCCCGTGCGGCGAACCTGCTGACCCCGTTGTTTGGCCTACCGGCCCGCTTGGCTGTCTTGCAAGGATGAACCAAGCGGGCCGGTGCTTTTTATTCATCGCGCAACCATACCGTGACCGGCACTTCACGGCGCGCTCTCCACCCTTACGTTCATAACTCTCCAATCCAAAAAGAAGACCGCCTTGCATCCGACCGAAAAGCGCCCGGCGCGGGCATCGGATAACAAAGCGGTTCCAAATCAAATTCGCCTTCAACGGATTTTCGGTTCCGTGAGTCAACTTTATCACGGCTGGGGCTTACGGAATTGGGGCTTTTTTAACTGCGCCCGGATGCGAAACTACACATTTTCCGATGCGAACTGTCACTTTTCAGGATGCGAAACTGCACTTTTTGACCCTTTTGATAATGCGAACCTGCACATTTCGCCTTGCGAATCTCACTTTTGCCGAGATTTGGGCATGTCAATGGCTTTTCTGGATTTTTCTTTAGCCCAGCGCGTTCTTGCGGCCTCTCTGCGCTGGCGCTTGCGGTTTGAAGCTCTCCAAAGCGCAATGTCATCGCGCATTTCAAAGAGTTCTGTTGTGGCCGGGAATTGTTTACCTTTCAGGCGGTCGATATATGCGACAGCTTCGCGCTCCGCTTCGACTTTCGTAAGTCCACGATCTTGAAAGCGTGCGGTCAAATAGCGTTTATAGGTGAGGAACCTGTCTGCGTAATGCCTCCCGCCAATCATAAATCGGAGAAATATCTTGAAATTCTTTAAGGGAAATTTCGTCGGCGGCATACCGGAAACTGTTAATTTGTATTAACCTTAAACAAGGAGGATTTATTTGAACTCGAATGATTCACCGCGTTGGATGCAGGCGGCGACGGTTTATTTGATGCTGGCGAAGGTTGTGCTGAACCTAATCGTGGCGATTGGACAATGGCAGATTTATCCGCGATTGGAGCGGGTGGAAGCCAGGATCGGATTATTGGAAAAGCCGCTATTCCAGCAAAGACCATCGCAAGACAACCGACAATAAATCCAGGTGTCACGCTCCAATGAGGTTGTTTCTGAAGCTCCGCAAGCCGGACGTGAAGCGCAGCCATAGCGACGGCATGAACACGCCCCCGCCGCGTCAATTGTCGCAAGATGTCCTGAATTTCTGGAATCGTTGCCTCTGGCAGCCAGTTTATGATTTGGTCATCGGTCGGCCAACCACCTGGACTTTCTGCAAATAAATCGTCAAGGGTTTTCCGGTCTATATCCGACGGCTTCATTCCGCGAAGCATGAAATCGCCGCGAATTGGCGTCAACGGCAAACTGCGCGAGTCACACAATGGCGGAAACGGCTTTTCGTTTACAGCGCCAGCTTTTCGCCGTTATGATGCGGCCGTCTTAATGAGAAATGCCAAAAATGAAAGCGAAATGCAATTGCCAGCACTGTAACCGAGGAATCGAATTTGAAGCCGCTCAGGCCGGCCAGATATTTCCCTGCCCGCATTGCGGGATTGATACCGTTCTTTTTATTCCGACAGCCACGAGAAAAGAGTTGAGGAATAAAAGCGCCTATTCCAGCGGGAGAAAGGCCGTCAGCGTGATATTTTGGGTTTCCATAGTAGGCTCCATTATAGTGGTGCTTATGTGCGTTGGCGCGTTTGTGACATTGCATAGCAATGATGCGACTGAAATCGCATTTTGGGCTGGAATCGCCAGCTTTCTTGTGGCTTGGGCCTCACGGGAGATAGCCCACGCCATTTTCGACATTGCTGATTGCGCCTTGAGACGCTCTGCTGAGGCTGAAAAGCAAAAGCCGGTTTCAAATTAGGACACCGCCAACCCCTGAAGAAGTTCACAAAAGCACAGCGGCTTGCGAATCTTTGCTGCGGGCTTGGTCCTGTGGACTTGGATGGCTCACCGTAAACGGGTCAGTTCCTCACATTTCAACATTTTGATGATTTGGACTCATGGCGACGTCCGGTTGTCAAATGGTCCCGTTCCCGGCGGACGCCGCGCTTCATCAGTTGATTTTTGCGCCATACTGGGAGAATGCCGCGCCCCGCTCGCTCTGTCCACCAACAAGTCCGCCGCCGCCAAAACCTTTCCGGGCATCCATGAAATCCCTGGAATCCGTGGTCAAATTCTTAAAACACCGATAGTCATTAAACCGTTAAACCAGTCCAAGCCGGCTTTATCGTTAACGTAACGGGCTTGTTGCTGGTCTGTTGCCGATTTTGTTGCCACTTAAGTCATTGACTATCAATGATGTAGCCGATGTTGCCGATTTTCTGGACCTACATATCAATCTTGCGTGTTTTGCCTCTTCGCGGCAATTTGATGTTTTTGCCCCCCATGTTTCTGCCTTTCCCTTTCAAATGGCTCATTTTATACAGCTTCTGAGGCGGCGAATGACGAAAAGCAGTAACATGTTACTGGTCTGTAACCGATCGTGTTACCGGCTAAGTCGTTGATTATCAACACTTGTCACCGTGTTACCGATTTTTTGGACCTATGTATCAAAAGGCTAAATTTTGTCCCACACCCCAGACTGATCTTACGCGCGCTTGAAATGTCTCCGGTAAAGTTCAAAAGCCCACGCCGACCGGCCCGGCAGGTAGTTCAGAAGCGATTCAGGCTCCCTGGCCAGTCCTTCCACGATCTGCAGGTTGTGCTCGTAGCCCGCATATTCCTGTTGCATGTCCCGCACCAGGTCATGCACGTTGCGCTTCTGGTAAACGGAGGCTTTATTATATACGACACGGAATCCTCTGGCTTGCACATAATAAGCCGCCCAAATATCGTCCATGCGCCCGACATGCGGAAACAGAAAGTAATCCTTCAGCAGGGCGCCGCGCAGGAAGGTGTTTTGCGAATTGAACGGCCCCATTTTGTTGGCCGCCAACGGAAACCGGCCCGGATCGAAATCACATTCCGGCGCGTGTTCCATGCGGCAAACCGCGTCAACATCCGGGTCCCCGTTCCAGAAATCAGCCTGCACGTCCACCCGGATTTTCCGGCGGCTTTTCCGGTCATAGCGCCGTTTGGCGAGAAGCTGGAGCGGATAACCGCGGTGCCACAGGTGCGCGTGATTGGTGGCGCCAACGGGGTCGAACGCGGGCAGATCGGTTTCATAATAGTTGACTTCCGCCTCCGTGCCAACCAGGAGATTTGCGCCCCAGCCTGGCAGGGGAATGTTGTCGTCATCCACGAGCGCAACAACGTCCGCCTTCATATCGTAAGCCCACAGCAGGCCGAAGCTGCGGCGTTGGATGCAGTTCCAGCCGATGGCTTCGGACAGGGCCGGGTCGTATTTCTCCTGCTCCTCCGGCGTGACGTAAACGCCCCGGCCCAGACGATAATCCCGCGGGGTCTTCTTGTCTCCGATGACGACCAATTCCCAGTCTGGCATCGCCTCAAAAGCGGCGATGGCCTCGGTGGGAGGATTAATGGTGGTGGTGACGATGACTTTCTTCATAATTTGGATTTCAAAATGGAACGGCGCGGGGCAAACCGGGCGCGGAGGCCCGTCTTGAAGTAAGCGAAATTGCGGAAGAACGGATTATGCGATTCGCCTTCAGTTCGCGCGCGCCAGACGGACGGAATCTCCGTCACCGGCACCCCCAATCGCAGGGGTTTGACCAGGGTTTCAAAAAGAAATGGATGCCGCAATTCCTCCCACTGGATGGCTTGGACGAGGCGCGTCGGGAAAATACGGTAGGCAAAAGTCATGTCGGTGAGCCGGGCGCCGTAGAGAAGGGAGAAGAAGCGCTGGAACAACCAGTTGCAGGCCAGCTTGACCTTCGAGTAACCGTGGAACTGGCCGGCGTTTTGCCACCGGGACGCCGTCACAATGCCACCGGGATTCTTGCGCGCTTCCTCAATCAACACCCGCACGTCTTTTGGATCGGTCTCCAGGTCGCTGGCCATCATGATGACATGACTGCCGCGGGCACGGTCGAACGCCTCGCGTATGGCCCCGCCGAGGAAAGGCAGTTGTTGCTGCAGCACCACCAGCAGCGCGCCATGTTGTTTCTGGAGTTCGGCAATCGCGGCCATCGCATCCTCCGTGGTCTTCCTGCATACCACAATCAAGATTTCCTGAATGCATTCCTTCTGCGCCTCCCGCAGGATGATCTCCACGGTTTGCCTCAGCGACACGGTCTCATTCATCACCGGCAGAATGATTGTCACGGAGGTCAATTGCGCGGTTGCCGGATAATCACTCATGGTCAACGCAGGCATCCATTGCGGCCCCAGTATGTCCGGCGCGCCTCCCGGCAGGCAAGCAAAAGCGCTACCCGGCGCGGCTGCATTTTTTGAGTGGCGAATTCCGGCTCCTAATCCTAATCTGAATCCTGATCCTCTTAATCTTTGGAGATTAAGATTCAGATCAAGATTTGGAAGACGGCGATTCTATGGATCGATTGACAGTCCCATCCCGGCCCTTGTGTGTGGACATGGATGGAACATTGCTGGAGACGGATACGATGGAGGAGTTAATCGTCTCCTTTCTGCGCGCGCATTTCTGGCGGGGCGGGGTGTTGCTGTTTTGGCTCTTGCGCGGCAGGGCGTACTTCAAGCGCCGCCTGGCCGGGGCAGCGGTGTTGCGGGTGGAGCTTCTTCCGGCGCATCCGGATTTTGTCAACTATCTTGTGGAGCAACATGCCGGCGGGCGGACTTTGGTGCTGGTCAGCGCCGCCGATGAACGGACCGTCCGCTTGGTGGCGGAGCGTTTCAAGATTTTTTCCAGCGTGATTGGCAGTGACGGGAAAACCAATCTGAGAGGCGAGGCCAAGCTCAGGCGCCTGACCGAACTTTTTGGGCCAAAAGGTTTCGATTACGCGGGCAATTCATCCGCCGATCTCCCCGTCTGGCGCGGGGCCGCCGAGGCGATTGTGGTCAATGCCAGCCGCGGCGTGGAACGGCGCGCCCGGCAAGTGGCGACGGTGGCGCGAACATTTCCCAGACGCACGGGACGTCTTGCATCACTGAAACGACTGCTGCGGCGTCAGCAATGACCGTTAATCGCGGAAATCCAAACGGCTTTTCAGGGTAAGCGGCGCAAACCTTGCTGGCGCATTTCATCGGAACAGCTAATATGAGAAGCAAAATGACGATTGGTGAAGGAATCGAACACCTCGCTTTGAGTTTGTTTGGGCATGTGCCAAGCCAGACTGCTGAAGACGACCAGCGTTCGCTGCCGGCTGTCCAGACCTTTGAAGCCTCGTCGTCCAAAACATGACATTGTCCGCGTTAGGCCTGGATTGGAAAAGATGGTGGCGCTCGGCCATGCTGGCGGGTGTTCTCGGCACGGGAATCCGCGTGGGGGCAAATCTGCTGCTGATTCCGCTGGTGCTCTTGAAGCTGTCTGCGTCGGAGTTGGCCTTGTGGTGGGTCTTTGTTGCGCTGGGGAATTTCGGAAATCTGGCGGATTTTGGATTTGGAGCGACCATACCGCGCATTTACAACTATTTATTTGCCGGGGCGGAGGATTTTGAGGCGGAAGGGTTGCGCGAGGCAAAAGCCGGGGGCCAACCCAACTTCGGGGGGATCAGCCGGGTCAATGCCACGGTAAAGTCTCTTTATTTGAAGATTTCACTGGCAGCCATTGGTTTGCTGGCCATCGGCGGGACGATATTTTTGATCAAACCGGCGGCGGAAAGCGGAATTCCGCACAAGGTTTGGTGGCTGTGGGCGGCCTTCATAGTGGCCATCGGCTACAATCTGGCCACCAGCCATTGGGTGCTGGCCCTCCAGGGACTGAACCGGATGCGGGATTTGCAACTGGTTTATGTCTTGGGCGGACTGAGTTATGTTTCATGCGCTGCGCTCCTGCTGTTTTGTAAAATGGGTTTGGCGTCCATGGTCATAGCGACGTTTGTGAGGGGGTTTATCATGCATGGCAGATGCCACCAGATCTACCGGCACACCGTTCCAGAGCCGGAACACCCTGCGAAGCCGGAGCGGCACATTGTCAGGAAGCTGTGGCCCAACGCCTATAAATTCGGGATTCTGTCCATCGGCGGCTACTGCCTTTCCAACGGGAGTGTTTTGATTTGCAGCCAACTGTTGGGCAAGGAGATCACGGCGTCCTTTGGGCTGACCGCGCAGATTGGAAGCTTTATGATGAGTTTCGCCGGCCTCTGGCTGGTGGTCAAGTGGCCGGAGATTGCCATTCTGCGCACCCAAGGACGGTTGGTGGAAATGGCGGTGCTGTTCGCCCGGCGGCTGGCTTTGGTCATGCTCTCATTTGTTGGCATGGGAGTGGTTGTTCTTTTTGCGGGCAATGCTTTGCTGGCATGGAAAGGCACGCATACGCATTTGCTGGCAACACCCTGTCTGGCTTTCTATTTGATTTATTTGACTCAAGCAATCTTTTATGTGCAATTTGGGACGCTGGCCTTTACTGAAAACGTCGTGCCGTTTTTCAAAATCAGCCTCTTTACGGGGCTTGGTGTCATGGCGTGCAGCCTGATTCTGACTCCGCTTTTGGGGCTGTGGGGATTGCTGGCCGCGCCTTTGATTGTGGAGACGATCTACAGCAGTTGGTTTACGGTGCGACGCGGCTTCCAGGGCCAGCCGCTCACCCCGCGACAATTTGTGCTGGCCGCGATTCGCGGCCATATTTGAAAGATCGTGTTGCAGAAATCCAAAACAGATCACCATCGCCATCAGGAGGCGCCCTTGACATTCATCCCGGAGGAAATACCCTCCCCGGCATGAAAATGCAAACCGGGCGCGATCCGATCTGCGCGGCCGTGGTTCTGAATTATAACGGCCGCCATATCCTGCAGGAGAACCTTGCCTCTGTTGTCTCCGCGGCGCAGAAGGTTGAGGGGGGCTGTGATGTGATCGTGCTCGACAATGTGAGCACGGATGGCAGCGTCGAGTTTGTCAGGGAAAACTATCCGGGAGTGATAGTGGAGGTTGCCCCAAGCAACCGCATTCTATTCTCTTACAATGAACTCTGCCAACGTATCCGGCACAAATACGTGGTGCTCCTCAACAATGACCTTCGTCTGCTCGAGGACAGCTTGTCCGTCCTGTTGCCTCACTTCACCGCGCCCGGCGTGTTTGCCGTTTCGGCAGTGCTGCTGGACGCGGAAGGCACGGCGGTCACACGCCCCCGGATGCTTGGGGAATCGCACCGGGGGCTGTTCCGAACCGTGCCGCTCCAGGAAAATGAGACAGCGCCGACCCTGGACGCCGGCGGCTGCGCTGTGTATGACCGGGAGAAATTCGTTGCCCTCGGCGGCTTTGACGAACTCTACTGGCCATATTACTGGGAAGACAAGGATCTCTCCTATGTGGCTTGGAAGCGGGGGTTCCGGGTGCTGGTTGAGCCGCGGAGCCTCATGTGCCACCGGCACCATGCCACCATCCCAGCCAGCCCTCAGAACCTGGCCGTGGATGTGTGCAATGCCCACCTCTTTTTCTGGAAGAATATCACCGACCCCTGGCTGATGGCCAAACACATTGTCTGGCTGGCCTTCCTTATCCCCTGGCGAGCGGTGCGAGGCCACGGGTTCTATCTTCGTGGTGTGTGGACCGCCTTCGGCAAGCTGCCGCAGGCCCTGAAACGGCGCCGGGAAATGAAGCCGCTTTGGACACGGACGGATGCGGAGGTTTGGGGGCTGATTCGCGGCAAGGGACCGTCCCCGCCCTCCAGCCCAGCCAGGCGCGAACCGGCGAACGCGGTTTCGCTGTCCAAGTGATGAGACGACAAAGGAGATTGTGTGCCCAACCGATCACAGGCTTGACGAGCGCACCACAGCGGCCACCCCGGTGTTCGCCTGGCAGGCAGGACCCGCCACCTTGCTGAACTCATACCAGGCCCGCAACTTGGACAATTGGTGCTCCAAGCCAGGGCGCTCCAGGGTCGGGAGCAAAGTCCGGTCAACCGCATCTGTGGCCTCTGTCGGCTGGACTTTCACTGCGAGGCCCCAGACTTTGCCGATGAGCCGGAGGACCTCGCATTTGGACATTGCCGGCCAGATGCCCGCTTGAATCAGCGGCCCTTCGGCGCTGAACTGGCCGTTCATCAATTCCCAGGCCATCCCGGCCCATTCCAACGTGGTGATGCCGTTCCAAAGATGGTTGGTGTAACCATTAACTTGGCCCGATTGACCAAGAAACCAGCCCATCAAGCCCCAAGCCTTGCCCATCTCCGGTCCAATGATGGACGTGCGAATGACCCAGCATCGGCCGGATTGGGCCACCGCTTCGCCCAGGGCCTTGGAGAGCCCGTAAAGGTCCGCGGCATCGCGCTCGTCACCGATCGCGTACCGGCCTCGCCGGCCCGAGAAAACACAATCGCTGCTGGCATGAATCAGGCGCTGCTCAGGCCCCATCCGGGTGCTGAGGTGGATGGGGAACAGGGAGTTGGCCAGGTAAAGCTCGGTGGCATCTTCCGTCTTTTGCTTGATTCGGCCCAGGGCATTGACAACCCAACTGCATCCGGAATCCCGAACCGTCTCCACCAATGGGTCTCGTGCGTCGCCCCCATAGCGCAAGGACGACGTGACCACCTTGCAACCCTGCTCTTGGAGGAATCGGGCCACGACGTGGCCCAGCATTCCCCCGTGGCCAAGCACAAACACTCTCATATATAGGTTTCCACTTCGCCCATGGCCTCCAGGAGCGCATGAATGTCCCCGGAACGCTCCAGCCTTCGCGTGTTGGCGGAAGTGTACTCCTGGCCCAGCGGTTTGGGCGTGAGCCGTTTCGGCACACGATACTCGGGATGGATCGCATAATAATCCCGCTGTTCAGTAATCCGTTGCATCTCATACTCGTTGACCAGGACCTCGTGCAGCTTCTCGCCCGGGCGGATGCCAACCACCCGGATTGGATGGCGCGCACCCCGCGGACTGAATTTCAAGCGCATGGCCTCCGCCAGCGCCTGGACAGTGCAAGCCGGCGCTTTGCGGACAAAAATCTCGCCCCCGCGCGCCTGGGTCATGGCATGGAAGACCAGATGCACCGACTGGTCCAGCGTCATCAGGAACCGTGTCATCTCGGGAACCGTCACCGTCAACGGGGCGTCTTTGCGAATCTGGTCGCGAAACAAAGGAATGACCGACCCGCGGCTGCCCATGACGTTGCCATAGCGCGTGCAACAGAAGGTGGTTTTGCCGCCAAACTGGTTTTGACTGCAAACGATTTTTTCCATCATCGCCTTGCTGATGCCCATGGCGTTGACGGGCTTGACGGCTTTGTCCGTGCTCAGGGAAACCAGGCATTTGACGCCGTTGTATTTGGCCGCGTCACAGACGTTCTGAGCGCCGATGACATTGGTCTTGACGGCCTCGAATGGATAATTCTCACAGGCGGGAACCTGCTTGAGCGCGGCCGCATGGAACACATAATCAACTCCCTGGATGGCTTCGGCCAGCCGATCGGCGTCCCGCACGTCCCCGACAATGTAACGGAACTGGGGAAAAACCCGTTGCATTTCCCACTGCTTCTTCTCGTCGCGGCTGTAGATTCGGATTTGAGCCGGTTTCTGCTTTAGCAGGTGACGGGCCACCCGGTTGCCAAACGAACCAGTGCCCCCGGTGATCAAAATGACCGCTCCAGCAAGATTCTTCATTGTGCTGGTCTTATACCAACCCGCCGCCGGGGTGACAAGCGCCCTTTCGCCGCGCGCGTTGGCCAAGATCTGAAATGAATTGACTTGCGACTTGAAAGGAACTTCGATTCTGGAGATGATCTCATTTGTGCAAAGCCAGATTACAGGGCAATTAAACGCCACGGAGAGACCAATAATCCGGCGATGAAGGTCTTGTTTTTCAACGACCCGCCGTTTTTTCTGGCGCACGGGGGAATGCAGGTTATGACCGAAGCGCTCATGCGCGAACTGTCCGGTCTGGGGGTTGACGTCGAGCCGGTGCGATGGTGGAACGAAAACCAAAAAGGAGACATCATACATTATGTGCTCCGTCCGCTCATTGCGACCGTGCGCGCCGCGCATGGCAAAGGATTCAAGGTGGTGATGTCGGAGAACCTCGGTCAGACCGCTTCGCGCAGTCGCCTCCAGCTTTTCAGCCAGCGGTGCCTGAGGAAGCTGGTGCTGGGACTTTTGCCCGGCGGGCTGACCGTGCGGCTGGGCTGGGAGGTTCATCAGGAAGTGGACGCGATGGTTTACGTGGTCGAACACGAATGGGAAACAGCCAAATACCTTTTCCAAGCCAACCCGCAGCGCGGTCATATCATTCCACACGGACTGGAAGCTGAGGCGCTGGCGCAATTGAGCCGCCCCCAGGCGCCGGGGGATTATCTGGTTTGCATGGCGACCATTAATCCCGGGAAGAACTCAGTGTTGCTGGCGCGGGCGGCGGGATTGGCCTGCGTGCCTGTGGTTTTTCTGGGCAAACCTTATGCGGAGACCGACCCCTATTTCCAGGAATTCAAGCAATGCGTGGATGGGAAAGTGGTACGGCATGTGGGACATGTGGCAGGCGAAGAAAAGAATGCCTGGCTGCGCGGGGCACGCGGCTTTGTGTTGCTCAGCCAATACGAGAGTGGCTGCATCGCGGTTTATGAAGCGGCTGCTGCCGGGCTGCCGTTGCTGCTTTCAGATTTGCCCTGGGCCGCCAAGGTTTACGGCCACGTTCCCGAGGCGAAGTTTGTTCGATTGGGGCCGCCGGAGACGATTGCCTCCGCGTTGAGGGAATTTTATGGGCAGGCCCGCCGTCAGTCTGGCCACACTTTTCCACTGCTGACGTGGCGGCAAGTCGCGGGGAAATACCTGGAGGTTTATCAGAAAGTGTTGAATCAGCCATGAAGATTGCGATGCTGGTGCCGGACAATCGGGATGAACTCCGGCGCTATTCGGACCCTGAACCATATTTCGGCCAAGCAGTGTCGGCCCTTCTTGAAGGCCTGGCGCAAATGGCGGAATGCGAAGTCCACATTGTCAGTTGCACTCATCAGCCGCTTCGCGCGCCTCCACAGTTGGCAGACAACATTTTTTATCATTCGTTCATTGTCTCGAAGTGGGGTTGGTTGCGGGGAGGTTACCTGGGGTGCGTCCGCGCCGTCAGAAGGAAATTGCGCGAGATCAACCCGGACATTGTTCATGGCCAGGGCACGGAGCGCTACTGCGCGCTGGCGGCGGTTTGTTCGGGTTTTCCCAATGTGTTGACCATTCATGGCAACATGCGGCTGCTGGCGAAGGTGAAACGCGCCGGGCCATTTTCTTTTGCCTGGCTGGCGGCGCGGCTTGAGGGGTTTGCCTTGCCACGTTCCGCGGGTGTTATTTGCCTGAGCGGCCATACCAAGAGGCAGGTCGAGGGTTTGGCGCCTTTGACCTGGGTGGTGCCCAACGCTGTGGACAGCCGCTTTTTTGAAGTGGAGCGCAAGCTGGCATCGCCCAGGCAAATCGTATGCGTGGCCAACATTTTGCCATCCAAGAATCAAGTCTGGCTAATTCGGGCCTTGGACGCCCTGGCGCGGCAGGAAAAATTCGAGCTGATTTTTTATGGAGGCGCTCGGGCCGAAGATCCCTACGTCCAGGAGTTCTTGCGAATGACTAAAGAGCGGGCCTGGTGCCGTTTTGCCGGATGGGCCGACAGGACCGGGTTGCAAGCGGCTTTGGCTCAAGCCGCGATGCTGGTTCTTCCGACTTTGGAAGAGAATTGCCCGATGTCCGTCCTGGAGGCCATGGCGGCCGGGGTGCCGGTGGCCGCGGCGAACGTGGGTGGTTTGCCCGATTTGATCAAGGATGGCGTCGATGGCATTCTATTCGCATTGGATCCGCCGGACAACATCGGGCGCGCGGTGGCGGAAATTCTTTTGGACGACAAGAAGGCCGGCCAGTTGGCCTCGGCGGCAAAGAGCAAAGCATTGGCCTCTTTTCATCCGCGGAAAATTGCCAGCCGGCATTTGGAGATTTACCGGCAAATCGTGCGAGACCATCCCCTGACGCACAACTGACCTTTTATGATGCCGGATGGAATATCATTGCGGCAACGGATCCGATTGCTTAAATTCGGGCCGGATGATGAGCCATGTTTAGACCGTCCCGACTTTTAATTGTTTATATCATCGCTGCTCCTTTGGCGTTGATCCTCGGCTATCTGGTGTCGTCGCCGAACACTTTGAGTTTTTCGGTGATAGGCATGCTCCTGTTTTTTTTCGCGTTGCCCCTCCTTTTAAAATGGCATCACGCCTTGCTGGTTGTCTTCTGGAATTCGGCCTTCAATGTCTTTTTCCTGCCTGGCGCGCCGGATGCCTGGCTTCCGTTGGCCGCCTTGAGTTTTGCCATTTCGTTCCTGAACCATATCGTGTTCCAAAAGCCATTCTTGCGCGCTCCGGGATTGACCGTTCCGATTCTCTTTTTGGCGGCAGTGGTGCTGGGCACGGCGTGGTACCGGGGCGGCATTGGCATCCGGTCCCTGGGCGGGGCGACTTATGGGGGAAGATATTATATCTACGTGCTGGGCGCCATCATTGGCTATTTTGCCTTGACCGCCGAGCCGATTCCCATTCTCAAAAGTCAGAAGATGGCCAATCTCTATTTCCTTTCCGGGACGACCTATGCTCTGGGCAATCTTGCTTATACGCTGGGGCCGGCCTTTTCCTTTTTGTTTTATTTTGTGCCCAGCGGCGGCGCCAGCTATCAGGTGGCCAGCGATTATGGGTTGACAATTGTCAATCGCATTGGGGGTCTGGCGCCGGCTTGCATCGCTGTTTTGTGCTTTTTGCTGGCGCACTACGGCATCCGGGGACTTTTTGACTGGACCAAACCATGGAGGCTGGTCTTCCTGTGTGTCACCATTGGGGCGGCTTTCTTCGCGGGATTTCGCTCGGCCATAGCGACGCTCTTTCTGATTTTCGTTTTCCAATTCTATTTCGAACGATTGATGCGCACGCATTATTTGCCGATCGTCGCCGGGCTGGCCATTTGTGGCATGGCCCCCATCTTGTTCTTTTCCAGTTCGATGCCGACTTCCGTCCAGCGCGCCATCAGTTTTCTGCCCGTCAATGTGGATTCCGAGGTTCTGGAGGCCGCGAAGTCATCGTCCGATTGGCGGTTCCAAATGTGGGCCTTGGTATCGAAGGAAATCCCCAAGTACCTGATCATTGGCAAAGGGTATTCCATTGATCCAACCGAGCTGTTTGTGGTGGTTGAGGCCCAGCGGATGGGCCTGACAAGCACCTTTGAAGGGTCCATGCTGGCGGGCGACTACCATAACGGGCCTCTTTCCGTTATCATTCCATTTGGCCTATTCGGAATGATCGCCTTTCTCTGGATTTTGATCGCGGGCTTTCGTGTCCTTTACTCGAACTACCGTTTTGGCGATGCCAGGTTGCGCCGGATCAACAGCGTATTACTATCGTATTACCTCTCCTATTGTATTTCTTTCTTCTTCATTTTTGGCGCTCTTAATTCGGAACTATACGTCTTTTTGGGGATCTGCGGACTAAGTGTCAGCCTGAACGGCGGGGTCAAGAGAAGAGCCGCGCCGACACGCAAGCCCCTCCCCCTGCCGCAAATCTTGGCGATGAAGCCGGGATGAATGAGTCTTTGATTGGGAATTATGTTCAACCACTACAGAATTTACGCCGCCTATCTCTTTGCCATTCCCTTGGCGTTGATCCTCGGCATTCTGGCGTCCTCGCCGGACGAGCTTTCTTTCATGCTGATAGGCATGCTCCTGTTTTTTTTGGCGTTGCCCCTTTTTGTCACATGGCATCACACCTTGTTGATCTTTTTTTGGAATTCGGCATTCAATGCCTTTTTCCTGCCTGGCCAGCCCACTTTTTGGCTTTTGTTCGCCGCGTTGAGTTTTGGGCTGTCGGTCCTCAGCCATGTCATGGGGCGACGGCCGTTCCTGCCCGTTCCAGAAATGACCCGGCCGCTGCTGTTTATGGTGGCAGTGGTGGTCTTTACGGCGTGCTACCGTGGCGGGATTGGCCTCCGGTCCCTGGGAGGGGCGGCCCATGGGGGCAAGAATTATATTTACATCCTGGGCGCCATCATTGGCTATTTTGCCTTGACCGCCGGGGCGATTCCGATTCTCAAGGGTCGGAGAATGGCCGGCCTGTTTTTCCTGTCCGGGACGACCTTTGTTTTGAGCAATCTTGCTTATGCACTGGGCCCGGGCTTTTACTTTTTGTATTATTTTGTGCCGGTCGGCTTCGCCACCGATCAGGCGGCCAGCGATTATGGGTTGGTGATCATGGATCGCATCCAGGGTCTGGCGCCGGCTTGTGTCGCTGCCTTGTGCTTTTTACTGGCGCACTATGGCATCCGTGGGCTTTTTAGCGTGACCAAACCCTGGAGGCTTGTCTTCCTGTGTGTCACCATTGGGGCGGCTTGCTTCGCCGGATTTCGCTCGGCCATAGCAATGATCCTTTTGGTTTTCGTTTTCCAATTCTACTTCGAAGGATTGCTGCGCACCCGTTTGTTTCCGATTATTGTTGGGCTTGCCATTGTCGGTTTTGTGCCGCTCTTGCTCTTTGCCAACAGACTGCCGTTGGCCGTGCAGCGCGCCGTCAGCTTTTTACCCGTCAACGTGGATTCTGACGTTCGGGCGGAGGCGATAGGGTCGTCCGATTGGCGGTTCCAGATGTGGTCCATCGTGTCGAAGGATGTGCCAAAGTACCTGATAGTCGGCAAAGGATATTCTTTTGATCCAACCGAGATGGAATTGACGAAACAGGCCATCCAGTGGGGCACACTCAGCAGCTTTGAAGAATCAATGCTGGCGGGGGACTATCATAGCGGGCCTCTTTCCGTTATCATTCCCTTCGGAATACTCGGAGCGGTGGCGTTTGTCTGGGTGTTGATCGCGGGCTTTTGGGTCCTTTACTCGAACTATCGTCATGGCGATGCGAGATTGCGCCGGGTCAACAGCGTATTATTATCGTATTATCTGGCCAAAGCTGCCTCTTTTTTCTTTATTTTCGGCGCTCTTAATTCGGAACTATTCGTTTTCTTGGGGATCTGTGGATTCAGTGTCAGCCTCAACGGCGGGGTCAGGAGAAAGCCCGAGCCCGTGCCGGAACGCAGGCGCGCGGCTCTGCCGCAAGCCTATGCGATGGAAGTGGAATGATGTTCTGATGCGCTTTTCCATAGTCACTCCAAGCTTTAGAAGTTCCGCCTGGCTTAAACTCTGCATCGCCTCGGTGGCGGACCAGGGAATTGAGTTGGAACACATTGTTCAGGACAGCCTTTCCGATGACGGCACTTTGGACTGGCTCATGTCGGACCAGCGAGTCAAGGCGTACGCCGAGAAAGATGCGGGGATGTATGATGCCGTGAACCGTGGATTAAAAAAGTCCAGCGGCAACCTTTTGGCCTATTTGAACTGCGATGAACAGTATTTGCCCGGCACCCTCCAAGCCGTGGCCGATCATTTCGACCGCCATCCTGAAATGGAAGTGCTGTTTGCGGATTCCCTGGTGGTGGATGCCAGGGGCGAATTCCTCTGTTACCGGAAAGTTCAGGTCCCTTTCAAATATCACACTATGGTTTCGCATTTGCAAACATTCACCTGTTCCACGTTTTTCCGCAGAAAAATTATTGATGATTGCGGTTTGTTTTTCAATACCAAGTGGCGCGTCATAGGCGATGCCGATTGGGTGGGGCGCTTGCTGGAGGCAAAAATCCCGATGGGCATTCTTCGCTGGTTCGCAGCCACTTTCACCGACACGGGCGGGAATCTGTGCTTGAGCGCCGACGCGATAAGAGAACAGCAGCTTATGGCGGATTCGGCGCCCAGTTGGGCGCGGAAGCTGGATTTTGCCTTGGTGTGGCAACATCGGTTGCGCCGGCTCTTCGGCGGCATTTACCGCCAGAAAGCATTTGATTACGCGATTTACACCCTGGCCAGTCCCGACCGAAGGGTTGTGCATCATGTGGAGCACCCGACCTTCGTCTGGAAAAGCCGGCTGAAATCGCCCTGGACCTGATGGTTGCAGGGTCATCAGGGGTGCGGTCGAACCTGGCCGGGGCTTTGGTCTTGGGAGTCATCCCTGGCCACTTGGGGCTGCGCCCGGTTTCTTTCAAGGTGCTTTTCAGCGAACGCCTTCAGTTTCGCCCATGCGTCGGACGCGCCAATGCTCAGGAGGCATTCCGGTTTTGCAAAGCGGCAGGAGTCATAGCACGGCTTGTAGGGGCAGGGGCCGCCTTCCATCCATTCCGCCTCCGGATGCAGCGGGGCAAAGAGGCTTGGGAATTGGTTTCCAAACAGCGTGAAGGTGGGCACTCCCATGATGGCCGCAAGATGGCCGGGGCCGGAGTCATTTCCCACGAACAGTCCGGCCCCCTCGATCTGAGCCATCAATTCGGAAATGCTCGCCGGCACGCGGACGTTTTCACCGTGGGAAACCCACCATTCGCGCTGCGCTGGATCGCAAACAATTTGCACGGTGCAATGGTTCTGCCGCAGTTGGGCAGCCAGAACTTGAAAGCGCTCCAATGGCCAGACCCGGGCCGGTTGCGCCGCTCCCGAATGAATGAGGACGGTGTCCGGCTTCCGCGGGGGAGTCACCAACCGGCTTTTTGCGGGAAGCTCGATTCCCAAATGTCGCCCCAAGACCCGCCAATTCTCATAGCGATGCGCGCCCGGGCCGGGAAGCAACAATCGCTCACTGAGAAAAAGGCCGCTTCCCAGCCGCGGAAAACCCACGCGCCGCCCGGCCCCTGTCAACCCCAGGAGAAAATGGTTCCGCGGGTCCCATCGCGCCGACACTGCGATGTCAAAGCGGCGCAAGCGCAACTGCCGCGCCAGCGACGCCAAATCCCGCCAGGGCCAGCGCATCAAGTTGTATTTCCCCTTGAAGGCCGTCCATGGAAAATCAAAGGGCATCACCTCCACGCCCGGCCAAAGCCGCGGCTGCAATTCCCGGGCGAGTGGTTTCGCCAGAAGTGTCAACTCGAATTGCCCGGCCGCCGCCCTTAAAAACGGCGTGGTCAGGACCAAATCGCCCATTCCCCAAAGTTCAACCACCAGTAACTTGGGCTTCATAATGATTCAAAGGGGTGACGCATCCCGGCAACCAATCAAGCATGGCGGGACTTTACAAACCACCCAACCACATGTCAACGCGGCCCTCCCTTCAAAGGCAACGCCGGGGTTTGGTTGGGCTTTTGTCCGGCTCTCTTATCATTTCAGGCCAATGAGCGCGTGTTGCAAAAGCGCCGCCCCTTGGTATTCTCCCGCGATGAAACAGGCTGATCCGCCGCTCAAAGCAAGGAGTCAAAATGACCCCCGAAGGCAATAAAACCCCCGCCATTCTCGATAATGCAGATGTGGCCCCGTGTCTGTCGGTGGTCATTCCCGTGTTCAACGAACAGGCCACGATTAAGGAGATCGTTCAGTGCGTCTGCGCGCAAAGGCCCGTGGAGGAGGTCATCATTGTGGATGACTGCTCAACCGACGGCTCTTCCAGCATAGTGGATCACATCGCCGCCGGGAACCCGGCAATCCGCGTGATCCACCAGCCGGTGAACTGCGGCAAGGGAGCGGCATTGAGAACAGGGTTCGCCCTGGCCAGAGCCAAGTACGTCCTCGTGCAGGACGCGGACTTGGAGTATAACCCGGAAGAATACTACAAGCTTCTGGCGCCTCTCCTTGCCAACAAGGCGGATGTGGTGTTCGGGAGCCGCTTTGCCGGAGGAGGCCCCACGCGCATTCTTTATTTCTGGCACTCGCTTGGCAACCGCCTCCTCACCCTGGTTTCCAACATGTTTACCAATCTGAGCATGACCGACATGGAGACTTGCTACAAGGTCTTCCGGCGCGAGATCATCCAAAGTCTCAAGATTCAGGAAAACCGCTTCGGTTTCGAGCCTGAGATAGTGGCAAAGGTCCGCCGCGTCCATGGCGTTCGCATTTATGAAGTTCCCATTTCTTACTACGGACGAACTTACGCGGATGGCAAGAAAATTTCCTGGCGGGACGGCGTTCGCGCATTGTGGTGCATCATCAAATACAATGCCCTCTCATAAACAATGACAATGCCCTCGCATAAACAATACCCTCTCATAATGCAGGCTTTTCCCCTCAACGTCCCGCCGTCAGCCCGTGTCAATGTTCTCGGGGTCGGCGTCAGCGCCATTAATCTGGACATGGCGCTGTCCAGAATCACGCAGGCATTGGAGAAAAAGGAGAAAGGTTACGTTTGTGTCACGGGGGTGCATGGCGTCTCTGAAGCGCAGTCGGACCCGGAATTTCGACACATCCTGAACCGGGCCTTCCTTTGCACGCCCGATGGCGTGCCGCTGGTCTGGGTGGGCCGGCTGCGGGGGCAGAAACACATGGCCCGCGTTTATGGCCCGGACCTCATGCTCGCCGTGATGGCCCTGTCCGAGCAAACGGGCTGGCGTCACTTCCTTTACGGGGGCGCTGAGGGGACGGCGCAGGCGTTGCAGGAAAGATTGGTGGAGAGATTCCCAAAGTTGCGGATAGTGGGAACGTATCAGCCTCCTTTTCGGCCATTGAACCCGGAGGAGCAGGCCACGCTCGAAGAAACCATCCGCCGGACCCGCCCGGATGCGATCTGGGTCGGATTGAGCACGCCTAAACAGGAGCGTTTCATGGCCGGGTCTCTGCCAAAACTGGATGTGACATTGATGTTCGGCGTGGGCGCGGCCTTTGATTTCCTTGCCGGGAAAGTCCGCCAGGCGCCCCGCTGGATGCAGCGCTCCGGTTTGGAATGGTTCTTCCGTCTTTGCTGCGAGCCGGGGCGGTTATGGAAACGCTATTTCAAGAACAACCCGCTCTTTATCGCGCGGATTTTCTGCCAGCTTGCCGGCTTGAAAAAATTTCCCATGCAGGACTGAAAGCGCCGCGGCTTTGGGGGCGTTGCGCGCGCACAAATAATGAGGATGCGATTCCCCTATCGAAAATGCACCACACACCACACGGCAGGCTCCTGGCTCGCCTTGGCGTCGATCAATTCCCGGTCAACCACGGTGCCGCCTGTTCTCTGGACCCAGCTATCCAATGACTCTCCGGTTTGCTCTTCGAGAGCAGACTGCTCAATCACCACCCATTCCAAACCAGGAGGCCGCCCGTGATCCAGTTTCGTTAGATACCGTACCTGCCGCGTTCCATAAGGCTGCCACAACGATGCATCCGCATCATCGACCCCGCCGACCAGACCGAAGACCGCCACGGTGTCCGGAATATGGCGGCGCAGGGGAGCCAGCAGGGTGTTTCTGTTCCGGTAAACAGCATAAACCCTTTGCGCGCGCGCCCATTCCACATTGTGCGGATACTTGGCCGCCAGCCAGTTACAGACGCGCCCGGCCGGCCAAAGCGGCCGCGATGGAGTCAGCACCACAGCCGACAGCGCGCCAATCCCGCACATAACGCCGAGGACTATCCACCAACGTTGCCTCACCAACCGCGCACACGTTGGAAGCAGCAATATCGGAAGAATCAGCAACGGATAGTAGGAGGTCAGGAGGCGGCTCGCCGCCTCGTTGCCCAAGTTGACCATATACGCCAACAAGGCGGCCCACGCCATGAGGCCGATGAGCAGGCCCCGGCGTTGGCGCATGGCCCTCCAGGCCGCGCGAATGTTCAGCCGCGAAAAAAACGCCGCGCCCAAAAGCAGCGTGATGCCAAGGCCCAACCCGCCCGATTCCTCCTGCGGCAATTCCCCAAGCTGCCACGCGAATCGCGGGAAATCGCGGGCCAACAAGTCACGAAGCTGTTTAGGAATATGCTCTACAACCCAATTTGACACATCGCGCGCGTACGGGAAGATGTGCGGCGAAATAGCCTGCGCTGCCAACAGCAAACTATTCCCGATCACTCCGGCAACGGGGCTTTGAACTTGCTGTTTCTGTAAATTGTGGGGGTCGCCTGTCCAGTGGCCGGTGTAAGCCTGATTAAGCAGCGCGAGCGGACAAAACGACACCACCAGGCTTAACAGGATCATCACCGCGCCCAAGACCAGCCGCGAACGCAGCAATCCCAGGGCCGGCCACACGGCAAAAAACATCGGGAGCAACAGTGGTAAATTTGAGGCCTTGACTCCGGTGGCCAGCGCCGCTGCCATCAAGGCCAGTCCCAAATCTTCAACCCGGCCGGTTTTCCGCGCGCGGAAAGACAGATAAATCGCAGCCAAAACATAACTTGCGGCAATCGTGTCGTTGCCGATGCTGCCCGCCTCGGTGAAATAACAGAAGCCCATGGGCAGGAGCCACATCCAGGCCCAAGCGACCCTCGCCGCCACTCCCGCTTCAACCAGAACGCTGAACAACAGCCCCGGCATCAGAAGATAGCCGGCCAGGTTGATCAAAAAGAAAAAGCGATCACTGTGAGTCCAGATCAGCATCGGCATCATCAGCCATTCAAAATTGACCCCGCTGAAATTCATGCGCAGATTCGGGGTGTTAATCCAGTACCAGCCTGAGTGAGCCCACCACATCAGGATGCGCGGCAGGCGATAACTCAGAGCATCATAATTGTTCGGATGATACAGCGCCCCTCCCAAAAACGCCCCCAGGGCGGCCAACAGGAACAGCATGGGAAAAACACGCCGGAAGCGGCGGACATAACGCTTCCAAGCCGGGCGCTTCATCCGCAACCCGCCAATCCCCTCTCCCGTCCACCACTGTTTTCCCCAAAGGGCAAAAGCCCCGCCCGTCAGCACAAAAAAAACAACATACCCCATCGCATTGACTTGTCCCAAAACAGACAACGTCCAACCCGCGGCAACACACATCCCCTGTAATAAAATCCAGATTCTAATCAGATTTGCCATGTTTCACTCAAGATTACTGCAAAACGCAGACCTAAAACCATCCATCCCAAAACCCCTCAGGCGACCGCAAGATAATCAATGCCCCTGATTATTCAATGGGCGTTTTTGCAGACCGGCGCGGCGGAACGCCCCCTGAAGGGCAATCGCTGCTTTATCGGCTCGTTTGATGTCCAACTTGAGGTGCGGCGGAACGCCCCATGAAGGGCCATTATAACTGCACCTTCTCAATTTGCAACGGGCGGCAAGCCAGGCCTGCTTCCGCGTTCGGTGATAAATCCGGGTTTGGATTCTGATACATCAGGCTGACCAGGCTGTCGCTGCGGAAATTCAACCTGAGCCCGCACGCCTCGGCGGATTTCAGTCCCGCCCAAGCCAGCCGCCATGGGATTGGAATGAATTTTATTTTTTTGCCCAACCCGCGCGCGATTTCCACAAGCAATTCCCGGAATGCCCACCGCCGCTCATGGGCCGCCGTCAATGCAAACGGGAACGTTTTTGTTTCGCCGCCGGCGTAACGCCTGAGGAACGCCGACAAATCTTCGTTGTGAACCAATTGAATATGCGCGCCGCTGCAGACCATCGGGATCACGGAGGATTTGCGGACTTGCGCGGCCAGTTTGCCGAACATCCCGCCTGGCTTGTTGCCATAAACCAATCCGGGGCGGATGGCCAGTGCGCCGTGATCGAGGGTGATTTTTTCGATCTCCAATTTCGCCCGGCCGTAAAGCGACCGGCAGCCTTGGTAAGCGCTGATGGTCGAGATGACGGCGATTTTTCCGATGCCCGCCGCATGCGCGGCCTGAAGGATTTTGCGCGCGCCGTCCACGTTCACGGCGCGGATTTCGTTCCAGCGCAGCGGCCTGAAATCATACGCGCAATGAACGAGCGCGTTCACGCCGGCGAGCGCCTGCGGGGAAATCTCCGCGCCGAGTTGGAACGGGATGGCGCGCGAATTTGCTTTTGGCTGGCGCGTCAGTTCCAGAATTTCCCAGCCACTGGCGCGGAAATGCCCTTTGATGCAACTGCCAACGTAGCCGTTGCTGCCCGTGATCGCGCAAAGGGGCTTGTGGCTCATGGAACTTTTACAGGCTGGCGCTTTCCCAGCCGATGCGGTGAGCGTTGGCCATGGCGCAGAAAGCCATGGTCGTGGGCGGGATGCTGGACAGCACGGTTGCATCCACAGCGTGAATGCGCGTCCAGCCGTGAGGCCGGCCCAGGCAATCGCTTTCAAATGGTTTTGGTTGCCGCCGCATCGGGATGGAGCCGCCGCAGTGAAAACCGCGTCCCGGTTCGGCGAATTGGAGCAGCGGCGGCAAAACCATTCCGCCGATGCGCCACGTTTGCCGGAGCATTTCGCGCAGAACACGGTTGACCGTACGGCGGGTTTCAGGGTTGGGCAGCGCATGCAGATGCAGGCAGTCTTGTGCGCCGTTGCGCTTCAAAGTCATGGCAATGGACGACGACTCGTCCGAGTGGAGAAAGCCTTGCACGATCAACAACCGTTCCTCAAACTGCCGCGCCAGACTTTCCAAGGGTCGTGCCAGTGGTCCGAAAGTTCTTCGCACGGCCTGTCCAATCAAATCATTGTAAGTGTAAATTTGCAGATGCACCGTTTTCCGGCTGATCCGCGGATGGCACAGTTCGATGAACAACTGGCACAATGTGTAAAGCGCTTCGGTCCGCACCCCGGGGGTGCGCCGGGCCAGCATGAGCGGGAAAAGGAAATACTGGCTGTCCCGCAGTTTCACCGGCTGATCGTAGGCGGATTGCGACCGCAAAATGATTTGGGCGGTGGGAATCACGCCCGCGGCCAGATAGACCCGGTCCGCCTCGAATGAAAGCAGGGCGCGCGTCCGGCGGTTGAAGCCTGCAATGAAAACCTTGCCCCCGCTTTCGCGCAGCGTCGTGACGATGACATCGCGTTGGTATTGGAAATTTTTTCCGGCGCGCATCTCCCGCACGAGGTCGGCGCTGTTGTAAATGCAACCATAGGGGCAGCCATACATGCAAAGTCCGCAATAGACGCAATGGGCGGCGCGCACAGCGACTCGCGCGCGGCCAAAGTGCCAGCCCTGCGCCTGCAGATGGTCGCGGTGCCGGTTGAGGTTGCGTAAAAGCAAATCCGCCTGAAGGCTGGGTTGGAGCGGGCCAGGGTTTGGGCAATGCAACGGGAAAAGCTCCTCCAAGTCGTCGTGTTGCGCGGCCAGGCCGGTGAATTCCGTCACGGCGCGAAAATGTTCCTCCAAGTCCGCATTTTTGATCGGCCAATCCGCGATGTCCGTGTCGCGATGCGGCAACATGGCCGCGCCCCAAGTGTTGGTCAATCCGCCGAGCGCCAGCGACGGGTACAAGTCAACGCCGTGGCCCTCCCAGGGAATTTGCTCTTTGGTCTCGCGATAAGGGAAATCCGAGCCGAAAAGCAATTTGTGCGGAATGCCTTTGGCACCCGCGGTCATGCCGCCCTTCAATGCGGCGACGGCGCCATTGGTCCACGCGGAAGGCTTTGTGCCGGCCAGTTGGGAGGCCAACCGGGCGCGCTCAGGCTCCAATTCCAGCCCGGCATCGAGCATGAGCACCTGCCCGCCGCGGGCGAGGAGCGCTTTGCTGCAGGCGACACCTGCCGCGCCGGAACCGATAACACAATGCATATTCTTTTCTTCGCTGAAAACGTCCCGGCCAGACAGGTAGCAGAGAAACGCCAGACTGCAAGCACATTTCAAGATTGCATGGCAGGTTTGCCGGTTCCCCTGTTGGAAATGGAGTGCGGTCCCTTTTCCCGGCGCCAACCGAAATATTTCCCTTGAAATATTGCCGCATTGCGCTACCCTGCGCCCCCTGTTCATGAATGCAAAAAAAGTCATCGTTTGTGGTGGAGGCGGTTTTATCGGCGGCCATTTGATCGCCGATTTGCGCCGCCAGGGTGCAAAGGAAATCCGGTCGGTGGACATCAAACCGCTGGCCGAATGGTACCAGGTTTTTCCAGATGTGGAGAATCTGCGGCTCGATTTGCAAAAGCGCGACGCCTGCCATCAGGCCCTTGAGGGCGCGGCCATTGTTTATAATCTGGCCGCCGACATGGGCGGCATGGGGTTCATTGAAAACAACCGGGCGCTCTGCATGCTGTCCGTCCTGATCAACACCCATTTGCTCATGGAGGCCAAGGAAGCCGGTGTGCAACGCTTTTTTTACTCTTCCTCGGCCTGCGTTTACAACGCGGACAAGCAGCGCGACACCAATGTCACCGCTTTGAAGGAAGCGGACGCCTATCCCGCCATGCCCGAGGACGGCTACGGATGGGAAAAGCTGTTCAGCGAACGGATGTGCCGGCATTTCCGTGAAGATTTCGGCATTGTCACGCGGGTGGCGCGCTTTCACAATGTTTACGGGCCTTTGGGCACCTGGGATGGCGGACGGGAAAAGGCGCCCGCGGCCATTTGCCGCAAGGTCATTCAGGCTAAACTATCGGGCCAACATGAAATCGAAATCTGGGGGGATGGCAAACAAACCCGCAGTTTCATGTATATAGATGATTGTCTCAAAGGCATCCAAGCCATCCTGGCCAGCGACATTTTGGAACCGATCAATCTGGGCAGCAATGAGTTGGTATCCATCAATCAATTGGTCGATATCGTTGAGGATATTGCCGGGATCAAGTTGAAACGCAGGTATAATTTGAAGGCGCCCAAAGGGGTCAATGGCCGGAATTCCGACAATACCCTCATCAAAAAATATCTTGGCTGGGAGCCGTGCATCCGTTTGCGGGACGGCATGGAAAAGACCTATCGCTGGATATACGATCAGATCAAAAAGTGACGATCTCTTATCTTCGCAAAAGGAGCCTTCAGTTTGAAATACATGGATACATGCGGAATGAGATTGCCTTGGAAAAAACCGTGAAAATTTCGACATTTTGAATATAAGTAATTATCAGCAAGTAGCTTCCACAATTGACAATGGATAATGGTCAATGGTCAGGTTTGCCGCGAAGAATGGCAAGATTGATATGTAGGTCTGGAAAATCGGCAACATCGGCTACATCCTTGATAGTCAACGACTTAAGTGGCAACAAAATCGGCAACAGACCAGCAACAAGCCCGTTACGTTAACGATAAAGCCAGCTTGGACTGGTTGGACGGTTTAATGACCATCGGTGTTTTAAGAATTTGACCACGGATTCCGAAGTGAATTAAGAATTAAGAATTAAGAATTAAGAAATCTGAAAAACAGCCAAAAGTCGAACCGGATTCCTCTTTTGATTTCTTCCTTCTGCCTTTTTCATGGGTTCCCGGAAAGATTTTGGAAAACGGGGTGAACCGCGAAACGGGTTGGCCGCAAAAAGGCGCAAGAGACGCAAAACTGACAGATCGTGGAAAACCAAGTGAACCACGAAATACCCTGAATACGCGAACAATCCAGGTTTGCTCCCGCGCACGCTTTCAAATGGAACAAAATTTATCTTGTAATCACCCTGTTATGTTTCAAAAACCTTCAGCACCTCGTCGCCGTAGTGATTTATGACTTTGATGGCGATTTTGCCGGTTTTGGGTTTGTCGAAGGGACGGCTCACGGTTGAGTAGAGCGATGACCAGGCGGATTCGTCAATGTCGGCACGGAGGGCGCGTTTTAATTTCTCGTATGGCTCGTCTGCGCCGGTAAAGTAGGCGTGACGGACGAAGAAACTTTCGCCGTTGTAATCGGTGTCGATGAACCAACAGGCGATGTCGTCGGTGCTGCTGTTGCGGATTTCGCCGGTCGTCGGGTCGTAAATGTCCACGCCTTTGATTTCGGCGGTGAACTTGCCGTCTTTCTGCTTCTTGATTTCCACGTCCGGCTCGCCGAAGACCATGAACAGGTTGCCCGCGCCGGTTTTCTTCAACAGTTCGTCGCCCATTGCGAGGTCGGGATTCATGCGGGCGGCCAGGACGGCGAGTTTGCCGTAGCGTTTCACTTCCTCGGAGACATGCGGGTCAAAGGCGAAACCGCAGACGATGAGCAAGTCAAACCCCACCCCTTGCACGGCTTCCTTGGCCGCTTCCTTCACCAAGTCCGGGCCGACGGTGCCGTGTTCCGGGCCGATGCACACGGCGGCGCGGCGGGAACGTCCGCCCTCACCCCGGCCCTCTCCCCCAGGAGAGGGAGAAGCTGTTGAACGCTCCGTGTAAGTTCCGACGGCATGAATCCATGTCCCGGCGAAGGGTTCAAGGCGGTCGAATTTCAGCCGCTCCTCTTTGCGCGTGTTCTGGATGCCCGCTTTGCGGAGGTTGTCCAGAATCATGGTGGTGAAATCGTGATGCTGGCGGGCCTCCTGTTCGGAAACCGTGCCGTCGCCATTCTCGTCCGCCGAAAGGAAACGATGCGGGGAAAGGCTCTCCACCGTGAACGGGCCGGTGACGCGGATGCGCTTGTTGTCTTCGTAAGGCTGATCGTAGAGCAACTCCGTGTCGGCGTGGCGGGCGATGGCGGCGTCAATCTCCACATGGCTCATGCCCTCTTTGATGTCGGGATTATTGGCGATGGATTTGAGCGTGATGTGCGGCACACGCTTGTAAATGAAACCGCGTTTGATGTCGCCGCCCGTCTTAATGTCTGGTGGCAATTTGCCGGCCAACTCCGCTTCCTTCTTCAAACCATCCGGCGAATCGGCGAGCAGATAATACGGAAACTTGGCGGCCATCACTCGAGTGCGGGCCAGCGCAATGGCCACACGGCTGGTGTCGCAAGTAATCCAACGCCGTCCCCACTGCTCCGCCACAAAGGCTGTCGTGCCGCTGCCGCAAGTCGGGTCGAGCACCAAGTCGCCGGGATCGGTGGTCATCAACAGGCAGCGTTCAATAACTTTAGACACCGTCTGCACCACATACATTTTTGCGTCAACAAAACCCGCCTGTGTTGAATCAGTCCACAAATTTGTCAACGGCTGAACCGCGAAGTCGTCGAAGAACCGCACATATTGAATTTGGTTTTCTGACGCTTCGATTCGATTAGCAGTGGCCAATGTTTGCATACCTTTAAGCGTCGTCTTCCAGTGAGAACGTGAGCCCGGATGATAGGTCTTGCCGCCGAATGCAAAGTCGATTGTCCCAGATGGCGTCGGCCCTTGAGAAGTAAGATTATCGAAACGATACAATTTGCCCTCTGGCAGCGGAATCTCACCGCGGCGCTCTTCTGTTGTAAGCGGGCGTCGGGTTCCATCTTTCTCCTCAATATAGTTAAGACCCCAGCCACCCGTCGCACGGGGATCTTTGGGAAGATAGAGTTGGCGGTATTTCAGCGCATCGCGCTGCTTGGAATAAAACAAAACGTAATCTGCAACAGACCCAATGTAATCGGCAGTTTGCAGACTGGTCGTAAGGAAAGTTATTATGCCGACAAAATTTTCACTTCCGAGGACTTCGTCCATCACGCTCCGTACGAGATGAACATTTTCATCGCCGATTTGAACGAAAATGCTGCCGCTTTCAGTGAGGAGTTCGCGGGCGACGGCGAGGCGGTCGCGCAGGTAAGCGAGATAGGAGTGGATTCCGAGTTTCCAGGTATCGCGGAAGGCGTGGATTTGTTCGGGCTGGCGCGTGGCGTCCTCGGCCTTGCCGTCTTTCACGTCGCGTTTGCGGGTGCTGACCTGCCAGTTCGAGCCGAATTTGATGCCGTAAGGCGGATCAATGTAAATCATCTGGACCTGGTTTTTCAGAGCTTCCTTCTCGGCCAGCGAGTTCATCACGAGCAGCGAGTCGCCCAGAATCATGCGGTTGGCCCAGTTCACCCCGTCCTTGTGCTGGTAAAATTCAATGAGTTGCTCGAACTGGATGCCGTTGAAATCGGAGAAAAGTTGGAATTGCTCGCCCTCACCCCGGCCCTCTCCCCCAGGAGAGGGAGAAGACGCCCGCAAATTTTCGATAATGACTTGCGGCTTAATCTTTTCCTGAATGTAAATAGGCACGGCGGGGACTTCCAGCGGATGGCAGTCCTGCTCGTCCTTGCCCTTCCAGACCAGTTGCGGGTCAAGGGACGTGTCGCGCGGATAGAGAATGTTTTTGGGCGCTTTTTCCTCGTCGGCCACGAAGTCGCGCAGTTCCTCGGTAGGGATGTTAGCGCGCTTGTCCTTGTGTTTAGTGGCCAGGACGGGCGCGGAGGATTTGGGTTTGGGAGGCATAAGAGTTTTTCTTTTAAGAACGTTTACCGGTGACCCAAAAATTCTTCCTCACTTGGAAGTATGGTTCGATAAACATTATTCCATGCGACCAAGTGACGCATATTATATGGCGGCATATCGTTTGTAATAGAATAGTTAAACCATGTGAAGGATAAGTTGTCAGGAGTTTTTACCATCATTCCTGCGCCGTCGCGGCTTGCGACCGGTTCAGGGAGAGCCATCGAGATTGTAGTGAGATCAAAAGTAAGTTCACCACCTACAGGATTCAAGCCTCCGGAAATCGCCGGCGGGATAGCCAAAGGCGCAAAATAAAGTTTAGCATTAGCGAGGTCTGGAAGCGCCAGCATTCTTTTTGTTTGTTCCCAGGAGGACTTCGGACAGCTAATGCTCCACTTTATAAGAAGCTTTTTTGGTTCACGTTGGTATGTAATTTCCGGGCTCGACACTAAATTTGTGGCGAGCACGCAAAAATCGGGCGTTGTGAGATCTCTTGTTTGAGGAGCGTAAATCGAAACAGAAAAATGAGGCTCGTATAGAAGGGCGACTACTCGTTCCAACTGCTCATCGCTCATTGAATGGGATATTGATTTTGTAAACACTATATCTCTGTTTGGAAGGCCGTATACAATACTGCTTAGGTTGGTTGGGTAATTAATAGTAAATGTGTTTGAACCCTTGGTCACGCAACCAACGATATTCATGGACCACACATCCGAGCACGGTGTCGTGACGGGGGACGACGCAGTCGGGGCTGACAACGAACCGTTTTGCAGGGATACTCCTTTATCCCCGACCACAAGAGGAGGGGATGGACCGAGAGTCGAAGCGGCTGGCTGTGTCGCGATAAGGCGCAACCCAGTCGGGGCTGAGGACGAATTGCTTCGCAGGGAGTTTGCTTTATTCGTGATGAAGTGAAACCCCGTAAGTTCTGAACGAGCGTGTCGCGGAAAATTGGTTAAAGCGGCCGGTTTTGTCGTGATCAGGGGAAACCCACTCGGGGCTGAGGAGGAACCGTTTGTCAGGGAGACTCCTTTATTCTCAACCGCAAGCGGAGCGCGTGGCTTGGGCATTGAAACGGGCAAAGGACTTGATCGCAAGAGGTGCTCCGCAAACTCACAGAGAGGAATAAAATAGGCGTTGGCCGAATCCAACTCGTAGGTAAACGAGACTGAAAATGTGTCAAAACGCGTGACAATGCGTTCAACACCATTGAGCGACAATGCAGCCAGCTTGCCCTGCATTTGAAGGTTGGTTAGAATTGTCTTGGCCTGAAATCCTTGTTCTTCCAATCGGGACAGAACCTCGTTCGCCTGCTGAATTTGCTTTTCAGTTCGCTTCCGTGACTCGGCTTCCTCATGTTGTTTCTGGATGACTTCGGCCAATTGAGCGCCCAATGCGGTGGTAAATCCGAGGATCGTGAGGGTGAAGGCACATTTGCCCCATCTGTTCAATTTCTTTTTTCCGTCTGCTCCAACTTCTTCATGCGTTTGGGTGAGGGTGGTTAAAATGCCAAGGATACCAGAGAGGATAATACCACCGAATTTGAGAAAGCTAAGAACTAGGTCCATATTTTGGCACGGGGGTTGTGAGACATTAGCTTATGAAGGCGGTTTGACGACGCTGACGAGTTTTGCTGTGAGCGGTTCGTTTTCTCTGATTGAGGAATCGACTCTGGCGGCGAGAGCAAGGAAATCGGTGTCTTTGGTGCAAATGATGATACCTTCGTGTGCCGGTTGCTTTCGATGCAGGCGTTTGAAATGTCCACGGTTGTGAGTAATCAACGTGCGCTTTTTCCGCACGGCGAAGGCGAGCACTTCTTCGTCCGAAATCTGTTGATTGGCTGTTCCCGCTTCCAACGAAGTAAGGACGTCATGCCCGAATTCCCTGAGATGCCCGACGACGGGTAAGGGGAAGTTCTCATTCGCATAAAGATCAGCCATCGTGGATCGTCTCCTCATCTTCATCCTCCTCTTCCTGAATATCGCGATCGATTTCGTCCTTTTGGCGGCGGTAATAATCGCGCACAAGCCGAATATGATCGGGAGTCAATTGTGGATAAGACTGAAGGAGCGATTCTTCGCTGAGTCCATCTTTGAGATAAGCGATGAGCAGCCAAACGGGAATTCGTGTACGGCCGACGCAAGCACGTCCGCCGCAGACTCCGGGAGTCTTGCGGATTTCCAACGATACCTTGTCTTTGGCCTGTTTCATCTCCTTCAATCTACTCTGGATTCGATTTTTTGCATCCCAGGGATCGTCAATTTCCAAAAATTCCCAACGGCCAAATTCGCCGTGATTATTCACGGCGGGAACCCACAGCGTTTGCGCGGTGGTCACCTTGGCCTCCTTGTCCTTCTTTTTCTGGCCGGTGCATTCGAGGATGAGATTCAGCAAATCGTCGGGCCCGTGTCCGTCGTTCAGGCGGACAATAAAGTCAGGGTAATAATTGTGTTCCTCGCCGTTCAACGTGTAAGGAATGGTGAAGCCGAGATTCTGATTTTTGACATAGGCGAAAACTTCCGGCATGTCCTCAAGCGTCTGGGCGAGCTTTTGCTCCCAGGAATCGGTGTCCGCCACGACATGGGAGACGTGGCAGCGGTCGGCGCGGGTGGCGTACGTGGGCTTGATGGTGTCAAAGTCAACGTGCTGCGTGCTGCCGATGGCGTCATAGGGCCGCAAAATGGGTTTCAAGGCTTTGTCGCCGGGGGTCGAGGCAACGATGGCTTTGTAGATTTTATCGGCGGCATCGTGGGCGAATTGCAGGAGCAAGAGCATTTGGGGGAACGTGTTGTCTTTGCAGCGCACGCACGTCTTCAGCCATTCGCGGGTGATTTCCAGCAAGCGGGGAAAACGCCAGGATTGGACTTCGGCGTCAAATTTGTGTTTCCCGGTCTTCTCGGTGTTCTTTTCGCCGTCCTGCCGGAAGTATTTTTCCAGCGTCAGCTTTGCCAGCAGGAACGCGACTTCCTGCTCGCGGCGATTCTTTAGTTCCTGCAAATCGTGGATGACGGACTCCCCGATGATGGGCGCGTTTTCGGTCTTCGTCGGCAGGTCAGCGGCGGAAAGCGTGAGGCGCGAATCAGCGGTGAACTTCACTTCAAGCCTGGCTTCGGGCAAGTCGTAGCGGTAACCGAGCAAACGGGGGAAAGTGATTTCGCGATCAATGCGCTCTTCCAGTGCGCGGACGCGAGTTGGAATCGGGCCGGGTCTGGGGCCGCCGCCTGTGCCGGCGCAAGGAATGAAGGAGAACGGCACGCCATAGACCTCGGCGTATTCGACGGGAAACGCTTCAATTTCGATTTCATGTCCATTGACGGGAAAGCGGCGCGTCTCGGTGGAATACGTCATGCGCCGCAAGCCGCGCCCGATAACCTGCTCGCACAGCAGTTGAGTGCCGAAAGCGCGGACGCCAAGAATGTGCGTCACGGTGTTGGCGTCCCAACCTTCGGTGAGCATGGACACGGAAACAACGCAACGGATTTGCTCGCCGAGTTTGCCGGTCTTGCCGACGGTGTTCATCACTTCGCGCAAGAGGTCTTCATCGGCAAGCTCGTCGGGGTCACGACCCGGAAAGCGGAGGCGGTAGTCGGCTTTGAACTCGTCAATTTCGCGCGAGGCAATCTGCTTGAAATCATCGCTCATGGCCTCGCCCGATTCCAATTGCTCGCTGTCCACCAAAATGGTTTTGGGCCTTGGGCTCCAGGCGCCGCCGGCTACGTTGCTGAAGAGCGACAACTTGCCGGGGACAACGACGGAATCATCCTCGCCCAGAGGTTTTTCCCAGCCAGCGATATAATCGAAAACGAGTTTCGAGACGTTGGTGTTGTTGCAAACCACGATAAACACGGGGGGCGTGAGCCCGCGCTGTTGCGCTTCGGCGTTCTGCTCCCAGCGGCGATAGTGTTTTTCATAGTTGCTGTAGAGGCTTTGCAATGCGCCTTCCAATTCAACGGGCAGCTTCGGCTCGCCAGTGACGGCATCGGTGCCGCGCCCTTTCTTCGGCAGGTGTTCGCGAATCAACGGCCAGATGTCACGATACACCGGAGCGTCGTGGAGCATGTTATCGTCGGCGACCGGGACACGTGGAACTTTCACAATGCCGGATTCAATGGCGTCAATGAGGGAAAAGTCAGAGACAACCCAGGGAAAGAGCGTGCCCTCAGAATAACCCGAGCCGCGCAGAAAGAACGGAGTGGCCGAAAGGTCATAAACGACTTTCACGCCGATTTTGGCTTTGACGGCTTCCAAACCAGAAATCCAGATGCGCGCTTCTTCGTCACGCTTTTCCGCCGCCTTGCGTTCGTCGCCGACGAGTTTGACTTCCTCACCGCCGACGCGCCGACGGTAGCAGTGATGCGCCTCGTCGTTGATGACCAGAATGTTCTTTTTTGTGCCAAGCTCGCGGCAGACACGGCGAACCATTTGGTCGGGTGTTTCCGTGAAGGGGCTGGGCGCGTCGCCACTGCCGGTCAGAAGGCTTTTGGTGAGTTTGCCCGCACTGGTGTGCTCGCGCAGCAGAAATGCGTGAAAATTGGTGATGACGATTTTGGCCTTGCCCAATTGATTTGTGAAATCGTCCGGCGGAATGATGTCCAGCTTGCGATAATAGTTGTCCGCGTCGTTGGGCATCAAGACGCGCAGGCGGTCGCGGATGGTGATGCCGGGCGTGACAATGAGAAAAGTATCAGTGAAGCGGGCATCCTGCGGATTGGCCAGTTTGTTCAAGGTCTGCCACGCAATGAGCATTGCCATGACGACCGTCTTGCCGCTGCCCGTCGCCATCTTGCAGGCGATTCGATAAAGGAGCGGGTTGGCGTCGGCGTTTGCCGTGCGGATTGCGTTTTCAATCCAGGTGTCGCCCTGCTGCTTCGCCACCTCAGTCAGATAGATGAGAGTTTCGAGCGCTTCGATTTGGCAAAAGAAAAGCCGGCGCTCACGGTCGGGGCGCGTCCAGTATTGCAGGAGTTGGGCGGTGGTGCGCGTGACGCCAAAATGCCTGTTCTCGCGCCACTGCTTGACCCGGCTGCGCACCTGATTGATGAACTTGTTTGGCTCAATTCGATCCTTTGTCCATTCCGTCTCGAAGTAGAGTTGGCTCTTGCCCTTTTTGCGCGGGGCGGCGATGGGTATAAAGTAGGCGCTTTCGCGGCGCGCTTCGACAACCTCATTCGTGATGCCCTCATCGCTAAACCGAAAATGGCGTTGCGGCTCCGCGAAAGGCGAATTAATGACCGGATTTTCGATTAGAGTTTGACCGGTTGCCATAGGACAACCCGATGATTGCGCTTACGACCGCCGATTTAAAGGAAAAAGGAGTCCCCAAAAATAAACGGGCCATTCGGGCCGGTTTCGCGCTATCGCAGATTTGTATTTCTGTCCTGGACTTGGCGGACGTGGCGGACGGGTGGGACGGATCGGACAGGGCGGACGGGGCGGACGGGGCGAGGATGGAAACGACAATGGCGGCTGTCTGTCCACCCTCCGTAGCAGAGCTACTGCGGAGGACGGGCCGACAGCCGCTACGAATCCCAAAGCGGGGAGTTATGGGAGGTATGGGACGGATGGGTTCCCTCCATGATTGGAATCAAGGCAAAGTATGAAGTTCTGGATTATGTCGGACTTTTCGGACTTGTAGGACGTGTAGGACGTGGCGGACGGGCACTTCGCGCACGGGTGGGGGGCGCGGATGGAAACCTTTCCAGTGCAGAGTGGAGAGCGCAGAGTGCAGAGGCGCCCAGCGCGCGGTGCGGGCCTGGAGGGTTGGTCATGGTTGGGTGGGCGGTTTTGGGCTGGCTGCGCTTGGCTTTGGAGCATTTTAAATAAAGACGTAGCCGTAGAATGTCTCGTCGGCGAGACGCCGGCGAGTGCGACCGAGTCCGCCTCCGCGTTGCTGCGGCGCGATAAAACGGTCGCGCTCCCCGAAACCGAACAGCATACGGCTACATTTATATTTAAAATGCTCCAGGGGCACAGGATTGGACGGGCCGCCGGGTGGCGGGGATTGATGCGGATTTGATTGCGCTGCTGACCCCTCCAATGTAATTTGATTGGGATGCAGGTGATTGATAAGGGCGATGCCGGGTCGTCTGGCCATTTGGGCCAGGAGTTGCGGTATTATTGGTCGAAGCTGCCGGATGGAACGATTTTTCTGGGGCTGTTGGCGGCGTGGTGCCTGCTTTTTCAGTTTTTTGGCTGGACTTCGACGGTTGCGGGCAAGACGGATTCTCTGTTCGGCTGGATGTGGGACAAATGGAGCAATCCTACTAATGATGCCAGTCATGGGAAGCTGATCCCGTGGGTGGTGCTGATCCTCCTTTGGATCCGGCGCAAACGGCTGATCGAGTCTGTCGCCGGGGTTTGGTGGCCGGCGTTGCTGGGGCTGGCGTTTGCCCTGGCGCTGCATGTGGTGGGTTTTGTGGTGCAGCAGCCGCGGGTGTCCATGGTGGCGTTGTTTTCCGGGGCTTGGATATTGACGGGGTTGGTCTGGGGACGGGAAACGTTGAAGGCGAGTTTTTTTCCGTTTTTCATTTTTGCCTTTTGCGTGCCGATGGGAGGGACGTTTGCCCAGGGGTTAACCCTTCCTTTGCGACTCCTTGCGGCGAAGGGGGCGGAGTTCATCACGAAGGATCTTTTGGACGTTTCGGTGATGCGGGTGGGAACAAAGCTGATGGATCCGAATGGGGTTTATGGGAGTTTCGACGTGGCGGCGGAGTGCAGCGGAATCCGAAGTTTCATCGCGCTGCTGGCGATCACCACGATTTTTTCGGTGTTGACCATGAGAAGCCTCTGGAAGCGGGCGGTGATGATACTGGCGACCATTCCGCTGGCGCTGATTTGCAATGTGATGCGGATCACGACCGTGATCCTGGCGGCAAACGCATTCAGGACCGCGGCGGCCGGGAGGTTTGTGGACAATTATTTTGGGTATGTGACTTACGGGGTGGCCATTGGAGGGGTCCTCCTGCTGGAGCGATGGCTGAGAGAAAAACCGTCGGCGCCGCCATGAAGACGTCCAAGTGGGTTGTGTTTGCCGTGGCGCTGGGAATGATGGCTGCGACGGCGGGATGGTTGAAGGAGTTTCGAGGGCGGCACCTTCTTGGGGCGGCCGGGGTGAGGGTGGGCCGAGTGCCGATCTACGATGAAAAGACCAACTTGGTTTCCAGCCAAAGTGTGGTGTTGCCGACCAGCGTGCTGGGCATCCCATCCTGGCCGCTGCCGATCAGCACGGGGGAAGTGGATGCGCTGCCGAAAGACACCACTTTTGGGCGCAGATATTACTGGTCGGCGGGGAGCGATTTTGGGGTGCAGATCAGCGTGATCCTGATGGGGACGGACCATACGAGCATCCACCAGCCCCAGTACTGCCTCTACGCGCAGGATTGGACAGTCACCCGCACCGAGCGGATCAACTTGCACATGGACCGTCCGTTTGCCTACGATATTCCGGCCATCAAGCTGACGGCCAGCCGCCAGGTTCAGAAAAGCGGGCAGATGCAGGAGTGCATTTATGTATATTGGTTTGTTTCCGGGGACAAGATTACGGCCGAGGAAGGCTCGCGTCTGTGGTCGATGTGGAAGACCGTGCTGCGAAAGGGGGAACTGGAACGCTGGGCTTACATCAGCTATTTTGTCGCTTGCCGTCCGGGCAGGGAACAGGCGACATTTGAGCGTTTGGAAAGATTTATTCGGGCCTCGGCTCCGGAATTTCAGTTGGTTACGGGCAAGCCGTCCGTCCGGCTGCCCGGCGTGGCGGCCGGGAGATGAAGCGCTTGGAGAGCAGAAGCCCGACCGAGTTTGAATTCACCGTGAAATAAAGATTGGTTTTCAATCCCATGTTACATCGAGACCGGCAAATCCGGCTACAGGTCTATCAATTCATTGATGGGGGACTATTTGCGTTGGGATTATGGCTGGGCTGGCTGATTCGTTATCATTGGCATGGACTGCCGATTGATGGGCTGGATCATCCTGATGCCATCCGGGATTTCCGCTATTATTTCATGCTTTTTCTGGTGGTGATACCGATGACGCCGTTGATCCTGGAACAGCAGGGTTATTATGAACGGGCGGTATTCTCGCCGCGGCGGCTGGTGGCCTGGCAACTGGCCAAAGGGTGCGCCATCGCCACCATGGGGGTGATAATGATTGATTTCATGCTGCGGCTGAACGGGGCGCGCGGCGTTTATGTGATGTTTGGCTTTTGCAGTTTTGGGTTGATGATACTGAAGGGGGAATTGTTGCGATGGGCCTATCAGAGCAAATTGGGGCAGGCGCAATTCAAACGGCGCATCATACTGATCGGCACCAGCGAAGATGTGAGGCAATTGCGGGACGCCATTGGCTCGGCGATGGAAGAATTGGAGATCATCGGGGAGTTCGACCTGAACAAATCGTCCATCGAAGAGTTGGTCTCATTCATCCACGAACATTCCGTCAACCGGGTGATTATCAACGCGCGCCACACCGTGCTAGGCCACATCGAAGCCGCCATTGGGGCCTGCGAACTGGAAGGGATCGAAGTGTGGCTGCTGGCGGACTTTTTCAAGACGCAGATTTCGCGCACGAGCCTGGATGATTTTTTCGGGTGGCCTGTATTCGTGTTTCATTCCGGGCCGGCGAAGCCCTGGGCCAGGCTGATCAAACAGGTTATCGATCTGGTGGGGGGCGTGGTGCTTCTGGCGGTGTTTGCCCTGCCCATGGTGATTGCGGCCCTGGTCATCAAACTGACGTCCAAGGGGCCTGTCTTCTTCCAGCAGGAGCGCAGCGGGCTGAACGGCAAGCCGTTTATCATGTATAAATTTCGGACGATGGTCAGCAATGCGGAGCAATTGAAACAGGAATTGGCCGTGCTCAATGAAATGTCCGGCCCGGTATTCAAGGTGACCAACGATCCGCGGATTACGCGATTCGGATGGATCTTGCGCAAATTCAGCATTGATGAGTTTCCCCAATTGTACAATGTGCTGCGATTTGAGATGAGCCTGGTGGGGCCGCGGCCGCTGCCCGTGGACGAAGTGCAGCGATTCGATGACGTGAGCCACCGCCGGCGCTTGAGCGTCAAGCCGGGATTGACGTGCCTGTGGCAGATATCGGGCCGCAATGAGATCAAAGATTTCAAGGAATGGGTGCGTTTGGATTTGGAGTACATTGATCATTGGACATTATGGCTGGACTTCAAAATTCTGTGGCACACCATCTGGGTCGTTCTCCTGGGCAGGGGAGCGCGTTGATCCATTTTGGACCATGTCAAAAAGAAACAAGGCCGGCACATCACAGCCCACCTCCGTTGTCACGGGCGGGGCGGGATTCCTGGGGTCGCATCTGGTGGATTATTTGCTGGAACGCGGCCACCAGGTGGTGGCGATAGACAATTTTGTGACCGGCACGGTGGAGAACATCGCGCATCTGGCCGGGAATCAGGCTTTCAAATTCATCGAGCAGGACGTGACGGAGTTCCTTTTCCTGGACCGGCCGGTGGATTATGTGTGGCATTTTGCCTCACCGGCCAGCCCGGTGGATTATTTGGAATTGCCGATCCAAACGTTGAAGGTGGGATCGCTGGGCACGCACAAGGCCCTGGGGCTGGCGAAAACCAAATCGGCCCGGTTTCTCCTGGCCTCGACGAGCGAGATATACGGCGATCCGCTGGCGCATCCGCAAAGCGAGGATTACGCGGGGAATGTCAATACGATTGGCCCCCGGGGCTGTTATGATGAATCGAAGCGATTTGCCGAGGCGCTGGCGATGGCCTACCATCGCGAACATCATATTGACACAAAAATTGCGCGCATCTTCAACACCTACGGGCCGCGCATGCGCCTGCACGACGGCCGGGTGGTGCCGGCGTTTCTGAGCCAGGCTTTGCGGAACAAACCGGTGACTGTTTTTGGGCGGGGAACGCAGACGCGGAGTTTTTGCTACTGGTCCGATTTGATCGAGGGCATTTACCGATTGATGATGAGCGGGGCGAACGATCCGGTGAACATCGGCAATCCGGCGGAGATGACGATGCTGGAGTTTGCCCGGGCCATTATCGCGGCCACCGGCTCGCGCAGCAAAATTGTTTTCAAACCGCTGCCGCAGGATGATCCGCGCCAGCGCCAGCCCGACATTGCCCGGGCCAAAGCCCTGTTGCGCTGGGAACCGCGGGTGTCGCTGGCCGATGGCCTTGTCAAGACGATTGAATATATTCGGAGCAAACTATAAGCGTCATGGAACGCGGGGGTTTGGCGCGGCAATTTCACGCATTTTGCGTGAAATCAATGCAAAAGAGGAGGCGTGTGGATGCGAGGGGCAAGGAATGTCCTTTTCATGGCAATGGGTGAGAGGGGGAAGCGGCGCGGGTGATGGCACGCAACCAGCTTGAAGGAGAGTTTTGTATCAAAACAATTGACCGCCGGCCCGATTTGCTGTAACCAGCACGGACTTTTGAAATGAGTCGAGGACAATTAATTGACGGATTGGATCGGCCATTGGAGGCATAAGCGAATGCAATGCTAAATTCGAAATCATTTTTAGCGGCCGATTTTGGGGCTGGAAGTTTAAAGCTGGCGGAGTTTGAGCAAAACGAAGCCGGAGGCTTGCGCCTGAAGCAATATGGGATCAAGGCGCTTGGGTTGGAAGGCTCGCAGGAACCGAGCCGGGAGGGGGCCATCCTGAAGGCGTTGCAGGAATTGTTGTCCGAAAAGAACTTCGGCTCCAAGCAGATCAATGTGTGCGCGCCCGGCTTCCACGTATTCTCGAAATTTGTCAGGCTGCCGCCCGTGGATACATCCAAGGTGACGCAAATCATCCGTTACGAAGCGCAGCAAAATGTGCCTTTTCCGCTGGACGAGGTGGTGTGGGATTATCAGATTCTGGGCACCTCCGCCAGCAACGAACTGGAAGTGCTTCTGGTGGCGGTCAAATCTGAAGTTGTCGAAGGCCTGTTCCGCGCCGCAGAAGGAGCCGGGTTGCGGCTGAAACTGGTGGATGTCTCACCCGCGGCGCTGTGCAACGCGTTCCGTTACAATTACGGGACTCTGGAGGGCTGCACCATGTTGCTGGACATCGGCGCGAAAACGAGCAATTTGCTTTTTTTCGAAAAGGGCAAGGTCTATTCGCGCAGCATCAACATTGGGGCCAACTCCATCACGCAGGATTTTGCCAACGAGACGAAAATGCGCTTTGCGGAGGCCGAGGCGGAGAAGATTGAAAAAGGCTCGGTCAGCCTGGGAGGGGCCTACGCGGAGCCGGAGGATGCGCACGCCGCGGCCATTTCAAAGATTGCGCGGCAGGTCATGACCCGGCTGCACATCCAGGTGAATCAAACGATCCAATTCTTTCGCGGGCAGCAAGGCGGGTCCGCGCCGCAACGACTGTTCCTTTCCGGCGGGGCCTCGATCATGCCCTACACGGCGCAGTTCTTTGCGGAAAAACTCAATTTGCCCGTAGATTACTTTAATCCTTTCCGGAACATTGAACTGGACCCCGGCTTGGATTTGGAGGAGCTATCCAAGTATGCCCATTGCTTTGGTGAAGTAGTGGGGTTGGGATTGCGGGATTTGGCCCACTGTCCCGTGGAATTGAATTTGATGCCCAGAAGCTCGATTCAGCGGCAGGAATTTGCCCACAAAAAGCCGTATCTTATCGCCTCGGTTTTCAGTTTGGCGCTGGTGGTCTTTGCCATTTACCAGGCCGAATCGCGCATTGGCGATGTTCGCCGGCACAAGTTGGAGGAGATCAAGGAGCCGCTGGCGCGAATGAGTCAATTAAGCCAGCAACTGGACACCGCTCTGAACCAGCGGCTTCAACTCAAGAGGGCTGCCGACCAAATGGGGGAATTGGCGGGCAACCGCTTTTATTGGATCAAACTCCTGACGGAATTGAGGGCGGTATTGATGAGAGCTGAAGCCACGACAAAAGCCAGTCTCCGGACACCCGATAACAATGGAACGAATACTGACGTGGGGGTGTGGGTGGTGACGTTTACTCCGGACTTGCCCAGCGGAAGCCCCTTTGGCGGCATGGCTGCATCAGGGGGCGGGGCGGCTTTCGGAGGGTCTGCCGCGGTGGGGGGACCGGGAAGGGCTCGCGCTGGCCGAGCAGGCATGGGCGGAGGCCGACCTGCCCAAGCTTTTGCTCCACCCGTGGCGCCGACGCCGGCGCTGGGAAATGTCATCAGCAGCATTTCCCTTTTGTGTCGCGGGGTGAACCGCGAGGACCTTTCCCCATCCGCCAATTCCGATCTTGCCTACGCCGTATTGCAGAATGTGACCAACAGCGCCTATTTTACCGATAAAAGCGCTTTGGGTCAAACGATCAGCGTTGATCCCGGTTCGAACACTTTTAGCTTCTATCTGAGGGTGGAACTGAAGCATCCTTTCAAACTCTGAGTATGGTCTGGATCAAACGAAACTTGTTCTTCGTTGTCAGCACTGTTGTCGGATTGCTTTTGACCGGCTATTGCGCGTGGCTGCTTTACAACTCCCTGAGTGAGAACAGCGGGGTGAGCGAGGAGTACAAGACAACGTACAGCAGCCTGGAAGCGATGCGGCAAAAATCGCCTTACCCGGACCCGAGCAACATTCAGGCAGCCAAAGCGGACCAGGAGCGTGTGCGCCTGTTTCTGGCTGACTTCAGAAAGAGTTTTGCGCCTTTTCCAGCGCCGCCTGTGAAGGATGAGAAAGGGTTCAAGACTTACCTTGAAGACACGCTGATCCGATTTCGCAGTGAAGCCACCAACGCGGGAGTTTTATTGCCCCCCGATTACTCCTTTGCCTTCTCCGGCCTGATGGGAAAGCTGACCTATCCGCCCGCCAACATTGGGCCGTGGATGCAGGAACTGGAGGAAATCGACGCCATATTGGACATTCTCTATCGCGCCAAAATCAATTATCTTGGCGGCTTGCAACGGGTGCCTGTTGCGATGGATGACATTGGAACGGGAGATTTATTGGCGGCCGCCACCGTGACCAATCAATGGGGGATTGTTACTCCTTACACAATCATGTTCCGTGGCTTTAGCACTGAAATCGCGGCGGTAACGGAAGGATTTGCGCGGTCCAGCAACTGTTTCATTGTCCAAGCCATTGCAGTCGGCCCCGACACGTCGGCGCAACGACCGGGGCTTCAACCGCTTCCGCAACAACCGGCGGCCACCTACGCCCCCCGGCCACAAAACCCAAATCCGCCGCAAAATCCAAATGCTGAGCTATATCGGCCGCGCTACGGCGCGGGGGCGCCTCCCCGGATGAGATCAGCCCCGGTTCCCGCTGCCGCGGCGCCTATCGCTGCGGTCCCCGGTGGGGGGGTGTCCGCGCCCTCGGTGGTCGCAATCCTGTCGGAAAATCCCTTATGGGTGGTCGTTTCGATTAATGTGGTAAAACTCAAGGCATCGGAGCACTAATGCAGTTCCTCAAGAAACATTACGAAAAAATCATCCTGTGCGTGGTGTTACTGGGTTTGGCGGCTGCGTCAATATGGATGGGCGAGATTCTTAAGAAACTTCAGGAAGAAGTCAATCAACCGGTCAGCGGGGGCGCGCACAAGACCAAACCGCCAGTTCCGCTGGATCTGACCGCCGATCTGCTGGCCTTGGCCCAAGTCACCAATCCGCCGCCGGTCGTTCTTTCCGGGGAGCATAATCTGTTCAATCCGGTCACCTGGAGGAGAAAGGCCAATGGCGAATTGCTCAAAATCCTCAAGACGGGGCCAGACGCCCTGAGCATCACTAACATTACGCCGCTCTACACCGTGATCGCTTATGATCATCCGAGCGGCAATGGCCCGGTTTACGTCATGAGCGTGCAAGTGCATTCGGCCAGGCGGCCGCTGGAGTATGCCAAAATGGACGAAAAGACAAAATCGGGCCTTTATATTATCCGCGGCATTAAAGGTGCTGTGGATGACCCAACTGATTTGCAATTGGAGGTTTTGGAAACTCAGGAAACGGTTTGGATCACAAAAGACAACCCGTATAAACGGGTGGATGGTTATTTGGCCGATATGAAGTACGACCCCGAATCGCGCAGTCTGCTCAAAGAGCGCGTCAACGAGACCTTCACCCTGGACAACGAGCAGTATAAAATTGTTGAAATAACAAACAACGCGGTTAGAGTGGAGTCCATTAAGAACACCAAAATAACGACGATCAAATGGAACGGAAACCCGTGACGGGAATTTATTTTTTAAAAAAGTGAGACGATACTATGACAACCGCAGCTAAAATCACCCTTCGATTGGTCTTCTTTCTTGCCATTTCATTGCAAGCCCAACAGGCCGCCACCGAGGATGCGGTTCAAATTGCCGAGGAGGAGGCGGTCCGCCGCCAGGAAGCGACCATCCGCCTGCACATGAAGCTGGACCAGGCGGTGGCGGCCCAAAAGAGAAACCAATTGGTCGAGGCGGCCAAACTTTACCAGGAAGCCGTGGCGCTGAGCCCTTTCGTTCAGGTGGGCAATCCCGCGGTGGACTTGGAGAAGAAGCAAGCCCTGGCGGGTTTGGATGGCGTCCGCGAGAAACTGGCCCGGCAGGATATGGCGCGCGGCGAAATGGCGGAAGCTTTGGCGCAGGCCGAGGCGGCTCTTAAAGTTGATCCGAACAACGAATCGCTGCGCAAACTCAAAGCGGAGATTGATGAGCGGACGGCGCAGATGCAGGGCATGGTCCCCAGCCCTGATTTGGTCAAAACCATTCCTGAAATCAAAAAGGAAAAGATTGAGGTCTCCACAAAGGTCCAAAATGCCAAGTTCTTGTATGAAATGGGCAAATACGACGAGGCGGAAGTCATCCTCCGTCAAATTCTCAAGACGGATCCATCCAACAAAACCGCCCCCTATTATCTGGACCTTGTCAAGGAAGCCCGGTTCGCGGCTAATGCCCGCGCCCGTGAGGCTGCGGCAAAGTCATCCATAGGCACTGTGGAAAGGGCCTGGATCCCTTCTTTCAAGCAAGACAGCCTGCCCATTCCCAATCCGATGGCCCACACAAACCTGGTTTATACCACCGAGGGACGCCAGAAGATCCTTTCCAAATTGGAGCACATCCGCCTCAATGAAGTCAGCTACGATTTGCCCCTGACTGAAGTGCTCAAAGGGCTGAGGGTCGAAACCCAAAAGCGCGATCCCGACGGAGAGGGGGTTAACTTTATGATCAATCCGCATGCCGACGCCTCGGCCGGGGCCATCGCCCCGACCGATACGAGCGGGGCGGCCGCGGCCGGCGCCGTCGGCGCGGGCGCGCCGTCGCCAGCAGTGGACATGAGCACCATCACCATTCATATTGCCCCCCCTTTAAGCAATCTGCGTTTGGCGGATGTGCTGGATGCCATAACCAAAGTGGCCGATCAACCGATCAAATACACCATTGAGGATTACGCGATCGTCTTTTCACCCAAAGCTCCCGAAGCGGTGGCGCTCTATACCAAAGTCTTCAAAGTCGATCCGAACACTTTTGTCCAGGGCCTGCAGCAGGTCAGCTCGATCATTCTGAATACGGGAACTCAGAGCAGCGGGACCGGTGGCGGTGGCGGTGGCGGCGGCGGCGGCGGCGGCGGCGGCGGCGGGAGCGCGGGCGGCACTTCCAGCACGGGCGTCACCATTCCCAGTGTTCAAATCTCTCCCGTCACTCAGGGTGGCCAGGGTGGCGGCGGCCTCCAGGGGGGCCAGGGCCAGGGGGGTGTCGGCCAGGCTGGCGCTATTGTCCGGAATACCCGGGCCGGCTTGGATTACGTGACCAAAACAGACAATACAGTTCTGGTGGACGAAATGGTCAGAGCTTATTTTACCGCGGCTGGCGTTGATTTGAGCCCTCCGAAGATTGTCTTTTTCAACGATCGTCTGGGTGAGCTTTTGGTGCGGGCCTCCCTGGAGGATTTGGAAATCATTGAACAGGCCGTAGAATTGCTGAATCAGGCGCCTCCGGAACTGACCATTGAGGCGAAGTTTGTGGAACTGAGCCAGGAAGACAGCCGCGCCCTTGGCTTTAACTGGTATTTGGGAAATACTTTGGTCAATAATGGGGCTATTGGCGTCCAAGGCGGAACAGCTCCTTCCTACACGGGACCCAGCAGCGTCGCCAATCCGAGTGGTGTTTTTCCAGGCCCGGGATCCTCGAGCACGTTACTCACGCCAGGTTACCAGGCCCCGTTGGTTACGGACAATCAGCTGACTTCAGGGTTGCGCAATGAGTACGGCCCAAGCACCTCCCTGGGCCCAATCCCGACCGTGGCCACGATCAGCGGCATTATGACCGACCCACAATTTCGCGTGGCCATAGAGGCCATACAGCAACGCACGGGATCGGACCTTCTGTCCGCGCCAAAGGTCACAACACTCAGTGGCCGCCAAACACATATCGCCGCCCAAGATTTGGAGACCATTGTGACCAGCGTGAGCGTAACGGAAAACACTTCCACCTCCACCGGCCTGGTCGGCGGCACGGGCGTCGTTGCCCCCACGATCAGTTACAATACAACGCCTTTCGGCATCGGCCCGGTCCTCGACGTCATGCCCACCGTATCGGCGGATGGCTATTCCATTCAAATGGTTTTGATACCCACCATTTTGGAATTCATAGGCTACGACAATCCCGGGGCATTTACGCCCACAGGCGAGGCGGCGGCAGGCACCACGATTGGCATCCCGCTGGTGGCGGTGCTGCCTCTGCCCCATTTTCGTGTTCGTGAAGTGGTCACCACTTGCAATGTGTGGGATGGTCAGACGGTGGTCCTCGGTGGAATGATTGCCGAGACCATTACCAAGCTCAAAGACCAGGTGCCGGTCCTCGGCGACCTGCCCCTAGTCGGGCGCCTGTTTCGGAGTGAGTCCACCGACAGCACGAAACAAAATCTGCTGATCTTTATCACCCCGACGATTATCGATCCGGCCGGGAATCGCGTGCATAACGATGAGGATATGCCATTTGCGCGCAACTCGATTCCACCCCAACCGCCGGCGGCGGCACAATAAGGCGGTGCGCGGATTTATTCATTTGGCATCTGAAAACTGCGCCGGGCTGAAGTCGCGCGAAAAATGACCTTCCTTCATGCAAAATGGCCCCACATTTGAAGCCTCAGCCGCGCCGGGGCGGCTTCTCATCATAGACGGCCACGCCTACGCTTACCGCGCTTTCTTTGCCATCCGGTCGCTCTCCTCTCCCGCCGGCCAGGCGACGAACGCGATTTATGGGTTTATCCGCATGCTGGCCAAGGCGCGGGACCGGGCGCGCCCTTCTCGTGCCTTGGTGATTTGGGATGGCGGCCTGGCCCCGGAGCGGATGAAGCTGCTGCCTGAGTATAAAGCGCAACGCCCCGAGTTGCCTCCGGATTTGCGGCAGCAACTCGATCAGATCGTGGCGTATTTGCATGCGGCAAACGTCTTTTCCTATCGCAAGGAATCTTGCGAAGCCGATGATTGCATCGCCTCCATGTCGCGCCAGGCGGCGGAAGCGGGGTTGGAGGTCGTCATTGCCAGTTCAGACAAGGATTTCATGCAATTGGTTTCTCCCAAAGTCAAATTGCTCAACCCGAACGATAAATCCGACACCTTGTGCGGAGTGGAGGAGGTCAAACGCAAGACAGGCGTGGAACCCACGCAAATAGTCGATTGGCTGAGCCTTACCGGCGACTCGGTTGACAACATCCCCGGCGTGCCGGGAGTTGGCCCGAAGACTGCTACAGATTTGCTACGCCGGTTTGGCTCTGTTGATGAATTGTTTCGGCGGCTGCCCGAAGTCGGGTCGGACCGGCTGCGGGAGAATTTGCGGGCATCGGCGGAAGGGGTGCGCCGCAATCAGCAACTGGTTCGCTTGAAGGATGAGACGCCGTGTGAGGTGAGCTTGGAAGCTCTAACAGTTAAACCCGGTGATGACGGCGCATTGCGCAAGCTCTTTTCGGACTGGGGTTTTAAAACCCTTTTGTCCGAGCTGGAACAAGCCCGTCCCAAGGCGGCGGACTTTTTCAATGGAACGGACGGGGAGGGTCGTCAGGCCGCGACCCTTCTCGCACGAGGCCAGGGCCGATGAACAGCGTAAAAATCAAAGAAGGCATGGACAAACGCAAAGCGTTTTGATACAGAATATTAAAAATATGTTCGCAATAGTTCGCGTTCCAAAAAGTCTCTGCGCGGGGGGCGCTTTCCTTGCCTTTTCGATGGCGCTTTTCGGGCAAACTACTTATACAATTTCGTTGAGCGCCTCGCCGTCCGGCGACGGCATCGTCAGCGGAGGCGGGACATTTGCGGCGGGCAGCACAAATACAGCCACGGCCACGACCAACGGCGGCTACGCATTCATGGACTGGACGTCGAACAACATCGTGGTCAGCACAGCGACCAACTACACCTTCACGCTCAACTCCGACGTGACACTTGTTGCCAACTTCGGGCCGGCTCTCACGGTCACGGTGAGCGCCTTGCCAACGCTCGACGGCACGGCCAGCGGCGGCGGGACATTTGCGTCGAACAGCACAGTTACCGTGACGGCCATGAACAACAACGGCTGCGCATTTGCGAACTGGACGTCCGACAGCTCCGTGGTCAGCACAAACGCCAGCTACACCTTCACGCTCAACAGCAATGTGGAACTTGTCGCCAACTTCGTGCCGAATCCCCTGGCGGTCCAGGGGCCGGAGTTTTCCATTTTGGGCAGCCTGCCGGGCGATCAGGTGTGGCCCTCCCTTTCGTTGTCTCCGTCGGGCGGCTGCATGGCCTGGCAGGACAATTGGATTGACCACAAGGGGGGCGGCATTGGCGCAAGCCTTCTGGATACCAGCTTCAATGCGGGCCATACCTTCCGAGTCAATAAGGTCGTTACCGGAAACCAGTTCAAGCCCCAAGTGCAATTGCTGGCCAATGACAATATCATCTTTGTCTGGCAAGGCAGCGTGACCGTGGGCGGAAAGCCGTATATTTACGCGCGTTTCGCCAAAAACCCGGCCAAGGACGCCACGACCTACGGCACCAATTTTTACACCTCCGACATCCAGGTGAATACTTATACGGCCGACCAACAAGTTGATCCCGCCGTGGCCGCTCTGCCCGATGGCAGCGCGATCATCACCTGGGCCAGTTACGGTGAGAACGGCAGCGGCAGCATGTGGGGGGTTTATGCCCGCAGGCTCACTGCGGCCGGAAAGGCCATTGCGGCGGACAACAACGGATCCACCAAACAATTCCCCGTCACCCAATACACCAGTTACAACCAGCGCAACCCGGCCGTGGCCACCCTGGCCGGCGGAAATTACGTCATTGCCTGGGTTTCCGAACAGGAACGCTCCGCCAACAGCGTCGATATTTACGCGCGAATCTTCAGTCCCGCCGGCGTTCCCGTTACGGACGAAATAGCGGTCAACTCGGAAACAAACTTTTGCGATTCTCCGGCGGTGGCGCCTCTGAACGACGGAGGATTTACCGTGGTCTGGGCGCAGCAGGATGCAGTGGTGGTGACCAACGGTTGGGATATTTGGGGGCGCGCCTTTTCAGCTTCCGGCTTGCCGGAAGTCAGCGACTTTACGATTAACACCCACTTGTACGGCGATCAGTACGCGCCGAAGATCGCCGCCGGTCCCTCCGGCAGCCTGGTGGTTTGGACCAGTCTCGGCCAGGACGGCTCCCGCGAAGGGGTTTTCGGCCGCTTTCTGGCAGGGGGCACCCAGGTATCCGGGTCGGAATTTCAGGTGAACACCACCTGGATCAGCCAGCAAATGCACCCGGCGGTGGCTTGGAATGGGGTGGATCATTTCCTGGTCGTCTGGACGAGTTTCGTCGGCGCC
>Ga0326727_10003095_pt1 | contig 54378 bp, 54 predicted proteins | sample MB2enrmetagenome_FD_207643 | JGI IMG/M metagenome (GOLD analysis project Ga0326727, IMG submission 207643) | Lab enriched peat soil microbial communities from McLean, Ithaca, NY, United States - MB29MY | ecosystem: Environmental > Terrestrial > Soil > Wetlands > Peat | place: USA: New York...
GGGGCTGGCGCCTGCTGTTCCTGGGCAAAGCTTAGGACCACGGGTATCAGAAGCGCGACTGACACCGAGAAAGATAATATTGAATATCGATCGCTCGTGTATGGGTGATTGTTTAGACCACGTGCGTCACCGGTTTGTCCAAGGCCTCTTCGACACGCCGTTGGAATTCCTCACAGCAGGTAATGGCTTCCGTGCTGAAATCGTCGAAGGTTTCACCTGTCATTTCCACCGTAGCGTCCTTGCAATGGTGGGGACACTGCATCTGCGAAGCCGGGTCCGCACAATTTCGTTTGACCCGGTCGAATTCGGCGTCGAACTGTCCACTTAATCCGACCTCTTTTCCCGCATGCCGATTCCCGAACATCTCATTGCCTTCTTATGGTTACGTCAATGAGGCCGAGATCAAGATCGGCGAGTTTTGCGAATGCGGCGCGGCTCAGGTCGATCTTTCGACCCTCCTTGAGCAAGAATTTGGCTGGGCCGCGATCCGTGATCTCGACAATCACGCTCCGGTTCTCGTGTGTCACGACGACCTTGGTGCCGAGATCGTAAAACCACGATGCCGCCGTGAGTTTGTCGGGATCAAACGGCTGGCCATTGGCCATCCGTAAGCCGCGATGCTCTTCCCCATACCATGATGCCAAGTCAGCCGCTTGACAGGCCATGCACGAAATCAGAATGAGTGCGGCGATTGCCACCCCTCCCGATGTGAATAGACTTCGCGACCTCCGCTTCCCATGGCGGGCGCATTGCCGGATCCGATCGTCTGTCAGGCAACTCATATTCATCAGGCACCTCCTTGATACAGCTGTTTACTGTTACACCGCCTGATACGACATCTTTCCGAATCGGGAACGGGCCCTTGATTGCCGACCGTGTTGCCGGTCAGCCGCCCACCGTGGTTCAAGGCGCACACAATCATTGGAAGTACAGCTTTTCGATGATCAGTGCAGACAGCGCAATTCCCAATCCCCACATGGAAACACTGAACAATAGCCATGGCAGTTGTGTCAGCGGGCGACGTTCCATCAGAAGCGAGTGTTGGAGATTATGCACCATCATCCCGGGACCTCTACATGAATCCAGTCTCTCGCTGGCTGAGGTGTTGTCATGTAACGTCAGGCTCCAATGGCTCGGTGTCATCCGCCTCATCGGCCGCGGGCGAATTGACTTCCCATGAGACCGGGTAGATCTGCATCTCATTGGGCGGATAACTCTTTGTTGATCAAGTTGTCCCTTGGCTCCCTGAAGACACGACAAGTGTGGGTGACGCGATCCGCGCGATTGCGTCGCGATGCATCCGGACTTTTCACAGAATGAAATCCAGTCTCCATCGGCCACGTCCCATGGCCGAAATCGATCCTCGCGTTTTCCCATCCAGCGGTTCATCTCTTTCCCTCGATGGTGCGTACGCCGCCCATGGCGGCTTGGGCGAGTCCTTCAATCTCTCGTGATTCGGGCGACAAGTTCGCCGCTGATGTTGGATCGCTGACAACCCGCACCTCCAACAACTGAAGATTCTCAGGTCTAACGGAAAGATTCGTCACCGAGGGCTGTCCGACGACGTCGTAGTTGCCAACTGGCGTGAATCGCGTGCCTTCCGCAGCGTGAAACGTAACGAGGCAGTTGTCTTTTACGATGTGGTCCGGCAAGATCGGCGGGTAAGCAGAGATATTACCGGGGAGATGCGGTTGAGTATAGGAAATGTGCGCCTTTATCCTGTTCTCTTTGGCGTTACCGCATTCCCCACCACTGAAAAACACCAACGTCCATCCTTCAGGTAATTGTGCTTTGTCTATTTGAGCCGTGTGCCAGACGTCTTCGAATCGCCAGCTGTCCTCGAAAGCGTCCGGTCTGGGGGTAAAGTCATGTCCATCGATTGTTCCCGCTGGCCTTGCTAAATCCAAGCGCTGCTTTATCGATTGTTCCTCCAACTGTTCCTTTTGGTCCAACACTGCGCTGAACCACCTTCTGAACGTCAGCCCATTTCTGGGCAAGATCACGGGGAACCTGACGCCTACAGTATAGTCGATCCGTTCAGATTGCCGTTGTGTGGCTCGAAAGGTATAGTCACCGGTGATCCTGGACTCGGATCGATAAACGTTAATAATAACATTCTCCCCGCTTAACTCATAAGCGTGCGTGACGAAAATGGGGTTTCCCCTTGCCGCAGTGGCGCCGGCTGCAATAACCACGCTGACCCAAAGGGTGCGTGCGACAAACAGCCCAAGCGAAGTTTCCAATGCCTGTCGCATGCTACACTTTCCCCATCTTGCCTTTGGTGCGCGGGCGTCTCATGTTGGCACCGACGCGTGTTACTCGCTGTCAGCGGACACGCCCCCGCTTGTTATTGCAGCCAGAACCCGACATCTATTGTGTTTATCGCCCAAGCCAAACGTCCTCCATTAGCCAGATACTCAGTGTTTTCCTGTCAAACTCTCAGACCAACCGAGCGCCGTATTAGCGATGCGGGTTTGCCGTGTTAATCATGTAGTCGATGACTTTTTCGCTCACGCCGCCATGCTTCAGGTCGATGATCTCCGCCGTCGTCAAGTGATAGACCGCTTGCGCATTGCGAATCTGGCTGAGAATGACATCGTCACTGAGCCCCGCCTTGACCAACGCTTTCACATCCTCCAAGCTGAGTGTTCGAAGCGTTTGGCTGCCATAGCCCTGCGCCGTTGCGCCCGGCGCTGGCGAATTGCGATCCGCCACGATCGCCGCAGACGGAGGATCAACATCCGGTACCGTCCCTGCCGGCGGCGCACTGTAGACGGTTTGTGGAGGAGGATTGTATACGGGCGTGGGGTCGTCGTAATAATCGTATGGGTAGTAATAGCCTCCGTAGTAAGGCCACCCGTACACGTACGGATAGCCGTCCCAACCCCAGCCGCCGTACCGATAATGTCCGTATCCGCCATGGAAACCACCGCCGTGAAAACCACCGCCGAATCCCCCGTGTCCGCCACCACCTCCGCCGTGTCCACCCCCACCTCCGCCGAAGGCGAACACCGTTGTGGAACCCAAAATACTCAGGCAGATGCTAATCACTGCCACATTGAAAAGTTTGGCTGCTGCTTTCATAGGGCACTCCTTTCTTCTCTCAATCTCCCACCCTGAAATTCCTCAGCCTGTTCCACCGCTTGATTCCGTTGAGTTGTTCCTCCCAACCCGTCACCTCACGCAAATCGAGTTCATTCCATTCAATCCGGCCCCCGAGAAGGGGTTGCAGCCCGGAGGACAACTTCGTGCATGTGTTTGATACGATTTGCTCGACATCGACGGCAGGAATACCCCTCGTGCTCATAAGGGTCTCCGTTGTTGATCCATCCTTGCGGAAGAACTTGTTTGCGATGTGCATGTCAAACAACGTCGTGGCATCCCGCCACACGATGAAGATGACAAACACCATCGTCGTACCATTGTCTAACCCAATCTCGCCGCTGTGTCGTATCAAGTAAAAGCGGTCGGCAACTTTGAGCACCAAAAAGTCAGGCCTGTCGAAGTCATCAGTTCTGAAATACCCAGCACCAGACGCTGACCGCGTGCGGCGGAAAACAGCCGTTTCCGGTGTTCTCGTCACTGCCTCAGCCCGCAAGGAAGTACCGTACCTGGTGACTTCGGTGTCTCTATCTCTCATAACGTCGCTTCCATCATTACTGGTGAACAACCGTCCTTTGTATTCGCACAGCCAATGCCAATCGAGCCGAGCGTGATGTAACCGATTGCAACACAACCGGAAAAGATGACTCCACCGGAAAGCGGGTTCCTCTCGCGAAGCCAGTCTGGCAGCTTCACTGTCAGCGGCGTGTGCCACCGTGGCAGCATGCGGGGAAGATCGTGAACCGAGGCGTGATGCCACCGTCTGCCAGGAAAGGGGTCGCTCTGTGTCAGCCCTTGAGGATTCTCGGCCCCGCGACTTGAAGTATGATGGGAACCGGGCGACCCTTATGTGTGTGCGATAGGTAACGACCACACCAGGAGGTCAGAGTATGAACCGTCAAACACTTTGCGTTGTGATCGGGATTGGCGTCGGCGCTCTCGTTGTGTCGTGTGCGGAAACCACAACGCTAACCAAGCCAGCGGATGTCGGGATCATGGCGTCGGAGAACGGGAATCCGGAGCCCGAGGGTCTCGAGTTTGATGGGTCCATCGTTAAGATCAATGCCGACAACGGAGCGATTACGGTGCAACATTGGCCGCTGTCGAAAACATTCCTAGTCCCGCCGGAATGCGAGATCGAAGGTTCTTCGAACGGGAACGCCACCCTCGTGCAATTGAAAGTCAATGACCCGGTATCGGTCGCGTATTCGGAGGTCGGCAAAGCCCTTGTCGCCGACCGCATCCGACGTCGCGGACACGCCTACGACGAAGAGCAGCGGGAGAAGTTTGAGCGTCTCAACGACATGTTGTACCCCAGCCCGAACCAATAGGGTCCGTCGGCGAGACTGGCTGGCAGCAGTGATTCTGTTTGCCGTGAGCCTGACAATCCACGAGTCGCTTCGCCGCCATTTCATTTGGGGTAGCGCCCCATCTTGGATGCAAAAGGAGAACAAGTGAAACGCTCAAAGATTGAAACTAAACACTTGGGTGCCCTTCGGAGGAGAAAAATCCCCGATTTCGGTGACCAAGCCGTGCTTAAGCGCATCGTCCGCCGTAAACCAAAACTCTTTGTTTCTGAAGTCCGACCATTGAGCTTCAGAAAAATCGAGGTGCGACCGCAAAATATTGTCCAGTCTTTGTTCGTCGATTTTGAGCGAGTTCAAAACCGATTCTAGTTCGTCTGTTGTCATGAGTTGTGGGACACATGTCGGGCGATGAAGCATGAACATGGCATGACGGCTGGCGACGCGCCGTTTGCCGGCAAGAAAACAGATGACCGCCGCGGATTGCACACTGCCTGAATTGTAAACAGAAACGTCCAGCGGTGCGAACCTTAACAGATTAAACAACCCGATTCCGTCACTGATCGTGCCGCCGTTTGACTGAATTAGTAAATGAAGATGCTTATTCTGCCCCTTTTGTTGCGTAATCAGGGCGAAGTTTTTGAAGAATTTCTGTGCGCTATTCTGATCGATTACTCCCGAAAACAGCGCAAAAAAGTCTTGAGAAGGAGGCGGGTTGGGATCGGAAATCACTTCCGCTCTTTGCTGGAAATTGCGGACCGCTGCCGACCTGTGGATCTCGGTCGGACCTTCCAGTACTCGGGCTGCTCCATGCAATAGCGCTGTCATAATAGACCCCTTCCTTATGCTAGGTCCGTCCCTTGTTGCAGCCCGCTCATTGCGACGGAATCAATCAGAGCCCGCTGCAGAGGGAGGAATTGCGGGCGAAGCATCAACGGCGTCCCGTATTTGTTGTCCGAATCATCGCGTGGCAAATAGTTTCCGCAGGGAATGCCACCATTCTCCAAGTGGCGACTTATCCATCTTCGCCATCGAAAACAACAGCTCAACTCTGGCAGCTATCAGGCTGGAAACGCTGTTCATCATTAAGCGGACGTACGAATCGCCGTTCTTACCCCGTTTCAAAATGGCGTAGTTCCAGCCTTCCGCGCGTTCGTCTTTGGCAATCGTACCAAGCAGGTTTCCCGACCGATTGGAAAACCATTCGACCTCTTCCCCCATCTCGTTCTCCAAGGTGGGATTACGAGGCACCAAACGGTCAAACTCGGTACGATGGATGGTTCTAATGCTCATTTCATTGCAAAGAAAGCGACAATTTGACGTTGATTCGTTACGACGATGGGAGTTCGGCACGGAGCACGTTGTTTACATTCGGCGAGTCGTTCGTGCCACACGTAAATGGCAGGGAATTCTCCCACGAGACGTGTCCGTCATTGAACAGCACATTTCCGCCCTGATCCTTGTGGGGCGCGATCGGTGACATCCCGGCGGCCGACCAGCGTGCTCCGATGGTGTACGCTGTGGCTGCCACATTATTGCCCATCCGATCCAGGGCAATGATCGAATCGGGCTGATCCTCCCAGAAAAGACCGGCGCAGTACGTGTAGCTCACCGCCAACGAGTTTCCGTTTGTCAGTCCGTAACCCGTTTGTGCTTTCGCCGCGCTGTCGCTGGGGCACGCAAAAATCTTCGCCGACGTGATCACATTGCTCAGCAGGTTGAATGAGGCGCAAAGCGAGGGCGGGTTGCCCGAGGCTAACGGCATCGCGCCATTGTAATTATCCGAGTACATGGCGATGCCCAGGCCAATCTGTTTGAGGTTGCTCAGGCACATTGCCCGACGCGCCTTTTCACGAGCTTGATTCAACGCGGGGAGTAACATCGCCGCCAGAATCCCGATAATCGCGATGACCACCAGCAGCTCAATCAGCGTAAAACCGCCGATCCTATGTCTCAATAAGCGTCCCATGTCTTGGTAATGCCTCCTTGCTGTCGATCCTTATCTCTCATGGCGTCGCTTGTTTCCCTTTTGGTGAATAAACGCCATACGTATTCGCACAGGTGATGCCAATCGCGCCGAGCGTGATGTAACGGGTTGCGAGACAACCAGAAAGAATGATGCCGACGGAAAGTGGATTTACGTTGCTGAGCCAGTCTGGCAGTTTCACAACCAACGGCCAGTGCCACCATGGCAGAACGTGGAGAAGTGTTCGGATCGAACTGTGAGCAAAGGCGGGTTTGGTCAAGAAGGTGGTGGCGCGAGTACGCGGTCGATCGTGGCGAGTAGTCGCTGCGTGTCCACTGGTTTCTCCAAAAACGCGGTTGCGCCCAGTTGATACGACTCCGTCTTCGCCTCGGGACTCCCAAAGGCCGTGATGATGATCACCGGCACCTCTGGGTAGGCCTGCTTGACACCGTGCAGGATGCCCATTCCATCGATAACTGGCATCCGCAGGTCGGTGATGATCAAGTCGAAGTAGTGTCCTGCCGTACCCAAGAACTTGACCGCCGCCTCGGAACTTGACGCGGTGGCCACCATGCAACCTTCGCCGCTCAACACCTTGTTGAGTGCCCGCAACATTCCCACGTCATCGTCAATGATCAACACAGACTTATTGCCAATCTTTCCCATGCCCGTTTCGCTCAGCACCGCCGGTGCCACGTTTCTGAATTGGTGTGCAATTGTCTGCGTGAGAACCGCATTCACCGTTCCGCACGATTTTGTCTTGCCGCCCAGTTGAAGGATGCTATGCCACAACGGCAGCCTGCACACTGCCAGTTCGGCGGAACCCTAACTCGCTGAGTCGGAGAAGTGACGGTACATGGTGCGTGGTGGGATTCCGAGGACGCGGGCGGCTTTGAGCTTGTTGCCGCCGCACTGTCGAATCGTGGCTTCCACCAAACGCTTCGTGGCCTCGTCCACGGTCGTGCCGATGGGAATGGAAATGGCCGGCCCATCCGCCGGGTTCGATGCCGCTCCGGCAACGCCACCGTCCGCGGTACTGAAAGAGAATTTGGTGATCGTGTCGCCGGTCGCCAATGCCACAGCGCGCTGGATGACGTGTTCGAGTTCGCGGACGTTGCCCGGCCACAAGTAACCCCGCAGTTGATCGAGCGCGGCGGGCGCAATGGAGCGCACGCCTTTGCCCATCTCCGCGGCACAGTCTATGAGGAAATGCTCCGCCAGTAGCAGGATGTCCTCGCCGCGTTCCCGCAGCGGCGGCAGCGAAATCTCGACGGTGTTGATCCGATAGTAAAGGTCGGACCGGAACTTGCTAGCGGCGATCGCCTTCGGAATGTCGGTGTGTGTCGCGCTCAGCAATCGCACGTCCGCATGAAGTCCCTTCGTGCTGCCCAGCCGCTGGAAGCTCCCGTCCTGCAGCACACGCAGCAGTTTGGCTTGCAGTTGGGGGCTCATCTCGGCGATCTCATCCAGCAGCAACGTCCCGCCGTTGGCCAACTCGAACTTGCCGGGCTTGGCGGCGGTCGCGCCTGTGAATGCACCGCGTTCGTGACCGAACAGTTCGCTTTCCAAGAGCGTATCGGGAATCGCCGCGCAACTGATCTTCAGCAGCGGTTTGTCGTGGCGGTCGCTGAGAAGGTGGATCGCGTCGGCGACGATTTCCTTGCCGGTGCCACTCTCACCAGTGATCAGTACGCCGACGTTGGTCGGCGCAATCTGGCGAATGATCTGTTTGACGGCCGCCAAGGCGGGGCTGTCACCGATCAGCCCGACGATCCCGCGTTGCCGCTGGAGTTGCCGTCGCAAATGAATGTTCTCGGCGGCCAGGCGCTGTTTGGCCAACGCGTTGGCGATGGTTTTCAACATCACCACGCTGTCGAGCGGTTTCTCGATGAAATCATACGCACCGAGTTTCATCGCTTCGACCGCTTTCTCGACATTACCGTGCCCTGTAATCATCACCACTTCTACTTCAGGTCGTCGCTCGCGAATCTGCTGCAACAACGCGTTTCCATCGAGGTCGGGCAGGATTAAATCGGAAATCACGAGGGCCACGCTGGGCTCCTGCAACAACTCCAGCGCTTCCCGCCCCGAGCCGGCGCGGGTCACCCGGTAGCCCTCGGCGGAGAGCACTTTGCCTGCGGCAGTGCGCAAACGCTCGTCGTCGTCCACCAGCAGGATATTCGCTCGGTCTGCCATTTCAGGATTCCTCTTCAAGCGGAAGGTAAACGGTGAACGTGCTGCCCTTCCCGACAGCACTGGAGCACTCGATGTGGCCGCCGTGTTCGGTTACGATCTGCTGCGCCAGCGTCAATCCCAGACCCGTTCCCTTGGCTTTGGTGCTGAGAAACGGCTTGAAGACCTGTCGCACCTGTTTCTGGCTCATTCCCGTGCCGGTGTCGGTGACCTGCAAGAGCACCTGATCACCATCATGCTGGGTGCTGACAGTCATCACGCCGCCATTTGGCATCGCTTCCAAGCCGTTGCGGATCAGGTTGAGCACGGCTTGCCACAACTGGTCGGCGTCAACATTGACAGGGCCCAGTGAAGCATCGAACTTCGTCCGTCCCTCCACTTTGGCCTCGTCAAACGCAGCTTGCATGAAGGCGAGTTTTTGGTCGAGAAACTCATTTAACACCAAGGGTTTTCGTTGCGCCTTTGGAAGTCGCGCAAACTGTAGGTACTCTTCAATCACGTGTTGAATGCGATGAACCTCCTCGCGCATTTCATTGACAAGTACGCGGCCTTCCTCTGGAGATCGGCTGGCCGATTCGGCCAGCTTGTCAATCTCCTTGCGAATCAGGTCAAGATTCAACGTGATCGAGCCCAGCGGGTTGCGGACCTCATGCGCAACCTCTGCCGCCATCGTGCCCGCCGTGGCGAGGCGTTCGGCCTGGAGCTTGGCCGCTTCGGCGCGCTCGCGCTGCGCGATTTCTGCCTGGAGCGCCGCCGTCCGTTGCTGGACGGTTTCCTCCAGGTAATCGTGGGCTGTTTGGAAGGCCGACAACAGATACACAACGACAACAAAAAATGCGAACAGCATCAGGCTGTTCCAATACAGAATGACAGGATGCCCGGGAGTGTAGGCGCTCATCCGGTAGGCGATCAACCAAACGGCTGTGGCGACCGCCGCCACGAACAAACCCGTCTTGCGTCCCACCGTCCAGCATGCCCAGCTAATCGGTATCAAGTAGAATGCGGTGACGTGAACTTCCGACCCCATACGGTAATCCACCGCACCGATCAACGCGACCAACACCAAGGCCAAACCCATGACGATCTGCTTTGGCAGTGACAACGGACGCTGGATCAGCCTCCTCATAGCCGTTTATGTATCTACATCGGATTCGATTCGCCGGTGTGCCCGCTCCCACTTCACCGGTACGGTCGTACGGTCCCCCGTCAACGGAGTCGAACGCATGACTTGTTGTATTCCCAACATCACATCAAAAACTAGGGTCTAGGGACTCTGCGAAGCCGTAGCCCTCGCCCGCCAGCCGACGATCTGACCGTTGGGCAATCGCACCCAATCAGCGGCGATTCCAGCCGGCGTCCGTTGTTTCCAATCACTCCCCAAATCCACCTTCGTCAGTTGTCCCGGTTGAATGACCACCGCGACTTTTACTATGCCCCCGTTCTCCACTTCCCCGAGGACGACGTATGTACCCGCCGGCAATTGGACAAGGGACGGATCCTCATCGTGAATACCGATGGCGTTATGGACGTTCTTCACGACCGTTTTCCCGTCCTCGGAGTAGACGGTGTAACCGGTGTGGGGAAAATAATGTACGTTCCCGTCATTGTGGTCTTCCGTCGTCGTGAACACCTTGAGATACCCGGTCGGAGCTAACTCATCCGCCGTCAACGGCTCTGGACCAACAGGGCCAATCACAACAAGATCTCTCGAAGCCGCGCACGAAGCCATCAGGGGCAATATCCCGGCGATCAACCAGGCGGCCAGACGATTATTCATGATTCTTCTCCCCTTTCGCGCCTGCCACTCGGCATCTGTGGATACGTTTTCGTCACACGGCAAAGTTGCCACAGGTATGCTCCTGTGCAAAGTTTCTGAACGAATTTTAACTTGGCGTTCATGCAATCTTAATGTGAGTCTGTCATGGTATGGCGGTGTCAAACCGGACATGCGCTTATTGCTCATAGAAGATGAACGGAAAGTGGCCGACGTCGTCGCCCGCGGGTTGCGAGCCGAGCGGTTTGCCGTCGATGTGACCTACGACGGCGACACCGGCTGGCAAATGGCGTCGAGCGTTGACTACGACCTCATTATTCTCGACCTGATGCTGCCGGGACTCAACGGTACGGAGTTGCTCCGCCGGTTTCGCCGCAAGGGGAGCAAGGCGCCGGTGCTCGTGCTGACCGCCCGCGATGCCACCAAGGACAAGGTCGAGAATTTCGAGGCGGGCGCCGATGACTACCTGACGAAGCCGTTTGCTTTCGCTGAATTGCTGGTCCGCGTCAAAGCGCTGCTGCGCCGCCCCCCGGTCAGCCACGACCACGTGCTGCGAATCGCCGACCTCGAAATCGACCGCCTCACGCAACAGGTAAAGCGCGCGGGCAAGCGCATCGAGCTGACCTCGAAAGAATACGCACTCCTGGAGTACCTCGCATCCCACGCCGGCCGGGTGCTCTCCCGCACGATGATCATAGAGCACGTCTGGGACGAAAGCTTCGAGGGACTCACCAATATCGTGGATGTGTACGTGCGCCATTTGCGCGAAAAGGTGGATGTGGGACACGAGGCCAAATTGATCCGCACCGTGCGCGGCGTGGGCTACTGCCTCACGGATGAAACCGAGTCATGAGCACGCGCTCCCTGAGGTTTCGATTGATCGCCTGGTATGCCGGCTTATTGACCGCCGTGTTCCTTCTGCTGGCCGCGCTCATGTTCGTGGGCCTAAAACATTATCTGGAAGCCAGCCTTGCCGAAACCCAGAAGCGCCGCGCGCAGCAGATCGCCGACACCCTCCTTGCCAACGTGAACCAAACCGGCGAGGCCGCCGTCGGCAAGGAGATCAATTCACTGTATGCCCCCGAGATCAACGACCGCTTCATCCGTGTATCGCGTCCGGATGGAAGCGTTCTCTATGGATCGAATCCCCCCACGGACCAGAGCTTCGACCCGACTGACTTGCCGCCTCTCTCAGCCCCGCCGACGGAGGTATCCGTGCGACAGCAGAGGCTTGCCGACAAGAAAACCCTGCTTATCGCGGCGCTGAATTCTCCGTCGGCCAATGGCAGGCGTTACGTTGTGGAAGTCGGCGCGCCAATGGCGCCGGTCGAGGCGATGCTTCACCAGTTTCTGGTGCTGCTGGCCATCGGGCTGCCGGTGGCCGTACTCGTGGCCATCGGCGGCGGGTACCTGTTGGTCGGGCGCGCGCTCGCGCCGGTCGATCAAATCGCGCGCAAAGCGGAGCAGATCACACAACACAACTTGAGCGAGCGCCTGCCAATGGCGCGCACGGCCGAGGAACTGGAGCGGCTCTCGCTGTCACTAAACCTGATGATTGGACGATTGGAAGACGCCCTCCTAAATTCCAAACGGTTCGTCGCCGACGCGTCCCATGAATTGCGCACGCCGCTGACGGCCATGCGCGCCGAACTCGAAAGCCTCGCTTCCGACGGCCGCCTGAAGCCCGAGTTGCGCGAGACGCTGGGCAGCCTGCTGGAAGAAGTCGAGCGGCTGACGAGAATCGTCGAACAGTTATTCGCCCTGTCGCGACTCGATGCCGGCGAGGCGCAATCGGAGTGGGTCCAGTTCGATTTGGCGGAATTGGCGGTGACGACCGCCGAGCAGATGAGCCTGCTCGCCGAAGACAAGGGGATCGCCGTCACCTGCGACGCGACGCAGCGTGTCATGGTTGACGGGGACCGAGCCCGGCTCAAACAGGTCGTGGTGAACCTGCTCGACAACGCCATCAAATACACGTCGGCCAAAGGCGAGATTCATCTGCGCGTCGCCGTCATCAACGGTCACGCGGTATTGGAGGTGTCGGACAACGGCATCGGCATTCCCCCCGATGCGCTGCCCCATGTGTTTGATCGCTTCTTCCGCGTGGACAAGGCGCGGACCCGCGACCCGGGCGGCGCGGGGTTGGGTCTGGCGATTGTCAAATCGATTTCCACCGCTCACGGGGCGCAAGTGGAAGTGGAGAGCGGCAATGGCCTCGGAAGTCGCTTCCGCGTGAAATTCCCTATCGCTCGCGCCAACAAGCTGCCCTGAGAACTTTATGAAACCAGATTTCGCCCATTTCTTGCGGCAGGCGGCAACGCGCCCCAAACTGCGGCTGGTCTTTGTCTCGGCGGTGGTGGTGGTCGTAGTGGGATTGCTGTCGTTGGTGCGCCATGTAGAGGCGAGCCACGAACCCGCCACCCGCTCGGAACCCACGGTCGCCGTGGCGAAGGTGGATCGCGAAGACCTGTACCGGGAGGTAACCATCCCGGCGGAGTTCCGACCGTATACGGAAGTGGAGTTGCACGCGAAGGTTTCCGGTTACGTGGACCAGATGAATGTGGACTTCGGCGACCGAGTGAAGGCCGGCCAGCTTCTGGCCACACTCGAAGTTCCGGAATTATCGGATGAACTCCACAACGCGATGGCGGCCGTCCAGAAAGCCGAAGCTGATCATGCCGACGCTCATCTCATCTACACCCGCCTCGTCGGCGTCAACCAGCAGCAGCCCAATCTTGTCGCCCAGCAGGACCTCGATACCGCCGAAGCCAAGGATCACGAGACGGCAGCGGCCATCGATGCCGCCAAGGCGGACGTGGCGAAATATCAGACGCTGCTGGCCTACACAAAAATCACCGCTCCGTTCGATGGCGTGATCACGTGGCGCTACGCCGATCCCGGCGCGCTCATCGAGGCAGGCACGGCGGCCGCTACCCAGGCCAAGTCGCTGCTGCGGATTTCGGACAACTACCGCCTGCGACTCGATTTCCCTGTGTCCGTGGAGTACGTCAAAGACATCCATCTGGGGGACAAGGTGGACGTGCGCGTGGAATCACTGGGAGGCAAGGCATTCACGGGCACAATTACTCGTTTCACCAGAAAAGTCGCCGAGGACACGCGAACGATGATCACCGAACTGGAGGTGCTCAACCCAAATCTCGAAATCGACCCGGGTATGTACGCGACGGTGGTGTTCAAAGCGGAAGAGCGCCCGCAATCTCTGGCGATCCCCATCCAGGCCTCGGCCTCGGGCGGAATCACCAAGGTTCTCATCGTCAATGCCAACCATGAAATCGAGGAACGCCCCGTGACGCTGGGACTTGAAACATCCTCCAGGTACGAAGTCGTCTCCGGCCTGCGAGAAGGGGATTTGGTGATACTGGGCAATCCAGCCCAACTCAGACCGGGCCAGAAGGTCGAACCCAAAACGATTGAGCCCGAGGTTGTGGAATGAAAACACCCCTGACTACCGAGCAACTGGAAGCCTTGCGCCGCCTCGATGCTTCCACGCTGGCCAACGCCATCGAGAGTTTTCAACACCGCCTGCGCAATGAAGGATTCACCGACGGCAGTGTGCGCTGCCTGTTCCCGCATCTTCCCCATGTAGTCGGCTACGCAGTTACCGTGAAGATTCGTGGATCGGCGCCTCCGTTTGCAGGTGATGCCTACCTGGAACGGACCGACTGGTGGGACTACGTCGTCTCGATGCCGGCGCCGCGAATAGTGGTGGTACAGGATGTAGCCACCAAAACCGGACTCGGTTCATTGCTCGGTGTGGTGCACGTCAACATCTTGCGTGCGCTTGGTTGCGTCGGCGCCGTCACCAACGGCGCGGTACGGGATATACCGGCGGCCGAGGGGCTTGGCTTCCAACTTTTCACCGGCGGCACGTCGGTATCCCACGCCTATGTTCACATTGTCGAATTCGGCACGCCGGTCGAGATCGGTGGACTGAAGATCCAGTCCGAAGATTTGCTGCACGGTGATCAGCACGGCGTCCAATCCATCCCGGAGGACATTGCCACCCAAATCCCGCCGGTGGCGGCGAGAATCGCCGCCGAGGAGCAGGCGCTCATCAAACTGTGCCAGTCGCCGGACTTTTCCATCGAAAAACTCCGGGCCGCCGTCAAGCAACACCGTCCCTAAGAACCGCCCTCACCATGTCACGATTTGCTCTCCGCTACCCGTATCTGATTGTGGTGCTGTGCCTGATCATTTGTGTGGTCGGGGTCACCAGCTTGGTGCGGATGCCGGTGGATTTGTTTCCACCGATCAAGATCCCGGTCGTGGTCGTGGCCACCTTCTATTCCGGGATGGCTCCCGAGCAGATCGAGAACGACATCACCGGCCAGTTTGAACGGATGTTCACGCTGGCGCCCGGCCTCGACCACATGGAGTCGCGCTCGCTCACGGGTGTGAGCCTCATCAAGGTTTACTTCCAGCCGGGCTCCGATCCGGACATTGACGCCGCCAGCATCGCCAATCTGGCGATGGCCAGCCTCCGCTATCTGCCGCCGGGCACGCTGCCGCCGATTGTGATGCCGTTCGACGCGTCCAGCTTGCCGGTGTGCCTGGTTACACTCAAAGGCGAGGGACTGACCGAAGCGCAACTGCGTGATCTTGGCCAGTTCACGATCCGCAACCAGATGGCGGGAGTGCCAGGCGCATCCCTGCCGCCCGCCTTTGGCGGCCGCTATCGCCAGATCATGGTCTACGTGGACCCGCTCAAACTGGAGGCGCATCAGTTGAGCGTGATGGACGTGGTGCGCAACGTGAACGAAGCCAACCTGATCCTGCCCGCCGGTGATGTGAAGATCGGACCCTACGATTACAACGTCTATGCCGACAGCCAGATCAATGCCATGCGGGACCTCAACCTGGTCCCCTTGAAGACGGTCGGCGAAGCGTCTGTGCTGGTCGCCGATGTCGGCAAAGCCGTGGACGCCTCACAAATCCAATACAACATCGTCCGCGTCAACGGTCAGCACTCGGTGTATCTGCCGGTCATGAAACTGGGAGGTAACGCCAACACGATCGCGGTGGTCAACGGCGTCAAGCGGGTTGTTTCCAGACTGCTGGATGTGCCCAAGCAACTGGTCACCCAAGTGGTGTTTGACCAGTCGGTGTTCGTAAAGTCGGCCATTGAGACGCTGGTTCACGAAGGCGCCATCGGCTTGGTGATGACCGGGTTGATGATCCTGCTTTTCCTGGGCAGCATGCGGGCCACCGCGGCCGTGTTCCTTTCCATTCCGCTCTCGGTGCTGGCTGCGTTCATCGCACTCGCGCTGGGCGGCAGCACCATTAACACCATGATCTTGAGCGGTCTGGCGCTGGCGTTCTCTCGCCTGATCGACAATTCGGTCGTTGTCCTGGAGAACATCTATCGCCATCTCGAAATGGGTGAGCCGCCCGAGGTCGCCGCCGAACGCGGCGGGGAGGAAGTCTCGCTGCCGGTGTTGGCGGCTACCCTCACCCTGGTGGTGGTGCTGTTTCCCGTGACCCTGCTGTACGGTGTCAGCAAGTTCCTGTTCGGCGCACTCGGGCTTTCGTTGGTGTTGTCGCTGTTTGCCTCCTACTTCGTGGCGATGACGGTGGTGCCGCTGTACTGCGCGAAGTTCATCAAGGGTCATCAGCCCCACGATACGGCCCCTCATCCAGAAAGCGATCATCCCGGACCCGCGGGGTTTGGTCACAGGTTCAACTCGTGGTTCAACCAACACTTCGCCCGGATGCTCGACGGCTACGAAAAACACCTGGGTATCGCCTTGCTGCGCCCGCTGGCAACGGTCCTTGGCATCAGCGGCATTTTCGTGCTGAGCCTCGGCCTCTATCCGCTGATCGGCAAGGCGTACTTTCCGCGGACCGATCCCGGCCAGTTTGTGATCAATCTGAAGGCGCCCTCCGGCACGCGGATCGAACTGACGGACAAACTGGTCGGTCAGGTCGAGGACATCGTGCGGGACGTTGTTCCGAAGGAGGACCTCAAAATCATCGTCTCCAACATCGGCACTACCCCCGGCTTCAACGCCATCTTGAATCCGAATTCCGCGCCGCACACCGCGCTTGTGCAGGTCGGTTTCAACGAGGGCCACCGCCTCAGCAGCTTCGCCTACATGGACCGGATGCGCGCCCGGCTCAAGCGCGACCTGCCGCAGCTGAGCGCCTATTTCCAGACCGGCGGCCTGGTGGATGCCATCGTCAATCAGGGGATGCCCGCGCCGTTCGACATTCAGGTCAGCAGCATGGACATGAAGGGTGCCCACGCCGTCGCCAACACGATCGCGCAACAAGTGCGCGAGTTGCCCGGTGTCAGCGACGTGCTCGTGCCGCAGGACGTGGACTATCCGGCTCTGAAATTGAACATTGATCGCGAGCGCGCCAGCGAACTTGGCCTGAGCGCCAAAGACGTCGTGGACAGTGTGATCACCGCCCTGACGTCGGACCAGATGATTGCACCCAGTTATTGGATCGATCCGCAGACGGGCAACAACTACTTCCTGACCGTCCAATACCCCGAAAACAATGTGAAAAGTCTGGCGGACTTCGGCTCGATGCCGCTGCGGGCGCCCAACCTCAAGGTGCCGACCCGTCTGGATTCCGTGGTCCACATCTCCCATATCCAGTCGCCCACCGAGGTGGATCACTACCAGATCCGGCGGACGGTCGACGCGTATGTGGCGCCTACGGGCGAGGACCTGAGCAAACTGTACGCCGGAGTGCAGAAGATCATCGGCCAAACGCACTTGCCGGAAAACATGACCATCGCGATCCGCGGTTCGGTGCAGGCCATGCGCGACTCGTTCCAGAGCTTCGCCATCGGTTTGGCGCTGTCAGTCGTTCTGGTGTATTTGATCTTGGTGGCTCAGTTCCGCTCCTTCGTGGACCCGTTTCTGATCCTGCTGGCGGTGCCGCCGGGGCTGACGGGCGTGTTGCTGATTCTGTACCTGACCGGCACGCCGATCAGCGTGATGTCGCTGATGGGTGTCCTGTTGATGGTTGGGATCTCGGTTACGGACAGCATTCTTATCGTCGAATTCATCAATCGGCTGCGCGAGGAGGGTCGGTCCTTGCGTGAGGCGGTGGTGCTCGGCCCGCGAGTCAGATTGCGCCCGGTACTAATGACGACCCTGGCGACGGCCATCGGGCTGATTCCGATGGCGGCGAAGATGGGCACTGGCAGCGAAGCCTACGCGCCCCTAGCCCGCGCCTTGATCGGAGGTTTGTCCGTCTCTGCCGTGCAAGCGATTTTTCTCGTGCCCGCCGCCTATTTCCTGATCTATCGGCGGAAGGAAGCCCGTGCCGCGGTGAGCAAAGGGGTCGCATGATTTCGAGGCGAACCTTTGCTGTCTCGGTTTGCTGTCTCGCGCTTGGATCCGTCGTAGTGCGGGCGCAGGATGCGTCGTCGGTTCCACTGACACTCCGCGAAGCGCGGAACATCGCGCTGCGCAACCATCCGAAGATCTCCGAGGCCGACTTGCAGGCGCTCGCGTCAAAGCAAGTGATCACACAGGTGCGGGCCGGGCTCCTCCCGAATGTGATGTTTGACGCCACGGCGGTCGGGACCGGCAGCAGCAACACCCGCATTGCAGCGGGCAGCATGGCGAACTCGTCCATCTACGAACGCGAGGCGGACGGAGTGATGGTCACCCAATTGCTGACCGATTTCGGGCGGACCACGCATCTGCTCAACAGTTCGCGACTGTCCTCGCGCGCCGCATCGGCCAACACCGAGGCGACACGGGAGGAAATCGTGCTGCAGGTGGACGTGGCATTCTTCACCGCGCTGAAAGCGCAATCGGTGTTGGATGTGGCCCGCCAGACCTTGCAAACGCGCAAGGTGTTGCTGGACCAGATAACCGCCCTGACCACCAACAAGCTTCGGTCGGAACTCGATCTGAGATTTGCCGCGGTAACCTACGAACAGGGCCAACTGTTGGTCGCCCAGGCGCAAAACGATTTGGATCAAGCGTTCAATGCCCTGTCCACGGTCCTGGGAGATCGCGACCGCCGCGTCTATCGCTTGATTGAAGAATCCAGCCCAGGACCCAAGACCGTCGATCCCACCGGGTTGGTCGATTCCGCGCTGTCGCAGCGCCCGGATTTGGCCCGTTTGCGGTTGGAACGTGACTCCGCCTCGCAATTCGCCCGAGCTCAAAAGGCGTTGAACTACCCAACCATCATGGCGTTTGGTGCCGGTGGACTGATCCCGATTCGTGATACGGCCCATTTCGAGGATCGCTACGCCGCGGCCGGCGTTAACCTGAGTCTCCCGGTCTTCGATGCCGGGCTGAACGCCGCCAAGGCATCCGAAGCGGAACTGCGCGCGCAAGCCGCCGCCGAATCCCTTCGCGACGCCGAGAACACAGCCATCCAGAACGTGCGGGACGCCGGCCTGAACGTCAATTACGCCTACGAAAAACTCGACCTGACCCAGAAGCTCTTCGAGAACGCCAGTCTGGCCTTTAATTTGGCGCAGGCCCGCTACACGATGGGCAGCAGTTCCATCGTCGAGGTCAGTCAATCCCAACTCGACATGACCTCCGCCCAGATCGCCAACACCAGCGCCAAGTACGACTACGAGATCCAGCGGGCCATTCTGAACTTCCAGATTGGTGCGATTCAGTAAGCGACCTGTTACGACAAGCGGCTCGGAAAACGAGGTCATGTCAGTTGACGGCGGGACGAAACAATTTAGATTGCTCTTGTTACAGAGTCGCGGTGAAAGCGTTCCAACTCGGAAAGGAGCATCCGTATGATCGCTCATTTACGGACTCTCATGGCTGTCGGATTCGTCTCCCTGACAGCCGCGTGTGCGATACAGCAACCCGTCGTATTGCACAACTCAGTCGGCACCGATCCAATGGGTCGGGTCCAGTCGACATCGGAGGGATTTCTGACGGTTTACACGGCCATGAAAACCTACCCGGTGGACGAGACGTATTATCGTGTTCATACCGATTACGGCATTTATGACATGACCGGCCATCGAGTGATGAGCGTTCGCAATGCAGCGACCTATCATGGCCCGGCGCCGAAAACGGTCGCGTTGCCCGAAGGCAACTACACGATTGAAGGCTGGACGGACGGCTTTGCTCAAAGTGCCCGTTGTGATCAAAGCGGGCCGCGTGGCCGTCGTGAACCTGGAAGCTAACAACAGGAACCGCTTCTCAGGAGCCAGGGACAATGAGATTGTACGAACGCCCGATGGTCGGATCATTGGTTGGTCGGCCAACGTGTCGTAAGGATCACGCGCTGTATGTTAATGCCGTCAACCGGAACGCTTTTGTCGGGCGCTCCGGGTTGACGCCAACAGAGCGCAAGCCCTGACTTGCCAACTCGCACTCGATGGGAGCGGCGCTGTTTGAGCGGTTGAGGCCGCCGTCTGAAATTGCCTACGTGGTAGCGCCCCTGGCGAGCGACGCGGCGAACAGAATTACTGGACAGAATATCCGTGCGAATGGTGAGGTAGCGTAAGCCGAACAATTTGATCGAGCCATTGGCAAAGCGCACGGAATTGAGTGATACTGGGGCCGTCTCGTACCATGGAACCTGCGCCACCAACCGCCGTCACGAGTGAACCGGCCGGGCCGCCGTGTACCGCTGCGCCCGGCTTGACCACTGCCGAAGCCCGCGCGCGCTTGGCACAATTCGGCCCCAACGCCGTGCGCGAGGACAGACCCCATCCATTCCGCCAATTCCTGCGCCGGTTTTGGACGCCGATTCCGTGGTTACTGGAGGCGACCATCCTCATCCAGCTCTTTCTTGGCGAACGGGTCGAGGCGAGCGTGATCGCGGGGCTGTTGGTGTTGAATGCGGTGCTCGGCTTCCTGCAGGAGGGTCGCGCTCAAAAGGCGCTGGCGCTGCTGCGGCAGCAACTCCACGTCGAGGCCCGCGTCCGGCGCGACGACCAATGGAACACCATCAGCGCGGAGGACCTGGTGCCCGACGACCTGATTCATCTGTGCCAGGGCGGGATTGTGCCCGCCGACGTGCGGGTGTGCGACGGCTCAGTGCTGGTGGATCAGTCTGCGCTCACCGGCGAATCCGCCGCCGTCCAAATCTCCGAGGGTAAAACCGCCTATGCCGGCGCGTTGGTACGGGGCGGTGAAGCCACGGGCATCGTCACGGCGACCGGCCCGCACACCTTCTTCGGCAAAACGGCGGAATTGGTGCGCACTGCCCATACTGCCAATCGGCAGGAGCACGAGATCGTCCGCGTTGTGCGCGACCTGTTTGTGCTGAACGCGGGCTTGATGGTCATCATCTTCGGCGTCGCGCATGTCCGGGGCCTGACTTTGGCGTACACGCTGCCGCTGGTGCTGACGATCCTGCTGGCATCCATTCCTGTTGCGCTGCCGGCGACGTTCACGCTCGCCGCCGCGCTCGGCTCGCTGGAGTTGTCGAAGTTCGGCATATTGGTGACGCGCCTGAGCGCGCTGCACGACATCGCCTCGATGACCGTGTTGTGCACCGACAAAACCGGCACGCTCACCCGCAACGAGGCAACTCTTGCCACGTTACGTCCCGCAAACGGTTTCAGCGAGGAGCAATTATTGCGCGCCGCGTGGCTCGCCAGCGATCCGGCGGGGCACGACCCCGTGGACGGCGCGATGGTGCGCGCGGCGACCGCACGGGGTCTGGTGGGCAACGGCTCGACGCGCGTCGAGTTCAAGCCGTTTGACCCCGCAACGAAGCGCGCCGAAGCCGCGTATCGCGAGGCGGCCGGCGTGCGGCGTTACACGAAGGGCGCGCCTGCCGTCATCGCCGAACTCTGCGGCGTGCCGGAATCCGCGTGGCTGCCGCGAGAACAAGAACTAGCCGCGCGCGGCCAGCGCGTGCTGGCTGTGGCGACCGGCGAAGACGGGAAACTGCAGTTCGCCGGCCTAGTCGGCCTCGAAGACGCGGTACGTGATGATTCCCGCGCGGTCGTCCAGGCGATCCATGACGCCGGCGTGCGTGTGGTGATGGTGACGGGCGACAACACGCTGACCGCGCTCGCCGTCGCCGTGCAGGTGGGCATTCCACCGCAGGTGTGTCCGCCCGCCGACCTGCATGGCGACCTCAGCGATGGCGCGTTGGAAAACAGTGTGTTCGCCGGTGTGTTTCCCGAAGACAAATTCAAGTTGGTGCGCGCCTTTCAGCGGCAGGGGGCAGTCGTAGGCATGAGCGGCGACGGGGTGAATGACGCCCCCGCGTTGCGCCAAGCCGAGGCGGGCGTGGCTGTGGCCAACGCGACCGACGTAGCCAAGGCAGCCGCTGCCATCGTGCTGACCCGGCCGGGCCTGGCCGATATGGTGCCGGCCATCGAGGCGAGCCGGCGAGTCTTCCAGCGCATCATCGCCTACACCCTCAACATGATTGCTAAGAAGATCGAGGTGATGCTCCTGCTCGTCATCGGCTTCCTGCTGACCGGTCACAGACCACTGACGCCGCTGCTGATGGTGCTGATCATCTTCCTCAACGACTTCCTCACGATGTCCCTTACCACGGATCGCATGAGCGTGTCGGCGCGGCCCAATCAATGGCAGACCCGCGGCGTTGTGACGGCCAGCACCGTGATCGCCTTGTGCAAACTGATTTTCAGCCTAGGAGTTTTTCTGCTGGCAAACTACATCTTGGTCCTGGACCCGGCGCATCTGCAAACACTGACCTTTGCGACGTTGATTCTGACGTCTCAGGCGGGCGTGTATCTATTGCGCGAGCGCCACCACTGCTGGACCTCGCTCCCCAGCCGCGAAATGCTCGGGAGCACGCTCTTTGGCTTGGGCGTGACGGCGGTGATCGCGCTGTCGGGCTGGCACGTGCCCGCCATCCGCCCGGCGCTGCTTGCCGGCGTTGCCATCGCCGCGGTGTTGTATTTCCTGGCGCTGGATTGGTTTAAAATCTGGCTGTTCACGCGGCTGCGCCTGCGTTGATATAACCGCCATTACGTTTGAAAAGCCCGAACAGCGATACGCCACCAAGTGCGACAAACAGAAGGGTCGCTCGATCAGGGTGAAGCCGTCCGTCGGCTTTCTCCAAATTCTCCGGCATGCGCCGCCAGACAGGCACAGTTCATTAGCCAAAAGACTGCCAAACTGGCCAAGAACCTGAACTGTGGTTAACTCCCAGCCGAATTCTATATCTCTGGCCATTAGCCGGTTGCAACAGATTGTTTGTTCCGTGGCATCGACCGTGCAGAAGCAACAAACCGACCAAATTTAGTGAGGTGATTGAACATGAAAACGTATCTAGGTTCTATCGCCACGGTAGTTGCCGTACTGACGTTGGCTGCGGTTTTACCCACCAATACGAAAGGAGACGATGGTAGTGGGGGATTTGGCACGGGTTCTCAGGGTAGCGGGCTTTCACGCGGGGACGGGGGGATTGGTGGGGAGCGTAGCGTTACCGCTCGGGAGTATTGTGCACAAGATCATTACTATGGCCATGGTTGTTACGGTTTCTGGCCGGGCGGGGGTCCGTACGGTTGGCCACCCTACTATTACGAGGATTACTACGGCAATGCCGGCCATCCGTCGCCTTACTACTATGACGACAACATGCCCACGTACTATTCCGGTGATGGCTCGCTAGACTATCCGCCATATGATGGCGTCGACTACCTGCTGCTCGGTTACGACTCCGGCAAGGCGTTGCGGTTGAAGATCGTTTCCCAAGATTGGCTGGTCGAATATCTGCGCGCCTATTTTATCAATGTGCTGCTTGGCAGACGCGACGATTTTCGTCGAGGATTCGTCTTAGGGTACGGCGACGGTGCTGCGTCAGTCCTGAGGGAAGCCATCCAAGAGGCCCGGCACCCGAAACCGCAGCCCGACACCATGCCCGCACCAAAATCGGACGAGCCCGCGAAATGATAACAAAAGGCCTAAAACGGGTTTTGTAACATGCCATCAGATACGAACGTACCGATTCGAGTTGGGCGGATGCCTACAAGGACGCTCCGCCTCGTCATGGGAGTTGCGCTGTCGCTTGTGATTGGCCGACTTGGCAACGCCGGCGGACAGACGGAGACAAATCGTTACTCCCATGCTGGCCATTCCAACAAAGGAGGCGCTTCATCTACCGGGCTAGTCCAAGGCTCTTACGGCAATTCCAATGGAACGACCTCTGGGGTGGGACAAACACTTCCCATGGGACGATTACTACCGCCGGGACGAAGACTTCCGTCGGGACGCCTGCTTCCGCCCGGGAGAACACTTCCGTTTGCACGACCGCTTCCACCGGGATGACCAGCGAAGGGAATCTTATGTCAGCCAAAAGCCGCTCAACTTTCCTGATTCTGTTGGGTCTCCTGCCATTGACGAGATGGTCCTGATCGAGGGAATGGGAAAGGTCGCCAACCGAATCACCGGTGGGTTGATCCTGGCGGCCTTGATTGTCGGCGCAGCCCTGATGATGCGGATAGAACCTCCGTTCCATTTGTTTGGGTATCCGGGCCTGGCGATTCTTTGTTTTATGGGCGCGGGCGGCGGCGGTTTAATCCTGGTCATCAGCATTCTGATGCACGATCGATCTTCGAAGAAGTAAGCGCACGAATACGACCGAAGGTAGTGTCGACATCAATCGCAATGGAGCGCCTGGTAACATTCTCACCTGGCTGGACTCCCGTAAGGTCAAAATACTCATCTACCGTCGCTGCTCGAGATTGGACTGGCCATACGCAGGCGACCGGCATGAAATGCTGTTTCGGTTCGGCGGACGGTCGCCAACAACCACAACAGCGGTGTGGTCCCGATGCAGTTGACGAATCGTACCGCCGTGCCTTGACTTTCATCAGGCCGCATGGCGGTGATAGAAGTTGAGCAACCGGCCGAGGCGTTCCGTCTTCACCACAGCCCGTTCTTGCTGAAAGGAGCGAGCGTCGGGAAACGGAATGGCATTGTCGATCCCCGGATGACTGCGTTCGGCGTGATCGTGCGCCAAGCATGCCCGGATCACATGCTGCAAGGAGCTATCGCCGAAGAGGACGAACCGCTCCGCAACCGCATTCAGGTTTGGGGAGTGTGGCGGGAGTTTCACGACCGCGATCCCGGCGGCGTTCAGAATCCCGTCAAAAGAGTGGGTGTATTTCGCATCGCGGTCGTGGATCGCTGATTCTCACGCCGCCAAGTCCTTCTCAAGATGCCCCACCGAAAGCGCCCGGCTCTGCCAATGTATTGCCTTGAGCAAAACAACTGCACTATGCGGTTTTTTTAACACAGCCTCCCGCAAACCCCGATAGTAGAAGTACGTCGATGTCCCATCCGCATTAATTCCACGTCTTGAATATCCCTCCTTCGTGTACAACACAACAAGGTCGTTGGCCTTCACTTTTTTATCAGGGAACCAGAACGTTCCTCTGACTCTACCCGTCGCCTTCCCCTCATCCGTTGCCCCTGTATGAAGCAGCAAGTAGAACCCGATATTATCCTCCTTCAGCACGGTAAACACGACCCGTTCTCTTTCCAAATCACCCGCGTGTTCAATTTCCTCAATTACAAGATTCATTGCAGACCATCTCATGGGGACGCGGGCCGATTGCGTACCGCGCGGAAGGCAGATTCATCTTCGAAGATCCAACGCCAAGTACACGACCAACGCGAGCCAGAATCCGCCACCCAGCAGCAACCACGCTCGGAACAGCGAGTTCTCTTGTTGTTCCAATTCTTGTGACCTCATCCCAGTTCCTTTCCACTGTGTAACGGCGGGGCAGTTGGTGTGCCAACAAGTGACGATACCGAGGGCGCGATCTCCGCACGCACGCAAAACTCGACGCATCAACCGATTGCTGAGACAACGGGATTCCAGTGCGTCTCAGGAGGCGGCAACTGACTGTCCAGTCTGTTGAACACATGTGTTCAGAGTGTCAATATCCACCGGCACAGCATCAACCCCAGCGGGCGGTCAGGGAGTGTTCTCGATGGCCACCGCACCCACCAGCGGGGCAACCGCGGCGCCGACAAGCATCGCCTTGAAAGCCAATAAACTAAAGACTTCTGGCTTGACATGCGTTTCAGGGGTGTGTATTGGGGATGGTGGTGACGTAGTTTGGTTGAAGCAGTTGAGCGTTTCGGGCCTTGGGCCACAAAGAAGGCGAGGCGTGGGATGATACACCGAAGAAAACGGCAGTTGACGCTAGGCGATGCGATCCAGGTGGTTGCACAGTTCTCGCGGGATAATCATGAAATCACTCTTGTCGTCGCCGACTTGATCAACCGAGGACTGGTCAAGTTGCAAGATCCGTACAAACACACCAAGGTTGTTCGTACGAATCACTAACCAGTGCGTCGGTGGAGAATTTCAGTCACGGAAGTTGAGTCTTAACTCTTTCCGTTTTTTTTGACATTGTTGCGTCGGTGCCATCAGACGCCACCCGAACGTGACCGCCTCGATGGACCGGGCGCGCCCGCCCGGACGAGAGGCACAACGCCCCAAGCCGACGAGGGACACCCCGTCGACCCATTTCCGGGTCGGGGTGGCAGTTTCGCCGACTCCGTAGCATTTGGCCAAACAGACATCATGTCGCCAACTTCTTCAGCACTCCCGCAAGATACGCATATTGGTCACGCGAGTTATACCCGTGAGCCGAGATCCGCAGGCAGCGTTCTTCGGGATCGCCCCACCGGGCAACCGGGACCTCAATGGCATGTTCGTCGAACAGTTTGGTCTGCAGGGGATCGGCCCCGATCGCCGTGATTGGCAGGCGTTGAAATGGTGGTGGCAACGGTATGGCTGCCATCGACCCCAGCATCTCTTCCGGACAAGGTGGTTCGATGCCGAGGGATTCGCACAGTATGCGTCGGCCCTCGACGGCCAACGCACGGTTGCGGTTCATCAACTCCGATAGACCACCGTGTAACAGCCCCCCGCACCAGTCGATGGCAGTCCCAACGGAGAGCCACGCGGTCGGGTCGATGGTCCCGATCCAGTCAAACCTGGTGTGAAGGGCGTTGCGGCCGGGACGAGGCGTGTTGTAACCGTGGCTGATCGTGGTCGGCTGAATCCGCTCCTGGCGGTCGGGTCGCACATACAGGAAGCCAGCCCCTTTGGGAGAGCACAGCCACTTGTGGCAGTTGCCGGTGTAGTAGGCCGGACGCAGAGCGTCGAGATCAACGGGCAACATTCCGGGCGCGTGGGCGCCGTCAACGAGGACGTCGATCCCGCGGTCCTCAAGGGCGCGGATGATCTTCTCGACGGGGTACACCACGGCCGTCGGGCTGGTGACGTGGTCGATCATGGCGAGCCGCGTGCGCTCGCCGGCACGGGACAGGATCGCTTCGACGACCGGCGCTTCGTCGCACAGGGGAAACGGCGCTTGGGCAACCACCACCTTGGCTCCGGCCCTTTCCACCACAGCCCTCAGCGCGTTGCGACAGGCGTTGTAGTCTTGGTTGGTCGTCAGGATCTCGTCGCCCGGCTGGAACTCCAGGGATCGCACCACGGCATTCACTCCGGTCGTCGCGTTCGGAACGAACGCAAGATTGTCCGTGGCCGTGTTGAGCAGGCGGGCGAGTCTGCTGCGGGAGGCATCGAGCTGCGTCTCCAGTTCGCGGGTCAGGAACCGCACTGGCTCCGCCTCCATTCGCATGCGGTACCGGCCCTGCGACGCCAGTACCTCACGTGGGCAGGCACCGAACGAACCGTGGTTTAGAAACACCACGGCAGGATCGAGCAACCAGTGGACGGCAAGCTCCGAAGGGGCCGGAAGGTTTCCGATGTCCATCCGATCAACTCTTCATCGCCGCAACAGCGAAGAATTTGAACCGTATCGGCCAGATCGCTACTTCTTCTGCGCCGCCTTGAGCGCCTTCCATCGGGCCCGCTGGGCGGCGGCGATCCTCTCTCGTGCCGCTGCGGAAAAATGGGGTTTGCGTCTGATTCCTGCGGTCGCGGCGACCGATTCGCCGTCAAGTGACGTCAACGCCTTGATCGCCAGATCAAGTTTTTCGAGTTCGAGTTCGGCACGCTTTCGCTGTGCCTGCAACTGATGGACAACCTGGGTCATTGTAGACATGGTTCCTCCTGACGTTGTTGAATAGTTAATTACCACTCGCCGATTGCAGACAAGGTAGCAAGCTCGCCAAGGGAGTACAACTGTTTCTCGTGGGGTCGGGATAGTAGACGGTCATGCAGTCACACCGGCTGCGCCGCGGCTATTGGCTCCACCTCTTGATGCAACGCGACCGCCGATGTGCGGCACAACTTCGTGTCCCGACTTCGAGAAAGATTTCGTCGATGGTTGATGAAAATGCAATCCTCCCAATGGCCGGAACCATTCGAACCCGGCGGGGGGTGTCCACTTTATCGTTGCTCCTGCGGTTGCCTGGTATAGAGTAAGCGGCAGCAGGTAGAAGACGGTCACAGTGATTGGTTGATTGTCAGACGAGCGTTTGCTCGGTGACAATCTAAAACCGAACCATCGGGAACCCCACTGAGAACTTCTACCGCAGCAGAAAGAGATCATGGCAACGAAACTATACGTGGGCAACCTCTCATTCAATACGACCGAAGCCCAGATTCACGACCTGTTCAAGGCGTCGGGCAATGTCGTCAGTTGCACCCTCATCATGGACAAGGCCACCGGCAAATCCAAGGGATTTGCTTTTGTGGAGATGGGCTCGGAAGCAGAGGCCGCCAAAGCGACGACGGATTGCAATGGCAAGGAACTCGATGGTCGGGCACTGAAAGTCAACGAAGCCAAGCCGCGTGAAGAACGACCACGAGGCGGTTTCGGGGGCGGCGGCGGACGCTGACAGTCCTCGTGGTAGGCAGCGGCGGGCCCTGCTGGCAAGCCGAAGGCTTATTCTGGAAGCATGGCAGTGGAGCGATGGACATGCGCTCTCGCTTCGACTGTGTCAGTCGAAGCTTCTAACCGCTCGGACATGTCTCGACAAGCCTGTGGTCGCGATCAAAACGAATGACGGGGCATACCGATTGAGAGGCTCTGCCACCTGCCAAAAGATGCAGCCGGCCCTCAACGGCTGATTCTCCAGCAAGCCTCTGGCCGGTCCGTAGGGCATCGAGCGCATATTTACACCACCTTTCGGGTGAGTCGAAGACCTCGGTGTCCAATTTGACGCCGAGTTCTTGTGCGTGCAGGGCGATCCCGCAGCGCTCATCCCCCCGACTACTTCGAGTTGCAGCACGCGGACCACGGTGGCGCCCGGAAGTCCTGCAACCTAATCTTTTTGACCCCGCGAGATCAACCATGGTCAACGCGGGCCAAATTCGGCTGAGCTTTACCGGAGCAGGCCCCGATGCTGTGTGATCCAGGTCTTTGCCTCGCGATAGTTGGGGCAAAGCTGTTCGACCAATCGCCAAAACCGCTGGGAATGGTTGTGCTCGCGGACGTGCGCCAGTTCATGCAGGATGACATAATCCCTGACGGCGTCCGGCATTTGAATCAACCGCCAGTTGAGCGAGATGGTTTCTCGACGGGAACATGAGCCCCATCGGGATCGCTGGTTGCGGATGGTGACGCGATGGACGGTTACGGTGTGCTGTCGAGCCAACGCCAGCGTCCGGACCGTCAACTCGCTGGTAGCCAGCTTGCGGAGATGGCGCTCAATTGCCGTGAGAAGATCGGCTGCGTGGCGAACGTGCAACCGCTGGTCGCCGAATTGAACAAGATGGCCGTCGCGATTTTGGCTAACGACGAATTGGACTTTCTCGCCGCGATACAGAATTTCCGTTCCCTGCTGCCAGGTGGCTGAGAGGGTTGGGTGTTCTTGCTGTTTCTGAAGTTGTTTGAGGATCCAGTCAGCATTCCGGTCTGCGAAGGCCCGGGCTTCCTTGATGGAACCAACTCGGGGAACAGTTGCCCGGACAGAGCCGTCAGGCTGGAGGCGGATAATGTAGCGTCGTGCTCGGCGATTGCGGGCAAATTGGATGGGGACAATTTGGGAACCGATGCGTAAGGCGTCCTTGATCCGTCCGCCCTCCGTAAGCGGGGCGAGAAGGAAGTCCATTTGCATGCGATGAGTAAATCAGGAAGGATGGTTTTTGGCAACAACCGCTGGGTTTACGTCAAAGGGGGAAACCCATCGCCGACAGGGGCCCCCAGGGGATTCTTTGGTGGTGGGTAATGGCTGCGTAGAACATTTCACTGATACTACCGCCAAGATCCCGCGGAGGCGAGCGGCCTCAACTCCCAATCTCCGTGATGCGCTTGTCCTTGCGAATGTGTGCGGAAAAACCCCTGCGGGTCGCGGCCACACCACATTGTCCATCCTTGCGAACCGCCAGAACGGCGACCATGGTTTTCGCAGTTTCTGGTTTGCGGCGGATCATGAAACGGATGACTCCGTCACAGGCCGTCTGGGCACTGACTCCGCGCCGCATGGCTTCAACCGCTCGACTGGTCACGCTAAAGCGCAGGATTTCTTCGCCGAGGCCTGTTGCAACCGCCGCGCCTGCTTGATCGTCCGCATATAGCCCCGCGCCGATGATTGGCGAATCACCCACCCGCCCCGGCAACTTCCACGGCAGCCCGCTGGTTGAGCAGGCGACAACGGTATGCCCCTTGTGCCAACCGATCACGCCAACCGTATCGTGCCCGCAGCCCGAGGCGCCCGGCGAAGCCTGATTCCGTTTCCATTCACGCCAAAGGCGTGTCGATTCCCGGGTCAGCAGTCGTTGTGGTCGGAACCCTTGCTCGCGAGCAAAGCCTTCGGCTCCCTTGCCCACCAGAAGCACATGCGGGGTTTTCTCCATCACCTTTCGGGCCACTGAAACGGCTGGCAGAATATCTTGCAGGGCTGCAACTCCTCCGGCGCGGAGGTGTCCACCCTCCATCCACGCAGCATCCAGTTCCACTTGGCCAGAACTGTTTGGCAAACCGCCGCGACCGACCGAATGAACCTGCCGATTCATTTCCACGGCGATCACCGCCTGCTCGACGGAATCCATCAGGAGTTGCTCTGCTGAAAGGGGTGGACGATTTCGCTCACGGCCCCCGGGTCCACGTCGATGGCTTGCCCAATGACGCCAGGCCTCGTTGACAGCGATCCGTCCAAACCACCACGTAGCAGCAAAAAGCGTTTGCATTGTCATCCATCTTACCGCCTCGCGGGTGAACATGTATAGAGTTGCCCTGTTCGCTCTCGGCGAACACAGGCGGCGAGGAAGTTTATTTCAGCGTACCTCGCATGGTCTAACAACCCGTCACCCATTCCCGAACGATATCCTCAACACCCTCACGCCCACACGCCGGCAATCCTGGTCTGGCAGAACTTGCACTTTCCGTCGGCGATGTCCAGTCGCGTGACGGCGAAGATGTCGCGTTCGACAATGGCCCGATGGCAATTTGGGCAGAACGTCGTCTCGGCATCCGGCAACCCGCGGACATTCCCCACATAGGCATAACGCAGACCCGCCCGGCGCGCGATGTCGCGGGCCTCCACCAGCGTGTCCACCGGCGTCGGCGGCAGGTGCTCGAGTTTATGCGCCGGGTGAAAACGTGAGAAATGCAGCGGGTGATCCGGCCCGATGTTACTGACCAGCCAATCGCACATGCGTTTGATCGTATCCAGGTTGTCTGTGTACGTTGGCACCACGAGGTTGATGACCTCGAACCACACATCCATTTGCTTTAACGTGACCAGCGTGTCGAGAATCGGCTGAAGGTGGCCGGAGTCGAGCCGCTGGTAGACGTCGTCATCGAACCCCTTCAGGTCGACATGCGCGGCGTCGAGGTGCGCGGCCAGGTCGCGGAGCGGCGCCTCGTTGATGAAGCCGCAGGTGACGAAGATGTTCTTGAGACTGTGCGCATGGGCGATGTGAGCTGTATCGGACATGTACTCGTAGTAGTCGGTCGGCTCGGAATAGGTGTAGGCAATCGATGGGCACCGCAAGGCTTCCGCCACGGCCACGACGTCTTCCGGCAACAGGGTCAACCGCCGCAGGTCATCCAGGGTGAGTGATGCTGGCAACGGCGGGCGCAGTCGCAGCGACGGACCGGTCGGATCCTTGGTCTCTTCCGGTTGTTTCTGCGAGATCTCCCAGTTCTGGCAATTCAGGCAGCGGAAACCGCAGCCGGACGTGGCCAGCGAGAACGTCGTGGTGCCCGGATGAAAATGGAACAGCGGCTTTTTCTCAACGGGATCGACGTGAAAGGTGCACGGGTTGGCGTAGGCCATCGTGTACAGCGTCCCGCCCCGATTGACCTTGTTTCGGCAATGGCTGCGGTCACCGGGCGCGAGGATGCAGTTGTTGGGGCACAACTTGCACTGCACATTGTTGCCAAGCTGGAGATAGTGCGCGGCTTCCTTCACCCACCCACGCTGCTGCCAGAGCGTCCAAACCTCGTCACTCGGTCCACCGTGCCGGAACACGCCGGTGAGCGCGATCTCCTCGCGAGCCTGCCGGAACAGGTACCACGCCAGCCCGCCGACACCAGCGGCACACGCCAGCCCGGTGACACCGTAACGGATCGCTTCCCGTCGCGTCATGGGTCGCTGCGGCGCGCCCAACAGTGCGGCGTCGAGTCCATCCTCTCTCTCCGGTCCCATCGATTTCACCACCGGATCCATCGCTTCCTTCGCATCGCGAGGTAAATGCCGCCCAGCGCGTGCAGCCCAAACATCACCAGCAGCGGCACATGCAGCAGGCGGTGAATCGTGAGCGCCGTCTTCGGGTCGGCCCAACCGCCGAGCGGGAGCTGGCCGCTCATCACATACCCCGTGATGAAATAAGTTAACACCAATGCCAGCAGAAACCAACTCGTGAGGCGCAGCGTCTTGATGACGATGTAGCCCACCCGAATTCGCCGGCGGTGCGTGTTCATCGAAAATCCCCCGCGAACAGCCACACCGCGCTCACGGCATTCAAGCCGCCCGCCAACAGACACGTCGCCGTCACCCCCAGAAGCGGGATCAATAGCGTGCTGGCCAGCAGTGCGCCGAGGCACGCACCGGTGAAGTCCGCGGTGTACAACCTCGATGCCGTGCCGGCCACATCGCGGAAAATCGTCCGCGTCGCCAGGGGAAACTCCATGCCGACCATGGACGCCAACACCAGCGTGAGCAGGGCGATCGCCGCCTGGACGATCGGCACGGGAGCGTGCTCGAGCGATTTCAATCCCGCCGGGAGTATCGCCGCGAGCAGCGCGATCCCCAGGGCCAGTCCCGCCAACGGAATACGGTTGCTGATGGGTCGATACCGCGTTGCCGCGAATGCCCCCACCGCCAGGCCGGCCATGAACAGCGTGATGATAACGCCAACTTGACGATACACGGAGCCGCACAGGATTTGGAAGCCGAGGAGCAGCACAACCTCCAACGCCGAAGCGGCAAAGCCGGACGCGAAAATCGCAAACGGCACGGCCCGTGTCCGCGCAAGGTACGCCGCGAAGACGGAGACCAACACGATCGCCCACAGGCCGTAGCGCTCACGGAACTGGCTCATCCAATGCATCAGGTGATAGTAGTATAACACCGGGTTGAAATCGGTGTTCACCGTCGCCGTCGCCGCCGTGGCTCGTTGCATGTCCGCCAGCCGGTCGGGCGTCAACACCGCGCTGAGATAATGCCGGTTCACCAGGTGCGTTGACACGCCCGACTGCTCGATGCGCGCGGAAATGTCCGCGTAGAGTTCGCCGTCCGAGGCCAGGAAGAATACCCGCCCGCCGGGAATCACGAGTTGGTGGCGAAACGTCCGCTGCAAGGTCGCGGATGCCGAGGCCAGTACACGCGCCAGTTCGGGGCTGACGAAGTTTTCATAGTGGCCCAGCGAGAAGGCGAACACACCATCCGGCGCGAGCACCTGCTTCACCTCGTCAAAGAACTCGGAAGTGAAGAACCGGTTGATCTGCGACGTGGACGGCGGCGGCATATCCACGATCACCACGTCAAATGTCTCACGCGTGCGTTTCACGAACAACCGGCCGTCGGTATTCAACACCCGGATCCGCGGGTCGGCCAGGCTTTCCGGCAGGAAACGGCGGCCCACCGTGATGATCAGGGGATCGAGTTCCACGTACGTCACCTGCGCGACGCCGTACTTGAGAATCTCACGCGCCGTCCCGGACACGCCGCCGGCAATCAGCAAGACACGTTGGGCGCGGGGTCGTTGGGACATCGGGTAATGCACGGTTTCCTCGACCTCCTCGATGTTATGCGTTGCAATCACCGGCACGCCGTTCTCGATGAAGTTCAACTGGCCGGCGGATTCGGTCACGACCAGTTTACCGTAGGGCGAGTTGCCTCGAAACACCACGCGCTGGCCGGGAAACAGCCGCGCGGTGGAGGCGCCGTCCACGTCCATCGCGATCAACACTACCACCAATCCCGCGGCCGTGATACCCGCCGCTCCCACCATCCAGTATTGCCGTTCGTGCCAGGCGAGCCACCCGGCAACCAGCAGACAGACAAGCGCCGGCAGGCTCAGGAGCGCGAAGTGGTCGAGTCGCCGCACCAGGACATAGGTAAACAACGCTCCGCCGAGAACGCTGCCGACGCTGTCCGTAACGTACACGGTACCGATGGCACCCCAGCCTTGGGGCGTCGCGAGCGCGCCGCAGGCCAGCGTCAGCATATAGCCGGACACAATGCAGAACGGCGCCAGCCACAGAAAGCTCGCCGTCACGGTTTCGGAGAGTCCAATGGTTGTGCCTCGGATAAAAACCACGTTGCGCAGTTCGCGCAGCGTGAACACTTGGGCCAACGGCAGGAGAGCGACCAACAGGAGCAGAAGCGCCAGTGTGCGTTGGGGGTGGCGCACGCAACCAGCCGTCCGTCCGAGCCAGGAGCCAAGCCCCGTCAACAACAGCCAGTTGCCGAGGATTACGCCAAGGGCCAGTTCGTTGCCGCCGAACACGCACAGCATCTCGCGCATGAGCGCCAGTTGCGTCATCGTCGCCATGACGCCCAGCGCGCCGACGGCGAGCCCCACGCGGCGGTTCACTTCTCTGATTCCTTGAAGGATTCCACGTGGTAGATGAACACCTGCGTACCCGGCGCGCGCCAGTCGTCCGCGGCGGCGCCCGCCTTGAGCGCGAGCGTGTCCAGAAACTGCGTCTTGTCTGGTATCTCCTCCCAAACCTGCGGCAGGTACGTCGCCGTTCGGCCGTCCATCCGCAGGACGACACCGTCGCGATGTGGCTGCAATTTGGCGAGCAAGTCGTCGGGCGAGCTGAACGCGAGTGGCTCCGGCACCGTGAGCACGCTGATTTCGATCTCGACCTTGTCGAGTTCGTCCGGCCGGACGGGTTGGAATCGCGGGTCGCGCGTTGCCGCGTTCAGGGAATTGTCCATCACCGCCTTGTAGAGCGGCTCCTGGGGCTGGATGTGGCCGATGCACCCGCGCAGGCGACCATGTTCGGTGAGCGTGACGAAGCACCCTTTCACTTCCGCGAACTTCGGCGGAAAGGCGTTGGTCTTCACTTCCGGCAGTTTATCGTTGGTGACGACCTCCGTGAGGCTCTGTCGGGCCAGTCGCAGCAGTTGTTCCCGCTCTTCGCGGCTGAACGCCAGCAACGATGGCGAGCAGAACGCGATGGCGGCGTAACCCACAACGCTGTCTTTCCGTCCCGCCGTGTCGCCGCTGTTACGAGCGTCGAGCAGGGTGGCTTTCCAGCCTTTTGACCGTGCCAGTGAAAGCAACGTCAACACGCCGGTCTTGCCGCACGCCTCCTCGGCCTTCATCCGGTCGATATCAAGGTCACAGATGGCGGACACGCAGCGCGCATCCTTCTCGCGCGCGATGTCATACGGGTAGTAGTGACTCAGGTCCGTGCTGACGACCAGCAGCGTCTTGTTGTCGAGACGGTCCGCCAACGCCTGCGCAAGTCTCTCGGGGTCAACCTCGCCGGTAATGATCGAGACGACCGAGAAATTCGTCAGCGTCTTCTGCAGGAATGGCACCTCCACCTCCGCCGAATGCTCCCACGTCTCCGGAGTATCCCCACCGAACTCCGGCTCCGGATGCGAGGCCTGCTTCGACCATGGGGGACGCTGCACCAGACACTTCGGTTCGAGCACGAACGGCCCGGCTTCCGCCCATTGCCTGGCCTTGGGCGATACGGGCACAAGCCCAAGCGGTGTGCGATACGCGTCCGCGGCGATCACTGACGCGCCCCGAAACAACGCATAGTGACTCGGCGCCAGGATGACGACGGTTTCGTAGGTGTGCCCTGCCAGCAGTCGGTAGGCTTCGGCGGCGACCGGGCCGGAAAACTCGTAACCAGCGTGCGGACACAACATGGCGCGCAACTCGCCGTCCATCACCCGCGGTCTCGCGCCCGCCAGAAGCGCGTCGAGCGTCTGCGAGAGTTGTGCGGCATCCCGTGGATAGAACAACCCGGCGACGGCCGGTTCTCTCACGACCAGTGCTGGCTTGGGACTCTCAGACGATCCGGTCGCGTTACTACCGGATTGCGCAGAATGTTGAATGTTGGTCACGACCGGGCCGGCGCTCAGACCGACCGCTTCCACCGGGGACGCGACCGCGATGATCGTCAGGATCGAGGCCACAAAGCGGATGGCACGGCAGAAGGACCCAGGCAAAGTGTACGGCTCACGGACGCGCGGCATGTTCATTTCCGATCAACTCCCACGCGACCCGAAGGCGTTTGCGCCGACCGCACACGCCCACCGACTTGCCAGAATTTTCGCCCCGTGCCCGACCCCGGTCAAGTCGGAAATCTAGTTAAAATCAGGGCGGCAGAGGTTTGCCCCTGGTTTCTGGAGCGAACGGCAAGATCAAAAGCCCACCAAGATAGATCACGGCCACCGCGCTGGCGGCACGGCCAAAGCTACCCAGCACTGTGACAAGACAACCCGTCAAGAAGGGGGCGGTCGACGCCAGCGCCCGTCCAACGTTGAAACAAAAGCCCGCGCCGGTCGCGCGAATCCGCGTCGGATACAATTCCGGCAGGTAAATCGGAAAACCGCTGAAGATCCCGTTGTTGAAAAACCCCAGCAACGGCAACAACAGCAGCACGTGGACGTAGGATCGCGGTGTCAGAAACGTGATGGGCAGCATCACCAGACTACCCACGCACATCAACGCGAATACCGGGCGTCTCCCGAGGCGGTCGGCCAGCGGACCGAAACTCAGATAACCGAATACCGCCCCAACGTTGAGCACCATCGTCGCGTAGCTGACCCGGCCCGTGAGTTCCGAGGGACTCAAATCTCGGAGATCGGGCAACGCGCGGATGAGCGTCGGCGTCCAATTCGTCGCCCCCCACAGGCCAAACACGGCCACGAACGCCAGCCCCGACCCGACCACGGTGGAGCGCACCAGCCCCGGCGCGAACAATTCCGCCAGTTTTTGTCGGCCCCGAATGGGAGACTGTCGTTCCTCGGCGCGGGCCTTGATCCATCGTTCCGGCTCCTTGACCCACAGGCGCACGAGAAGCGCCACGACCGCCGGCGCGATGCCGACCACAAACACCGGCCGCCACCCGTGGTCGCGCAGGAGCAGGGCGATAATTGCCGCCACCAGGAATCCTGCGGCCCAAGCCGACTGCAGAAGACCTGCGGCTTGGGCGCGCTTTTCTTCGGGAAACACTTCCGCCACGAGTGACGCGCCGGCGGCCCACTCGCCACCGATGCCCAACGCCGTCAGGAACCGAAACAGCGCCAGTTCCCACCAGGTCCGCGACAGGGCCGCCATGCCCGTGAACACCGCATAAATCAGGATCGTAAAAACCAGTACCTTGGTCCGTCCGAAATTGTCCGCAGCGACGCCGAAGAGGACGCCCCCGATGGCCCAACCGATCAAGAAAACCGAAAAGATGATCCCGCCGTACCAGCCGATGACGTCGGCGTTGACGGGTGCGGCTCCCGGTGTGCGCAACAGGTCGTGAAGCGCCGGCTGCATGACCAGTGCATAGATCGTCGCGTCCATCGAGTCGAACACCCACCCGAGCCACGCCACGAACAGCACCAGCCATTGGTAGCGCGTGACGCCGTCACGCCACGAAGTGAGTCTCACAAGGTTGGACTCTAACTTCCGCGACGAGAAGCTTCAATATCGATTCGCCGTGTCGGCCGGGGCCAGACCCGGAAGCACCATCCCGTGCGGAGCCTGCAGGAGTGGCGTCACAAAATGGGCGTGACTCATGGAGATGGAACCGGAAACCCTCCTGACGACTCAATGGCCGTTCGTAAGCGCCGCAATCAACCGGCGCCCCCCGCGTCTTCCGCAGCCGGTAGCGGGTTCTTGATGTACGCCCGCTGGCAGGGGCGGCAGAGGTCGAACTGGAAATCGACATACACGTCCTGCATCAACTCCTCCTCGGTCATCCCCTCGCAACGCTTCAGGATTTCCTCAATGTCGTTCGTGTGGTCTCGGGCCATGTCCTCGAAGTCGACGTTCAGGGGATCATAGGCCGCATAGACCTGGATCTTGGCGATGTACCGCAGGGCGCCGTCCTCGATCACCTGGCCACAGCGGTCGCATAGACGAGTTGGCATGGCGTTATCTCCTACGTTGAAATCATTCCCACTTCCAAAACCTTGTGTACCACGGAGCGGGAGGTTCGAGCAGGAGAAAATCCATACGAACGATTTGCCTTTTCGGAATTCAGGCTTAGGTTTGGTTGCGTAGACAAGAAGCCCTATGGCGTAGCGGCAAACAGCTTCATCAAGGAGGAGGTGCGTGATGAATGTGAGTTGCCCGACAGAGGATCGAATCCGTCAACGTGCCCGCCATTGGAAGCGGAGGTCACGAAACCCCGTCACATCGGCAGGGGAAGTGCTCGCCGCTCTCTTCCTGGTTTCGTGCCTGGCTTGTCAGGCCGCCGACCTGGCATCATGGTACGGCGAAAAGCATCGCGGGTTACTGATGGCCAATGGTCAACGGTTCGATCCCGACAAGCTCACGGCGGCCTCGTGGTTTTACGATCTCGGCACGAAGGTCGTTGTGACGCACGAGAACCGAAGCGTGATCGTAACAATCACGGATCGCGGGCCAGCGAAACGCCTGCTCGGGGAGGGGCTCAAGATCGACCTGAGTCGGGCCGCCTTCGCGAAACTGGCCGACCCCGATCTCGGCCTCATTAACATCACTGTAAGAAAGCAAAGCGGGACAGGCCCGTTCGGCAGATAATTATCGATGATGCTCGAAGGATATGGCATGAAAACGACTGTAGGTTTGTGGATTGATCATCGGAAGGCAGTGATCGCGATCGTCTCGGCTGAAGGGGAAGAGACACTGGAGATCCGATCGAACGTGGAACGACAGCCGGGACGTTTTGTGGGTGTCCGTTCGACGACTCCCTACGAAGCACAACAGGTTCAAGCGGATGATACTCACGAGAGGGAGTTTACAGGCCATCTCAACCAGTATTACGCGGAGGTGATTGCGGCAATTCGTGATGCCGAATCCATCCTGATCTTTGGCCCTGGAGAGGCCAAGGGTGAACTCAAGAAGCGTCTCGATCACGCCAAGCTCGGGGGACACATCATCGCCATGGAAACGGTCGACAAGATGACGGATCGCCAGGTCGCGGCGAAAGTCCGCGAATACTTTCATAAAGCGGGTCCGACCATCAAATCGACGTAAACTGAGGGAGAAAAACCCGCCCTTGGAAATGGGTCGAAGGTCCGAAATCGAGGGTTGTGCCTCGACTCGCCGCCCGACTTTCACCGGATACGAGGATCGACTGTTTTGCCTGCATCGCCAGCCAACGAGGGTTGGATGTCCCGAAGAGAGCAAACACGGAGAGGCAAAACGGCGGCGGGGGGAGGGGGCCACGCGTGGGAACGTCTGGTCCGGGAATTGTGAGGCGGTGGGCGCGTCGGCGATTGCGTGATAAATGGATCTGAGCCCGGGGCGTTCTCTACGGTCGTTTCCGATGCCTAAGTGTCACGGCCTTCTTGATATTGTCGCGCCGTCAGTGGGCCAAATCAAGACGTAAACGTGTCCTCTCCGCTTGAAATCGCATTGTTGGCGGGTAACACTGTCCGCATGTGTGGTCGATCTGGCAGCGTTCCCTCCCGATCACACTGCCCTGCGGGCGTCGAAACGACACGACGCCGTTTGTGCGACCAGCACGTCTATGGCGCGTGTCGTCGGACTCGGCTTGTGGCCACCATGGCCGCTCGGCTTGGGGTCGCGTATCCGCGGGGGTTCGCGGGACCCGCCGCCGCCGAAGCTTCCTCCTTCGCAAAGGCTACGGCGGACGAGATGGCGGGCAAGCGGGGGTGGAGGAACACGAAGGGCACGAGTGGCGGCTTAGGGCAAACCGGACGGAGTACGGCGGCAAGCGGAGCGCTTGCTACAAGCGGAAGACGGCGAACGGGCCGGTCGCCCTACGATCGGAGAGGCGGAAGGGGGCGAGGGCCCGCGCTTCGTCGGGTTCATCGTATTATGATTGACCAAATATCTGATTCGGATATAGTGGGGGGGCTGACGTTGGCAGCGTTCTTTGACAACGAAGGGGAAGGGGCACCACTACCGGTGGGGGTGATGGAGAGGCCACAAAAAAAGTAAAAATTGCAAAACGAACCCAATTTTGACCAAGCCGGCGTGGAAAAGTGAGGGAAACGAAGCCAAAAACGAAGCCAAATTGCGGGGGTGGCAAAGCGGCCAAACCTCCCAAGCGGATACAACCATCAGGTGCGCGACAAATACACCTGCCAATTGCTGGAGCGCAAGACAGATATTCCTGGTTATTGTCCCGAACGGCGTCGACGCGTGAGAAGCCGCTGACGAACTTGCGAGGCCGCTCACACGACCATTAGCGTCCTTACATGCCGGCGATCTTTGCGGTACGACGGACCATGTCGTATAAACTGTCTTCGGCGATCATGTAGCCCGTCAACTCCTTCGGCGTGCTGTTGGCAATGACCCGGCGGCCAGCCTCGGACTTGTCCAAATCCACCAGGGCGGCCCGGATCTTTTTCGCCAGGGCCTCATCCAGTCCGACACGGACCGCGATGGCGTCGTGGGGGATGGGCGCGGTGCTGGCCAGGGTCACCAGATTCTCCGTCGGCACCCCCTTGGACTTTGCGATCGCGACGGCATCCCCGTAAACGGCCCCCGCGTCCGCCTTGCCCTCCAGAACGGCGGCGATCACCTTGTCGTGGCTGCCGGCGAAGATGGTTTCCTTGAAGGTGCTCTCGGGAGTGACGCCCTTTTCGATGAGCAACGCGCGTGGATAAACAAAGCCGGAAGCCGACTTGGGATCCACAAAGGCAAAGCGTTTCCCCCGCAGGTCCGTCAGCGATTTCAGCCCGCTGTCCCTGCGGACCACGATAACCCCGCGATACGTGGCCGTGCCGTTTATGACGGACTGGGCGATAATCCGGATCTTCCCGCCGCGGACCGCATCCACATAGGCGAACGGTGAGAAAGTGCCGATGTCCACCGCCCCACTCTCCATCTGGGTGCGGAGATCCCCGTAGTCCTTGGCGACGTACAAGACGACCTTCTGCCCAATGCAGCCGGAAAGGTAGGTCATCAGGGGTTCGAACTCAACCCGCATGTCGGATTCGCTCAGGACGGGGGTGAATCCGAACGTCAGTTCCCGCCCTGCGGCCGGACGCGTGGCGAGCCCTGCGAGAAGGACTGCAAGAATCAACGACACGACCTGACGGTAACGCATCATCCACCTCCTGTTGGATTTTCTGATGACAGGTACAAGGACAGGCCAACGCGCACATTGGCTATTCGTGGCCGATGGAACCCAAGAATTGCAGTCGCATGTTGAGCAGTGTCGGGAAGGATATTGTCATCTCCTCAGAAGTCGAACGCAATCTTCGGGCATGTTAACGGTCGCCCGGCGTGCACACAATCACATTCACCGGCCGTTGGTCGGATAGCACATCGGCACGTTTTTATGACCGCTTCAGCCGAACGTCAGTCGCCGAGGCAGTGGTGCCGGCATTCTGGTCACCTGCGTTGTCTCTTGTGCACGCGTGTGCACGAGGCGGGGTCTCATTTACCGGCAGGATCCACTGCCGCAGGACGCCAGCCGAGGCTCCACACGGTTCACTCGACGAAGTCATCCGTGCCCCGAGCCCGCGGAGTTGGACAAACCAAAAGACCCTGTTGCAAGATTGAGAACAGCCTTGGAGAACACAACTCTTGGCTCGAAAGAGAGTGGTCCGGTCACCGGGGACCTGGCGCGCGTTAAAACCACTGGGGAAGTTCTGAATTCTGCTTGCCTTGTGGAAGGCGGCTGTGGTACAAGACTCATTGTGGCGAGAGGGGGGTGCACTCTCCGATGGTCGGTTTCAGTCGCAGGATGGGAGAAATGTGTGAAGGTAAGCCGAACAAAGGAGACTGTTGCCCGTTCGATTGTTGCCGGGCTGGTCTTCCTTTTCATCTTGAGTTCAGCGGTATCTGCACAAATCTGGCAACAGATCAAGACCGTCTTTGTGATTCCGCTGGAAAACCACGATTGGGTGCAGGGATGCCCGACGTGCAGTCCGCAGCAACTTCTTGGCAATCCCGCCGCGCCTTACATCAACAGCCTGATCGCGCCCGGCAACTCGAACGCGGTGCAGGTTTCCTACGCCACGAAGTATTACAGCGTCAATATAACAGGCGAGCATCCATCCGAACCGAATTACATCTGGTCGGAAGCCGGGACGGACTTCGGGGTTCATACGGACAACGATCCGAGCACGGGTTCGGGCAACCTGTATACCTGTCAGCATCTCTGCGGCCAGTTGACCGCGGCGGGCATTGCCTGGAAAAGTTACCAGGAAGACCTGGAATACACCTCGAAGGCGACCGTCAGCGAGTCGGGAACGCGTTCGAGTGGCACCAATATCTACAACGGCTCAAAACTATATGCGTATGCCGTGAAGCACAATCCGATGGAGTTCTTTACCGACACGACGAATAAGAACGTCTATACGATGACGCAGTTTTGGACGGACCTCACCAACAATGCGATTGGCCGTTACAACTGGATTACGCCAGACTTGTACAACGAGATGCACAGCTATTTGACCAGCTTTACCTATCATGGTGTCCAATACTCTGGCGATCAGGCTGCCATCGCCGAAGGGGACAACTGCCTGTCCATCATCATTCCGAAAATCATGGCTTCGGCTGCGTATCAGGACGACGGCGTCATCATCATCTGGACCGACGAAACCGAAAGCACCGATGACACGAACACCACGCTTCCGTATATCATCATTTCGCCGCTGGCCAAGGGCAACGCCTACGCCAGCACCTTGCCCTACAGCCATTCTTCGGATCTCAAAATGATGGATGAAATTTTCGGGCTGGCTTACCAGACCAATGCGATTCCCACCGTTGAGACGAATGCTCTAAACGCGGGCTACGACTATGTCGACGGAAGAAGTGCCACCATCTATGACTTGAGCGACCTGTTCCAGGCGGAGTGTGCGCCGGTGATTGTCGGCCAGCCTGCGAGCCTGACAAACAATGCGGGAACGAACGTATGCTTCAGCGTCGACGCAACGGCCTGCGCCCCGTTAAGTTACCAGTGGTATTTCGGGACGAATGTTGTCGCCGGTGGAACCAACAGCACGTTGTGCCTTGCCTCGATCGGCCCGACGAATGTGGGGAGTTATTATGTCGACGTGACCAGCACCGGCGGCAGCACCAACAGCGCCCCCGCCACGTTGACGGTCATCTATCAAACCCCGAACATCGTGGGCGGACAGATGATGCCTGGCGGGAGCGGCTTCCAGTTGACATTCTCTGGCTCGGTGGGCCAGACCTATGAAGTGCTGGCCTCTGACGATATGACCGTGCCAGTGTCGGAGTGGACGGTTATCGGCAGCGGCACATTCGGCAGCACAAACGTCGTCTTCACCGACACCGACGCGACCAATTATACCAACCGTTTCTACATCATCACATCGCCGTAAGTTAATTGAAGATGTCAGAAGGGTCCATACCGGACACGGTGTGGACCGAACACAACCGCCCCTCCGCTATTATGGCAGAGTCATCAGAAGCCAATCGTTCGGTGCCACCGGGAGATTTTGAGCGTCTCCTGCGGGCGATCATAGAACGGTCGGTGAAACATCGCTTTGCCGCCGTCTTGATTGCGGCGGTGATTGTTGTTTGGGGAATCTGGTCCGCCTCTCGTCTCTCCCTGGATGTCACGCCCGACATTAGCAACGTACAGGTGCAGGTGCTTACTCCTGTTCCCAATCTATCGCCCACGGAAATCGAATCGTCCGTGACCCGCCCAATTGAACTGGAGATGTTCGGGCTTCCCGGCTTGGAGCAAGTTCGCTCCCTCACGCGTTTTGGCATTTCTCAGGTCCGCCTGATTTTTTCCGATGGCACCGATCTCTATCAAGCGAGGCAAATGGTGACCGAGCGACTGGCCCATGCGGTCGATAAACTCCCCCGCGGACTCTCACCGAAGCTGGCCCCGCCAAGCTCGGGCCTCGGCGAAGTGTTTACGTATGCGCTGGCTTTCAAGCCCAACAGCGCTCCGTCCACCAACTCGGTGGAGGCAAGGCTGCGGCGATTGAAACTGGTTCAGGAATTCGTGGTCAAGCCTTGTCTGAAATCTGTCAAGGGTGTTGCGGAGGTGAACACGACGGGTGGCTACGACCAACAAATGCTTGTCGAAGTGGACCCGGCCACCCTGACTCCGCCTGACTCGGCTCAGCTTGGCTTGGACCTTAGCGATATCGCAAACATTGTGGAACGGAACGTGGCCATTGGGGGCGGCGCACTGGTCGAACGGGATGGACAGCAGTTCATTATTCGCTCCCGGTCGCGGGCGCAGACCATTGCGGAATTGAACAACCTTTGTATCAAGCTCACGTGGACGCTGTTGGGCCCTCCGTTGAGCAGCGTGGCCACGGTCGGCCTCGGCTCGAATATTCGACTCGGCGCCGCCACGCTCAACGGCGAGGAGGCCGTGCTGGGCACGGCGATGATGTTGTCGGGGGAAAACGCGCGCACGGTCGCGCGATCCTTCCGCCTTGCCCTGGCCGAAGCCCAGAGCCGGCTGCCGCCGGACATGGAGCTTCTGCCGCTCTACGATCGGGCCGAACTTGTTGATGTTGTCATTGACACCGTGGGACGCAATCTCGCCATGGCCGGCGGATTGGTGCTGGCCGTGTTGCTCCTTTTCCTTCGCAGTTGGCGGGCGGCACTGGTCGTCACCTGTTTGTTGGTCCTGTCATTTGCCCTGGGTCTTGGCGGCATGGTTACTTTCGGCATCATGGGCAGCCTGCTGACACTCGGGGCGATTGATTTCGGCGTGGTGGTGGACGATGCCATCGTCATGGTGGAGAACGTCGCCCGAAAATTGGCCACAATCTCTGGCCGTGACACGGCGGAAATCAGACAATCGCGTTTGGCCACCATCATTGAGGCCTGCTGCCAGGTGCGCAAACCCATGCTGGTCGGCATGCTGGTGATCATCGGCGCCTATGTGCCGATCCTCACCCTGGGCGGAGTAGAAGGACGAATGTTCCGGCCTCTGGCCCAATCTGTGATCTTGCTGTTGCTAAGTTCTCTGCTGCTCACGCTCACGCTCGTTCCGGCACTGTGCGCCATTGGACTGGGATCAGGTTGCACGATCAAGGAGCCACGGTTCCTACTTCACCTGCGTTCGGGTTATGAGCGACTGTTCCAGACTTGCCGCCGCTTTCGGTGGCTGTTTCTGGCCCTTGCCGTGATGCTGGCTGGAGGGGCGTGTTATCTGTCAACGCGGCTGGGTGCCAATTTCCTCCCGTACCTGGACGAAGGCTGGCTGGTCGTCGAAGTGCAACGCGATCCGCGAATCAGCCTGGCGAAATCCCTGGAAATGGAACTACAAACCGAACACGCCATCCGCGCGGCGGTGCCCGAAGTGAACAACCTCTTTTCACGCATCGGCATGTCGGAGATTGCGACCGATCCGCAGGGCGCCAATCAAAATGACATTTACATCAGCTTACGTCCGCCAGCAGGGTGGCGCCGAGCCAACGGGCGGAGAATCTCGAAATCCGACTTAGGGCTGATCATCAAGTCGGTGATCGAACGCAGCGTGCCCGGCCAGGGGCTGCAGCTTAACCAACCCATCGCGGTGCGGTTCGACGAACTACTCGAAGGCGTGCGGACCGACCTGGCAATCAAGTTGTTCGGACCAGACTACGATAAGTTGGACTTGCTGGCGGGCAAGGTTGCTGAGGTCGTCAAACAAGTCCAAGGCGTAGGGGAGGTCGTTATTGACCAGCCCGGGCGCACCGACATGATGGAGTTCATCCCTGATCCCAACCTGATGCGCAAGTACCTGGCAATCGGCGATCAGGTGAACAGCGCGGTATCGATCGGCCTTGCCGGGCGCGAGGTGGGGCGCATTGACGAAGGCGACATCTTCTATCCACTGGTCGTGCGCACCCCCGAATCGTGCCGCACCAATCCCGCAACGCTGAATGTTCTTCCTGTACGCGTCGGCACCGGTTCGCTGCTGGTCGGGTTGGGCAGCTTGGGGACTTGGGAACACAGGCAGGCGGTGGGCGCCATTACTCGCGAGCAGGCCGGACGCCGCGAGGCCATCATGGTCACGGTTGAAAGCGCCGACATAGTCGGGTTCGTTGACCGGGCGCGTGAGGCGATTTACAATCAGGTTAAACTTCCGGAAGGCTACCGCCTCGAATTCAGCGGCGCATACAAGAACTGGCAGTCCGGCAGCCGGCGTCTGTTGGCCTCCGGCGGAGTGTTCATTCTTCTCAGTCTGGCCCTGGTGTATGCCGCGCTCAAGAACTGGAGGCAAACCGCCCTGGTGGCATTTGGCCTTCCGTTCGCCTTGGTCGGCGGTGTTTACGGTCTATGGTTGCGCGGCCTGCCGCTGACGATGCCCGCCGCCATAGGTTTCGTCACCCTAGGAGGCTTAAGTATTCTCAACGGAATGGTACTGATGACGTATTTCAACGATCTCCGCGCCCAGGGAGTGGAGCCGGCGCAGGCGGCGTTACGTAGCGCGACAACCCGGTTGCGACCGGTGCTCATGACCGCCTTGGTGGCCAGCGTCGGTTTCGTCCCGATGGCGATTTCGACCAGTCAGGGCGCCGAATTGCAAAGGCCGTTTGCGACTGTGGTGATTTTTGGCATACTGACCTCAACCGCCTTGACGCTGCTAATCATTCCACTCTTGCTGGCCGGGAGGCAGGGCGAAGTTCGAACCTAAGGACAACACACTTTTGGCTCGAAAGAGAATGGTCGGTCAGAGAAAAGGAGTCATGCTATGAGAATACCGGTACTGCTGGCGTTTGGACATTTCGGCAGACATGGCGGCGCGCTCGTGCTGCTTATGCTGATCATCGCACTGACGGCGTTGGTCGTTGTCGTTTTCAGTTCCGATGACGACGAGAAGAAGGATCAAGGGAGCGGGCTTCCGCCAAAAACTGGGAAGTGAGGTTGAATCCGACCGCTTCCCGACGTGTTTGGCACTGCGAAGAGGACACCCTGCTGGTCAATGCAGCTGACGGGCTTGCGATAGTCGCGAAGCGTGCGCGTATGAACTACCGTTCTTGCTCGACGTGGATGGGGGAATCCCTTTTCCCGCTCTGGTTTTTGGCCCTGATACTGCTGATTTCCCCATTCGCCACCGCTCAGACTCAGCCCGTGACCGTCACGGTGGCGACCGACGGCAGCGGCACGGATCTTCCGCCTCTCTTTTTGGGTCTGAGCTACGAGATATCAATGCTTCTGCCCAGGGAAGGGCGATACTATTTTGATCCCCACGATCAGGCACTGATCAACACCTTCCAGACCCTCGGCATCAAGAATCTACGCGTCGGCGCCAATGCGGTGGACGATCCGCGCATCCCGATTCCGCAGGAAAAGGATATTGATGTGTTTTTTAACTTCTCCCGGGCCGCCGGAGTGAAAGTGATTTATTCGTTCCGCTTGAAAAATGGAGACCCGGCCGATTCGGCGCGCCTGGCCAGCTACATTGCGGCTCACGATACGGATGCGCTCGATTGTTTTTCCATCGGCAATGAGCCCAGTTTTTATCTCCCGACGTTCGAGGCCTTTTTTGCACAATGGAAACTCCACTACGACGCCATTCTGAAAGCCGCGCCCAACGCGAAGTTTGACGGGCCGAGCGTAGCTACAAAAAATGACTATGCCCTGGACCTGGCCAACGCCCTGTTTGCTGGCGGACACCTGGTGATGGCGAGCGACCACTATTATTTCCTGGGCTCGGGCCGGGCGGGCGAAAAGGATCCGCCCGCGACCCGGTCCCGCTTTCTTTCCAATAGTATCCATGGCGATTACGAAAAAGACTATGCCCACCTCGGCGCGGTGCTGACCGCCCAGGGGGTGCCTTACCGGATCGATGAGTTGAATAGCTGCTACAATGGAGGCGCCAAAGATTCGAGCGATACCTACGCGTCCACCTTATGGACGCTGGATTGTACCCATTGGTGGGCGGCGCACCACATCCTCGGCGTGAATTATCACACGGGGGAATCGGTGGGGCGGGACGGAGGGTTTGGCGCCGCGAATTACGCCGCGTTTGTGCATCAGGCGGATGGCCATGGATTTTCCATGCGGCCTCAAGCCTATGCCTACCTGGCTTTTAGCCAGGGCGCGCATGGACGACCACTCGAAGTGAAGATACAAGCAGCGCCCACGTTTGATTTCAATGCCTACGCTTATAGGGATCGCAACGGTTCCGTTTATCTGACCCTGATCAACAAAAGCTATGGCGACAAAGCGCAACCGGCGTCGGTTTCCCTCCAGTTGCCCCCAGGCACGGGTTCGGGAGCATGGCAACGGATGGACCTGATCCAGAAAGATCAGGACGTCGCCGCCAAAACAGACGTCATGCTGGGCGGTGCGGCCATCGACCCGCAGGGAATCTGGCTAGGCCAATGGAAAGGGATCGAAGGCGGTAATTCCGGTAACCTGACGGTTCAGGTGGTACCCGCCTCCGCGACGATCCTGCACTTTTCTCGGGCGAAGTGATCAGTTGAAGGGACTTAGCCCGCACATCCCCCCGAAAGCCCTGTTTGTGTTCTTGGACTCCAATTCCGACTATGCAAACGGGACGACGGCCCGCAGTATAGGCAGGAGCGCACCAGACAGACAGGCCTAATGCTCTCAGGCACAGGCGGATGGAGAAGCCGTCGGCCAGGGCAACGGAGTTGATGTCGGCTGGTTTCTACTTCGGTTTGGGGCTCGTCAACTCCGCGGCTTCGAAAAGCAGTTGTTTCTCCTTGTCCCCATTTCTCGTGCGGGTAAAATCCGCCCAACGTCAGAATGTCTGCCGGGGTGGATCATATCGGTGACCAGCGAAAGGAATTTTATGTCAGCCAAGTACCGTCCAATCTTCTCGATTCTGTTTGCCCTCCTGTCTGCTCTGACGCTGTCGTGTTCTACAATCCGCAAACCGACCACAGAGGATTTTGTCAACCATGGCCTTGCCAAGATGGCCAAGCGGGATTTGGATGGCGCCATGGCCGATTTCACGAAAGCCATTCAACTCAACCCGCAAGACGCCGCCGCCTACGAGGGCCATGGCGGTGTTAAGGAGATCAAAGGCGATCTGGATGGCGCCATCACCGACTTCTCGAAAGCCATTCAACTCAACCCAAAGGCCACCGGTGCCTACATCGACCGTGGTGGGGCCAGGATGGGCAAGGGCGATTGGGATGGCGCCATCGCCGACTTCTCGAAAGCCATTGAACTCGACCCGAAACTCGCCGACGCTTACCTTGACCGTGGCCTTGCCAAAAGACACAAGGGTGATCTGGACGGTTCCATTACCGACTTCTCGAAAACCATTCAACTCAACCCGCAAGACGCTGCCGCCTACAACGACCGAGGCAACGCCAAGAGGGCCAAGGGCGATCTGGATGGTGCCATCGCTGACTTCTCGAAAGCCATTGAACGCAACCCGCAAGACGCCATCGCCTACATCAGCCGTGGCAGTGTCAAGAAGGCCAAGGGGGATCAGGCGGGATCGGATGCGGATTTGGCTCAAGCCGCCAAACTCGGGGGCCGCTGATTGGCCGCTACGCCTCGGATTTCAAAAAACAGGAGCCCAGCCGAGCGGGACATTCACCGAGTCGTGAATAGGCTTTGGTTCTGGTTCACGTTTCATCCGCTGATGGCTGAGCCCCTGAAATCATGATTCGCAGAGAAGCCTCAAGGCGTAATAGCGAACCGATAGAACCCTTGCGGCCCCGTGGCCCCGGCAAAGTTGGTCAGCGTCAGCAACGCCCCAATGCTGTTGGTGACCGATACTCCGGGGATGTTCGACCAGATACCGGAGGTCATGGAACTGCGGTACTGCAATTGATAGGTCTCGCCTGCTATGGACGAGATGTTGAAGATGACGTTGCTGGCAGATTTCTGGACACTACTGATCTGATTGGCGGGAGAACTGAGGGGGACGGAAAGTTTGAACACCGTGCCAGCGTTGGTCGTCCCGCCGTATTCGGTTGTCCCATAAAAATTTCCGTCGCTGCCTTGGACAAGCCCGTCCGGTAGAGTGGCCCCATCGCTGGGGGAGCCGACAAAGGAATAAAGAGTCGTCTCTGTGCCGCTAGGACTGATCCTGAAGACGGTGCCGCAACTGCAACTGTTCGTCCCGCCTCCGTAGGTCGTCCCGTAGAAGTTTCCGTCGCTGCCCTGTACTAGCCCGGCCCATGGAAGGTCTCCATCGTTGGGGTTGACACCAAACGAATGAAGAATCGTTTCGCTACCGCTGGGACTGATCCGAAACACGGTGCCGTCGTTGTCGGCCCCGCCAAAATCGGTCGTCCCGTAGAGATTGCTATCGCTGCTCTGCACGAGCGCAGCTTGTGGAAGCCAACCATCGGTAGGATAACCAGCAAATGAGTGAAGATTCGAGTAGGTGCCGCTGGGACTGACCCGAAACACGGTTCCTGAGTCGTACGTCCCGCCAACGGCGGTCGTCCCGTAGAAATTTCCGTCGCTTCCCTGCGCTAGTCCGGCATCTGGATAGATTCCATCGTTGGGGTGGCTGCCAAAAGAGTACAGATTCGTGTAATTGCCGCTGGGACTGACCCGAAACACGGTACCGCCGCCGTTCGCCCCACCCCCATCGGTCGTTCCGTAGAAATTTCCGTCACTTCCCTGCACGAGCACGGCCCGTGGATAAGCCCCATCGCTGTAGCTGAAAGAGCACAGATTTGTATAGCTGCCGCTTGCGCTGATCCGAAACACCGTGCCAACGTTGCCGTTCGCCCCACCTTCAATGGTCGTCCCGTAGAAATTGCCATCGCTGCCCTGCACGAGCCCGGCTCGTGGAATTTGCCCATCGTTGGCGTAGCTGCCAAAGGAGTAAAGATTTGTCTCCGTCTGTGCATTGGCATTGAACACCCGACCCGCCACAACAATCAGGACAATGACCAATGGAATGCGAAATATCTTCATGATTTCCCCCCCCCTCCGTTCTTGTCAACGCCAAGTTCTCATGACCTCATAATCCGTTCTCGAACCGACAGCTCCGCCATAATGAAAACCGTGGGTATGCTGACAGAATAGGGGCCAGCAACTCAATTGAGAGGAAGGGGCCGACGCCAGACGGTCGCCGCCAACTGGCTTGGAGCGGATTCACCTACTACCAGCCATGCGACCGGAAGTCAATGTTTTTAAGGGTGGCAAGGATGGCGGGGACTGCTGGACTCCCGCCGCATGTCTTTCAGGACTTCACGACAAGACGCCATGTGGTTTAGGCTGGGGGAACCCCGGTCAGACCGGAATTCGGTCACAAGGGGCATACGGGTAGCAGGCGGTACGAGAGCAAACCGGGAACAAACAGGCACCACTTCTGTTGCGAGTTGGCGACTCATTTGAGTTTTCCCCTCCACAGGCGTATAGTGATTTGCGTCAGCCGACCGGGTCGCTCGGTTGACGAAGGCGTCTCGCCGCGCAAGTCCCTGGAAGGAGTTCGGGATGAGCAACAATCCTCAAGATCTGCAACAGGCGCTGTCCGGCACCGAGGAACAGTACCGCCTGTTGTTCGACAATGCCCCAACCCCCATGTGGGTGTTCGACAACAAGACCCTGCGGTTCCTGGCGGTCAACGAAGCCGCCATCAGCCTCTATGGCTATTCCCGTGAGGAGTTCCTCGGGATGGTCATCACCGACATCCGCCCGGCCGAGGAGATCCGCAAACTTCTACGCCATCTCTCGCAACTCCGCCGGTGGCATACCGCCAATGCCGGCGTCTGGAGGCATCGCCGGAAGGACGGCTCGCTCCTGGACAGGGAGATCAGCGTCAGTCGGGTCACGTTCCACGGCAGGGATGGCTGGCTGGTGTCGAGCAGGGAAATCGACGTACGCCGGGACACTTGACGGGGCGTGACGACTGCACAAGTTGTGCGGTCGGCGACCCAACAAGCGCCTGCGCGACCATATTCCTTGGACCACACAGATCCAGGCGCCGCCTTGGTCAGACCGGATTTCGGTCACAAGGGGTATACGGGTAGCAGGCGGTGCGAAAGCAGACCGGGTGTATCGTGATCCGTTTTCCATCGATTGGAAAACCCGTGCGTTTTGGGGCAGGAACGATTGCCAAAAACCGCCTCTGGCAAATCGAAAACAGCCTGAAAAACGCAAGGCTTCATCGGTTCTGATGCGAACCGGTAAGGCGAGATCGGACGATGGCAGTATTCGTGGCGGGTGGAAGCCGGTTCTTCTCACACCACTTTCTTAAAGTCGATAAACCCGCGTTCCACATCCGTACTGACCAGTTGCACGCGGAGACGGTCTCCGACACGCATGTTCTCAAAACCACTATCCAATCGACCTTCAACGGGCGGACGCAGAATGCGGACCCACGTGCCCTTGTTAGATGCGCCGGTGACGATGGCGTCGAACTGCTCTCCGATCCTTGATCCCAGCAGCAACGCGGCTGCGGATTTTGTGACCTGCCGCTCAACTTTTTTCGCGGCGTCTTCCTCTTCGGTGCAGTGTGTTGCGAGCGCTTCCAATTCATCGTTCTCGTAAGGCACGGACTGTCCATCCACTGCTGCCTTCAGCAACCGCTGTGTAATCACATCGGGGTAGCGGCGGTTCGGGGCGGTGGAGTGCTCGTAATCCTCGACCGCAAGACCGAAGTGCCCGGCGACACTGTCTCCCGGAAGCTCGACGACGTATTCCCCCCGGCCCAGGAGCTTGATGACGCAGAGAGAGAGATCGGGGAAGCGAAGAGGATCGGCAGCTTTCGCCGATACCAGGAACTGCTCCAATGCCTTTGCGTCCGGTTCCTTGGGCAACGTTGCGCCCCGCTCTGCGGCAAGCTCGACGATCCGGTCCCAGCGTTTGGGTGTGCGGACGACCCGCCGCAGGGACGGAAACTTTTTCGACGCCAGGTATCGTGCGGTAACGCCGTTGGCAGCGATCATGAAGTCCTCAATAATGTCCTTGGCCCTGTTGTTTTTGTCGACTTCCAGGTCCCTGAGCTCATCGCCATCAAAGACCGGACTGGCTTTGATTGTTTCGAGATCAAGCGCTCCGTGCTGGCGCCGAAGCGCTTTCAGTTGCTGGGCCACGTGGTCCTGAAGCCGAAGGTTCTCGTCGAGACCGCCGACCGTGCCGATCCCTGGGGGCATCGGCCCGTTCCCCTCCAGCCAGGCGGCAACGCTGTTGTAGGCCAGTTTTGCACGATTGCGCACCGTCGCTCGATAGATGTCTGAACTCTGAAGCGAACCGTCCCCGGCGAGAACCATTTCAATGACGATGGCCAGGCGGTCTGATTCATAGTTGAGAGAGGTCAGATCCGTGGAGAGTTTCTCGGGCAGCATCGGAAACGTCTCGGCAACCGTGTAGACCGAGGTGGTGTTTTGGCGCGCATGATCGTCAAGTGCTGATCCCTTTTTGACGAGAGCGTCCACGTCGGCAATGGCGACAAGCGCCTTGGTGGCCCCGTTGGGCATGGCTTCGGCAGCGGTAAGCTGATCCAGATCACGCGAATCATCGTTGTCGATGGAGCACCAGAGGAGATTCCTGAGATCACGCGTCGATTCCCCGGTTCGCGTCGCCGGCCCGTGGATTTCAGCGAGCTCCGCGAGCGCCGGGGGCGGAAACTCCGGGACCAGTCCTCTTTCAAGCATCACCCGCCGGGCGATGCTTTGCAGAATAGAGCGGGGTCGTCTGCCGACTGTATCGGACATCACTACTTCTTATTGGCTGATTGTTTCGCAAACACGGCCTGCTGCTTCTGCTCTCTCAATTTGTCGGTTTTGGCCTGCTTCTGCGACGACTGCTTGTGGACGGCTTTCGGGGATTTATCGCCCATAATCGATCTGCCTTTCGTCTGCGGGTTATTTGACCGGCGGAATGATCGGTTCCTCCGCAGATGGTGGGACAGTGACCGATCCGGTCAGGTATGTAAACAACATTGACGAAACCTTGACGCTCGGGATCTAGCAACACTTTCAGACCCGATGTGTTGCCAGCTTTCGCCCCGACCAAATTGAAAATGCCCCCCAACGCGCAACAGATCCGGGAGAACTCGCAATACTTGGGCCCCTTGGTTGCGAGCCACCCGTTGGCTCGGCGTCAGGGGGGTTCCATGGTCTGCACCGCTCGCACCCCCGCGGAGCCGCCGCCACTTCCGCCGCCGCCGCGAACCGCCCCAAAGCCGGGTTCTGCCAGTTGTTGCCAGGATCCCGATGTCCCGTAAACACCTGGATCTCATGCCTGCGGAGGCGTCCCGTGGTCCCGGTTGCAGAGCATGCGGGTCGAGGGTTTGACTTTCGCGAAGCCCCGACAGTATGCTCGCAGGAGGTCTATGAAGAATCTGATTCTCGTGACGAATGATGACGGCATCGATTCCCCCGGTCTGAGGGCCGCCGCGGAAGCGGTAATTGAACTGGGCGATGTGATTTGCGTAGCTCCTCAAACGCAGCAAACCAGTATGAGTCGCGCCTTCCCGAAGGATCCGCGTAACGGAATCATCAGTGCTCAGTCGTTTCGGATTGGGGACGCCCTGGTTCCGGCATACGGAGTTCATGGTTCACCCGCCCTGGCAGTTTCCCACGCCGTCCTGGAGCTCTGTGATCGAAAGCCCGCATTGTGTATTAGCGGAATCAATTACGGGGAGAACCTGGGGCTTTCGGTTTTTACAAGCGGGACCATTGGAGCCGCGTTCGAGGCTGATTCTTACGATATCCCTGCGATTGCCGTTTCCA